>Ga0315554_1001078_pt1 | contig 16180 bp, 16 predicted proteins | sample SalMarSW160370MG_FD_202114 | JGI IMG/M metagenome (GOLD analysis project Ga0315554, IMG submission 202114) | Salt marsh sediment microbial communities from the Plum Island Ecosystem LTER, Massachusetts, United States - Salt Marsh Sediment SW1603-70 ... | reverse complement strand
TAACATCTTCATCAAGCATTAAGCGGACTTGCTTGAATATTCTCCATGCAGTCTTATAGGTTACTCCAAGCTCACGTTGAATTTGTTTAGCGGATATACCACAGCGTGTAGAACCCATGAGAAACATAGCATGAAACCATTTATGTAGTTTGGTACTAGAATGTTCAAGGATAGTGCCTGCCATTGGGTACACGTGGTTACCACATGAATCACAAGCATAGGCTAGACGCTTCACTATTCTATGATGCTTAGTTATCTTTTGGCACTTCTCACAAAAGATACCATCAGGCCAACGATTAACCTTTAGCCATTCAAGACAAGCATCATCATCAGGGAAGTCTTTTAAGAATTCATCTATGGTATAATGTTTCTGTTTCATGGTAAGCACCTCACTACTTGATACCTACATTATAACATGAAAAGTACTTGTTGTCAAGGGATAGTTACCTAATATTAAATGCTCGGGATTAGTGAATTCTAATTGCGAATGGATTATATCCCCGATACAAAGCAGGCATTTTCCCTTTGAGGATATATCCACCATGACGTTTCCCGGCAGGTGGATTTGACTACACGATATGACATGATTCAGCGATTAACATCGGATTCATGTTTATAATAATCAGTCTCTTTCTTCACATCTGTGTTAAAAATCTCTACTTCTTGGGAATTTATCTTGGTGGTACCCCTGCCGGGACTCGAACCCGGGCACGCGGTTTAGGAAACCGCTGCTCTATCCGCCTGAGCTACAGGGGCATCAGATACGATTTTACCCCATTTTCTAACAGCAAGTCCACAATTGCTAACCAATTGCTAACCAACCGTTTTAACTGGCACGTCCGCCGGGACCATTTGTAGCCCTTGCTCGAATCGCTGGGCTGCGGCTTCCTGTAGTCCGGGCATAACGTGGCTGTACGTATCAAGCGTGATAGCGATGCTACTGTGGCCAAGCCTTTCACTCACAATCTTGGGATGAATACCCTGCCACAGCATAAGCGTAGCGTGGGTATGCCGCAGGTCATGGAACCGAACTCCGTGCAACCCGATTGAGCGAGTCATGCGTGTAAATGCTTGTGTGATGCTGCCAGGCTGGAGCGGTGACCCGTCTGGGTTTGAGAATACCAGGTTGCTTGGTAGTAGTGGCTTCCCCAACAGCATACGGTCAAGCTCCTGCTTTGCCTTACGGTCTCTTAGCAGGAGTGCCAGCGAGGGTGACAAGGCTACGAGGCGACGGCCTTTTTTGCTCTTAGGTTGCCTGAAAACAAATTCTCGATTGTGGAGTTGGTGTAATGTCTCAACCACCGACAAAGTGGCCAGGTCAAGGTCTATGTAAGACCACCGCAAAGCTAATAACTCGCTGCGTCGAAGCCCGGTATATATCGCTGTGTAGAAGAGGTCATAGTAAGGAGTATCACGGACAGCGTCTAGCAGCTTATTTACATCTTCAGGGGACAAGGTTACCATTTCCTTGTGCTCCGGGCGTGGCGGGTCAACAGCCTCAGCCACATTCCGTATCAGTGTGCCGTGTTTAACGGCGTGCTTTAAGGCCTCGTATAAAACCCGGTGGTGATGTTGAATCGTTTGCGCTGACAGCCCCCCATTGCCGTCTCTCCGCCCTGACTCAAGAGCCTTGCCATAGTAGGTCTGGATATGCTGGGATCGCAATGCTATCAATGGGATTGAACCAGCCCTTACAATAAATCTGAATTACACGTTGAAGATTTGTTTATCTATTCTAATGTTTGCTATACAACGAAGTATAGCAAAACAGGAACACCTTGCCAATGACCACAGTTTTCATATTATAATATTGTGAGAGAAGAAAGGATATTGCGGGGGGTAACGTTGGATAGAGTGCAGACAATAGTAATGGCGGGGGGAGCGGGTGAAAGACTGCTACCCTTAACGAGAGGGCGATCCAAAGCGGCTGTTCCCTTCGGAGGTAAGTATCTAATAGTCGATTTCACTCTGAGCAATTGCATCAACTCAGGCATCCGCCAGATTTCAGTTCTCACACAACACCTATCGGATTCATTGCATAAGCATATCCAGAATGGCTGGGGCATCTCGGGTTCGAGGTTGGGGGACTATATTTACTGCGTACCGGCTCAGCAGAAGGTAGGCACAGATTGGTACCGTGGTACGGCTGATGCCATACGGCAAAACCTCGATCTGATTAAAGGAAAGGCCGGCGATCCTGTCTTGATTCTCTCCGGTGACCATATCTACAAAATGGACTACCGTCAGATAGTTGCCTATCATAAGATGAAGAAAGCGGATCTCACCGTATCGGCTGTCAGGGTAAGAGTAGAAGAGACTGTTGGAAGGCTGGGGGTGCTTGAAGAAGATGAGGACCACAGGGTGGTCGGGTTCCATGAAAAGCCACCACAGTCAGAGACAATTGCCGGGGCTCCAGAATATGTGCTTGGCTCCATGGGAGTTTACGTATTTAGAGCTGGTGCTCTGAGGGAAGCTTTACAAGAACCAGGAGACGACTTCGGCAAAGGTGTCATTCCAAAGGCAATCAGCCGAGGTCGTAACATCTTCGCCTACGACTATGAAAAAGAGAATAAGATTGAGGATTTCGTGGTTGAAGTGAAAGAGGGCACAAGGCATAAGATTTTGGTTGATAGAACCCATGATTCTTCTTACTGGAAGGATATCGGATCCATCGATTCGTACTATGAAGCGAGTATGGATCTGGTGAGTATAGATCCTCCTTTCAATCTCTATGGGGAGCAGTGGCCGTTAAGAGCATACGAGAGGTCACTGCCTCCGAGCAAGTTTATCTTTGAAGGAAAAGCAACGGATTCTATGGTGTCTGATGGCTGTATTATTAGCGGAGGCACGGTGTGGAAATCCATTCTGTCTCCAGGCGTGATCGTGGAGAGAAATACTTTCATCGAGGAATCTATAATATTTGATGATGTCAATATAGAGCCCGGTGCCAGGATTAAACGAACTATCATCGACACCGGGGTGAGAATCAAGTCTGGCGTATCAATCGGATATGACCTGGAGGCGGATGCGAGGAAAGGCTGCACAATATCGGATAAAGGCATAATAGTGGTTCCCGAAGGGATAGTTATAGGACTGGATTGAACTTGGTCTTTTAACAAAGGAGTTACATTTCTTATGCCGCATGCTAGCTAAACGCGTAAGTACCCGGCGCCAAGATAAGCAGATTCCATATGTGTATGTACTCAGCAAAAGTGGGATAGTTGGGCCTTGAAAATTAATAGACACTTCAAAGGGCTTTTCTATGCTCCCTGATGTCTATATTAGGTCATACTCCAGCTTGGGCTAGGACTGCTGCCACTTCCCCAGACCATAGCCTACTTCAAGGCATCCTTGAACCAACTCTCCTAACTAGGTAAGCGGCTAGGAAAGATCGTTAATCCTTTTCTCGATGTCTTCCAGTTTTTTTAGGATTTGTACAAAGACGCAGGTTTGCTTTTGAGCGTAACTTGAACAATACCCGAAATTAGTACCTTGTAAAGGACAGCCTTTGGAATTCATGTATCACCTCTTAACTATTTAAGTGCATTTTATATCGGAAGTGTAAGAAATGAAAAGAACTAAGAGATAGCGGGAAAACAGTGTGCCAATTGTTGTGCTGATAATTACAAACGTGGAGAAAACAACAAAAAATAGCCTTATGTAAATCTTCTCCAACTTTAACAATGAGGGTAACCGAATGGCTTTTTGTTAAACGCGATCTTTACGCACATGTATTCATGCCCGAGAATATTCAGTGGGCCCATTGAAAAATAGTTAGAAAAAGGGGGAGCGGAAATGCTCCTCCTTGTTATTTAACAACCTGACGAATTGTTTAAACGTAAAAAAGAGCCATATTTTGCGGACGGGGAGACCGAGTAGAGTCAGACTCTACCTGAAACAATACTTAGTTTCCTTACTACCCTTAATGTTTCTGTCTATTGAATTGTATTTAATGTATGTTATTTCACCAAGTTCAACAATAAGTCATAAGATAAAATTTCATAAACTAGCACGTTTTTCACCCCCGCCGGGCGGTTAGATTGAAAGCTTTTCCGTTTGGTTTTAACATAAGACAAAAGGGGCTTTTGTTATATCTAAAAACCCGGTTAGTTTGTAGGTAATCTCCCTGGGGACAAGTTTGAATATCGCGAGTTGCTAGAGGCAATAGAAGAAACCCGGGAAGCCATGGTGGAAAAAGATAGTCCTCACGAAATAATGATTTGGGCAAGTTTATGAGCACAATCAATGCAAGGTTTGCTTTACGGTTACTGTCAGGGTTGGGCTCGAGCAGGTACCTTTAGTTCCTCATTCTACTACCCTAGTCTGACGGCTCGAATTGGCACCGGCAGGTCGGAGTCCGCCTTTCTAAAAGGATTGCTGGTGTAGTATGATAAATCTTGGAGGTGGGAGAAATGGTCAGGATTACAAAGACAGTTGCCGAAAAGTGGTTAGCCGATGTTGTCAACGAGAAATATTTTTGGTGCTCGGACGGACGGGTATTAAAAAACTTGCCAGAGCTGGAGGTAGCACTTAAGGAAATGAGTGAGGAAACATTCCATTATCACTCCAATGAATTTAAAAATGATTTCAGCAACTGGGTTCATGATGTAGTCGGCGACGAAAAACTAGCAAGGGACCTGCGGAAGAATACCACTCAGATTCAGGCAGCCAAGAGTCTAGCCGACAGGATTGCCTGGCTAAAGGGAAAGTAGCCGCCGGATAGTTTAGTGTCTCGTGCTTACTGTACGTCACAATCCCTGTCTATATGAGGTTAATGCCCGCTTATTTCTCAGACGGATGTCCGAGAAATATCGGCGGAGACTGACACTTGCCACAATCCCTGAAGAGGTGTGGCAGGAGCTTAGTCACAAAGGATTTGATCTTGTCTGGCTCATGGGAGTATGGCAGCGTAGTCCCGGTTCTCGGCAAAAAGCACTGATTGATCCAGTTCTTCAGCGAGCCTATGACCAGGCTTTACCTGGTTGGAATGAGGATGACATTAGTGGTTCTCCTTACGCTATTTATTCCTATAGTCTTGATCCTTCACTCGGCGGGCCGGGGGAACTCGCTCAACTAAAGGGGAAACTCAATCGGTATGGTCTGGGACTAATGCTGGACTTCATTCCCAACCACCTAGCTGTTGACCATCCATGGACGTTTTCTCACCGTGGGAGGTTCATTCAAGGAAAATACGCGGACGTCCACAATCATCCTGATTGGTTCTTTATAACAAAGAAAGAAATCTACCTTGCCCATGGCCGGGACCCGAATTTTCCTCCTTGGACTGATACGGCCCAGATTAACTTCTACTCGATTGATTCGCGAGGGGCTTTGATCGATGAATTACTGCGGATAGCCGAAGTAGCCGATGGGGTACGCTGTGATATGGCGATGCTCGCACTTAACGACGTTTTCGGGAATGTATGGGGGGAAGTCATAACAAGTTACCCCAGACCAGAGACTGAATTCTGGGCTGAAGCCATCGGACAGGTGAAACAGCGAAGACCCAATTTTCTGTTCTTAGCTGAGGTTTACTGGGGCCTAGAGAAGAAAGTGCAGGAGTTGGGCTTTGACTTCACCTATAACAAGCAGCTCTACGACAGGCTGCGGTTATCAAGCGCCGGGGAAATTCGCAATTATCTTTTATCGGGAGCCTTATACTTGAAACGCTCGGCGCACTTTATTGAGAATCATGATGAGCCTCGTGCTGTTACTACCTTCGGTCAAGAACGTTCGTTAGCAGCCGCCATCATTATTTCTACCATTCCCGGGCTTCGTATTTTCCATGACGGTCAGTTTATGGGTTATCGTGTCCACATACCGGTACAAATGGTACGTGAGTCGAAAGAAGTTCCTGACTCCAGCATAATGCAATTCTATGAGCGACTGATGGTAATAGGCAGCAGTCCGGCTTTTCATGATGGTGAATGGAACCCCATGGAAGTAAATCATGCCTGGCAGGGTAACGAAAGTTATCAAAACTTGCTGGCCTGGTCTTGGCATTACGCTGCCGAGACCAAAATAGTTATTGTGAACTATTCTCCAAATCCGGCACAGGGACGGTTGAAGGTGCCATTACCAGAGGCAAATATAGGAAGGATGCTATTCCTTGATGAACTGACAGGAACGACCTATATTCGAGACCCGGATGAGGTTAGCAGTCAGGGACTTTATATTGCCCTTGAGCCTTATCACGCCCACCTCTTTGACATGACGACAGACTGAAGACAAAACCCTCATCCTCTTAAGGTATTCGAGTCACGTGACGCATATGTTATCTGTGATTTGTTTGTGACGTTTTTATTCTTCCCTTTGATTGTAGCGAGAGGTAAACCAGCTATGCTTGAAACCACGCTGATAAAAGCCGCTCATTTACGGTAGCTCCAGCGTGTAATCACATCTCCAGATTGATTGGGTAGCTTTACCTATATTGCTGTATGGATAGCACCCTTGCTGGGGAATATCGGACTGGCTATGATTGATAACAATATACTGGCATTCATGATGCCTGAATTACTTGCGAGGTGCCATCGATGAACGATTTATCAGCACAAAAACTGCCAAAGAGAATCAACAATCTGAATGAGCTTTCTTATAACCTGTGGTGGACTTGGCGCCAGGAAGCACGGGAATTGTTCAAAGCTATAGATCGCCCCCTATGGAAATCCACGGGGCATAACCCGGTCAAGCTTTTACGACAAATCGCTTCTTATCGGCTGGTTGCAGCAGCCGAGAACTCTGCCTTTCTTCAGAAGTATGATTCAGTTATAGATCATTTTAAGTCTGATTTATCAGGAGAGCAAACCTGGATTCATAAAAAACGTCCTCATATGGCAAAGTATATCATTGCCTATTTTTCGATGGAGTTTGCTTTTCATAACTCTCTTCCTATTTACGCAGGCGGGTTAGGAGTTCTTGCTGGCGATTATTTGAAGGAGGCGAGTGACCTTGGTTTACCTGTAGTCGGTATCGGATTCATGTACCCTCAGGGATATTTTCAACAGCATATATCAAACGAGGGCTGGCAGGAGGAGATTTATCAGGAGTTGAATTTCAGCGAAGCACCTATTACGCCGGTGCTTACCGAGCAAAAGGATAGGGTAAAAATAGAGGTCGAGCTTGATTCAAGAACGGTGAGCGTTGCCGCCTGGCAGGTGAATGTGGGACGGGTAAAGCTCTATCTTTTAGACACCAAACTTGAAGAAAATACCCCGAGCGACCAGCAGCTTACAGCTCGACTATACGGTGGTGATAGTGAAATCCGCCTCCAGCAAGAAATTGTTCTTGGTATTGGCGGCGTACGTATGTTGAGAGCACTCGGAATTGAACCGTTAATATGGCACGCTAATGAGGGACACGCGGCTTTTATGATGCTTGAGCGTTGCCGGGAGTTCACCGATAAAGGATTGGATTTTCAAGAGGCCGTCAATAAGGTGAGAGCGACAACAATTTTCACTACACATACTCCTGTCCCGGCTGGAAACGATGCTTTTACGCACAGTTTAGTTGAAAAATGCTTAAATGGCTATTGGAGTACGGTCGGACTGGATCGAGACGCATTCTTAAAGATTGGGACACAAGAGTCAGATAGCACAAGCTTCAACATGACCGTATTTGGATTAAGGATGGCTCAATACCGTAATGGTGTGAGCGAGCTTCATGGTGCAGTTTGTCGCCGGATGTGGCATAGTCTATGGCCAGGTATAGAAGAGAAAGACGTACCCATTTGTTCGGTGACAAATGGAATTCATGTTACCACTTGGGTGGCACCACAGATGGCAAGGATATATGAAAAGTACCTTGGCAATGACTGGATAACCAGGCATGATGACCCGGCAATATGGGAGAATATCGAGAATATTCCAGATGGAGAATTGTGGACAACGCGTCTGTGGTTAAAAAATAAGCTCATAAGTGCCATGCAGAATCGGGCCCGAAAGCGGTGGGTTGAGAATTGCGGCTCGCCAGTACCGGTAGTGACAACGGGGGCTCTCCTTGATTGCGAGGTATTTACTATCGGCTTCAGCCGTCGTTTTACCGGCTACAAACGAGCGTCCCTCATTCTACACGATATTAGTCGCCTGAAGCGAATGCTTCGAGATGAACTGCGACCCGTTCAGATAGTATTTTCTGGAAAGGCACATCCCAACGATGAACATGGTAAGCATCTTATACAGGAAGTATATAATATAGCTAGAGACCCTGAATTCGGGGGCAGGATTGCCTTTGTAGAGGATTATGATATTCGCATGGCCCACTACATCGTCCCGGGAGTCGATGTATGGCTTAATACTCCCCGACAACCGCAGGAGGCTAGCGGTACCAGTGGTATGAAGGCAGCCGTTAATGGAGTGCCGCACCTCAGTGTGCTTGATGGCTGGTGGTATGAAGGCTATAACGGTGCTAATGGTTGGGCGATTGGTGATGATATCACGTTTGATGATCCAGAAGAGCAGGACAACGCAGATGCTAATGCTCTTTACCATTTGCTCGAGGCGAAAATAATACCCCTTTACTATGACCGAGATGTGAATGGTATTCCGCATGGATGGATAGGAGTTGTCAGGCAGGCGATACGCTCATGTTCGCCTCTGTTTTCAGCAAAACGAATGGTCAAAGAATATACTCGGCAGATGTATGAACCAGCAGCTCAGGTTTTAGAAAAAGAGTCTGAAGTATCAATAGCATCGGTTACATCTGTTTGACATGCGTAATCCGTAAAAATTGATAACTGGCTCCGGTTCAACATGGAGTCTAGAGTAGCAGGTGATACACAAGTTTGAGTTGTTACCCTGGTGCACTAGAGATTAAATCCTCTAGATATGGGACACCGTCCCCATTATGTGTGTGATAAAAACCCATTGTGTCACAATAACTCAGATTGTAAAATAACCGAAACTTCATTTGTTCGGTATTGCCTGCTAGAAAGGCAGATGTTACGATAAAAACACATACATCCCGATGTTCGTTCAGTGGTGACACCGACTACATTAACTCAAAGGTCTTGCGGAAGAGCCCAGTCATAAGCCATGCTGATGGTATTGCTGATCATTGTCTTCAGAATCTTCGCTAGTTTCTTCAGTAGAATCCTCAGAATCATCAGAATCTCGAGATGATAGCGACTGCTCCATGAATTCACCAGACACCCTTTTTCTGTACTCACCACCTAATGAAACCCAGTCAATTGAAGGGTCATCTCTTGAAATTAACTCACGCAACTCATTTTCTGACTGGGCTACAGGGATAAAAGCCACATTGCCCGAAACGCCTTGTACTCGCTCAAACCAACCCATTTTGTTTCAGACGAAAATCCTTCCCTCCTCAGGGTTGTCCGGGTCAGTTCCAATATTTCGGAATCGTGTACCACGGAATTCACCCTGGGTAATATGTTCCCTGTCTTCCACCATTTTATACCTCCCTGATGACTCAGACACGCATGTGCTTGATTTCATTATACATTAAATTGGACCTAACTAAGGAGAAGTGTAATCCTTACTGCGCATAGGCATCATATTAACAAATTGAACTTTCTTTAATGCATGCGGTTCATCTTTGGTTAGATAGTTTGTGTATTAAGACGCTTTGGGCCATTTTCAAGATTTCATATGCGTATGGAAGGCAAACATCCCAATGCTCGTTTAGTAGTAAGTAAATTCTAAGGAGACATTGACTTTCATATCGAGCTTCTCTGGAGTTGCCACTGCCAGAATATTCAGAATATGTAAGTAAATAGTGAAAAGGCGTTCACCACGGATGAAAGCCGGTCACACATTCAGCCAGTTTTCTCCTGTTTGCAGCTGAATTCTTAGTAATATCTATCGCCATCAGATAATCTGTTATCCTGTCAACAATTAGAAAGTGATCCTGTATGTATTTCTTGCCTCTCTTGCCTATTCTCTCAGCAGCTCGCGGGTTATCTAAAAGGTAAATTATTTTCTCCGCAGTTCTTGTTGGATTCTGGTAGAAATAGCCCGTATGGCCCTTCTTAATCTGGAAAGGTATCCCACCCACATTACCTGCTATAACTGGTTTGGCTTTCCACAGCGCTTCGGTAATAACCAGCCCAAAACCCTCTCTCGTCGATGGTTGCATTATCACACTCGCGGCTCGCTGTAAGGCATTTACCTCCGTATAATTTTCAGTACGGTTGACTAGCGAAAGATTAAGTATATGGATATCCTCATCTTCCCTTGTCTTCGAGTAAATATCTTCTAGAATTCTCTCACTTTCTGGATCATCAGTAGCAGAACCCCCGGCTATCACAAGCTGGCATTTTCTCTCTTTTCTTACCTGGCGGTAGGTATTAATTGTTCTATCCAGCCCTTTCCAGGGGTCAAATCTTCCAATTTGAGCGATTATGGGAACTTCTGGGTCTATGTTGTATTTTTCGAGAACCTTATGTATCTCTTCCTGAGTCAGCTCACGGTTCTTATCGGAAAGAGGGTCAATGAATGGTGGAATTATAAACTTGGGAACAGGCCAGGGCGGGAAAACATAGCGAGCTGCCGAGAATATCGCAGCATCATAATCCACAATCCAGCTATTAATTAAACTTAATAGGCCATTTTTAGACTTTATTGCCGGCTCTATATCTATATGACATCTCCAGAACCAGCTTTCCGTGTCTCTTTTTAGGTATTGGCATAACAACATCGGTTGAGGATCATTTACGATTACCACATTTGGGGAATAGTCTATAATATTATTGCTGGCGCACTCCTGAAGTTGACTGACATAAATCCGCTTCATTTCAGAGGTGAAAGAGCCCCTCATACCCTGTAATAAGTTATGAATCTTCTTCGTACATTCAAAGTAGCTTTTATGACCGTTAATGATCTTCCATTCCGACTCTATGCCTATCATATTCAGAAATGGCACTGAGCTATATAGCATCTCTGCGACGCCACCACCCTGAGCGGTAGAATTCAGTTCCAATATCTTCAGGCCTTTTAGTCGTTGACTTACAGTCTGTAGTTTTTCAATCTTTTCGTTGCCTGAGATAGAAGCATATGCCTCCAAGGGAGAAATAGAAAAAGGGCAGAAGCCCTTTCTCTTACTATAGACTGTTCCGTCTGCTAAAATAGAGGTATCACTCATTCTAAAAACAGCTTAAGCTGATCGCCTTCCAGTACATCTTCAAATAATCCTTGCAGCTTCTCCATGGCCAATGGCGATGGGCGTGTCTTTCCGGATTCCCATCTCTGCACGGTGTTCAAAGATACCCCAATGCTCCTGGCAAGTTGTTCTTGTGTCCGCCCCTTGCGGACTCGATAGTTCCTTATCTTATCCGCTATTTTCGGCATATTGAATATGATATAACATATGTGGTAGCATTTGTCAATGATTCTTCTGATTTGGTATCGTTCTAATTTGGTTGAAACTTCTTTTCTTCCATGTTACCTTCTACAAAAAGCCTTTAAGGGAGGTTTGCCATGATTAACTGGCTCCCCTCCCTGATAAGGCGGATTGTAGGAGGGGCTATATGGCTAAAAATATCGCCATTTTCATCTTGGGTTTTACTAGTTCAATCTTGGTTCATTTCGCCAATATCATTATTGGTCTTGCCAAAGGAGATGATGTTATGAGTGGTATCATAAATTCATTTCCATACAACATCATAGCTCTAGTTGGTTTTATCGGGGCAATATTATTTTTATTATGGTACTCTAAAAAACAGTCCAAAAGAGAGGAAGAAAAAGAGAAACGAAGTATTGAAAGAATTAAAGAGGCAGTTAAAGAAGGAATAAATGAAGCTATATCAAGCATAAGAATTAAATATCGAGGTACAAAAATATGGAAAATAACAACCAAGAAAATGAGATAAAATGCCCCTATTGTGGTAACGAGGGCGTATTGAAATATGGCTCATATAAAGGTGTGTCAAGATACTGGTGCAAGATATGCCAGCGGAAATTTAAAAATGATGATACGCCTTTTCATGGGAAAATATCTGCTGATTATATCAGTAGTGCGTTGGAGTTATATTACACAGGTTCTAGTATCGATGATATATGCCAACATTTCAGGAATACCAAAGGCTATCACCCTTCAAAGTCGGTAGTATTCAACTGGATAGACAAATACACCGATTTGATGGTGGAACATTACCGCCAATTCACGCCTAAAATCGGTAAAACTTGGGCGTGTGATGAGACTGTTTTGAGACTAGACAAGAAGAAAAAAATTTGGTTCTGGGACGTCATAGATTTGCGTACTAGATACCTCATAACCTCCCATGTATCCACTACACGTACAACTCGTGATGCGAAGCTTGTAATGGAGAAGGCTAAAAAGATTACAGGTATCGCACCTGAAAAAATCATTACCGACAAGCTATATGCTTATTGGGATGGTATAGAGCTTGTATTTGGTGCTGATACTGAACACGTTCTAAGTAGCCCCTTTGCTCATGGTGATAGCACATCAAAAATAGAAAGATGGCATTCGACATTAAAAGAACGCACCAAAGTTATGAAGGCATTTAGGAATGTAGATACCTTAATTCAATTCACGGATGGCTTCCAAGCTTATTATAACTATTTAAAACCACATTATTCACTAAAAGGTAAAACACCTGCTGAAGTCGCAAACGTAGATTACGACGTTAAAACTTGGATGGATATTTGTCAATTGCCAGTTTCAAAGCAAGCTGAATTAAGAAGCCATAAGCATATCAGTAGGGAGAAGCTACCACGAATAACTGCACCGATGCCTAAGATTTCAGAGAAGATGGGGAGGCTGCGATGAAGTATTTTGGGCATTGGTTGGTCGGAATTTGGGTAATTCTTATTTTAATGTTGGTGCTGTCATATCTAGTATTTGAAATAGGCAATTATGAATTTGCTGGTAATATTCTTATACTGCCGATTATTTTGACTTCTCTTTTGATATTAATTTCATTATTTATCACGTATCAAAACTATACAAATTCCTATGATAATAGCCAATATGAACGCAATTACAAAGTCCGTTCTAATAGCATTATCAAGTTGTTCAATACCCCATTGCACATCATACAAATACTTATCCCGATTCATAAGATAATCGGTAAGTTGAATAAGGTCAAGAATTTCAAGTATCCCAGAAATCGAAACACCTGCAATTCCGATTATCCTTTTCGCACTCATCCCCTTTTACCCACTAAACATTATAGGAAGGATTGTACTATTGGTCAACCAAAAAAGAACGATACCTCTGATTTTTATTGATTGATTTTTTTACTATCCTTTAAAGCATAATTTTATTATGCCTTAACAGACACCCCCAAGTTCTTGATTTCTTATATGGAAAACGAAAATGGTAAACATACCTGCACACCGCAGGAATCATATCCCAATGTTCGTGCAATGGTAGACATTGCTGAACGGATAACGCAGAGGAGAGTGCCGCTACTCCCGTTCCTAATACAACAATATGACGTTCTGTTACTTCAATTGATGTTTACCCTGTATTTTAGGTATTGACAATCACGCAAAAAGGAAGTAAGATAAAAGTCCAACATCTGGCACGACCTTAAAAAGATTATAGTGTAGGGGTGTTATGATGGGATAGGGCACCGGAAACCGCTAATTAGTACGGTGGTTGACGGTACCCTTTTTGTTCTGTTACGCTGTAATTTTCTTAAAAGGAGGTAAACAATGGCGGAAGTAATAAGGGGAGATGAAGTAAAGGACTTGCTGAAGGCGAATCTTGCGGAAATCGAAAAGGTGCTCAACACGAAGACCGTGGTTGGAGAACCAACGATTATCGGAGATACTACCCTCATTCCCCTGATAAGCGTCGGTTTTACTGTTGGCGCTGGAGGCGGTTCAGGGACAGACTCTAAGAAGGGAGGAGGTGCTGGTGGTATTGGTACCGGAGGTCATGCTGGGATTAAACCGGTTGGCATGGTCATCATTGACAAGAGCGGAATTAGGGTAGAGGGTATCAAAGGAGGTATTGCATCAGCGATGGAAAAGTTTGCCGAAACGATACCTCAGGTGGTAGAACGATGGAGGGCGCAGAAGAAAGAAGAGGGTAAATAGGAAGGATAGAGTTGTTTGTGGGTTGTCATTTGGCTTGTAGTTGCGTTAGCTAGCCTGATAGCTATCCTCTCCATCCCGTTTGACATTCTTTGTCGTATAGAAGTATACGAAAGGCCGAAGTTCAGGATAAGGTTGAAATGGCTTTTTGGTCTCCTGAAGAAGGATATAAGAGGAAAGAGAAAGCCTGAAGAGAAGAGGAAGGAGCGAAAACCCGGAGAGGGTATAAGATCGTTGAGGGCTCTCTTTGAAATCGTTAGAATTGAAGGCATGCTCAAACGGTTAAGGCGTCTGGTCAAGGAAATTCTTCACCATCTCAAGATCAGGGAATTGCGAGTGAATTTTAAAGTGGGACTCGATAACCCAGCAGATACGGCATTTCTAGTGGGTATCATCGAGTCCTCTCGCCTTTTCTGGAGACCCTCTTTTCCCCATGAGATAGATATCCAAGCTGATTACGAAGGTGAGGTTGTCCTGGAAGGTTACACTCAACTAGCAGTGAGAGTGCTACCGGTACAAATTGTGGCACCAATGTTGAGATTCTTATTCTCGTGGAGTGCGATAAAAGCCGTGAGAATACTGGTGGGGGCTAAATGGAGAAAAAAGTAACGGTAGAGAAACCTATTGTGATTGGAGACGTAACTCTGATTGCGGTAGCCAGGTCTTCACTAAAATATAAGAGTACTGGTAAAGGTATCTGGCTCTTTGGCATGAAGTTGCCGATTGCCCTTGTGGTGATATCTGATTCTTCGAAACGGGCTTTCCGGACTACTGGCGAGGAAGTCTCAATTGACCAGCTTATGGAAGAGATCCCTGAAATTAGTATTGCCTTATCAATTGCGAATTGAAATGGGAAATCCCAATTAAGACGATTTTTCCCAAAGAATTAAGAGTTTGATCAGCATATAATCAGGCAGGTATGAACAATAAAAAAGGGAGGCTAAATTATGTGGTGGAAAAAGAAACAGGAGAAGAAAGAGGTAATAGAGGAGAAGAAAGAGGAAAAGAAAGAGGAGAGTTTGCTGAAGGAGTTGTGCGGAGATGATGCAAAATTATATGATTTCCTCAGTCATTATTTGTGTGTAGATCCGTCAACGGCCATATCCAAAAAGGATCTCGATATCCTCACCGAGGAGGCGGAAAAAAGCGGGGACTTTAGTCCGGCCGTGGATAAGGCCATTTTCGAGGCCTCTCAAAACCCGGGGGAAAGGGAAAGATACATTAAAGTTATCCGAAACCTCGCGTCGAAGACATTACCCGGGATGGAGCAAGAAAAAGAAAAGACAGAGAAGGAAGGACTTACCGACCGGGCTGCTTTCCTTGGGAGAAGAATTGAAGACCAGAAATTTCTGAGCGAAAGAACCGAAGATATAATAAACGTAGCTTCCAAGTTCTACAATGAGGAATTGGTGGAACTGGGAGAAGACGAGAGAAAAGAAGCGAGAGGAAAAGAGAGAGAAATAGCTAAAAGTGATGAATGGAGAATAGGGGAGCAGGAAAAGAGGGAGCGGGAAGCAAGACAAAAAGAAAGAAAAAAGATGGGAAAAGAGGAGAGAAGGGAAGCGGAGAAACAAGAGAAAAGAGAAGAGCTGTCAGCAGAGGAAAGAAAAGAGGCGAGAGCAGAAGAGAGAAGAGAAGCTGAAAGGGAAGAAGGGAGAATAGAGGAGCTGGAAAAGACGGAGCGAGAAGCAAGAAAAGAAGAAAGAAGGGGGAATTAAATTTTAGTCCTAAACCCAAAACCAAACGCATTGAATTCTCGGTGTCCAAGTTTCTCGTTCATCATAATACCAATGAATGGTAAAAACACACTGGTAGAATGAAATGGAAACAGAAGACCTAGAACATCGGAAAGAAACTCGAGATGAATCTAGTAATGTATTGTGGGAGGCTTTGACGCGAGCACAACAGGCCTATGATGAGGTCAAGAAGCACGCGGATATAGTCTATAAAGAGAGTGAGAAACATGCCGTTGATAAACAAGCTAAGGAAGAAGCCCATAAAGCCTACAAAGAAGCCATAAAGCAAGCCGGGAAAGTCCGTGACGCGATAAAAAATCAAGCCAAGGTGGTCTTCGCTGACGTTTGGGAGCAAGCCGAGAAAGAATTTCACGATACGCGGTACATTTCTCAGATAGAACCGATTGGGTCAAACGACTCTCA
>Ga0315554_1001076_pt1 | contig 16199 bp, 11 predicted proteins | sample SalMarSW160370MG_FD_202114 | JGI IMG/M metagenome (GOLD analysis project Ga0315554, IMG submission 202114) | Salt marsh sediment microbial communities from the Plum Island Ecosystem LTER, Massachusetts, United States - Salt Marsh Sediment SW1603-70 ... | reverse complement strand
ATTTTCTCGATGTTGAAAGGGTCCTCGCCGAGGAGTATCTGGGGCCCGAAAACGTTGACGATGTTGTACAGGATGGAGTCCTGGCTCTCGCCCATATACCACATGGACGTGTCGCCGGTCTCGGAAATGCCGGTAATGCCCTCGTCGGTGTGTACCTTGAGGAGGACGGCATTGGAGCAGGCCGCCGCCCCGCCCGACATTACTATGGGTTTGACGAAGTGAATAGATAGGGGTATGCATTCGATACTGGTAATCTTCATCGGTAGTCCTCCAGAGATATAAATATATAGAAAGTTACATTTACCCTTTCTGTATAGCATTTTATAAGGTTTCAGGTCAAACCGCGCGTAGGGATGTTCCGTTTGGTTTTGGTAATTATATTATTATCTTAGCCTCACCCCCTTTATCCCCCTCTCCAAACGGGAACATCGTGAAAATCTTGAATTATGTATTTGGAGAGGGGGAAGAAATAGAAAGAGGGGCTACGCCCCTTCGCAGGCTACCCTCTTTTAAAGGCGGAGGAAATTTAATCCCCCTTTACGGGAGGGGTACAAACGAAATGGTTATGAATGATGATTTGAAGTAGAAATACTATCGTCTCCCTTTGATAAAGGGAGAGGGAGAGGGATTTTGAGGCGGGGGGCTGTTTACCGGACAATTAGGCTGATGCCACAGGGCGGCTTTTTAAACAAATATAGCGATTGAAACTTTGGTTGTGACTTATATCATAGTCTGTGATATAGAAAAACGTGTAAAATGCATATAAAATCCTCTATCGAACACGACTTGAAAAGGAGGCTGCTATGGATACCAAGTGCCCCGGACAGGATATCAGGAACCTGAGGGCGGCAATGTATAAGTGCCCGAAATGCGGTAATGAAGTCGAGATGTTCTCCGACGAGCTTAGAATAAAGTGCAAGAAATGCGGTGAATACGTCTATAAAGAGCAAACGCCCTCCTGCATCGAGTGGTGCTCCTCGGCGAGACAGTGTCTGGGAGAGGAGAGGTGGCAGGCGTTAATGGGTGACCGACAAACAGAATCTGAGGAGATATAAAATGGTAACCAGGACGACCAGAAAAATAGTCAAAATAGATGAAGACGAGTGTAACGGCTGCGGTGCCTGTATTATTGCCTGCGCCGAAGGGGCTCTGGAGATTATCGACGGCAAAGCCAGGCTGGTCAGTGAGAAATACTGTGACGGACTCGGAAACTGTCTTGATTGCCCCGAGGGAGCTATCAGCATCGAGGAAAGAGTGGCCGAGGAATTTAACGAAGCCGCTGTCGAGCAGCATCTAAAAGCTAAAGAGGAAGATACTCTGGAATGTGGATGTTCTTCCGATACCGTTACCAGCTTTGAAAAGCAGGTTGGAAAAGCCCCGGCAGCCGCCGGTACTCCCCGCGAAGCTGTACCATCGCGACTGGGCCACTGGCCGGTACAACTTACCCTGGTACCGCCCACAGCCCCGTTTTTAAAAGGTGCCGACATTATACTGGCGGCGGACTGCGTACCGTTTGCGTACGCCGGGTTTCATGAAGATTTCCTCGGGGAGAATAACGCTTTACTGGTTGCCTGTCCCAAGCTGGACGATTTTCAGGCTCACCAGAAGAAGCTTAACGAGGTTTTGGAAAAGTCGGGAATCAAGAGCCTGACGGCAGTACATATGGAGGTTCCCTGTTGCTCCGGTCTGGTGCACATGGCCAAACAGGCGATTATCGCCAGCGGTAAAGATATCCCCCTGGCGGATATTACGATAAGTGTCCAGGGCGAACTGAAATACAGCTAAGTCGCCAGTCTTTTACCCAGTTCGTAGGCGTCGGAAAGAGCGGTGGAGTGTTCTTTTATCTCGCCTTTCTTATCGACACCCCTTATTAAAAGCTCATCCGTATACTTTGCATTAATCGCCTGGAAGAAATATCTAATCGTCAGTTTGGGCCCGTCGAACAGCTTGGCTCCCCGGGTAGCCCCCACGGCGATAAAAGCCCCCTTTTTCTCGGGGATATCCATGTTTTTCAGGACATATTTTCTTGCCCAGAGTGCCTGGCAGCGACTTATCAGCAGCATCAACTGGGCGCTGACGGTATAGAAGAATATCGGCGAAGCGATGATTACGGCGTCGGTGGCCAGCAGTTTATCATAGATATCGTCCATGTCGTCTTTGATGACGCACTTGCCGTCTTTAAGACAGCCGTAATACTCTTTGCAGGGAGCTATTTGTAGTTTGTCCACCAGTATCTTCTCGACCTCCGCCCGCTGGCTGGCCGCCCCTTTGAGCGCTTCATCGAGGAGAAGGTCGGTGTTGCCCTTCATCCTGGGACTTCCCATGATTCCCAGTACTTTCAACTCTGCCTCCCGGTTAATGGGTGTCGGAAAACAGTTCTCCGCCCTGGGCGATGTTTTCCATTTTCAGGTCAACCATTTCGATTTGTACTGCCGCAGGCGGGCACCCGACGTTTTTCACGATTGCATCGGTAACGTCTTTAGCCATCGCGCGTTTCTGCTCTACCGTTCTTCCCTCGATTATCTTGATGGTAACTAAAGGCATATGGTTCTCCTCTCACGGGCAGAAGTCTATTCCCGCCCGGTATGACGAAATATCAGGATATATGTTTAAATACCGGTCTGAAAATTATAATTCTATTTATTTTTACGAATACTTGGTTATTGGTGATATTACTTGGCCCATTTTTCGGCAAGGTCACCGGCTATGGGGACTTTATACTTCTCACCCTGGTACGCTTTAACCATCAGTACTATCCATAATATTACAAAAGCAATCCAGATGATTAAGGCAATAATCCAACCAATGAACGGTATCCATGTAAATATCATCGCAAGTACGAAAAGGACTCCAAAAACTAAAATTGATTGAAAAGCGTGAAACTTAATGGTCTTGTTTTCTGGTTCTAAAATTAGAAATACGATTCCGGATACCCAGCCCAGCACATAGCACAGCAGGCTGGCAACGTTTTCCTCAAGTTTTGTTGAAGTTTCTGCCATAGGTTAAGTCCTCCTGAAAAAGATATTCTTACCCAGAATATATCAAATGCCTTGCAGTGTCAATCAATACTAAAAATGGTACCGTTTGGCCGGAAGGTGCTTACCTCACCCCAGACCCCCCACCCCCCTTTTAGTATCTATTCCCACCCGACCGCCCTCGTATCATCAACAGCCAGTCCGGAAAAATCCCCCCTTTTGCCCAAGAGGGGATAGCCTGAGAAGGGGGGCGCCAGCCCCCCTTACTATTAATTCCCCCTCTCAAACAAAATATACAACGAGCCATAATAATAAACCTGTTTGAGAGGGGGATAAAGGGGGTGAGTATCTGAAACTAACCAAAACTAAACAGAGCTGTATATAATTGATTCGTCGAAAAAACGCTTTAGTGGCAAATCCTATCTCGACCGTTTTACCCGTGACACGAGTAAAAATATCACCACCAGTGCCAGGGCAATCATCACAACTTGGCTGGCTATTAGGTAAATTACCCAGTTGGGCACGGCGGAGGACGGGACGGCATAGGGCGGTTGTGCGGGAGGTAAAAGTGGTGATTGCTGAGTCTCGGGTTCCGGTGTGGAAGACGGTTGGAATTGATTTGAAAACGGCGATTCCGTGGCAGGAGATATAGTAACCTCGGCTACCGTCCCTGTCTCATCGGGTTCGGCCGCCGTGGTGAAAGCACTGGTGGCACTCCAGGCGCTTACGGTACTGCCGTTGACTGCCCTGACCTTCCAGTAATAGGCGGTCTCGTAAACCAGGGTGACGTCGCTCTGCCAGGCATTGGACGGCAGCCTGTTATCGTCTTTCCTGGTGATTACCGGGTCGGTATATTCCGGGTTCATCGATACAACCAGTTCGTAGGAGTCCGCCCCGATTATGCCCGTCCATTGAAAGAGCGGTTCCACCGGTACGTCACCGGCACCGGCCGCCGGACTTTCCAGCCTGAGCTTGTTGGCTACCGGGTCCAGAACGGTGGTGAATGACCACTTCTCTGACCAGGGGCTGAGTACCGGTGAGCTTACTCTTACCCGCCAGTAATAGGTCGTGGAGGAATCCAGCGGCGGCAGGATGATGGAGCTGGCCTGCGTAGTATCGTGGAAACCATCCGGGACGGAGTCCAGCTTGGTATCGCAGTCACATCGCCACTCGTAGCCGGTGGCTCCCTCCAGCGTTTCCCAGTCGAGACTGATATTCCTGATGGTGTTGTCGACGAGATTGCCGATACCCGAGATATTATTCTCGGGAGAAACCTGGATAACCGGTATCGTCAGCGTATCATTAATGGTCATGACCTTAACGTTGGTGGTGTCTATCGACCACATCCTGTGGCCGCACTGCCATAAACCATAAAGAGTAGCACCGTCTGTCAGACCGCGGGTTACCGTTTCGAACACCGGGCTTACCACAGAAGCTGGTTCGAGGCAGCGTTCTATGCCGCCGTTGGTATTGTAATTGACCGCATATAATGCTCCGCAGTCCGATGTTGCCAGCTGGTTCAGTCCGGCGCCAGCGGGTAGGGTGCCGTGAATTGATTCCCATTCGGTGCTGGTTCCGATGATAAAGCGGTAGATACCGCCGTCAGGGGCATCGCTGGCAGCATAGATTACATGGTTATTTGTATAATCGCAGTCAAAAGCGACGGTTATCTGTCCCGTCAGCGGCGGTGATGAAGCATCCGGGGGAAGCGATTGGAACGACTCGCCGCCGTCGTCCGACCGGAATACCCAGCCGTTGGTATTACCCGCTAAAATATTCGCGTCTGTTTCGTAGTCCGGTGATAGTGCAATAGCATTAATCGGCTGGCTGCCCGCCGCGGCGCCTTCGAAGAAGAAAAAGCCGCTGTTGATAGTTTTATAGATTCGTCCCTCGCTGCCGTCGTAGCTTCCGATGAACAGAGTGGTCTCGTTTACGATTGTCCAGGCGTCAATGAAAAAACCGGTACCGCTGTCGGGGTCCCGGGTGGATCGGCACCGGAAACTCTGGCCGTTATCAATCGATTCCCAGATTGATGGATTACCGTGGCTTTCCCCGGCAACAAAGACGGTCTCGTTATAGTTATTATATTGCGGAGGCAGCCCTACCAGCGTCAGGGTGTCTACGTCATCCCGCGAACCGGACAAAATCCTTTCCCATGTTTCGCCGCCGTTGTGGCTTCGCCACAGACTGTGTCCATTCCCGAAAGTAATCATAAAAAGGACTCTATCCCGGTCATAAGCTGGCGATGGCGCCAGGTCGACTATGGTGTCGACCCAGTTATCAATAAGGCTGAGCTGGTTCCAGGTAAAGCCGCCATCCCGGTTGATGGAAAAGGCGCTATCGGCACCGCTGGTGGCGACATAGGCGATGCCCGAGATTCGGAAATCAGGTGACAGGAGCACGCGGGTTGTCGACTCTCCGGTCGGTCTTTTACGACTTATCGTCCAGCTGTCACCGCCATCGCTGCTGAAATAGGTCTGGGCATTATCAGCTGCCCCGACCAGGAGACTGACAGTCGGGTAATCCCCGCTGGCAGCCAGTCCGGAAATATCGATGTTATCAAGTCCGGAAGAATATCCGGCGTTTAAATCTCTGGCAATTGAGTCATTAGGTCCCGCGACGCAAGTGATTTGGTAAACGTCGCCGTCACCGGTGCCGGTGTCAACAGCCACGTAATATACACATCTTCCTGAATACAGGTCATGGCTGTAATTATCCGGGAAGGCAATCGCCGCCGATATGGTTGTCGCCACGGGAACGTGGGGCAACGAGTTATCCTGTGAAAGTCTGGCAGTACCTATCAGGGTGTTCCAGCCTGCGTCTCCCGGTTTAACGGCGGTGTAGGTATCGATTTCATCGGTTATCACGGCTACTAGCTGTCCGTCTAAAGGGTAATTCGGTGAGAAAGCTACGGAATATACGTCATAGGTGCCTATTTCGCTATCCGTCCAGGTGAAAGACGTGTCCGCTTCGTCAAAAATATAGACCCCGCCGAATTCAAGGCTGTCTTTATCTCTGGTGCTTACGGCAACAATATCACCGTTCATGAAGGTAGCGTCTATCGAGGTTATTTCGATATTGCCATTGCCGGCGCCGCCCGGACCTGGCGGTAATGATTGAAAGCTGTTACCGGCATCGGTAGACCGGTATACCGTCGAGGATGTGGCGTAATATACGGTGTCGGCGTTCACGGGTGAAAAGGCTATCCCGACGATATCGTCCTTGACTTTGCTGATATATAACCAGCTTTTACCGCCGTCTCGGGATTGATATAGTGTGTAGGGCAACCCCCGGCAGTGAATGTATAGTGTGCCGTCGGGGGCTGCCGTCAGACACTGGATATCGGAGCCGGTTGCCAGCACCCAGTTTCCGGAAGTACCTTGTGCGGGCATACTAACACCAACCCATTTAGCGGCATCACTCGATGCCGTGGCTGGCAGGGTTGTGAGGCAAAAAGCATTGGAGCTTAGCAGTAACGCTGCTATCAAGATGAACAGACATAGTTTGGAATCAATACGTTTATAATATTTGACAAATTGCATATTTTGTGCTTTTCGTCGATACTATGCATTTGACACATGGCGAATTCTACTCTTACTTTAGTCTAATGTCAATACTTTTATCAGGTTTTTTTATTGAATTAGTTGAAGCTGGAGTATATACTGGATGAGTAATCACGCGAAAGGGATAGAAACCGATGGAGACAGATTTTACCGAGATTGATGAAGGGGCTGACTACGTTGGTTATCGGGAAGCCTTCAGCCTCATCAGTTCCAATGTTTCCCCGACGGGAGTTGAGGAAGTAACCTTCGATGCGTCGGTAGGGCGCGTGGCGGCTGAAGATATCCTGGCGCTGATAAGTTATCCATCAGTTGATGTATCGCTTAAAGACGGTTTCGCCGTTAAATCGGCGGATGTAGCTCTCGCTTCCAACCGGGAACCAGTGTGTTTAAAGGTTACCGGCTCTGTGTTTGCCGGTTCCGATTTTCAAGGTGAGGTAACGACCGGTAACACGGTTAAAGTATGCTCGGGCGCCCGCATCCCACCGGGAGCTGAAGCCGTGGTTTCCGGTGAATTCTGTGAAGAAACGCCGGCAGGGGAAGTATATATTAAAGCCGACGCCGCCAAAGGACGTAATATTTTACGCGCCGGCAGCGAGGTGAAAGCCGGGGATACCATTGTCAGGAAAGGGGAGACGCTCTATCCGGGTTATCTGGGTCTGGCAGCGGCGGCTGGTATAAACCACGTTGGTGTATATCAACGGCCCAGGGTTGCCGTTGTTGGTATCGGTGATGAAGTGGTAGCCCCCGGGGAGACCTTGCAGGCAGGCCAGCTCTATGCCAGTAACCTGGTCACCATGGGTGCCTGGTTGTCATACTTTCAAGTTGATTACGTTTCTTCGGTGGTCAATGACCATGAAGAAGCTATCAGGAAAGAGTTAATTGATGTACTTCCTTCGGTCGATGTTATTCTCACCAGCGGCGGGGCCTGGGGAAGCGAACGCGACCTTGTTATCGGCGTCCTCGACACGCTGGGGTGGCAGGAAATATTCCACCACGTACGCATGGGACCGGGCAAGGGTATTGCCTTCGGACGGTGGCAAAACAAGCCCGTATTTTGCCTGCCGGGCGGCCCCGCCAGTAATGAAATGGCTTTCCTGCAGCTGGCTCTTCCCGGGGTACTGCGCATGGCTGGCGATGTCAGGCCTACCCTCCAGACCGTCTCCGCCAGGCTCACCGAAGACCTGGTCAGCCGTCATCTTGCCTGGACCGAATTCAAGGATGCCACGCTGTCACGCGACGGGGCGGGAAATAATACCGTTGCGCTTTACCGGCATCGCAGCCGTCTCCAGGCGATTGCCAGTGCCAACGGCCTTGTCTGTATCCCGGAAGGTACGGAGTCTCTCAAGAACGGCGATATTGTCCCCGTGCAATTGCTGGCGCCGCGACTTGATGATATATAAGATACATTCGATAGCATAATCGGGTATTACATTGGATAAAAAGAGAGCCCCCCGAATTTCGGGGGGCTCTCGGAGTTTCAGGAAATCATCCTGTCAAGCCATTCTTAGACTGAACGTCTGGTCCTGACTATCAGGACAATCACGGCGATTACCAAAACCGCACCGATGATGATGATCGCGTAGATGTAACCCTCGGAGATTTTCTCTACTACCTGAGGTGGATTGGTGATAGTAGTTTGAGTTGGCGTAGGAATCTCTACAGTGATCGTAGGTGCACCTGTGACGGTTACTGGTGGTTGGGTCGGAACCGGTTTCGCCATGGTGGTGAAGCCGACAACAGCAGACCAGGCAGTCTCAGAGGTGGCGCTGGTGGCTCTCACTCTCCAGTAGTAGGTGGTGTTGTAGTCCAGCGTGAGCGAAGTCAGCTGGTACACCAGGACGTTACCCAATGCATCGGGGCCAGAGGCGTCAATGATCAGGTCGGTCATACTGGCATCGGTACCTAACTGGAATTCATAACCTGTAGCACCGGCGATGTTACCCCAGCTGAAAGTAGGATTGAGGTCAGCATTGTAGCCGCCAGCTCCCGTACCGCTAGCAACCGGGCTGAGGATGGCTGGTGCGTTGATGGCGCCTGCCGTCAGCTGGGTCTGGAAGGATATGGTGGCAGACCACGGGCCGAAGACCGGGGCAATCACCTGGACACGAATGTAGATAGTCGCGCCAGCAGGTACCGGTATCGCAAGTGTATTCAGGTTAACCGAGTTGATGACGGCGGGTATAGCTATAACATTTCCTGCGACGCCAAGGTAATCGGGCCTGGCGCTCCATTGTACCTGGTAGGCGCCCGTCGGATTATTGGCGATGGGCTCGATGGTAACACCAGCCGCTATGGCCAGGACGATGTCTCCCTCGCCCGGCGAAAGAATCGTAGGAACAGCCGTGGTCAGGATGTCGGTATAAGTGCTGATTCCGGCAACCCCATTAATGGAGTAAATGATGTTGGAGCCCTGAACCATGGTCATCGTACCGAGAACGGAGGCATTAGCCAGACCGTCTGCCCCTGAGACCCTCTCGAAAGCGGGTGAACCGGGGAAGATAGGTGCCGTCGGGGCAAGGCAGCGCACCATACCGCCGGCAATTGCCGCCGGAGCTACTGTTGAAGGTGTGGCGTCAGTAGCGTAGAGCGTGCCGTCCGGGGCGCATATGATGTCGGCGGGGAGTAAGTTAATACCGCCGTCAATCACTGCCCACGGAATAAGCGGGGTGGTGGTGTTAAACCGCATGATACCAGCGGTAACACCGGTGGTATCGGCGCTATAAATGATGTTGTTGGTAGCGTAGTTGGTATCGAATTCAACGGTTGCAACACCGCCAGGACCGGCACCCTGCGCTAGGTAACTAAGATTGGCGTTAACGGACAGGTAAACCGTGCCGGTGGTGCAGCCTACCAGTATGTGACCGGTGGCGGCATCATAGGCCATGTGGTTGACAGGACCGCCCAGTGTCAGGGTTGTTGGGGCGGGCTGCCATACCCATCCTCCGTTGGTGGTCGATTGAACACCGGCAACTGCCGAACCACCGACGTAGTAGGTGTACGAGTCTTTAATTATCATGTCGGCGATTAGGAAAGCGCCGCTAACGGTTCTGGGTATCCAGGTATTACCGCCGTCCATGGAAATCCGGAAGGCATTATTACCGACATCGATGAATGCTAGCGTATTGTCGGTGCCATAGCTCTCGGAGAGGCGTACCAGGCCGTTATTGGCGACAGTGGCCAGAGACATAACCCTGTACCAGGTAGCGCCGCCATTTACAGACTTCCACAGACTCTCAACATTGGCTAAGGTATTATCCATGGTAACCATGTAGAACTCGGTGGTACTGGCCGCTACGAAGTCGGTGATGCCGTTGATAGCGGTAGAAATCATACCGGTCTGGTGGAAGTACACGCCGCCGTCGTTGGCTACTGACAGGGCGCTGTTAGCGCCGGTGGTGCCGGCGTAAACCGTGGCGCTGGTGGCGTAGTCCGCCGCCAGGGCAACGTAGGTTGTACCCACGCCGGAGGGCGCCGCCAGGGCGAACGTCCACGATGTGAAACCTGCCGGTAGTGTCGGGTTAGCGGTCTGGAATACTGTTGTCGAGATTAGGTCACCGGCGTAGAGCTTGCCGGCAGCATAGGTCCCGGTGTGGACAAGGCTTGTTACCGCGTTGTCGACATAGCCGAGCAATGCCCCCGGATTCAATGCTACGGCCGCTACAGCCGAGCCGACGCCGATACGATATATATTGTCAGCGGCTAAACCGCTTACGGTGTTTACATAGCAGTTGCGACCGAAAACTACGCTGGCATTGAAGTCGGAGGGTAATGCGATGTTGCTGCTTACAATAGCACTGGCATCACCGGTTCCTCCAGCGGCGTTAACTACCGCAACGGTGGCAAGGGTGGCATCCCAGGCAGCGTCGCTGGCTACCAGGGTGTGTAATCTTGTTTGTGGTGTGGCGTCTGAGCCTACTGCCAGCCTGGTGGCGTCAATCAGATAGTTGGTGGAGTAAGCAACAGCGGTGACATCTTCACCGAGACCGGCAGTAGCCGTGACCCAGTTGAGTACGCCGCCGCGACCCCAGAAGTAGACATCACCATAAGTAGCGCCAGCGCCAGCGGCATCCGTTGTACCTACCATTATCTCACCGGTGGGGTATAGGTAATTCGGTGAAATTGCTATGGAAGTACCGACACCGGCGCATGTGCCGCCCAGTACGGAGAAGGTAGTGCCGCCATTAATGGAGACGTAAACCTGCGCCGGCGGTCCGGCAGCTACTACCATGACGGTGTTATCCGTGGCATAGCTCGGCGAAACCGCCAGGTCTACGAAGACCACGCCGGCAACAGGCACGGAAGGAATCCAAGTGGTACCTCCATCTAACGACCTGTAGACGACATTGCCGGCAACGCTGTCAATAGCGTACAGGTTACCGTTCGGGGCTACCGTCAGATTGGCGACATTAGTGCCAGGTGCTGCGCTCAACTGGCCGGTTAAGGCGCTGGGAAGCGTCAGTACGTTGGACCATGCCAGATTGCCGGCAGCTGCCGGCGTCGCTCCTATGATGAGGAGAGACGCCATCAGCACGACAATCATGCCTACGCCCCATAATTTGATTATTTTCTTTTTCATCGACTTTTTTATTAACTCCTTATTGGTTCTTGTTTTATTATTTGATATGATTATACCCCCGTAATGCTATGGTATTCTCAATAAATTACTTTTACGGAAAATAGTTTTCACGGAGATACATTTCCTTGTAAGTGTTTTGTTTTCGAGCGCCCTGGCTCTCTCTTCCCGTGCGGGTCATTACATCAGCATCACCCCCCTTTTCTCATGGAAGCATACCCCTAGCAGAGTATACTTCATATTCACTATAACACATCACAATCAAATGTCAATACCCTCGGTGCCTGATTTACATAAGTAATGTAAAATATATTTAGAATGTCCGTTTCGGTTGATAATTAATATTCGTAAATATACAAAACGGACGCATTTCAGTATATAAAACGTTAAAATTGATGAAAGGTTAGCATATTATTAAAAAAATATTAAAAATCAGGCACTATTCTTTAATAAAGCCGGTAAATCGCCTGCCGGTATGGTTTTCTGGCTGGAGTCCGTCATATCACGTACCGTTACCGTCCCGGTTTTTATCTCATCCTCCCCGATGATTACCGCGTAACGCACTCCCAGAGAGTTTGCCTGCCTCAACTGGGCTTTCAGGCTCTTACCGCCGACGGTGCTGGCGGCGCTGATTCCCTCCCGCCGCAGCAGTGCGGCCAGTTTCACCGATTCGTCCCTGGCTTCTTCTCCAACGTTAGTAATGAGTACTTTCAACCCGGGAAGAATGGGTACCGCAATATTTTCCTTTTTCAGGTTTAATATAGTCCTCTCGATGCCCATACCCAGGCCAATTCCGGGTGTCGGCTTACCCCCCAGCTCTTCAATCAGGTAATCGTACCTGCCACCGCCGCCCAACGTGCTCTGGCTGACCTCATCCTCCGGCTGAATCTCAAAAACGGTGCGCGTATAGTAGTCCAGCCCGCGGACCAACCGGTGGTTTACCTCGAAAGGAATACCTAGAAGCTCAAGGTATTTCTGCAGCTGGGTAAAATGCTCGTTACAGTCGGGACAAAGGCAGGCGACATTCTTGGGAGCAGCGTCGGCCAGCCTCTGGCAACCCGCCTGTTTGCAGTCGAGTAGCCGCAAAGGATTTTTTTCGAGTCGCGTTTTGCAGTCGACGCACAACTCCGCCGTATGCCCGGAGTAATAGTCCGTAAGCTCTGCCAGGTATCCCGGACGGCACTGCCTACAACCAATACTGTTAATCTGCAGAGACAGGCGGGTCAGACCGAGCGACTTAAAAAACCCCCAGGCCATATCGATTACCTCCGCATCCAGGGCAGGGTCGGCTTCCCCGATAGCCTCACAACCGAACTGGTAGTGCTGCCGGTAGCGCCCCGCCTGGGGACGGTCGTACCGGAATATCGGGGTGATATAATACAGTTTCACCGGTTGTGGCCGGTTAGACAGACCATGCTGGATGTAAGCCCGGCATACCGCGGGGGTACCCTCGGGTTTAAGCGTCAGGCTGTTTCCGCCGCGGTCATCGAAGGTATACATCTCTTTCTGGACGATATCGGAATATTCACCGGCGCTGCGACTGAAAAGGCTGGTGTCTTCGAATACCGGGGTGTCGATACGCTGATACCCGTAGAGTCGGCAAATATCAACCGCTTTCTGCTCGATATAGCGCCAGTAAGCCTGCTCTTCCGGTAGAATATCTGTAGTTCCGCGTGCTGCCCGGTACAATCTAATTCCTCCTGTTTTCTAAAGGCTAGAATACAGGATTAGCGGTAGATTTGTAAAGGCGGCATTTACACTGCTACCCTTTTGGGCTATACTGAAATTATACATATTTACCTCATTTATATAACACATAATTTATATAACACATAATTAAGAGGCATCCTTTTCCTCGTATTACGGTGGGGCGTGATGGATTTCAAGACACTCCTGCAGAAAGCCCGTCAGTATCTTCCGCCTGAGAAGATAGCTGTGGTGGAGGATGCCTATAAGTTCGCCGCGGAGAAACACAAAGGACAGAAAAGGCTCTCGGGGGAGCGGTATCTGGAACACCCGCTACAGACAGCTATGATACTGGCGGAATTTCAACTCGACCCCAGTACGTTGGCGGCAGCTCTGTTGCACGATATTCCGGAAGACTGCGGACTGCCTGTGGAGGAAATCGACTCTAAATTCGGTCCGGAAATCGCCAGGCTCGTGGACGGAGTGACCAAGCTCAAACAGGTTTCTTCAACGGTTTCGGACGCCGTGGTGACTTCGAGTCAGGCGGATAACCTCAAGAAGATGCTGATTACCATGGCTGAAGACCTCCGCGTTGTTTTTATCAAGCTGGCTGACCGACTCCACAATATGCGTACGCTGGATGCCCTGCCCGCAGAACGGCAGTTAGCCATCGCTCAGGAGACGATGGAGATATACGCTCCTCTGGCCAACGTCCTGGGGATATGGGAATGGAAATCCCAGCTGGAAGACCTTGCTTTCAAGTATATCGACCCCGAGATGTACGGCGAAATAAAAAAGGAAATAGATTCACAACAGAAACAGTGGCAGAGGTTTATCAACCGAACAATACGTGCACTGAAAGAAGAGTTTGACCGGGTCGGGCTGGTAGCGGATATTTCCGGGCGGCTTAAGCATATCTACGGTATTTACCGGAAAAAGAAACGGTATACCGCCGTGGGCAGGTACTTCGATAAAATATATGACATCTTTGCGGTCAGGGTCATTGTCGACGGTACACCCGAATGCTATAGCGCCATCGGCGTTATTCATAATTTCTGGCACCCCGTTCCCGATACCTGGAATGATTACATTGCCAATCCCAAACCGAACGGATACCGGGCGATTCACACCGTGGTCAGGGCTTTCGGCACCACCCCCGTGGAGATTCAGATACGCTCACAGGATATGCACGAAATGGCCGAGCGCGGTGAAGCCAGCCACTGGGTGTACAAAGAGGGTGAGCATAAAGACCAGCAGCTTGGCGATAGTGTCGCCCGGATGCGTGAGCTTGTCGAATCGCACCGTGGATTGAGTGATGTTGACGACGACTTAATGGAGTCACTCAAGACCGATGTCTTCGCCGACCAGGTCTTCGTTTATACCCCCAAGGGAGAGATTAAAGACATGCCCCGGGGCTCGACGCCGCTGGATTTCGCCTACCGCGTCCATACCGAGCTGGGACATCGCTGCATCGGGGCCAAGGTCAATAATAAACTCGTACCGTTTAGCTATGAGTTCAAAAACGGCGACGTGGTCGAGATTATCACCGCCAAGACGGCTAAAGGACCGAGCCTGGACTGGCTAAACGAAAACCTGGGCTACGTCAACACGTCTCACGCCAGAGGTAAGATACGCCAGTGGTTTAATAAACAGGAACGCGCGGAAAATATCGAAGGCGGCAGGTTGATTTTAGAGAAGGAGCTGCGGCACCTGGGGCTGCAGATAGACCGGCAGATACTGGCGGAAATGTTCGGTCACACTAATCCGGACGACTTTCTGGCGGCTCTCGGGTACGGCGGCATCAACTCTCACCAGCTAGCTTTGAAGCTCGCCGCCCGCGAAGAAAAGCCGGCACTTCCGGAGGTGACGCCGCCTCACAGGGTATCACCGTCGGCGGTGCAGGTGTTGGGGGTCGGCGATCTGGTGACCAATCTGGCGGGTTGTTGTAATCCTCTGCCCGGAGATAATATCATAGGTTATATAACGCGTAGTCGGGGCGTTACTATTCACCGGGCGGACTGCCACAATATTGTCAATGAAAAAGAGAAGGAAAGACTTGTTTCGGTTGAGTGGGGGCAGAGCGACTTAATGTATCCGGTGAATATTCAGGTAGAAGCCTGGGACAGGGTCGGGTTGATGAGTGATATTACCACGGTGGTGGCCGAAGAGAAGGTGAATATAGCCGGCGTAAAAATGGTTGAGGGTGACAATCACAAAATTACCGTGGATTTATCTCTGGAAACCAGAGGTTTGGCTCATCTGAGTCAGGTCATGAAAAAAATCGATGCTATTAAGGGTGTGTTGGGCGTTTCCCGAATGGGGGATGAGGTATCTAAAAAGGCGAAAGTCGATTCCTCAAAATCGTTGAATGAGATAAAGAAATCCGATTAATACAAATTTTGGAGGTAAATATTGACCAGTAAATCGGCTCAAAAACAGGTACGTGTCGCCTCAAGGAGGCAGCAGCGTAATAAATCTGTGCGTAGCGAAATCAAGACCGGTATCACCAGGGCGGAGAAGCTGATGTTTACCGGTGAACTCGAAGAGGCTCAGAAAGCGGTGGGAGCGGCGGTATCTTATCTTGATAAAGCCGCCAACAAGCAGATTATCCACGCTAATAATGCTGCCCGACGTAAAGCGAGATTGTTAAAGAAACTCAATCAGGCGGTAGCTCTGGCCGCGATTGAGCCCGAACCGGAACCTCAACCGGAAGCAGAAGCTGAAACTGAGACCAAACCTGAAGATAAAGCCAAACCTAAGCCCAAGCCCAGAACCAGAGCTAAAAAGGCTAAGGCTGAGTAATTAGTAGAACTCTAATAGAGTAAAATAGCAAAGTACCTGACGATATATTTACAGCTTGAGGGCGTTTTATCTTATCAGGATGTTTAGTCTGAGGACGGAATTGCCTTGGCTTCCTGTACTTCCATTTCCTGGTCGCAGCAGGTCAGTTTACCTTCGCCCGCTTTAGTACAGAGTGCTTCGGTGCCGCATTTTCCACAGCGATATCTCTTACCTAGTTGGCTTGCCACTTTGATACCTCCTGTACCCAACCGGGTCGTCTTATTTTTTCTGCTCCATAGGCTGGCCGCAACAGGTGATAGTACCGTCGCCTCCCTTGGTGATTATCATCTCAGCACCGCACTTGGTGCATCGATATCTTTTACCTACTTGATTTGCCATACTCGCACCACCTTCTTGAGAGCCTTTTTCATTAACATTATAGTTTATAGTCTCGATATTGTCAAAGCTAAATCTGATTGGTTCTATTTGTTTACGGTTGTTTTTACAGGCTCACCCCCTTTATCCCCCTCTCAAACAAACGAAAAACGTGCTTTGAATAAGAATCCGTTTGAGAGGGGGTCAGGGGGGAGAGCAGCACTAATTAATCGATATGAAAACGAA
>Ga0315554_1001070_pt1 | contig 16244 bp, 15 predicted proteins | sample SalMarSW160370MG_FD_202114 | JGI IMG/M metagenome (GOLD analysis project Ga0315554, IMG submission 202114) | Salt marsh sediment microbial communities from the Plum Island Ecosystem LTER, Massachusetts, United States - Salt Marsh Sediment SW1603-70 ... | reverse complement strand
AACAACATTTGAACCTTCTGCCTTCGTTCCCTTTTGGATATATGTTGGCTCAATTTCCAATGCAATTGGACCTGCAAAGCCTAATTGAAAAATTCCCCCCACCAAGAAAACCGCCCTGCTGGATTTTGATGCCCCGGGTATTTGAGTAGTAATATCGGGATCAAAGGACATATTAGCTATATTTAAGCCGGCTCTCGCTCCTAATTTAATTGGCAATTGTGCAAGTGTGGTTGAACTAAAAAACAAAAGTACAACAAGCGCCGGTAACAACATCTTTTTCATTATGCCTCTCCTTTTTAGTTTAAGAATTTGGTAATTAGTCTGCGAAAACAATTGAGGAATTCCTGCTCGACTAAAAACTTATGAAGGGTTAAATTCCTCATATGAAATGAATATTTATCTTGGATAAAATAGTCATGGTATATTAATTTGTCAATATGCATTAAACTATTTCAATTATTACGCATGTACCTCTTAAAGCCAAAATTATTTTTTCAAAAACCAATAGGAAAGTTTATTATTAACAGTTTGATTCAGCTTTTATGAGCCCTACTTTTTTCATTAAGAATCATATTATATTTTTTCTTACCTAAGCATTATTTATTCAAACATAATTGATTATTTTAATATCTAAAAAAAGTTCTATTTTTTCACAAGATTTTTTAATTTTTAGATATATCTTTCATAAAGATATTCCTAATAAAAACGCCGCAAAAAGAGATAAAAATTTGTCATTAGTTACAATTTTTTTCATTGAGAATGTTGCTTAAATTTATTATTTTACAACGTTTAAAAGGAGAAATCATAAATGAAATTTACAGTAAACAGCAAAGTTTTAGAAAAGTTATTATCTAAAATAATTCCGGCTGTACCAACCCGTACTCCAATGCCGATTTTAGAAAACTTTCTGTTTGATATTCATGACGGTTTACTTACTGTGAGTGCAACAGATCTTGAAATTGCTATTAGGTCTTCCATAAATGTTGCCGCAGATGAAAACGTACAGATGGTAATTCCTGCAAAACTTTTGTATGATATCATCCGCTCCTTAGAGGATGCACAAATTAATTTTGAAGCTGAATCAAATTCAAAATTAAAATTAACAACCGAAAAAGGTGTTTATAATATTGGATTCTCCTCTCCGGAAGATTTTCCGGAAGTTCCTTCAATTTCCAGGGAAAAAGAAATTTCATTAAATGGAACTGATTTAAAAAAAGCTATTGATCAAACTTCCTTTGCAATGAGCAAAGAAGATATGAGACCTGCAATGACCGGAACTTTACTTGAGTTTTCCGATGAAGGATTAAGGTTTGTAGCAACCGACGGCCACAGGCTGGTAAAGTATGTTAATAAGTCAATTGCTACAGAGAAAGAAGAACAATATATAATTCCTGAAAGAGCAATTTCAGTCCTTTCCAAGCAGCTGACAGACAGTGATGTTAAAATTTATTTAAGCAAGACGAATATTATGGTTCAGCTGGGAGACGTTGAATTTATCTCCCGCTTAATAGGTGAAAAATATCCCTCATATAATAGCGTTATTCCACTTGAAAACGAAAATATACTTAAAGTAAAAACGGACGATGTTCTTACAACAGTAAAAAGAATGATGCTCTTTTCAACCTCAAATTCAAAGCAGGTAAAATTCTCAATTTCAAATGATAACCTGGAAATATCGGCTGAAGATATTGATCATGGTTCCAATGCTAAAGAAAATGTTTTCTGTGAGTATAAAGGCGAACCGATGGATATCGGGTTTAATACTTCTTATGTATATGATATTTTATCACATGTTAACAAGGAAGAGGTAATATTTAAATTGCATTCACCTACAAAAGCATGCATTATTGAACCAACTGAAAATGAAGAAAACGAAGAATTGCTGCTGCTGCTTATGCCGGTGCGGTTAAATAACTAATATGATTCTTTCCTCAATTCATTTAAAAAATTTTAGAAGTCATAAAAATATTCAAATAAATTTTTCAGAAAAACTTAATTATATAGTTGGAGGAAACGGGCAAGGAAAAACATCAATATTGGAATCAATTTATTTTTTATGTACAACTAAAGGATACAATTCTAAAACAGATAGCGAAGTGACAAGGTTTAACGAAAACGAATTTGAAATTAATGGTTCTTTTAAAGACTTAACTGAAAATGATATAAGAGTTTATTTTTCTTTGAAAGAAAATAGAAAGTATTATTTTCAAAACGGTAAGCAGGTTAGCCGTTATTCGGATGTAATCGGTAAATTCCCGGTTGTCATTTTAACACCGGGAGATCATTCGATTACCCAGGGTCCGCCAGGCGATAGAAGAAAATTTGTCGATTCGGTAATATCTCAGTCAAGTGAAACTTATTTAAGATTATTATTGGATTTTAACCGTACTCTCCGGCAGCGCTCTTCCCTTTTAACCCGGATAAAAGAACAAAATAAAATATCGCAAACTACATACAACGAATTGGATGCATGGACATCAAAATTAATTGAAACAGGAACTGAAATAATTATTTACAGGATAAAGTTTATTGAAGAATTTAATTTATACGTTGAAGAATCTTATAAGAAAATTATAGGGACAGATGAGATTCCAAGTGTACACTATTTGTTTTTGGAAGAGAATAGTGAATACGGAAGTATTGAGGCACTAAAAGAAAGCTTTAATGATTTAATTAAAAAGAAAAAAGATGATGAATTAAGAAGGGCAGCTAACCTGGTTGGACCTCACCGGGATGAATATCTTTTTGAAATTAATGATAAGGAATTAAGAACATTTGGTTCACAGGGACAGCATAAAACTTTTCAAATTGCGTTGAAATTTGCCCAGTTTTTTTATCTAAAAGATAAGACAGGGAAAACACCTATTTTCCTGTTAGATGATGTGTTTGGTGAACTTGATGCTAACAGGTCAATAAAAACAAGCGAATACTTAAGAGAAACCGGACAGGCTTTTATAACACTAACTGATTTTTCAAATATGTCTTTTCTTAAAATAAATGAAAACGATACCCTGATAAAATTAAAACAAGGTGAGGTCATTTATGCATAATGGTTTCATTAGTCTGGGAGAAGCAATTGAAAAAGAACCTTCGCTTAGCAAATTAAGAAATTCAATTAAAGATTCTGATATTATTGTAAAATTTTATGAAATATTTAACGATTTTGAAAAGATCGCAGAGCCTGTAAAAGTAAAAAACAATGTACTCTTCTTAAGAGTTGAAAACTCTGTTTGGAGAAGCGAATTAAAATTTAAAGAACAGGCCATTATAGAAAAAATAAATGAGTTCGTAAAAGAAGAAAGAATAAAAAAAATAAAGTTCGTTTCATAAGTATTATTTAAATAAACTGGATTGAAATATATGTCAAACGCTAAACCTAAAAGTGATTATAGTGCAAAAAATATAAATGTATTAAAAGGACTTGAAGCTGTCCGTAAAAGACCTGCAATGTATATCGGTGATATCAGTGCAAGAGGCCTTCACCATTTAGTAAATGAAGTTGTTGATAACAGTATTGATGAGGCATTAGCCGGTTATGCTGATTATATAGAAGTTCTAATAAATAAAGATGAATCCGTAACGGTTATTGACAATGGTCGTGGGATACCGGTAGATATGCATCCTGTAGAAAAACGTTCTGCCCTTGAAGTTGTAATGACAATGCTTCATGCTGGCGGAAAGTTCGATAAAAATACATATAAAGTTTCAGGGGGATTACATGGAGTTGGTGTCTCAGTTGTTAATGCTCTATCGGAATGGCTAAAAGTTGAAGTTAAGAGAGACGGGAAAGTATATTTTCAAGAATACCGGCAAGGTCAGCCGCTAAAGCCGGTTAAAGAAATCGGTAAAGCAAAAAAGAATGAATCGGGAACTAAAGTTACTTTTATGGCCGATAAAGAAATCTTCAAAGCAACTATCTTTAAATTTGATACACTTGCTGAGAGAATGAGAGAACTGGCATATTTAAATAAAAATATTTCCATTAATATTAAAGATATAAGAAACGGGGGGCAGGAAGAGACCTATCATTTTAAAGGCGGATTAATTGAGTTTGTAAAATACCTTGACGAAACAAGAGAGCCGCTTCATAAAACAGTTTATATTGAAGGAGAAAAAGATAATACCCCTATTGAAATAGCTTTTCAGTATAATAACAGTTACAGCGATAATATTTTCTCTTATGTAAATAACATTAATACTCTTGAAGGCGGGACACACTTGGTTGGTTTCAAAACTGCCCTTACAAGAACATTTAATAATTATGCTTATAAAAATAATTTAATTAAAGAAGGAAAAATTTCATTAACGGGAGATGATTTTAGAGAAGGTCTTACTGCCGTTTTATCAATTAAAGTCGCCGAGCCTCAGTTTGAAGGGCAAACAAAAACTAAACTCGGAAACAGTGAAACAAAATCTGCTGTAGAAACATTAGTTGGTGAGAAGTTATCCGAGTATCTTGAAGAGAATCCGTCTGTTGGTAAAAAGATTATCGAAAAATGCCTTCGTGCTGCAGAAGTAAGAGAGGCCGCAAGAAAAGCTAGAGATTTAGCCAGAAGAAAAAATGCTCTGGACAGTATGAATCTTCCCGGTAAACTTGCCGATTGTTCAATAACCGATCCTGAACATTGCGAAATTTATATTGTTGAGGGAGATTCAGCAGGCGGTTCTGCCAAACAAGGAAGGGATAGAAGGTTCCAGGCAATTCTTCCTTTAAGAGGAAAAATATTGAATGTTGAAAAAGCAAAGATGAATAAAATCCTGGAGAATAATGAAATTAAAGCTATTATTTCCGCTGTAGGCGCTGGCCTCGGGCCTGATTTCGATCAAACAAAATCAAGGTATGGCAAAATAATTTTAATGACGGATGCAGATGTGGATGGAAGCCATATCCGAACATTGCTGCTTACATTTTTGTACCGACATATGAAAGATTTAATAACTGCCGGAAAAGTTTATATTGCGCAGCCTCCGCTGTATAAAATTAAAAAAGGGAAAGAAGAACATTATGCTTTTGATGATAACGAACGTGATGAAATATTAAAACGGTTTAAAGTAAACGGAAAAGAAAAAGAAGATACCGAAGAATTAGTTGGAGAAATGATTGAAGAAGGTTCTGTAAAAGGAGTGAATATTTCAAGGTATAAAGGACTTGGCGAAATGAATCCTGAACAATTATGGACAACAACTATGAACCCGGAAACTAGAACTGTACTTCAAGTAACTTTAGAAAGTGCAGCAACTGCGGATAAGATTTTTGAAACGCTTATGGGTGATGATGTTGAACCAAGGCGTGAGTTTATTGAAAAGAATGCAAAATATGTCAGAAACTTGGATGTGTAAAATAAGATTTTACGTAATATCTTAATCGTAATCTTACTCTTAATCTTAATTCCGGTTACTCCAAAAAAGTAAATAAAAATTTTTAAGTGATTTAAATAAATAATAATTATGGCAACAATTTTTGAAAAAATAGTACCCGTTTCATTAGAAGAAGAAATGAAATCTTCGTACATCGATTATTCGATGTCTGTAATTGTAGCAAGAGCACTGCCGGATGTAAGAGACGGGTTAAAACCGGTTCACCGCAGAGTTTTATATGGTATGCATGAATTAGGCATGTCTTATAATAAGCCTTATAAAAAATCCGCAAGAATAGTCGGTGAAGTTCTTGGTAAATATCATCCGCATGGAGATACAGCAGTTTATGATTCAATGGTTAGAATGGTGCAGGATTTTTCACTTCGATATCCTCTTATTGATGGACAGGGAAACTTTGGTTCCGTTGATGGTGATTCTCCTGCAGCAATGCGATATACGGAAGCAAGACTTGCAAGAATTTCGGAAGAAATACTGCGTGATTTGGATAAGAATACAGTCGATTTCACATCAAATTTTGATGATTCGTTGCAGGAACCTGTTGTACTCCCATCTTATTTACCTAATCTTTTAATTAACGGTGCAAGCGGAATAGCTGTTGGGATGGCTACAAATATTCCGCCTCATAATTTAAGCGAAGTAATTAACGGATTAATTGCTTTAATAAAAAATCCTAACATTACTTCCGAAAAATTAATGAAACACGTAATTGCACCTGATTTTCCTACGGGAGGAATCATTTACGGTTACTCCGGTGTAAAAGATGCATACCTAACCGGGCGGGGAAAAATAATAGTCCGTGCAAAAGCTAACATTGAAACCCTTAAAAACAGCCGTGAAAATATTATTATAACGGAGCTTCCATACCAGGTCAATAAAGCCAATCTAATTGAAAAGATTGCAGACTTAGTTAGAGCAAATAAAATAAATGATATCTCCAACATAAGAGATGAATCCGATAGAGATGGTATGCGTGTGGTTATTGAATTGAAGCGAGATGCCCAGCCCCCTGTCGTACTTAATCAATTGTTTAAGCATACGCAAATGCAAACTACATTTGGCGTAATAATGCTGGCATTGGTTAACGGAATACCGAAAATCCTCACTCTTAAAGAAACAATGGAGCATTTTATTGCTCATAGGATGAATGTTCTTATAAGAAGAACCAAATATGAGCTCGATGCTGCTGAACGAAGAGCCCATATTTTGGAAGGATATATTATTGCTCTCGATAATATTGATGAGGTAATCGAGACAATTAAAAAATCCAAGGATGTTGAAACTGCTAAAAATAATTTGATGAGAAAATTCAAATTATCTGAAATACAGGCAAAAGCAATTCTTGATATGCGTTTGCAAAGATTAACTGGCCTGGAAAGAAAGAAAATTGAAGACGAATATAAGGATGTAATAAAACTTATTGAAAAACTAAAAGGGATATTGGAAAGCGAGGAAAAAAGATATTTAATTATTAAAGATGAACTGCTTTTAATTAAAGAAAGATATGGTGATGCAAGAAGAACAGAAATTATACACGATTACGAAGAATTTTCTTTGGAAGATATAATAGCCGAAGAGGATGTTGTTGTTACAATTTCTCATACCGGCTTTATTAAGAGATTCCCGGTGAGCGGTTATAGAAGACAGGGACGGGGAGGAAAAGGTGTTACAGGTGCAGGAACAAAAGAAGATGACTTTATTGAACATATGTTTATTGCATCAACGCACCAATATATTTTGTTTTTTACCGATAGAGGGAAATGTTATTGGCTTAAAGTTCATGAAATTCCCGAGGGCGGAAGAGCAGCAAGGGGAAGGTCAATTATAAATTTACTTGAAAAAGATAAGGATGAAAATATAACCGCTTTTGTTGCAGTGAAGGAGTTTACCGATACTCATTACTTGATTATGGCTACACAACAAGGAACAATTAAAAAAACCGTTCTTTCCGCTTATGGTAATGTTAGAAAAGGCGGGATAAATGCAATTAACTTGAATAAAAATGATAAATTAATTGAAGTTAAAATGACCGATGGAACTAATGATATAGTGCTCGGAACAAGAAATGGTTTTGCCATCAGGTTTAACGAAAAAGATGTTCGCGATATGGGACGTACGGCAACGGGAGTCCGGGGTGTTAAACTGGGAAAAGACGATAAAGTTGTTGGCCTGCTCGTTATTAAAAGGCAGGGAACCATTTTGGTTGTAACAGAAAAAGGCTACGGCAAACGTTCCGATATAAATGATTATAGAATCACCAGGCGCGGCGGCAAAGGTGTAATAACCGTTAAGACAAGTGACAAGGTCGGAAAAATGATTGCTCTGATGGAAGTACAGGATAACGACGAACTGGTAATTATATCAACTCACGGCATGGTAATTCGGCAGAGTGTTAAAGATTTAAGGGTGATGGGTAGAAATACTCAAGGTGTTAGAGTAATTAGATTGAACGAAAAAGACAGCATTGCGGATATTGCTAAAGTTATATCCGAAGATGAGGAAGAAGTACCGCTTGCAGTTGAATAGTTAAATTTTTTCAATTAATATTTGTTATAAATAAATGAGAATTTGTGTTTATTGTGCTTCAAGCTCAAAAATTAATAGAATCTATTTTGATGCAACGGAAAGACTCGCAAAAAATTTCGTAGAAGAAAAAATAAAAGTGGTCTTCGGCGGAGGAGCAAACGGGTTAATGGGAAAGCTTGCAGATACAATAATTGAAAATGGAGGTAAAATAAAGGGTATAATGCCAAAATTTATGAACGAAGTAGAATGGGCTCACAAAGGTTTAGTCGATTTTGAACTTACCGAAACACTGCATGAAAGAAAAGCAAAGTTCTTACAAAATATCGATGGCGTTGTAACCCTGCCAGGAGGCAGCGGAACACTTGAAGAATTATTAGAAACTATAACATTGAAGAGACTTGGACAATTTACAAAGCCAATCGTTATTTTAAATACAAAAGGTTATTTTAACCCGTTAAAGCAAATGCTGGAAAAATCTGTTGATGAAAACTTCATGCATAAGAAGCATTTAGACATGTGGACTTTCGTTGATGAACCGGAAGAAGTAATCCCTGCTATAAAAAATGCCTCAAGCTGGAGCAAAGAGGCTTTAAGCTTTGCAACAAATCGTTAAATACATTTTAAGCTGTAATTTAGGCTTAATAAATCTTTCACCTTACACCGGTTAATTAAAGAGGGAGCAAAATGAAACAGTGGTATGAATCTTTATTTGAAAACTATGCCAATAAGTATGATAAAGAAATTTTTGTTCAGGGTACAATCGGCGAATGTGATTTTATTGAACAAGAAATAAAATTTAACAAATCTGTAAAAATTCTTGATGTTGGCTGCGGTACCGGAAGGCATTCAATCGAATTAACAAAAAGGGGTTATAAGGTTACCGGAATCGATTTATCAGAATCTCAATTATCAAGTGCTGAAAGGAAAGCCAAAGCTGAGAACCTGGAAATAGATTTTAGGAAACAAGATGCTAGAAAATTACCTTTTAAAAATGAATACGATCTGGCAATTATGCTTTGCGAAGGAGCATTCCCTTTAATGGAGACCGATGATATGAATTATGAAATATTAAAAAGTGTAGCGGATTCATTAAAAAATAATGGTAAATTAATATTTACAACTTTAAACGGTTTGTTTCCGCTATTCCATTCAGTAAAAGAATTTATTGAATCTTCAGTTAAAGAGGGGAATGCAGCATATAAAAGCAGAACATTTGATTTAATGACTTTCCGTGATATTAACATTACAACATTCGAAGATGATGATGGGAATAAGAAAGAATTGGAATGCAACGAAAGATATTACGTTCCGTCTGAAATTACATGGCTATTAAAATCACTCGGATTTAAAAAAATAGAGATATACGGTGCAAAGCTCGGTGCATTTTCAAGAAATGATATTCTTACAACTGAAGATTTTGAAATGCTTGTTATAGCAGATAAATAAAATCTATTTGACCTTAAGTTTTACCTAATAATTAAATTTCGAATTTATCACCTTTTTTCGGGAAGTTAACCGATTTATATCCTTTCTCAATAATATTTTTCTTTAAAGGAATAGCCTGCTCTTCCTCGCCGTGTACTATAAAAATACTTTTTAATTTATCCGGTTTAGAAAGCTTTAAATAATCGAGCAGCCCTTTTTGATCCGCATGTGCACTGAAGTAATCCATCTTTATAATTTTGCTTTTTACCTTATAAGAATTACCCAGGATATTTACTTCTTCAGCGCCATCCATTATTTTTCTTGCGAGTGTTTCCTGTGCAGCGTAGCCGGCAAACAAAATAAGATTATTGGGATTTTCTATATTATTAGCTAAATGATGAACAATCCTGCCGCCTTCAGCCATCCCGGATGCAGAAATGATCATGCAAGGTCCGTTAAAGCTGTTTAACTGCTTCGATTTTTCTACATCTCTAATATATGTAAGCCTGCTAAAGCCGAACGGATCTTCATAGTTATCAATAAAAACTCTATACGTTTCCCTGTCAAAGCATTCCGGGTGCATCCGGAAAACTTCCGTTGTATTTACAGCAAGGGGGCTATCGACAAAAATCGGGAATTGCGGAATCCTGTTTTGATTGAATAACTTATGTAAAACATAAACAAGCAGCTGTGTTCTTCCAACAGCAAAAGCCGGGATAATTATTTTCCCTCCTCTTTGAACAGTCCCATTTATAATTTTCGCAACTTCTTCCTCAACCTCAGGGGTAACAGGATGAAGTCGATTTCCATAGGTACTTTCCATTATTAGAGCATCAAGGTCCTGAAGAATATTCGGATCTCTTATTACAGGCATATCGGGCCTGCCTATATCACCGCTGAATCCAAGCCTGGTAAATTTTCCGTTCTCTCTAATTTCCAGAACAATTCCTGCCGAACCGAGAATATGTCCCGCATCTCTAAAAATTACTTTAACACCAGGCGCAACTTCAATAGCCTTATCATACGGAATACCTATAAAATTCTGCATGGCCTTCTCAACATCCTCTTCTGAATAGAGCGGTTCGAAAAGGACTTTATTTTGCCTTTGCCTTTTCTTGTTTACAAATTTTACATCGCGTTCCTGCAGGTAAGCAGAATCCCTAAGCATGATCTGGCAAAGATCGACTGTAGCTGAAGTAGTATAGATATGCCCGTTAAAGCCATTTTTTACCAGGTTGGGAATATTACCCGAATGATCAATGTGAGCATGCGATAAAAGCATTACGTCAATTATTGAGGGATCAAAAGGAAGATTTTTATTAATTTCATAAGCTTCTTTCCGTTTCCCCTGGTAAAGACCGCAATCAAGTAGAATTTTTTTCCCGTTTATATGCAAAAGATGCATGGAACCTGTTACTGTTTGTGCAGCGCCGAAGAATTGAATTTTCAAGATTTCACCTAAAAAGAATATGAATTAAAGCTTTTAAGATACAAAAAATTAAATTTTTACAAATTATCAATTTATTCAACAATTCATCAAAAAATTGTTTTTATTGTTAACTCAATCGATAAATTAAAGAATCAAAAAATATATTTAAAATATTTCTCTTTCTGATTCGTCTTTATACTTAGAACTTATTATAGGTTTAATGACTTCGCAAACCAAAATAGTTGAAAATACTCTTATAAAAGAGAGAGGCAGATTATTTAATTTTATTAAAAAATATGTCCCCTCAAAAGAGGATGCCGAAGATATTCTGCAGGATGTCTTTTACCAGTTTGTTGCAGGGTTTGAAGACATAATTATGATAGACAGGGTCTCGGGATGGTTATTTAAATCTGCAAGAAATAAAATAATTGACAAAAGTAGAAAGAAGAAACCGGAAAATTTTTCAAAGATGGAAAATAAAAATGAAGAAGATGAGGAATATTTTTCTTTTACTGATTTACTTCCTTCGCTTGAATTTACGCCCGAGGATCTATTCCTGCAGGATGAATTTAACGAGGAATTCAAAAAGGCTTTGGATACTCTCCTGGCCGAACAGAAAGATATATTTATAATGAACGAGATTGATGGTTTTTCATTTAAAGAGATTTCCGAAATAACCGGTTTAAATGTTAATACTCTTCTTTCACGGAAACACTATGCAGTATCTCAATTAAGAAAAAAATTAAGTAAATATTTAAATAAATAGGTAAAGCGATGAAACATCATTTTAATAAAAGATTCTTTTTTCAAAAATTCTTCTTTGTATTGATAATTGTGGCAGTTATTTCGCTAGTTGTATTCCTATTATGGAACTGGCTAATGCCCGCAATATTTCAGCTTCCCGAAATAAATTACTGGCAGGCGATCGGGATTTTAATTCTTTCTAAAATTTTATTCCTTGGCATAGGAAAACACGATCACAGAAACCATTTTAGAGATAGAGAATACTGGAAGAAAAAATTTGAAGATATCCATAATTCACAAACAGGAAAAGTTGGAGAAAGTAATGAATAAAGCATATTTGAAATTAAAAACATAAGCTTAATCTTGTCGATAAATTTCTAAAGACCAACAGATTGAATATTTATTAATTAGAGATGGAGCTGCAATATGGAAATGTTAATTCTCAAAACGAATATTAATTCTAAAATTGATTTTAAAAGGGTAAGGCATACTTTAAATAATTCCTACAAAATTAATGAATGCACGGTTGATCTCGGAGATCGAGATAAAATTCTTCGAGTAGTTGGAGATAAATTGGATATGGAAGATGTTATAAGCAGGGTTAAAGACTTGGGTTATTATTGTGAAGATTTAACCTATTAGCTCAAACCATAAATAATTTTATTTTATAACAAAGTGCCAGTCACTTTTATAGTGACTGGCACTTAAGTAGTGCACTTTACACTTTAACAAATTCGACACGACGGTTATTTGCTCGTCCGGCGGGATCGGAGTTATCCGAAATTGGCTTTGTATCACCGAAGCCTTTTGTTGTCAACCGTAAACCATCAATACCCATACTTACTAATTGTGTTTTAACAGCATCCGCCCTTTCCTGTGAAAGTTCCATATTATGTTTTGAATCCCCGGTATTATCCGTATGTCCATCAATTTCATATTTTAAACCGGGATTATCTTTTAATAATTTATAAATTTCATTAATTGTACCCATTGACTGAGGCTTTATTGTTGCTTTATCAATATCGAAGAGAATTCCATGTGTGATAATTTTGCTTTCCGTTATAATATGTTTCGTATCGTTAAAATTTCCACCAAGAGCAACCCTGACATTTTTAATCATAATCGGCTTATCTTGATCTCCAATTCCAACGAAATTAATAGCATAAGTATTGCCCTTAAACACCGGAACATTTAAAACCCTATATTGATCTTCATAAATTTTCAATTGTCTTCCCTTCCTGGCAATTGCAACATGGTGCCATTTGTTATTATTAAAAATTTCATCGCTTTCAGGATATGTTCCGGATAGTCCGTTTGCAGAACATTCATATCCTACAAAGACACCATTTTTATCATCGCTTGAACTATTATCCTGATCACTGTTTTTAGGATTCCAAAATCTTATGCCTACTTGATTATAAGCTCCCGGCTGTGTATAAAAATCAAATTCAACTGTAAAAGTATCGCTTGCCAAGTAAGTGTCAGTTTTCATGAGCGGGACAACACTTGCATAATTCCCTTCAGTTAAAGCGAACACCTTTTCTCCCTGCAGAGTGCTTATCTGGGCCTGACCGGACAGCAAATCCCAATGAGAAGGAAATTCACCTGATTCCTCATCGGCAAAGTTATCTTCGAAAATAATTTTATCTCCAGGAACAAAATCATAATTTTGATATGTTTTTGTATTTACCTGCTGGCTGCCGGTAGTTGATGTATTCGAACTCTCGTTCTGTTCACTTTTACCTTGAGCCGGAGCTTCTGGATTCATTACTTTATTAACAACAGTATCTTCAGCTTGATCAACTTTTTCCTCTGCTTTTTCTTCTGTCTTTTTTAGAATATCACCAAATTGTGCAAATGAAGTAAATGAACCTAATAAAAAAATAATAGTTACATACAACATTATTTGTTTCATTTTTTCTCCTTAGTATTTTATAATATTAAAATTCTTCTCTATGCTCAAAATTTTTATTTAAAGAATCATTAAGAAAATTTTTTCCAAAGAGATTTTTATCCCTCATAAAAAATGAATTGCTACCGGTTTGATGTTAAATCAGGCGCTATCTGAAAAAAATAGTTCGTAATGGGATTCAGAATTGTCTATAACTTAATGTAGAAATAATTTAAAAAGGATTAATAATAGATTAATTTTTTTTAATTTATTAATAAAAAATTCCCCCAAGAAGGGGGAATAATTTATTTTATGAGTATACACTAATTTTATATGTGTGCATGTGCGTGTGTTTGTACTTTTTCGGGGTTTTGAGCAATGTTCCAAATAGCTAATATTGCTATTGCAACTCCAAATACAAAGAAATTCCAGGGAACTACTAATGCAAACCATATAGCACTTAGAAACAGCCAAATGCCGATTATTCCATTTACAGTTCCTTGCCAGCTGTTTGCTCTTGCGGCTCCCCAAAAACCAAATACTATTGCAACTGCACCGGCAACTAGCATACTTGCAGGAGTACGAAGTGCATGTACAAATCCTGAAACAATTAACCATACTCCTGTTGCTAAATCAATCCATCCTTGCCACATGACAATTCTCCTTTCCTTATTATTCAATAATTTTATTCATCAATTTTCGTTTTAATATTAAAAGGAATAACAAATAATATCAAGGGACAGCTTGGGTAACAGTGCGGCCAATCATCAGAAACAGCATTTATCCTGTGAGGTATGAAACAATTAAAGTATCACTTTAACCTGAAAGTTGTCTAATAAAAATATTATAACGGTCTCGGAATTTTATTTAAAAAAGCTGATATCTTTTTATTAACAAATTCCGGGTTTTCGATAGGAATTATATGTCCCGAGTCTGGTACAGCATAAAATTCCGAAACGGCTATTTTATCTGACATTTCCTTCATAACACTAGGCGTTGTAAGAATATCTTTTTCCCCGCAAAGGATTAAAGCCGGGATCTTAATCCTAGACAAATAAGAAGTTGTGTCGGTTCTGCCTGCCATTGCAATAAGAGATCCTTTCACACCAACGGGATCGAACTCTGAAGAACTTTCAATAATTTTTTGGTATTCATTTTTATAAGAAGTTTTAAATTGATCTGAAAAACAATTTTTCATAAAATCATGGATAAAAACATCCAAACCGTCTTCATTAATTTTTTTAATCCCCTCTGCTCTTTTTAACTTACCTTCATTTGTATCTGCTTCCGGTTTGGTATCACATAGAATTAACCCTCTGAATTTTTCTTCCATTTTTTCAACAGCCCTTAATGCTACATAACCGCCCATTGACAGCCCGCAAATAACAGGTTTAGTCAACTTTAGTTCATAAATAATTAATGAAATATCATCAACAAACGATTCCATAGTATATTGACCGTCACCAGCGGAAGATTCCCCTAAACCTCTTATATCATATGAAATGCAGTAATAATGAGAACTAAGCTCTTCAATTTGTTTATGCCACATATTATGGTCAAATGGGAATCCATGAACAAATAATACCGGCAATGATTTGCTGTCTCCATTTTCGAATATTTTAAGTCCGTTTGAAGTAATTTTCATAATTTTTACATTTATTTGTATATACTATTCTTAAGATTATATAATTACCCATAATAAAATAAGGAAACAGCTATGAAAAATAAATTATCCTTCGCACTAATCTTATTATTTATATTTAGTATTTCTTTATATTCACAACAGGACTCCGTAAAACTAAATACATGGATACCTACTGCAGCTGCAGGATTAAATGTTAGTCAATTAGCTTTAAGTAACTGGACACAGGGCGGTGAAAATTCCATTACATGGACGTTACTCGGGAATGGAAGTTTGAAATATCAATCTATTGGATGGACTTTCAATAATAATCTTAAAATAGCTTACGGCAGAACTAAATTAGGCGGAGCTGATTTTAAAACTAATGACAATGAACTATATCTCGAGAGTGTTATCTCGAAAAATGTCAATTGGGCTGTCGCTCCTTACTTTAGTAATACTGTGAGAACACCCGTCGGTATCGGGTATTCTAATACCGATCCCCCAGTTCAAACCGCTGCTTTCTTTGATCCGGGTTATTTATCCCAAAGTGTTGGTTTTACTTATCAAAAACAGAAAGGATTTGACACACGGATTGGTGTTGCTATTCAAGAAACTTTTACGCGAAATAATACACAATTTTCCGATGATCCGAACACTGCCAAAATAGAAAAATTTAAAGCTGAAACCGGTATTGAATCTGTAACTAATGGAGAATACATACTAGCGGAAAATATGTTGTTTAAAAGCAGTCTCCGTTTGTTTTCCCGCTTTAACAGTTTAGATGTTTGGGATGTTAGATGGGATAATTCAATAGTAGCTAAGATAAATAATTATTTAAATACAAGCTTTGGTTATCTTCTAATTTACCAAAAAGACCAGTCTATAACAGCACAAATGAAGGAAGGACTTCAATTAGGATTGAATTATACAATTCTATAGGAAATATTTATAGGGAGAGCAAGAGATTAAATTGCTCTCCTACTTTCTTTAAGAAAGAACTATTGGTAAGTTTTATTTTTTTTCAAATATGGTAAATAAAAAATGAAAATAGCATTTATATCCTCCGAAGCTGTTCCATTTGCAAAAACAGGCGGGCTTGCAGATGTCGCCGGCTCTCTTCCCAAAGCGCTGGAAAAGTTAGGATGTGAAGTAAAAATTTTCATCCCTAAATATTCCGGGATTGATGAAATAAAACATGAACTTCACTATAATTGGGAAGTTGGGGAAAT
>Ga0315554_1001066_pt1 | contig 16312 bp, 17 predicted proteins | sample SalMarSW160370MG_FD_202114 | JGI IMG/M metagenome (GOLD analysis project Ga0315554, IMG submission 202114) | Salt marsh sediment microbial communities from the Plum Island Ecosystem LTER, Massachusetts, United States - Salt Marsh Sediment SW1603-70 ... | reverse complement strand
CGGAAGCCACCGCGGCCGCATTCTCAAACAAGGTATGAATCCAGGGCAGGCGCCAGGAGGTCTCGGGGAAGGGCGAGGAGACCACCTCCATGCAGCCGGTGGCGCTGACCACTATGGCATTACGCCCCAGCGCCTTACAGGCCTGCCTCACCGCCAGGGCCTCACCGCAGCCGACACAGGCCCGGTGACCGGGAGCAAAGTTCTCCTCCCTGGTTATGAGCTTGGGCACAAAGACGGAATACTTTTCCATTACTCCCTCACCCCGAACATCTCGAATTCCTGGTCGCTGCCTTTGCGGGCAATCTCCGTACCGCGCTTGATTATCTCCACGAAGCCCCCGAGGGAGATATCCCTACCCCCCAGGCCGCCCACGAAACCAACCACCTTGGGCCTCTTGTCCCGGCCATAGAGGCAGGACCTGATTTCGGAGCAGACCGGGCCGCCGGGCCCGCCGAAGGAAAGGGCTCTATCCAGGACGATGAGCACCTCGGCACCCTCTACGGCGCGGCGGATTTCGTCAAAGGGGAAGGGCCGCCACAGGCGGAGCTTTATAAGCCCGACCTCACGGCCTTCCTCCCGGACGACGTCAACGGCGCTCATGGCCGTCTCGCTGAAGCTGCCCATGGCCAGGAGGAGCACCTTGGCCCCTTGGCACCGGTAGCACTCCAGCGGCTCGTACGAGCGCCCGAAGACGCCGGCAAACTCCCGCCAGCCCTGAAGGACTACCTCCTTGGAGGCGAGCATGTTTACCTGCTGCGCCTTCTTTGCCTCGGAATAGATGTAGGGCGGGCCGAAGGCCCCCATGCTCACCGGCCGCGCCGGGTCCAGGGGCAGCGGGTACTTAAGCGGGGGCAGGAACCTGGCCACCTCGTCCGCCTCCGGGATATATATCGGCTCGATGACGTGGGTCAGGTGAAAGCCGTCCAGGTGAACCATCACCGGCAGCAAAACCCGGCGGTCTTCGGCGATACGGAAGGCGCAGAGCACATTATCAAAGGTCTCCTGACCGTTGGCGGCGAATATCTGAATCCAGCCGGTGTCGCGCGCCGACATGACATCGGAATGGTCACCCCAGATGCTTATCGGCGCCGAGAGCGCCCGGTTAGCCACCGCCATCACGATGGGCAGGCGCATCCCCGAAGCCACATAGAGGACTTCATGCATCAGCTCCAGCCCCTGGCTGGCGGTAGCGGTAAAGGTGCGCGCCCCGACGGCGGAGGCCCCCAGGCAGGCACTCATCGCCGAGTGCTCCGACTCCACGGGGATGAAGGACGCCTCCAGCTCACCGTTGGCCACCAGCTCGGCGATATCCTCCACGATGTGAGTCTGCGGGGTAATGGGATAGGCGCTGACCACATCCACGTTAGCCAGCTTGGCGGCTATGGCGACAGAACGGGAAACCTCGATACCTATCCTCTTGGCCATCACTCCTCCTCTTCTTCCACCATGGTAATCGCCTTCGTCCAGCACTCACGAGCACAGATACCGCACCCCTTACAGTAGAACAGGTTGGCCTCGAAGAAGCCTTCCGGGGTCGGCCCAATACAACCTTCGGGGCAGAAAATGGAGCACAGCCCGCACTTGATACAGCGGGCGTGGTCATAGGTCGGCCTCTGGGTGCGCCAGTCGCCGGTCTGGTTCTGGTCGGCATTACCGGGCTCGGTTATTATCGAGCCAATCTCAAGGTCTTTCCAGGTTAGCTCGTCGCCGACTTTGGTCACTTGGCCCCCTCCCTTACCATAGTTTCCTCATATGCCTTCTGCATGGCGCTGATATTCCTCTCCGCCAGGCGGCCGAAACGCTCCTTAAGCGGCTCAATCAGCGACTCCGACTTGACCACCTGGTTAGCCTTAAGCAGCGCCCCAATCATGGCGGTATTGACAATGGGGATCCCGAGTAGCTCGCGGGCAATCCTGGTGGCATCAACCGTAGCCAGCGACCACCTAGCACCAGCCGCAATCTTGACTCCGTCCGGCCCCTTGGGGGTATTGACCACCAGCACCCCATCTTCCTTGAGACCGGAGGTAACATTGACCACGCGCAGTAAGCCGGGGTCAAGCACCATAACGATATCGGGCTCGGTGACCTCGGCTCTCACCCTGATATGATGATGGCTGTCGATGCGGACAAAGGCCAGCACCGGGGCGCCCCTTCTCTCGGCGCCGAAGGCGGGGAACGCCTGAGCATACTTGCCCTCGTTTATGGCCGCCTCCGCCAGGAGCTCCGCCGAGGTAACCGAGCCCTGCCCGCCGCGGCCGTGCCACCTGATTTCGGTAAGACCCTTATTAGCTACCACAGAGCCTCCTAGATGGTAATAATAAAAACGCCCCTGGAGCGACTTGAACGCTCGCACCCAGCTCCGGAGGCTGGTGCTCTATCCACCTGAGCTACAGGGGCCACTCTAATATTAGCACTCCGGCTCATATTTTTAAATAGAAATACCCCCGAAGGCACCTGCACCCGGAGGGTTTGCCCTTAACTCCTAGCCCCGCCGCAACACCGCAGCCGACACTCACTCCCGGAGAAACCAGGTTCGGCTAAGACAAGGCCGGGCTCTATCACCCGCGCCGTAAGGACAACCCCCATACTACCATTTTTCCGACGATTAAGCAACCCCGGACCACGCCTCTACAGATTCGCTTACTAGACCCGGGGCGGGAAGATGTACTGCGTGGTCGTTCTGAGCTGCCTTCGTATCACGGCCAGCTGCGGACGATAGATGGTCACCCGACCCTGTTTCGGCTCGACCGTCATATCGAGAACGCAGGCAATAACCTTGGCCGCCGCCTCCCCGGGGCAGAGCACCGCCATCTCACCCGACCCGGCCCCCACCTCGATGAGCAGGGGCAGCCGGAGCGCCCCCTGTTCCTCGGCATCCAGCAGCCCGGCCAGATACTCGAGCTCCTTACGACGGAAAAGGTGGGTGGTGCCGTCCTTACAGACCACGTGGGGGTATTCCTCACGCAGCAAATCGGAGAGCGGTTTCTGCTCGACGGGCAGGTGAGCATTGACCACCTTGAGCTCGTGCTTCAGGCTTTCTTGAAGCAGCCTCTCATACGGTAACTCGCCGGACATCTTACTACTTCCGTTCCAGGAGCACCTTGACCCGTTTCAGGCGCGCCCTCTCTTCCCGGTCGCGCTCCTCAAACTTCATATAGAGGTACTTTATGGTGGCCGTGAGCGCCGGGATTATAAGGTACTCCAGGGCGTTTAGGATTCTCTTGGTGCGGTTAATCTCCCGGCCCAGAAGCTCCAGGCTTCTCTGAAGCTCGGCGAGCTCGACGATGGTCTCCAGGCACGTCTGCGACAGCTCAGCCGTCCGGTCCAGCCAGGAAGAGGTATCGGCCAGGCTGTAGCTCACTACCCCCGGCTCGGCCTCCTTGAGCTCAAAGGCCGGAATGCGCACCCCGCCGACATTACGCAGGCCGGCGGCGATGCCTAAGTCCCGCTCGCTGGCCGCTAGCTCCTTCTCCAGGGCGATATAGCCGTGGTAGCCGGCGGTGATGGACAGCGTCCGGTAGCCCTCGGCGAACTCGTCGAGCAGCCTCCGCTTGGCATCCACCGTCTGCCGGGCTATCTGCAAAAACTCCAGAATCAGTATCGACACCCGGTCCTTGACTATCTTCTGTATCCTGGCCGCCAGAGCCAGCCGGCGTCTCAGCCTGATAAGCTCAATCTTGGTCGGTCTGGTTACCTTGACAACCTGCTGCGGCATTCCCTATTCCTAAAATCAGTATACTGGGGGCTATCCCCCGCTAAGCCTGAGACGGCTGCTGGGGAAGATACTTCTCAATCAGCTCTTCCCGAATCAGCTTCAGGTCTTCCTTGGGCAGGGCGGCAAACAGCTTCCACCCTATGTCCAGGGTCTCCTCCACCGACCTCTTCTCAAACTCCCCCTGAGAGATGAACTCCCGCTCGAAGCGGTCGGCGTTGGCCAGATAGATTTTATCCCGGTCGCCCAGCGCTTCGGCGCCGATGATGGTCGAAATCTCCCTGAGGCTGCACCCCTCGGCGTAGGAGGCGTAGAGCTGCATGAAGACGTTATTGTGGTCTTCCCTGGTCTTACCCGGCCCGATGCCTTCCTTCATCATACGCGACAGGGACAGGAAGACGTCTATGGGCGGGTATATCCCCTTCCTCTCCAGCTCCCGGGAAAGGACAATCTGGCCCTCCGTTATGTAGCCGGTCAGGTCGGGGATGGGGTGGGTAATATCGTCGTCGGGCATGGTCAGGATGGGCATGACGGTCACCGAGCCGTCCTTACCCAGAATGCGGCCCGCCCGCTCGTAGGTGGTCGCCAGGTCGGTATACATATAGCCCGGGTAGCCGCGGCGCGAGGGTATCTCCTCCCGCATCGCCGAGAGCTCCCGGAGCGCCTCGCAGTAATTGGTCATATCGGTCAGGATGACCAGGACGTGCATCCCCTGATTCCAGGCGAGATACTCGCCGGCGGTCAGGGCCAGCTTCGGGGTAGAGATGCGCTCGATAACCGGGTCGGAGGCGGTGTTGATGAAGGCCACCGTTCTGCCCCGGGCCCCGGTCTCCTCCAGGCTCTTCATGAAGAAGTCGGCATCGTCGTAGCTCACCCCGATGGCGGCGAACACCATGGCGAACTCTTCCTGCGTCCCCTTGACCGCCGCCTGCCTGATTATCTGGGCGGCAATCCGGTTGTGCGGCAGCCCGGAGCCGCTGAAGATGGGCAGCTTCTGCCCCCTGACCAGGGCGTTCAGCCCGTCGATGGCCGAGATACCGGTCTCGATAAACTCGGCCGGGGGCATACGGCTGGCCGGGTTGATGGGTGAACCGTTAACATCGAGGTAGTCCTCCGGGATTACCACCGGCCCGCCGTCTATCGGCTCGCCCAGGCCGTTAAAGATGCGGCCTAAGATGTCCGCCGACACCGCCAGCTTGAGCGTCTCACCGCGGCAGCGCACCCGGCTCCTCACCAGGTCAACCTCGCTCACCCCGCCGAACACCTGGACCACGGTAACCTCACGGCTGATGTCTATCGCCTGACCGCGCTTCACCTCGCCGTTAGACAGGATGACATCGACAATCTCACCGAACTTGATGTCCGGTATGCTCTCGGTAATCAGCAGGGCACCCTTGGTGCGGTTGATGGCCTGTGTTTCCTTAACATAGAGTGAAGAGGATGAAGTCATAACGCGCCTCCTTTGTGGGCTACCAGGCTGGCCTCCATGTCGGCCCACAGCTCCTTTATCCTGGGCTCAATATCGTCGTTGGGCACATCCTTCATACGGGCTACGCGCGGCACCATGGGAGAGGAGCGGATTTCAGCCACCGCCACCCCGGAATCCAGCATCTTCTGGGCCAGCCCGTAGAACCTGATTATCGTCTTCAGCATGAGCTGTGCTTTGAGGGGAACGCAGTAGGTATCGACCTCGTGGTAGGCACTCTGCATCAGGAAGTCCTCGCGTATCATCCGAGTCACCAAAAGCACCAGCTTATCTCCCTCGGGCAGGGCCTCCGGCCCCACCAGACGGACAATCTCTTCCAGCTCCGCCTCCTGCTGCAGCAGCCGGAGCGCCGTGGCCCGGGTTACTTCCCACTCCGGGCTGACCTCCGACCACCAGCCCCGGACGTCATCGACGTAGAGGCTGTAGCTGGTGAGCCAGTTTATGGCCGGGAAGTGCCTCTTGTTGGCCAGCGACGTGTCCAGGGCGTAGAAGGCGTCCACGATGCGCAGGGTGTTCTGGGTCACCGGCTCGCTGAAGTCGGCCCCGGGGGGACTAACGGCCCCGGCCACGGTCACCGAGCCCTCTCTCTTCGGGCCGCCGAGACACTCCACCCGTCCCGCCCGCTCGTAGAACGAAGACAGCCGCGAGCCGAGGTAGGCCGGGAAGCCCTCCTCGCCGGGTATCTCCTCCAGCCGACCGCCGATTTCCCGCATGGCCTCCGCCCACCTCGAGGTCGAGTCGGCCACCAGCAGGACATCGTAGCCCATATCACGGAAGTACTCCGCCAGGGTGATGCCCACGAAGACGCTGGCCTCACGCGCCACCACCGGCATATTGGAGGTGTTGGCGATAAAGACCTCCTTCTCCTGTAAGAGACGGCCCGTGGTCGGCTCCTTGAGCTGCCGGAAGCTGTAGAGCACGTCGGCCATCTCGTTACCCCGCTCCCCGCAACCAACGTAGATATTAAGCTGGGTCTGAGCCCAGCGGGCAAGCTGCTGTAAGGCCACCGTCTTGCCGGTGCCGAAGCCGCCGGGGATGGCCGCCTTACCCCCCAGCGCCAGGGGGAACATATAGTCGAGGATACGCATCCCGGTAACCAGCAGCTTCGAGGGGGCAAAGCGCTGCTTGTAGGGACGGGGCTTTCTTACCGGCCACCGCTGCAGCATGACGATTTCCTTTACCTTACCGTCCACCTCTATCTGGGCCACCGGCTCCTCGATGGTGTAATCACCCTCGGTTATCTTCTTGATAGTGCCCCTCATGCCCACCGGCACCATGATGCGGTGCTCCAGGAGGTGGGTCTCGGGGACCGTACCGATAATATCCCCTTGGTCCACCCTGTCCCCGACCTTGACCGTGGGCGTGAATGGCCACTTCTTATCGCGGGGCAGGGGGAAAACCTTGGCCCCCCGCTCGATAAACGAGCCCTGCTCCATGAGGACCGTGAGGGACTTCTGCAGCCCGTCGTAAATGGAGCCGACAATCCCCGGGCCCAGCTCGGCGGTCAGTATGGTGCCCGTGCCCCGAATCGCCTCGCCGACCTTAAGCTCCAGGGTGTCCTCGTGCACCTGGATGATGGCCTTATCCTCCTCCAGCCCGATTACCTCGCCGACCAGCCCCTGAGCGCCTATCTCGACAATCTCATAAACCTGAGCCCCCTTCATCTCCTCGCCGATAACCAGAGGGCCGGAAATGCGCCATATCTTACCCATGGCTTACCACCTCCAAAACACGCTTAGATTTCTATATCAAAACCGATAAACTTGCGGATATAGGCTTTATAATACTGGGCGACGTCCTTATAACGCGTGCCGTACTTCGAGGGCACCTCAATCACCACCGGGGGCGAGGTCTTCCTCTCCTGGGCCTGACTTATCAGGTCGGCAACATAGCTTGAGTAGTCTTCCAACATCACTATGATGCCGATAGCGGGCTCGTCCAAAAGCTCGCTAAGCACCTGGCGCACCTCTTCCTTGTCACCCTCGGTAACCACATGATAGCGGCGGACACCGGCCAGCCTCAAACTACTGACCAAGTCTTCATCCCCAAGGACCGCTATCTCCAGTTGCCTTATATTCATCATACCGTGATAAGATACTCCCTGATTTCTTCCACGGGCACGGCATCGAAGACCGCCTTCAGAACCAGCCTCAGGTTTCTCACCTCAAGCTCCTTAATAGTCAAATACCAGGCTATCACCAGCGGGGTGAGCACCCGGGGCGACAGCACCTCCTTAAGCAGGCGGTAGCGGTGCCGGTCGATAACCTCCTCGACCACGTTAACCCTCTTGGTTTTGCCGTATTCCGTAACCAGCTCATCGGCTATCTCCCGGTACTGCATTACCCCCAGCGCCTCGGGTAGCTCGGCGAGCTTACGCCCGAGTAGCTCACGTGCCAGGGACTCGGGAATGAGATAGCCGCCGTCGATAATGGACTCGCCGGCCTCCGAACCCAGACCCTCAATCAGGGCCCTAGCCACCAGCGACAGATTGGTCATATCGATGATTACGCTGAAGACCCGGGCCAGCAGCGCGCCGTCAGGTATGCGCCGGGATACCTTGAGCAGGTTATGGTAGTATCTCCCGTCCAGCCTGGCCTCGGTGAGGAAGCGGGACTTGGCATCATCCGCCGAGTAGTCGCGGAGAACATCGGCGTAGTCGCCCAGCCGGCACTCTGCCAGTATGCGGATAACATCCCCCACCCCCTCGGCGGTAGCCATTTCGTCCAGGCGCTCCTGGCTATGCATCACCCCCACCGGTATCAGGCTCGCCTGGCGGCCCGTAGCCATCCCCTGCAGCCTGGCTTTGATGTTGGCGACATCATACTTCACCATGTAGGCCTCAAGCACCCGACGCATACCGTCCGGCACCAGCTTCAAGCTCTGCAGGCGCTCGAGACAGCCGCTGAAGTAAAGCCAGAGGTACCTGTCCGAGTCGTCAAAGCTCCTCACCATTGCCTGGGCAAGGTAGCTTCCGGCATCGGTGTCCTTAATGATATCCATTACCTCACGCACGCTGGAGATAACGTCCTGGACAGTGGATATCCTCGACAGCCTGTCCACGTGCTCTCCGCTCAACGTCCTGGCCTCGGCCCCTTTGAGGTAAGCCGACATAAAGGCATCCTTGGCACTGGGCAAAGCAAGCTCCTTTAAGCCTGAAAGAGCTCCTTAGCTACTTCAGGCAGTAACCTGGGCAGTAACATCTCCAGCCTGGTCTCGTAGGTATTATCAATCCTGACCTTACCATCAATGTCCTCGACGATAACCCCGCCGCTTAACTTATGCTCCTTTATCTCCACCACCCGTCCGGCCAGCTCTTTATCCTGGGCGACCAGTTTCTTGGCGGCGCCCAGGTCTCGGGGCGAGACATAAAGCCGCTCCTTACTCAGCCCCAGGGTAGCCGCCGCCTCCTTAATCAGGGTAGCCAGCGAGCTTTGGCTAGTGGCAGCCTTAGAAAGCTCGTTTCTTACCCGGCTTACTATCTCTCTAATCACCTCGGATTTAGCCTGCGAGAGCTCCTGGCGCGCCTTGACCAGGGCCTGAGCCTCGATGCGGGTAGCCTCCGCCCTGGCCTCCTGAAGCAGCCTGGACTTCTCTTCCTCCAGTCGGACGGCCTGCTGCCTTTTAGCGCTCTCTACTTCCTCCACCGCCTTCCGCTCCGCTTCTCTTATTATGCCCTCGGCCTCGGCCCTTACCTTATCCAGGATAGCTTCGCCTATTTTCTCCATTCCTGCCATACAACACCTCTACATAAGCCCGTACAGATTCAGCGCCATTATCGAGAACACCAGGCCCAGGACGCCGATTAGCTCGACGAACACGGCCAGCATCACGGCGTTGGTAAATATCTGCCCCTTGGTCTTGGGCAAGAGCGATATCCCGGAAGCACACACGTTACCCTGATGGATGGCCGAAAAGCACTCCGCCGCCGCCGTCATCAGCCCGATGCCGAGCACGGCAAAACCGGCCCCCCCCGTCGCCGGAAGCTTGGGCACCACCGTGTTCAGGATGATAATCATCACGATGAGCCCATAGAAGCTCTGGGTCATCGGCAGCGACGCCAGCACGATGACGTTCCGAAACTGCCCCCGGTCCTCGGACAGGGTGGCCGCCCCCGCCGAGGCTGCGGTAGCGATGCCTATCGACGAGCCCAGTAAGCCTCCGCCCAGGGCGATGGCACCGCCCAGAACCGCTAACGAACTTGGATCAATCAACATTTATGGCATCTCCTTTCTGTCATGATTTCTCGCCTACCAGCATTGATGCCCGCTTCCTCAACCGGAAGGGGCTATAGTGTATCCCTCCCCCCTGATAGAACTTAATCAGGAACTCGACAAAGCAAAGCCTCAGGGAGTGGACAAAACCGGTAAGAAAACCAAGCAGCAGATTGATGGTGTGCCCCAGGACGAGGATGACCACGGCCAGGATACCCCCCACCACCACCGCGGCCACCCCGGAAAGCGGTATCATGCCGGATATAACGCGCGCCAGGATATTGAACGCCTGGCCCAGATAGAAGGTAGCCAGGCCCACCCCGGCCAGCCGGGAGTAAGACATGACGTCGCCCAGGATACCGGTAATATCAAAGACCCCGAGCAGGGCCCCGATGCCGCCGCGCTCCTTATAAGCCCCGAAGACAATCAGGGCGACCCCGGCAAAGGTGGCGTACATGGCGGCGGTATAAAACATGGGCGGCAGGATGGGGAAGGGCATGATATGGTCCAGCACCGACGGGATGTCGATGCTCATCAGGGCCCGCAAAAGCCAGAAGGCCCCGAACTGAATGACCAGGAGGCCGACCTTATTGATGACCGCCCCCTGGTTTTTCTCCCTTACCGACTTAATCAGGGCGGCAATATGGGCGATGTTAACATGCACCCAGCCGATAAAGATGGCCAGTATGATGAAGGTGAGCGGGGACTGCAGCATATGCTGCACGCCGGCGACCAGACCCAGGTTCTCGAAGCCGAAGAAGACGTAGATGTCGCCGAAATAGTTCCCGCTTAAGAGCCCCAGAACCAGCGCCACCCCGCTGGAGATATAGATTAACCTCTGGAACATCTTAAAGCCCTCGGAATCAGAGCCGCCGAGCAGCCGGCCCATCAGGAAACGGGCGAACAGCATCAGGCCAATCGCATAGCCGACATCGGCAATCATCAGGCCGAAGAAGGCAGCGAAGGAGTAGGCCACTATCGGGGTGGGGTCCCACTCCCGGTATCTCGGGGTGGCGAACAGGTTGACCACCACCTGGAAGGGCCTCAGCGCCTTCGGGTTCTTCAGCTTGGTGGGCGGTTCTTCCGACGGCTCCGGCTTCCTGGTGTCGATAAAGACGTAGTCCAGGCTGGTCTTAAGCTCGCTTACCAGCGACTCAAGGCTATCGTCCGGGACCCAGCCCTCAATCAGGGTGACATACTTGGCTTCACAGGCCTGGGCCAGGACCGCTAGTCTTTGGCTCTCGGCGACGAGCACCCCCCTCAAGAGGGCGATGCGGTGCAATTCTTCTTTGGAGCGGCTGCGGAGGCTCTCGTAAATCTCCGTTAGGCTCGCCTCGAGCTCGCCGAGGCGTTTCTCGGTCCTTTCCAGGAACTCCCGCAGGGTCAGGTCCTCATCGGGCACAGGTAGAACCTCGCCGCCCCCGCCGCAGACCAGGGTCTCCACAGTCTCCAGGTGCTCCATTTTACCCAGGGCATAGAGAACAGTCTCCTTGTCCGCCGCCGCCGTGCTGCTCTCCAGGAGATACTTATCTACTTCATTATGTAAAGTCTGGTATACCTCGGTAGACATGACAAAGACCCGGGAGAAGAGATAGTCCCCGGAAAAGTGCAGGTCTCTTAGCCTGATGTCAAGATACTGGGTAAGGGCACCGAGGTAGCTCTTCTGCTTGCTTAGCTCTTGGACCTCCCGGTCAATCCTGGTGGCCTTCCCGTTTAGCTCGGCGAAGTCGGCGTAGAGCAAGCGCACCTCCTGGGTAACCTCGGAGAAAGGCCGGGTATAGATGACCTCGACATCCTCTCCCAGCGAAACCTGCTCCTTCTCCTCGATGTAGCTCATCATGCGGCTGACAAAGCTGCGTAGCTCGTCTACTTCCTTCTGCTGCCTTTCGATGGCCGCCCTGTCCACCGGCTTTAGTTCCTTACCCTCCTCAACATGAAGCACGCCGGTCCGGTGCAGCACCTTAAGGGTCGGCTCCGAGTAGTCCTTCAGAGTGACCACCCTGACCATGGTCATAGACTCAGGGACGTTGAAGATTACCGCCGTCATTCCGCCTCCGCCCCGGTGACGATATTCACCATACGCTCCACAATCTTTCCGGTCTTCTTCACGGCAGTCCCTCTAATCCCGGCCGCCCTCTTTTTGGCGTCCTCAATCTCCCGGTCTGCCTGCTTCCGGGCGGCACTTATGGTCTGCTCCTGCTCCTTCCCTATCTCCTTGAGAGACAGCTCGGCGGAGGCAATCTGGCCGGACTCGTCCCGGGCCTTGAGAATAATCCCGCTGGCCTGTTTCCTGGCCTCTTCCAGTATCTTCTCGGCTTCGGTCTCGATGGTCTCAACGCTGTCTGTAATCTCCTCAGCAGACATAATGCACCTCTCTAGAGAAAGATTATACGGTTCCCGCTATAAACAGCCCAAACCACGCCCCGGCATACCGACTAACCACCGCGACCAAAGCTATGGGGTGATGCAGTCCGGTGGTGATTACTTTCGGCGGGAACATGATATGCGAATCCATATTCGCTCACCGCCTCCGAGACGCTACTGGAGAGACTATTTCTCCAGCCAAGGCCTGTTCTCACAAGCCATCTCGTTTGAATAATCTCGCCTAAGCAATTGCGCCTAGACAATCTGTGAGATTATAACAGAACTTCCCCCCAAAGTAAACCTAAAAGCCAGGCTGCCTCACCCCAGGGCCGCCCCCGCCAGAAACAGGTAGCGCATCCCGAAGATATAGAGCCCGATGAGGGCCACGGACTGCCAGCTTATGAAGCGGAACGTCTTAATCTCCCGCCGCATCTTGAGCCCGCTGATAACGACTAGGCTCATAACTATAATTAATACCGCCGTCATCAGGTTAGCCCCCGACACCGACGATAAAACCGGCCCCTCCCGGTAGGCAAGGTCAACCGGCGTTATCAGCGCCAGGTTAAACATGTTACTCCCCAGGACGTCCGCCACCGCCATATCAACCGCCCCCAGGCGCAGGGCAGCTATGCTAACCACCAGCTCCGGCAGCGAGGTGGTAATGGCGACAAAGAGGCTGCCGACAAAGCTGGCGTCCCAGGCATAGGTGGTCACCATCTCGTCACCGACCAGCGAGAGCCAGATGCCGGCCCCAATCACGGCGGCGGCGGCTAATCCAAACCGGAGATACGTCTTTCTCAGTGATAAATCCTGGTACTGGGCAACGGGGACTCCCGTCTGCAATGCCTGCCGGCTTCGTTCCCGGCGGAAGAGCCACCATATCGCCACCACATAGAGCACCAGGGGCACGATACCCGGAGCGCTTACCCATCCCACGGTCGACCCGGGGAACCTCGTCCCCCCCCAGACACCAGCGACCACCACCCCGGCCAGGGCGATGCCGAAGACCGCCGAAAGCACATGCCCCGGGCCGACCCGACTCAGCACCGGTCGGGGGCGAGACATAATATCCAGCACGGCCAGAATGACCAGATTAAAGAGGCAGCTGCCCAGCAGGTTACCCAAGGCTAAATCGGGGAGCTTGACCAGGGTGACGGCACTCACCCCGGTAACCAGCTCCGGCATGGAAGTGATGGCGGCCAGCAGAATCAGGCCCACCCACATCCGCCCCAGCCCGGTCTTCTCGGCAATAGCGTCTCCGTAACGGGCTAAACTCGTTCCGGAGAACAGGATGATAGCCAGGCAGGCGGCAAACTTTAACCAGACCAAAACTCAAGACCCCCGAAAAAATCCACTGAAAGCATACAATATCAAGGCTCAGCCCGTAAAGCACGCCGCCAGCCGCTCTCTCATCGCCCCAGGGACATTGACTTTAGTCTGCCGTCAGGACTAGAATTCGCCACGTGGCAAAGGCAGGGCTTGCCAGCAGGCTTTTCTGGTTGTTGAGTCTTGCGGGCATGCTGACGCCCGCGAGCCTGGCACTCTCCGCCCCGGACGAGGTCGCTTGGTCTCCGGTCAATATCCCTAGCGAGGGCCCGTCGGGCGGCTGGGTGCTGGCCCGGGGCTCGGATGTCCGGCACCTGGCTATCGCCGGAGACGACACCCTCTACGCCTACGCCACCCCCTCGGGCACCAGCGACACGCTGTTCAAGTCCACGGACGACGGCCAAAGCTGGTTGGCCACGGGTAACGCTACGGATGAGATAGTCGCTATTACCCCCGACCCCAATGACGACGACACCGTCTACTACGCCACCCCGTCCCGCGTCTATAAATCCAGTAACGGAGGCCTAAGCTTCACCGAGCTCCCCCCGAACCCGGGCGGGGCGGGCGATAACCACATCGCGATTACCGCTATCAGCGTCGCCGGGCTGGAGGGGCATAACATCGTGGCCGCCGCCACCAGGGACGCCGATAGCTCGGAGTACGGCGGCATCTATCTCATCGAAGACGAGGCGCCGTTTCCCGGCTGGACGGACGCCGGTATCGGTAGCTACGATGTCTACAGCCTGGCCCTATCCCCGCACTTTGCCGACGACGAGATAATCACCGCCGCCGTCAGCGACGAATCCAGCTCCTACGTGGCCTATAACTACGGCAACCCCGGCCAGTGGAACCTGGTCGAGCTACTCGATGCCGCCAGCACGAGCTTCGCCCTCAGCGACGCCGCTAAGCTATGCCTTGCCTCCGATTTCAGCGAGCCGTACCCCCTCTTTGTCGGCGTTGCCGGCGGTGACGGCGGTCTCTACCAGGTAGATGAGAATCAGGCCCAGCGCCTCAGCGGCATCGACACCGATATTATCAGTCTCGACCTAGCCGATGGGCCGGGGACAGCCAGGCTCATGGCCGGGGAGAGAGACAGCACCGAGGTGTGGTACTCCAGCGACGGGGGCGCCACCTGGAGCACCGCCGTAAAGGCCCCATCCGGGAGCGGTCCCAGCTATGTGGTCATGGCCGACGACTTTACGAGCAGCGGCCGGGCCTATGCCGCCACCAGCGGCCCCGAGAGCGCCGTCTCCGTAACCAGCGACGGCGGCGCCACCTGGAAGCAGGTTGTAACAATTGACATTCAATTGGCTGGATAGGGAACACCGCCTTGATTTCTGCCCTGCCCGTGAACACTACCACTCTCACATGCAGCATGTCCAGCAGCTTCCTCTTAGTAGCCGGGAAGTGAACAATATCACTGAGTTCCTCATTCTCTAGGCCTACAATCCGCAACACTGCTTGATGAGGCTTATCCACGACCCTAACCTTTTGGCCGTCCTCTGTCTCGGTATCCCATTCCAGTTCCCGCAGTTGACCCTGCCAGTAATTGAGCATCCGTCTGGTGTGCTCCAACTCCTCGATCTGCGCCGGGTCGTACTCATTCCGCATCGTTCTTAACCTAGACTCTTCCTTTTCCAGTTGGTCTCGCAGCTCCTTGAACTTAATAGGATTAAGGTTAGTCTGAACCCACTCATCTGCTAATCTCGCCTTCTGCTCTGCAATCTGTGTAAGCCTATGGTCAATCGGCCTTATCCTGGCAGCGAGGTCAGCTTCGCGATTTTTAAGGTCGTCTATCGTTTGACACAGAAGCTCCTCTAGCTTATTGGGATCATTGATTATCGCCTCGATTCTGCTCCAAACCTCGTGCTCAAGCCAATCGGCATCAACCCAAGGTACTGTGCATCGAGGTGACCCGTCAATATGAGTGTACTTCAACCGACCTCTACACCCATACCTTCGCCTGGTGTGAGTAACTTCTGTCCTGAAGCCATAGCCACACAACCCACAAGTAATTAGTCCTTGAAGCAGCCAATGGCCATTCTTAGGAGGCTGGAGGTGCTTATTGTTCTTCCGGCGCTCTTGGGCAATGTTCCAGATGTTATCATCAACTATTGGGGGCACACTTATCACTATTGCATCTTTGGGAAGCTCGTGGTCAAAGTGCCTCTTTCCTCGGTTGTCCCCTTTGTGGAAGTTGACTATCTGACTGCCTTTGTATGATGGATTGAAGAGGATATCCCTCACAGAGCCGTTGCGCCAGCCTTTTCCTGTGATTCTCCGAGGCGAAATCTTCATATCATTGAGCATGTTGGCTATTTGAGTCATAGATTTTCCTTTGGCATATTCATCGTAGATAAGGCGAACAATTCTAGCCTGAGGCTCATCAATTTCCAGTTTCTTGGTTTCGCGGTTGTATCGGTAGCCGTAAAGCACTACTCCAGGCCCCCAGTAGCCTTCCCTATAGCGCTGAAGCCTCCCAGCAGTCGTCCGTTCAACGATTGCTTCCCTTTCCCACTCCGCTACAAGTCCCAACACTTGAAAGACTGTCTTGCCGATAGAGGTCGATGTGTCGATTGTCTCCCTGACAGAGAGTATGCCTATGCTGTGCTCCTCGAGCCTCTCTTCCAGCTCTAACATGAGTCTGAGCTTTCTAGCCAGCCTGTCGAGTTTGTAGACCACTACCTCGCTGAATAGACCGAGTTTGGCATCAGTGATCAGACGCTTCAGCCCAGGCCTATCAACATCCTTACCTGAGTATCCGGGGTCAACATATTGATTAGCTACCTGCCAGCCCTGAGCCTCGCAGTATCTAGTAAGCTGGTCAAGTTGATACTCAAGAGACGTGCCTTCATTAGCCTGCTCCTGCGTGCTAACTCTTGCATATACCGCTACTCTGACTACTTTGTTAACCATCATGGCTTCACTAGCTTTTCATAGACCTAGATCGCTAATACTAATTTGATATAGAGCAGCAGCACAAGATACTGCCTCACGGAATTCCCCATTTAATCGAGTGACCTTCTGTAAATCCTGTACCAAGCGCCCCATTTCCATCAGTGCACTAGCCCGATCAAGTGTTTTGGCTTCGACTTTCTCTCTTAAAAGCTCAGCTTGAGCCCACGCTCTAACTAGAGTGGTTAATGCTTCATTGGGCCCTATACCCTGCCTCTCACAGAAACGGAGGAAGGCAGATTTGATCTCGTCTTCAAC
>Ga0315554_1001063_pt1 | contig 16339 bp, 8 predicted proteins | sample SalMarSW160370MG_FD_202114 | JGI IMG/M metagenome (GOLD analysis project Ga0315554, IMG submission 202114) | Salt marsh sediment microbial communities from the Plum Island Ecosystem LTER, Massachusetts, United States - Salt Marsh Sediment SW1603-70 ... | reverse complement strand
CTTTTTTCCAGTTCTCTAACAACAGCGGAACCCACCATTCCCCTGTGACCGGCGATGTATATTTTCTTATTTATTAAGTTCATTATATAATTAAAATTAGGTTTTTAATATGATTATTCCGAATGTTTGAATGGAAAAACTATATTCATTCATACTTTCATTCTTTTACTTCTATAAATTCATTTATTTTTTCCACTACAAATTCTATTTGCTCACGAGATAATTCCGGATATATCGGGAGTGCAAGAGAAGTTTTTGCAATTGATTCCGAAATTGGAAAATCTCCTAGTTTGTAATTAAGATCTGAAAAACATTCCTGCAAATGAAAAGGAACAGGGTAATAAATTTCTGTTATTATTTCATTATTTGATAAAAATTCTCTCAATTCATTCCGTTTCTGAACCCTAATTATATATTGATTGTAAATGTGGAAATTTTTCAAAGAATCTGATTTGTAAATTGCTTTTGGAAGTAAAACCTTATTTTTACTAGTGAATTCTGTTTTACCGGTATCTTCTGCCAATCCTTTTGAAATAAACAGCTTATTATATGTTTCAGCATTTTTTCTTCTCTGTTCTGACCATGAATCAAGATATGGTAATTTTACATTCAGCACTGCTGCTTGAATAGCGTCCAATCTAAAATTTCCACCAATGATTTTGTGATAATATTTTGGATTCGCACCATGAACTCTTAAGATTTTTAACTTTTCAGCTAACTGTTCATCATTAGTAACAACTAATCCGCCGTCTCCAAAACCACCTAAATTTTTGCTCGGGAAAAATGAAAAGCAGCCAATGTCCCCAATTGTTCCGGCCATCTTCCCATTCTTATATTGAACTCCAATCGCTTGGGCTGCATCTTCAACTATATGTATTTTGTTGGCGGTAATTTCCAATATTTCTTCCATTGCAGCACTTTGTCCGTAAAGATGGACCGGGAAGATAGCTTTTGTTTTAGTGGTAATCCTTTTCTTAATTTCTTCCGGTTTTATATTAAAGGTAACGGGATCAATTTCTGTAAAAACGGGTACGGCATTTAATCTTGAAATAACACCTGCTGTTGCAAAAAAAGAATAAGCCGGAGTAATAACTTCATCGCCCGGCTGTATATTAAGAGCCATTAAGGCAATTAGTAAAGCATCTGTCCCTGATGATACTCCAACTGCATATTTGCATCCCAAATACTCGCAAATATTTTTCTCTAACTTTTCAACTTCGGGTCCAAGAATAAAATATTGAGATTCGGCAACTTTTATAATTGCTTCATCAAGTTCTTTTTTAATCGAATTATATTGTGCTTTTAAATCTAAAAGTGGTACTTTCATTTCTTGTAAGATTATTTATAATATAGTTAGAAATTATTATTCGTAAATCTCAAAATCTTTTTCAATTTGATTAAATCTTTTAGCCTCCAGATCTTTTTCGGAGATTACCGGGGCTTCTATTTGCCAATTAATATTAATTTCAGGATCATTATAAAGAATTGCACGTTCATCAGCTTTGTTATAATAATTTGTACATTTATAATGAAATATTGCTTCATTGGATAAAACTGCAAAGCCATGTGCAAAACCCGGCGGGATCCAGATCTGAGTGTGGTTATCTTCTGATAAAATTTCCGAAATATATTTTCCAAAAGTTGAGGAACCAAATCTAATATCCACAGCAACATCTAAAACAGCACCGGATATTACCTGGCAAAGTTTGCCTTGCGCCGATTTACCAATTTGATAATGCAGTCCCCGAATTGTTCTTTTCTTCGATTTGGAGATATTATCCTGGACAAAAGTTAAATCCAGTTTGCTGTCTTTAAATTTTTTTAAACTGTAAGATTCAAAAAAATAGCCGCGATCGTCTTTAAATACATCCGGTTGAATAATTAAGACACCATCAATGTTAGTTTTATTTATTTTCATAGATCAAAAGTTATCATCGTCTTTTAAGAATTTTTCTAAATAATTTCTATATAATGAAGAAGGCATATCCCGAATAATGATTTCAAATTTATCTCTATTAATAAATTTCATTTTATAAGCTATCTCTTCAATGCAGGCAACTTTAAGTCCCTGTCTTTCTTCAATTACACCAAAAAAATTAGCAGCCTGCAGCAAAGCTTCAGGTGTACCTGTGTCTAGCCATGCCACTCCGCGGCCAATTTTTTCCACGCTTAATTTTCCGTTTTTCAAATATTCTCTATTAACATCAGTAATTTCCAATTCTCCTCTTGGAGAGGGTTCTAGATTTTTTGAAATTTCGGAAACGTTGTTATCGTAAATATAAAGTCCGGGTACTGCAAAATTTGATTTTGGATTCTTCGGTTTTTCTTCAATTGAAATTGCTTTACCTTCCCTGTTAAATTCAACAATACCATATCTTTGCGGGTCACTTACCTGGTAACCGAATATAGTTGCCCCATCGTTATTTTTGATACCTTTATAAAAAAAATCTAATTTACCGTAAAAAATATTATCTCCCAAAACCAAAGTAACACTCTCACCATTGATAAATTTTTCCCCGATAATGAAAGCTTCGGCAATTCCATTAGGAGCATCCTGAACTGCATATTCTAACTTTAAACCCAGATGTGAGCCATCATTAAATAACTGCTTGTATAGCGGGATAGTTTGTTTATTTGAAATAATTAAAATCTCTTTTATCTGTCCCAGCATTAAAATCGACAACGGGAAATAGATTAAAGGTTTATCATAAATTAAAGTTAATTGTTTACTATAAACTTTAGTTATTGGATAAAGACGTGAACCAGATCCACCGGCAAGAATAATTCCTTTCATTCAACCTCAATAAACTTTTTAATATTTTAATAGATAAATGAGCCTTTACTAAAAATGTATTTTAGATCCGGCACATAAATATAAAAAGAATCATAATAGTTATAAAATTTAACAAATCAATTTTTACTTTTTACCCTTTACTTTAGAATTAGTATCAAAATTCTACCCATTTAGAGTAACTAAAAAATAAAATAAATATTCTTTCCATCAAAAATACCTCTATTCGTGTAGTAGATTGATTTTACCAATAATTATAGATTACTACTAACACAAAAATTTTAATAAAACAAATATCAGTGATTAATTTTTAATTATTATACTTAAAGATGATTAATGTTATTGTTATTGAAGATAACGATACAATCCGCGAAGGATTGAAAATTTTAATAAATGAAACGGAAGGATATTTTTGCGAAGCAGCTTATCCTAGCTATAAGTTTCTAATTGAAAATATTAATAATCTAAAAGTTAATGTTTTATTAATTGATATTGGTTCATCGGGACAGCATGGAATAAATGCGATTAAAAAAATTAAAGCTGCCAGGCCCGGTTTAATAGTACTTATTTTAACATTGTATGAAGAAAATGATCTTATTTTTGATGCCCTATGTGCGGGCGCAAGCGGTTATCTAGTAAAAAGAACCCCCCCGGAAAAATTGCTTCAGGCAATTCAAGAAGCGTACTTTGGAGGAATGCCAATGAGTTCGGGCATCGCCAGAAAAGTAATTAATTTTTTTCAACAAAAAAATCAATTGAATAATGAAGACAATCAGACTTTATTAACCAATTGTGAAAGGGATATTTTAAATAAACTTGTTGAAGGGAACAGCTTTAAAGCAATAGCGGATTCTCTTTTAATGAATATTGAAGATATGCGGTTTTCATTTAAAAACATTTATAAAAAACTGCATTTACAGGCTCAAATAAAGTGAATTTTTAAAGAAAAAATAAAACACTCTATTTAGGTAGTATAATTTCGGCTTTGAAATATGTGTATAATAAAAAAACCTTCATTTAGGTAGTAGACTGAAGTTACTTAAATCTATAGGTTTTAGTGGCTATAAAAAATTATCATTTTTTTCAATAATAAATTTCTTTTATTTCACGGAATAAGATTTTAATTAATAATATAAGGACCGAATATAAAAAAATTATACGGCTTTCCTCTTAAAATTCTAATATTCTTTTAAATAATAGATTAAAATATTGATTTCAAGTTTTGTTTTGTTGAATAAAGTTCTTGGTGATTATAATGTTCGGGTAAATTAGTGATCGGTTTCAAGAGACAATTTTCATATCAGGAGTGATAATGAAATATTTTTTACAATTTTTTTTAATTACAATACTATTTTTTTCATCTGAATCATTTTCACAAACCGGGAAAATATCCGGGAAGATTACAGATGCAACTTCAAAAGAACCCCTCCCTTTTGTTAATGTAATTGTTTTAGGTACCAACTATGGGGCTGCAACCGATGTTGACGGAGAATATATCATTATCGGTGTACCTCCGGGGACTTATTCTTTAAAAGCTTCGGCAATTGGTTATAATTCGGTAACCGTTCAAAATGTAAAAGTATCCATTGACCTCACTACAAATATTGATATACAATTATCGGAGACTACCATTGAGTTAAAACAAGAAGTAATAGTTACTGCAACAAAACCTTTGGTTCAGAAAGATTTAACTTCGTCGACTGCAATTGTAAATGCCCAGGATATCCAATCGTTGCCTATTACCAGTTTTCAGGATGCACTGCAGCTTCAAGCAGGTATTGTAAAAGATAATAACGGTGATTTCCATTTCAGGGGCGGAAGATCCGGCGAAGTATCATACTGGATAGATGGTGTTCCGGTAACAGATGCTTATAACGGGAAAACAGTTGTTGATGTAAATACAAATTCTATCCAGGAAATGCAGGTAGTAACCGGTGCTTTCAATGCCGAATACGGGCAGGCAATGAGCGGTATAGTTAATATTGCAACAAAATCCGGCAGCAATGAGCTCCATGGAAATATTACAGCATATGAAGGTGCCTATTTAACTTCGAATAATGATCTTTTTACGGGAACAAATAAAGTCAATCCTTTTTCAAATCAGACTGCAAATAAAATTCATTGGCTGGAAGGATCGTTAAATGGTCCAATTATTAATGATAAGCTTTTCTTTTATATGGATGCAAGATATTATTATACAGGCGGCTATATTTTCGGGATAAGGAAATATAATCCATGGGATATTGCCGATGCTCAAGATCCTAATCCTTTAAATTGGCATATCCAGCAAACCGGTGATTCGGCAATAGTCGCAATGACTCCTTTCCAGGAAGGTTACGGACAGGGGAAGCTTACTTATAATATTTCACCAGCTTTTAAGATTTCTTTGAATTACATTTTAGATAATACACGTGGTAAAGATTATGATAATAATAATGTTGATAACGGTTTCAAATATAAATATAACCCTGATGGTCAAATTAGCAATTTTAAAAAAGGATATTTAAATACACTAACTTTAACTCACACTCTAAGCAGTTCAACTTTTTATACTTTAGGTCTTTCCTATTCTTTTAGAGATGAAAGAAGATATTTAGATACATCTCCATTCTCTCTCTCTGATTTATTTGAAAGAAAAGATCCTTTTAATCAGAAATATGTTCACACAAAATTATTGACCTACCCGGAAGGAACATTTTACACAGGTGGTAATAATATGTTTCATGGCGTCCGTAGTACAAACACCTACACTGCAAAATTCGATATAACAAGCCAGATAAGTTCTCATCATGAAATTAAATCAGGTATTTTATATGAACGATATAGTTTGTATTTGCATGATATAAACCTTCAAATGCGTACAGTGGATAATAACCGGGATCCGCTGCTGGATGGTAATCCATTTTTAACACCCGATGCTAATGGTATTAGTGTTCAAATTCCTTCATTAGAAAATCCTGATAATAAAGAATATCTGCATAAGCCCTGGCAGTTTTCATATTATCTCCAGGATAAGATGGAATATCAATCTTTAATTGTTAATTTCGGGTTACGTTTTGATTATTTTCACCCTGACGGACAAGTTTTAGCAGATCCATCTGATCCAAATATTTATATTCCACTAAAACCTCAAAATCAAGATAGCGTTGTGGCACCGGGAGGAACACACGCAGATGCAGTTGCAAAGCGAATGACGTATTGGTATAAAAATGCAACAAATAAATTGCAAATTAGTCCCCGTTTAGGAGTATCATTCCCTATAACAGACAGAGGAATAATTCATTTCTCTTACGGTTTATTCTTTCAGCTTCCCAATTTTGAAAGACTTTACGAAAACCCTGGTTATAAGCTTGCAGTCACAGGCGGAAAGAGTAACCTGGACATAATTGGAAATCCTGATTTAAAACCGCAACAAACCACAAGCGGGGAACTTGGTGTTCAGCAGCAACTAACTGATGATATTGCAATAGATGTTACAGGATATTTTAGAGATATTAGAAACTTAGCTGGAACCTTAAATGAACTGCAATATGTTTTTGGCGGTTCTAAAGTATATAGTAAGTACGTAAATTCAGACTTTGGATTTGTTCGGGGTATCGTAGTCTCAGTTAGAAAGAGGTTTAGCGGCGGATTATCTGCTAATCTTGATTATACGTTTCAAATTGCTAAAGGTACCGCATCTGATCCCGCCAGTTCCTTTAACTTAAGAAATTCAGGAGTGCAGGCTGAAACACAATTAATTCCTCTTAATTGGGATCAACGAAATGTTTTAAATGTTACTTTAAGTTATATAAATCCTTCTGCAGACTGGGGTGGTAGTATTGTTTATTCTTACGGTAGCGGTACCCCGTATACCCCTCAATTAATTACTAACGTTGGAACTCTTATTTATAATTCACAAAATATTCCTTCAAGCAATAATATCGATTTAAGATTGTTCAAAGATTTTAAATTTGGATCATCTACAGTTTCAATATTTCTAAGAGTGAATAATTTACTTGATACAAAAAATGCTGTAAGAGTTTTTACAGATACCGGTCAGCCTAATTGGTCGCTTGATGAACAGCAGCAGTTGCAAATTCAAGCTCAATCTAATGTTCCTCGTTATGTTTCATCAGTACAAGATTATTATATGAGACCGGGTAACTATTCGGAACCAAGAAGAGTAGAATTCGGCTCAACAATTTCATTTTAAAGATGCAGGTTTTTAATATGTATAAACTTTACATTTTAACTCTTATTTTATTAACTGCTTCTCTTTCCTTTGCACAACAAGACAATTATCTTCAGTGGGCAAAAACTCATAGAGGAAATGCTTTATACACCCGGTTTGGATTGCTTAATGGAAACAGGGTAGCAATTACTTATAGTAATGATGGTTCAATTGCCGGTACTAATCCGGGTGATCTTAGAGGATACTGGCCTTATCCTTCTACACAAGACGGTTATATAGGTGATGTAACACCATTAGTCGGAATTGAAATACCGATTCGGGATTATAACGGTGACGGGAAACTCGACACTCTGCATTCTGTTACTATTACTACCGGTCCGAGAAATGGCCAGGCAGCTAAAACAGATCCAAAAGATGGTCACTTCCAGGGTTTTGCTCCCGAACCCGGTTATGTAAATGAAGGGCAGGACACGGTAGCAATTAGTCATAAACCGTCAACATGGCCGCCTTACTGGCCGGATCATCCTGATTGGGTTGATTCTTCAGGCAAAGCTCTTTGGGATGGTTATTTTGGCAAAGGGGTTATTAGAGCAGATCAGGAAACTTTTTTTGTAATAGATGATGCTCCCGATAACAATCCGCAGTATAGAACGAGTAATTTATTTTATCCTGATTCAACCGATACCACACGTAATGGTATGGGACTTTTAGTAAGTGTAAGAGGAATGCAGTGGGCTCAAATTCAAGCCCAGGATGTTCTTTTCTGGCTTTATGATATAACCAATATCGGAACAACTAATTATAATAAAGTTGTTTTCGGTGAAGTAGTTGGAGGATGTGTCGGAGATGTTGGACAAACTTATGTTGATTGCAGGGATGATTTAGGATATTTTGATCTTAATAACAATTTAACGTATACATGGGATAATGATGATGCTACTGCAGATCCTCTCTGGATACCAATTGATCAGGTTTTACCCGGAGTAAGGACTAAAATAGGATTTGCAGGTTATGCCTACCTGGAAAGTCCGGGAAATGGTTTCGATGCAATCGATAACGATAATGATCAGGTTGATCCAAATGCTCCTGTATTCACCCAAAATGATTTCCAGTTCAGTTCATCATTAAAAGCATATGTTTCAACACGTACCCTATCAAGAACTAATCCCGGTACCAATCCAAGTTGGCCTGACAATAAAATAATCTTAATCAATCCTACAACATATGAAAGAACAATTGTCTCTCTTGATACATTACTTCACAGTTCTACAGATACAGTTGTAGTTTATTCACTCGGTCAATCATATAAAATTTACGATGGTGTTACATTAACTGAAATTATTAATAATGGATTAGACGACAATCTAAACGGTATAGTCGATGAAAATCATGACTTACATTACCAAAGAATTTTTCAAAGTTCTACCGGAATAGTAATAAAAACCGAAACAAGACCATTGGCATATCATAATTACTTTACCAGTGCAGGAGAAAATAGTACACTTATTGATGAACGCAGAGATAGCGGTCCCGGCGAAATAGTTTCAGGATATGTTCCGGATTATAGCCAAACACCTGATCCTGTTACAGGTAGATATCCGGCAATAGTAAAAAGTCACTGGTCAGGTGATGAAAACGGAGATTGGAATCCGGCGAAAGATGATATCGGGGCAGATGGAATTGCTGATACAAAAGATCCCGGAGAAGGTGATGGGATGCCTACCTTAGGTGAACCTCATTTTGATAAAACCGATGTTAATGAATCTGACCAGATTGGATTAACAAGCTTTAACTTTTTTAACCAGACTGCATCTCCTCCAATGAATAATAATGAAATCCTCTGGAATAGAATGAAACCGGGGTATTTTGATGTTATTCCTTTATTACCGCAGGATGGAGATTTTATTTATTCTTCAGGCTATTTTCCTCTTCTTACCGATCGAACAGAACGCTTTTCATTAGCACTTGTTTTTGGAGCCGATAGTAACCATATATTCAAGAATAAAAAAATCGCACAAAAGATTTATAATTCGAATTATGATTTTCTTAAACCACCTCCCAAACCCACATTAAAAATAGTTCCGGGCGATAAACAAGTTACGTTGATTTGGGATAGCAAAGCCGAAGGTTATGTATCATTCCAGGGATATAAAATATACCGTTCTACGGATCCAGGATTTACCGAAGGCGGGGGTGAACCTATCGCCACTTTTGATTTAAAGGATAGCATTTCAGGTTATTTTGTACCAGCTACTCAAGACCTAGCGGAACTGCCGAGATTTTATCTTGGCAGCAACTCGGGCTTGGTACATTCTTTTGTGGATACAAAGCTCGAGAATGGTCAAAGATATTTTTATGCTGTGACTGCTTATACTTCAGGTGATGCAAGTAATAATTTTTATCCAGCCGAAGATCCAAAATTTATTACCGTAAACAGTAATGGAACTGTAAGTACCGATGTTAATACCGGGTATATAGTTCCACGAAGTACTGTAGCAGGATATGTTGGTCCCCAAGCCCCTAGTTTACTTGGTCATGCACCCGGAACTTCTGTTTTTGGTACAGGTAAGGTTTATTTAAATGTTGTCAATCCAAATAATGTTAAAGATAAAACATACCGGGTTACATTTAAGGATAAAATACAAAGCTATGTACCTTTAACGCAGTCATATTCTGTTATAGATTATACAAATCCTAGTATTCCCGATACAATTTTGCAGGCACCTCTTTCATCTAAAGATACGCTTGTAGGTGACAGAGATAAATATTTATTTGATGGAGTATATCTAAATGTAGAAAACGACTGGAAAGTAAAAATTGATACCGCTTTATCTAAATGGAATAAAGAACATCCTAAAAAAGATTATATCTTATCATTCGGAACATTTTCTTTAGCTAATGTTACAGAAAAAGGCATAGCTTACCCGAGAGATTATAATTTAGTCTTTGATGCAAGCCACACTCCTGCTGATACATCGACAGCGCTGACTATAACTTATAATAATAGTCCTTATAATATTCCCCAGACAAATTCAAACTTTAGAATTTATGATGCAGTAACGGGAGAGCAGGTTTCTTATGCTTACCTCGATGCTGGAATAAAAAATATGTTTTCATCGCTTGATAGAATAATCCTTCTGCAGGATACAAAGACTGCAGCCGGAAAAGACACAACGATCATTACATGGCTGCTGCAAACTTCAGGGGCTGATACTGCAAGCTACCAGCCAACAGCAGGTGACACATTAAAAGTCAGGGTAACAAAACCATTCTCCAGTCAAGATGTACTTGAAATTACTACAAAGAGTGCAAAAGTTGAGAACGGTCTTGCATCGGCACAGTTAGATAATATAAGAGTAGTGCCGAACCCATATCTTGCGGCAACTTCACAGGAACCTCCTCTGCCGCCTACAATAACCAGCGGAAGAGGCGACAGAAAGATTTCATTTATACATTTACCTAAAAACTCAACTATTTATATCTATACAGTAAGAGGAGAATTAGTAAAAAAGCTTGAAATGGATCCGAATCAAAGCATAAATGACGGAACTGTCGATTGGGATTTAAGAAGCAGGGAAAACATTGATGTTGCTTACGGTGTATACTTTTATCTTGTGGATGTTCCCGGTATTGGACAAAAAACCGGCAAACTCGCTATTATAAAGTAAGAGGTTTTTATGAAGAAATTTTTATTGTTTTTTATCTTTTTATTTCTAATTGGAATGACTTATGGTCAAGATAAAGTTGGAACAACAGCTGCTCCTTTCCTCGGAATAGGTGCCGGGCCCAAAGCAATTGGAATGGGAGGAGCTTTTGTTGCAGTAGCAGATGATCCTTCTGCACTTTATTGGAATCCTTCGGGTATATCCCGGAGAGGAAAAACCGAAATCCTTGTAGAACATACTAATTATTTAATAAGTACCAGTTATAATTATTTTGGCGGAGTTGTAGCATTTGACGAAAACAATGCAGTTGGAGTAAGTGTAACTTACCTCGATTACGGCAGTGAAAGGGTTACTACAATCCAAATGCCTGACGGAACGGGAGAAGAATGGAGTGCAAAAGATATTGCAATGGGTCTGACATATTCCCGGAATTTATCAGACAGGTTTTCTATTGGCGGTACAGCTAAAATGATTATGCAGCAAATATGGCATGAATCGGCAACCGGTTTCGCCCTTGATGCCGGCCTCTTATATATAACTCCTTTTAATGATATGAAGATCGGGATGGAAATATCAAATTTCGGAACCGATATGAGAATGAGCGGTGAAGATCTTTATATAACTCATAATCCCGATGAATCAAAAGCGGGAGCGAACAGCAAAATTCCCGCGGAATATTTTACCGATAGTTATCCTTTACCATTGCTTTTCAGAATCGGACTATCTATGGATGTTTTAAGTACCGAAGATAATAGAGTTACTCTTGCGGTAGATGCTCTTCATCCAAATGATAATGCACAGAGTGCAAATGTTGGAGCTCAGTATGAATGGAATAATACAATTTATGCAAGGGTTGGATATAAATCCATAGGTATTCCGGAAAATGAAGAAGGTCTTACGTTTGGATTCGGTTTAAGTTATGAATTGCTTTTGAATTTAAGATTGAACTTGGATTATGCATATGAATCTTATGGTAAGTTGAATAATATTCAAAAATTTGCTTTGTCGGTTAGTTTTTAAGTGAAAAAAATATTTTTAAATCTCTTATTAGGGATAGGTTATCCTTTTATTCTGCTTGGGCAAACAGATTCTTCATTGGTTCCAGTAGAATTCGAATTTTATAAAATTTTAAGGTCTCCTGAAGTTGGAGTGGGAGTAAACGGTTCATTTAATAATTGGGGAAATAACCCCGATGGGACAGGAAATAATAAGCATTTAATTCCTATGCAGGATACTGGTAATAACATATGGAAAGTAACTAAGCTTATACCACAAGGGAAATATGAATATAAGTTTGTTACCTATAATGTAAGCGCTTCCGGCGATACAAGTGTATCAACTTGGATTACAGATCCTCTTAATTCCGATTACGGCGGACCTTATAATAACAGCAGATTAAATGTTACTGATCCGATGATTTATTATTTACTTCCGTTAAATAATACTTCAACTAATAACCGTACACCTGACATAACCGCAAAGATTTCCTGGACAACTTCATCTTCCATTAAGCTTTCATCCTTAAGCTTTTTAATTGATAACAATCCTGTTTCGAATGCACAGCAATATTTTGACTCTACTTCTCGCATATTTTCTTATACTCCTGCTAACGCTTTAATTACAAAGCAGCACACTGTGGAATTATCGGTCCAGAATAACAGCGGTTCATCTGCAGATCTTAAATCAACATTTAATATAGTTAATGAAATAATTTCTGCACCTTATACTTTTGTATTTGATCCTCTTTCTCCTAATCTTAAACTAGTTGGTGATATAAATAAAGTTGAGATAAAAGGAACGTTCAATAACCTTGGTGCAGACCCGATGTTCGGACCGGATAGTGACGGAGTTTATACATTTACAACTCCATTAAACATCGGAACTCCTAATATTTATCAATATATAATAAACGGCGGGCAGTATATAAACGATCCTGACAATCCTATTATGGAGAAGGATTTTGGAACTGTTGCAATTAAGCGTGTAAACCCGGCGCCTCACTTTGAAGTATTATTTCCAAGGCAGAGTCAATTATTTATTCCGGGAGAAAATTTATCAGTTGATGCACATTTAATTGTTAGCGATTCAAATTATGCCATAGATAAAAATTCAATTGAAATTTTCCTTGATGGATCACCGGTATCAATATCTTCAATAGATTCAATTGACCGGGGAGTCGATATAAAATGTATTCCGTTTGCTGCAACCGAAGGCAGACATCAACTAAAATTTGTTGGCGCTGATACTTCGGGAATTCAGACTCAATATATGATGACCTTTGGAAGCTATGCCTCAAATTCCGGCTATCATTATGTAGATGAAGATAATGATGATAATGGACCCGGCAATTATACATACCCTTCTTTTAGCGCACAGGGTTCCGCAGATATCAAAGAAATTACAGTTAACTCAAATGCAGCAAACGATTCATTAATATTCGCGGTTTCATTTGCTATGGTTTCAGATTATACGCGTTTGGGATTTGAAATTGTTAATTCACTTAATGGTTCTTTAGATAATGCTCCCGATAAAGCAGGTATTCAGATTCCGGATATTTCAAACAAAGGTGTATTCTTCATTTTAACTCCTCCCAATTCAGTTCAAAAATCCTCTTATACAAATAAAATATTTAATGATCTGAATTTATCTTCTTCAATAGATAGTATAACAATTAATACTGATGTTGAAAGTACAGGAACTTTCAAATTTAAATTACCGTTATCTTTAATCGAAAATATTGCAGGAAGCTTTACAAAAGGATGGTACTTTTTAGCTTATTCATATTTAGGAAATACAAACGGCGGGTGGAAAGTCCCTCAAAGCAACGGCGGATCTCTTTTCTCTGAATCTCCGAATATTTATGATGCAGCTTTCTTTTATAATAATTCAATTGAAAAAAGAAATCTCTCCAATTACAATTTCTCTTTTAACTACGGCGGTTCAAGATATGTAAAACTTTCATCAAATTTAAGAGGAGTTCAATTTATACATCCCCAGGATATCTCTGCTGAATTGGCTTCCAAACCGTATGTCAATATTCTTACGGACGGAGGAAATATCAGGTGGGATGATTCTATTCGGGTTTATGTAGCATGCAGTGATTCTTCTGTTTCTTCGGGTATACTAATAGTAAATGCCGATCAATATAATTTAAACTTTTCCAATGATACGGCATTTGCAGATATAACTCTTTCGGAAGGAATAAATGAATTACAGGCTTATGCGAATTACAATCAGAACTTAAAAAGTTATAGTACTAAAGTATTCTTTAATAGAATAATAAATCATAAACCGAATATTGATATTGTAAAGAATATTAATTCCACAACAGTTTCTTTAGATGCCGGCGGGACAACTAATATTGATCAGCTTAATGAATCATTTAAATGGCTCCAGGATTTGAAAAACCCTGAGCAGATCTCTTTCAGTAGTTCAGCATCATCATCAACTTCATTTTCCATACCTCAAAAACATGGTGAATATTTTTATACCTTAAAATGTTCCACTTCAAAAGATTCATCATTTGAAAGAATTGCTTTAATAGTTGATTCATCGGGTACTTATTTTCCCGATCTTGATGCATGGCATGCAGAATGGATCGATTCGGCAAGGATTTATGAAATATTTGTAAGAACTTTGAGCTTGGATGGTAATTTAAGAGCTGTTACTACACGGCTTTCTTATATTAAATCTTTGGGGGTAAATACAATTTGGTTAATGCCGATTTACCCGGGTCCGCCTCTTTCTCCAAGTCAGCCAGGTTATGCAATATCCGATTACTTTAGTATTAATCCGGCTTACGGAAATTTAAATGATTTTAAAACTTTTATAGATTCAGCTCATGCCAAAGGATTTAAAGTAATACTTGATTACGTTGTTGATCACACTTCGAACATTCATCCTTTTATGCTTGATGCATTTAAGTATGGTTCACATTCTCCATATTATTATTTTTACAAGTGGAATCCAGACGGAACATATAAGTATTTATATACCTGGACAGATCTTCCATTTATTAATTATGAGTTGCAGCTTAACAGGGATTATTTTATTACTGCAGCAAAATTCTGGGTTGAAAACTATAATATCGACGGATTTAGATGCGATGCCGCTGCCGAAGTAAATGATTTACATCCGGGTGGTTCCGATTTTTGGCAGCAGTTTAGAAAAGAGTTAAAAACGATTAAACCGGATATCCTGCTGCTTGGTGAACTCAATGCATCTAATCTTAATTATTTTGATAAAAAATTTGACAGCGGTTATGATTACTCTTTCTTTGATGATATTAAAAATGCTATTTCAAACAATAGTATGTTATCAGATTTTGAAGCTACAATAGCTTCTTATTTACCGGCCAGTTATCCTTCTTATTTAATACCGTTCCGTTATATAGAAAATCATGATCAGGCAAGATTTATTTCACAGTATAATATTGATGAAACAAAATTAGCTGCTTCAATTTTACTTACTATGCCCGGATTACCAATGATTTATGCCGGTCAGGAAGTTGGTGAACAATCATACCGGGGTTTAATAAACTGGCAGGATCCGAATAACTTTACTCCTTTTTATAAAAAGCTAATTTCATTAAGAAGAGATTACAAATCATTATCGGTTGGTGATTATAGAGAATTAATAACCTCCTCACCGGATTCAGTGTATGCATATGTAAGAAGTGCCGATTCATCAAGTGTAGTAGTGGTTTCTAATTTTACCGGCAGAATTACAAGTGTTCATTTGAACCTCGATTCACTTAATTATAAGATGCAGATTGGAAAGGATTATTATCTTAACGATGTATTAAATGATCATGGATTCCCGGTAAATAATTTGTCGGATTTCAATATGGAAGTTCCGGCTTATGGTCCCTCTGTTTTGGTTTTTTCAGATACAATAATTACTTCAATTAATAATAATACAGCTGCCCCGAATAACTTCTCACTTTATCAGAATTATCCGAATCCTTTTAATCCGACTACAACAATTAAATATTCTGTCGGCGGGCAGGGAATGGCAAACGTAAAATTGATCATTTATAATATTCTCGGGCAAAGGGTAAAAACATTGGTGAGCGATACAAAATCCCCTGGTCAATATTCGGTTTTATGGAATGGCAGAAATGATAGCGGGGTAGAAGTATCAAGCGGGGTTTATTTATACCTGCTGAAAGTAAAAAATTTTGTGGAAACAAAAAAAATGATTTTTCTAAAGTAAAATGATGTAGGAGGTGAAGAACGAAAAAATTTGGCATAAATGTTTTAATTAAAATTATTATCATAACAAAAAAAGGAGACATGATATGATAAAACGACTAATTACAATAGTGTTTGCATTATCAATGGTTGTTTTTACAAGCAGTTCATTTGCAGATGTAAATGTAACTTTTCAGGTTCACATGGGGATTTATATGCAGCTTAATCAGTTCGACCCGGCAACTGATTCAATAGTTGTAAGGGGAGATTTTGGTCAATATGTCGGGCAGGGGAATTGGGGAGATGCTCATAATTATTTTGCCCTTTCAAAAAGCCAGACTAATGACTCGATCTATACTATTACAGTACCTTTTCCGGATTCTGTTTCCGATAAAACTATCAATTACAAATTTGTAATACCTAATCCCAGTAATCCTAATTCTGATGTTTGGGAAGGCGATCCTAACCGTACATATGCTGTAACTACAGATGCAAATCAGACTATACCTCTTGCTTA
>Ga0315554_1001062_pt1 | contig 16344 bp, 15 predicted proteins | sample SalMarSW160370MG_FD_202114 | JGI IMG/M metagenome (GOLD analysis project Ga0315554, IMG submission 202114) | Salt marsh sediment microbial communities from the Plum Island Ecosystem LTER, Massachusetts, United States - Salt Marsh Sediment SW1603-70 ... | reverse complement strand
CGCTGGTCAATCACCAGCAGGGTGACGTTATACTTACGCATCTCGCGGGCGATGGTGCCGAAGATGGTCTGAGAAGCTACCCCGGGGTTCAGAAAGCGGTGCGCTTCCTCGATGGTAATTACCAGGGGGACGGGCCGGGCGCTATCCTCGCCCATGGCCTTCTCCATCTTCTCGCGGTACTTGCCGTGGATGCGGCGGGTAAGCAGGTTAGCCACCAGAATATAGGCCGTGACATCCGTATAGCGGCCGAACTCCAGGACGACGTTAATGCCCCGCTCCAGGTATTCCAGAATGCGGCCCACGGCACTCTCCGGGGCCTGTGCCTCCAGGAAGGGCAGCCGGCTGATGGTGGCCAGCCCGCGCCTCAGGTTCTGGAAGGTGCTCTCGTGGATACTCATCTCCCCGAGCAGCTCCTTGGTCTCCTCGGCGTCCTTTATCTCCAGGGTGCGCTCCAGCCAGTTTCTGCCGAAGCGGCGGGCCAGCTGATAGACCGCCTCCACCGCTGCCTCGGTGAGGTTCAGCGTCTGGCGCAAGAGCACCATATCCTCCGCGGTTATCTCGTCGTAGCCGATGCGCACCACGAAATCGGTGCTCACCTTGCGCCGCCTCGAGTTTTCTTCGTCGAGGGTAAATACCGCCACCTTAGCCGGGAAGAGCTGCTTTAGGGCCTTAACCTTGCGCCCCGCCTCGCTGGAGCCCTCCCAGCCGTACTCGCTGTGCATGTCAAAGACCAGGTTTACCGCCCGCCCCTTCTGCAGCATACCGATGAGTAGTAGCCGGGTGAGGAAGGTCTTACCGGTGCCGCTCTTACCGAAGATGCCGTTAGAGCGCTTGACCAGCTCCTCCAGGTTTAAGCAGATTTTGGTCTCCATATCCAGCGGGGTGCCGATATAGAACTTCCTTTCGTCCTCACTGCCGAAGACGAGCTCGACATCGGACTGTGAGGCCAGCTTCACCGGCGAGAAGTGACTGGGCACGGTCTTCACCGGCTGCGCCCCCTCAAGCAGGCTGGCGGCATCGCCGCCGATGGTGAGCATGGGCAGCACGTGCAGCTCGCCGTAGGTGCTGGTACCGGCCAGCACCTCAGCCAGAAACGGGTCGGAGACGTCGGGCGGGGTCAGGGTGAGCTTGGGGTCGATTACCCCCAGGCTGATATCGGTTATCATGCCGAAGAAGCGCTGTTTCTGCCCCTCAACGGTGACATAGCGCCCCACCGCCATATCCTCGACCGAGGCCGAGCTATCCAGCCTGACCTCCACCCCCTTGTTCAGGGAGCCGGAGGTAACGATACCCAACCGTTCCTCTTTCTCAGATGTCATCCCTTAAGCCTCCCCAGAATGGCCTTGAGCTTACCAAAATCGCCGCTTAGCAGCACCGCGAGCTCCTTACCGGCAGTGACCAGAAAGGCGTTGGGGTCCTGGTAGACCCGGCTCATGTGGCGCAGTGTGGCGGCGATAACCTCGTCGCCGGCGATAGGTAAGCGGGTATTAACCAGGATGCTGAGGAAGCCGAGGGAGCTAGCGAACTCCCGTATCTCCTGGGGCGAGCACCGGTAGATAAAGCCGTGAATCCGGGGCGGCTGAGGCGGCAGATAGTGATGCAGCCCGCCGTCCTCCCGGTGCCCCACCACCACGACCCCGAACTCGCTACGGAGCAGCTTCATAAGCTGCGGGTTCGCCCGGTAGAGGGCTTCCTCGCTGGCTTCGTCCTTACCCCGGGCGATGGGGCGCCGTCCCGGCTCGAAGCTGGTGGTGGTCGCCCGAGAGACGACCCCGTATAGCTCCGTCCCCGGCTCCCCGGTCTTCACCAGGCTACCCAGGGGCGGCAGCTCGTAGAGTTCGTAGCACTGGGCGACAAAATCGGTGGTTGAGGCTTCGATAACCTCCCCGACTCTCTCTGCTTCACCCATACGGCTACCTATTTCTTCTCTTTCTTGTCCTTAGCCTGCTTGGGCTTCTTTACGTTCTTTCGGCCCTTAGTGCCCATCATTGCCTCCTAATCGTAATACATCTATATTTCTGCTTCTTGTTTTTCTTATCTTCCCCCTCTCCTTTGAAGGAGAGGGGGACAAAGGGGGTGAGGTCACCATCTATTTTTAAGTAATGATACTTCTCCATCTTATCCCTATTTGCCATCTCAATCAACCCGCCGCCGCCAGACACGCCAGATATATACCAGTATCAGGGGGTAGGTGGCGATGAGCGCCGCCAGGAGCAGGATAGCCATCGTCTGGCTGAAGGGGTGCTCGGCCAGGGGGGAGGGGAGAAAGCGGGCGGTGTGAATGGAAAGGGTAAGCAGCGCCATGGTGGCCACGGCGCTTACCGCAATTCTCGCGGGGCGGGTCTTTAGCTTATCGAAGAGGCCGGGGCTTACCAGGAGGGCGAGAAAGAAGTAGCCGCCGATAACTACGGCGAAAGAAAGCCCCAGAACCACCTTGCTCACCGGGGCGATGGAGAAGGGTATCTGCTGAATCAGGTAGGCCGTGGCTATACCCAGCCCGCCAGCGATACAGATTATGGCCCCGATTCTCATCCCCCGACCCTTAAGCTTCTCGGCCGGGACGGGCCGGGACAGAAAGCGGAGGCAGAAGAAGTAGCCGGTAACGGTGGCGCCGATAGCCACCCACCACAAAACCTCACCTGAGCCGGTTGTGGAGAAAACGATATTCCAGCTGAGACGAAAGGCCGCCGCCCCGAAGATGATGGTCAGGGGCAGGACAGTCCACACCCTCAAGGGCAGATTCCTTAAACCCTGCATACCCGGGGTCTCCCTTCCTGAGTTAGCGGCTGAGCCCCGGCATCCCTAGACCCAGCGCGTCCTCTTGCTCCGGCTCTTGGCCGAGCTCAAGCTGGGCAGGTGCTCGTCTACCAGCGAGGACTCCACCAGCTGCCAGAAGTTCTCTCTATCCGCCGCCGTGACCACCGCCTGCTCGTGGGCCTCGCTCAGGGCCACCGGATAGCCCTGACCCCGCCGGCACTGGTCGAGAACCAGGGCGTGGGTTTGATTGAGCAGCCCCTCATTAGTGGCCACCCAGCGGGGCATCTCCAGGCGGGCGACCTCGTCGTCCAGGCGAAGGTAAAAGAAGAATATCTCGTGCTCGGCGTAGTGGTCGCGGACGAAACGCGACCCGCTGGCAAAAAGCGCCGAACGCTCCCCCGGCTCCAGTATGTTCATGAAGAGCTCCCGGTCGCGAACCCCGGCTACGGCGTCACAGTCCCTGGTCTCGCACTCGGCGCAGCAGTCGGTATCGAGAACCTCGCGGGGGCAGAGGGCCACCTTGAGCGCATTAACCACCTCGGTGCTGCGCGGAAAGCTGATGTAGCTGGCCAGGGCCACCGGGCGGCCGGCCTTGTTGAGCTCGGCTACCTCGCTAAGGTAGCTTAGGAAGCCCCGCTCAAGGAGCGCCTCGGTAACGAAATCGGGGTAGGCTTCCAGCCCCCAGAGAATAAGCGAGCCGTCAACCAGGGCCAGGCTCTGCCGGCCCGCCGCTAGCTCCTTAGCCATCCCGGCCAGCCGGTGGCACTCGTCGACGCCGCGCTTCAAGCCCAGGAGGCTACCCTCTATCGGCTGCTCACGGCCCCTGGTATCGCCGGGGGCAATAACCATCTCTTCCTCACCGGAGTAGAGGCTGGGAAAGCTGTCGAGGCTGGCGCCTGGGCTTTGCCCGTAGTGAAGCGCCACCGCCCCGATGTTTATCAGGTAGCAGCGGGTCGAGCGGTGCCGGTCAACGGCAATGTGAGAGCCGTCGGTGGCCAGAATGGTGAACTCGCCGGGGGCGGGGGGCGGCGGGTAACGGCGGTCAAGGGGCTCCACCGGGCCGGCCACCAACCAGGTGGTCCGGGCGGCGCTAATCTTACGGCTGAGGCGGCTTACGTTATCGGCCTGCTTATGGAGCTCGGCCAGGGCGAACCGGAGGTGCTTCTCCCTCTCGGCGCCGTCGGCCTTAAAGCGGGCTATCATAGCGCCCACCTGAGGGAACACCTTATCCATATCCAGGGGCACGGCGCCGTCTCCTTCCCCGGCTTAAAGAGCGGGACGCTCTCCCGCCATTCTCACTAATTGCCCTATTATAGCATTTATGCCCGCAAAAACAATTTCCCCCCAGGCCCTTTGTGAACGGCGGCGCTAATCAGTGCTATAATGAGACCCGAAGCCGTCACCCATCCCTTGAGATAAAACCGCATCCGGAAAGGTGCTTATGATTCCCTTTTTATCCAGCGTGGCCGTAATCTCACTATCCGGGGTCATGATGCCCGGCCCGATGTTCGCCGTTACCGTAGCCCGGAGCTACCGCTCCCAGACGGCCGGACTCAAGATGGCCCTGGGGCACGCTATCGTCGAAGTCCCCCTGATGCTGCTCATCTATTTCGGTCTGGCGCGCTTCTTCAACCAGGAGCCGGTCCAGGTCGCCCTGTACCTGGTGGGCGGCTCTATCCTGGTATGGATGGGTATTTCCATGTTCCGCAAAAGGGGGCGCCCCGTGGACGAGGGCCGTGAGACGAGATATAACTCCGTGGTCGCCGGGGTGATTACCAGCGCCGCCAACCCCTTGTTCTTCCTGTGGTGGGCCGCCGTGGGCAGTATGCTGGTCATGAAGTCCCTCAGCTTCGGCCTGACCGGCTTCATCCTGCTGATTACGGTCCACCTGGCCTGCGACTTCGGCTGGCTGTTCTTTATCTCCACGGTCGTCTACCGCACCAAGGCAATGTGGCAGGAAAAATTCCGGGTGGGGCTGCTTACGGCCTGCAGCCTTTTGCTCATCGGCTTCGGGGGGTGGTTCCTCTCCTCCGGCATCAGGCTTCTGGTCTAGCCCCGCAATCGCGTTGTCCCCGGGAAAGCACTTCTGGTATCATGGAAAGCGGGGAGCGCTACTAAAAAGGAAGTGGTTATGAAGGTAGGTTACGTTTACGACCCGGTTTATTTAGAGCACGACACCGGCGAGCACCCGGAGAACGCCTCCAGATTAGAAGCGATTATGTCCCGCCTCGAAGAAAGCGGCCTCACGAAGAGGCTGTATCACATCCCGGCCCGCGCCGCCACCATCGAGGAGCTCGCCCTGGTACACCAGAACGACTATATCGCCTACGTGCAGGCGGTGGTCAAGAACGGCGGCGGCTGGCTCGACCCCGATACCGTGGCCTCGCCCGGCTCCTTCAAGGCCGCCCTCTATGCCGCCGGCGGTCTGATTAAGGCCACCGAGGTGGTCATGACCGAAGGTGGTTATGCCTACGCCCTGGTGAGACCCCCGGGCCACCACGCTACGGCCACCCAAGCGAAGGGCTTCTGCATCTTTAATAATGTGGCTATCGCCGCCCGCTACGCCCAGACCAGGCTCGGCCTGGAGCGGATAGCCATCGTTGATTTCGACGTGCATCACGGTAACGGCACCCAGGAAACCTTCTACCGCGACCCCAGTGTGCTCTATATCTCGACGCATGAGTTCCCGCTGTACCCCGGCACCGGCGCTATGGAGGAAACGGGCAGCGGAGACGCCAAGGGCACCACGGTCAACATCCCGCTGCCGGCAGGGAGCGGCGACGTCGAGTACCTCAGGGTATTCGAGGAGATAATCGTGCCCGTGGTCAGGCGCTTTAAGCCACAGCTTATCCTGGTCTCCGCCGGTTATGACGGGCACTGGTCAGACCGGCTGGCCATGATGGACCTGAGCGTCACCGGCTATGCCGAGATAGCCGTGATTATCAAGGAGCTGGCCGATGAGCTGTGCCACGGACACCTTGTCTTCACCCTGGAGGGCGGTTACCCCCTGGCATCGCTGGCGGCCTCGATCAAGGCTACCTTCGATGTGCTGCTCGGTGAAAGCAGGATTGACGACCCGCTGGGCCCCCCACAGTCCGGGCTCAAGCTGCGCGGCTTCGGCCCCCCCGACATCACCCCCCTGATCGAGTCGCTGAAGAAGCTACACAAGCTGACATAAGGCCGTCCGTCGGGGATAATGCTGCCTTCGAAGTCCTCTTAAAGAGCGTCGGGGCTAGTAGCTGCCTTCGAAGTCCTCTTAAAAAGGTGGCGCCAGCCCCCCTTCTCCCAGACGACGAGCAGGTTGGGGGCGATACACACCGAGCTGAAGGTTCCGGCCACGATGCCGATTAGGAGCACCACGGCAAAGTTCTGAATGCTCGAGCCGACAAAGAAGAGCAGGGCCAGGACGACGAACAGGGTAGTCAGGCTGGTATTCAGAGACCGGCTCAGGGTCTCCACCAGGCTGCGGTTGACCACCGTCTCGAAGTCGCTGCTTACCCCTCTTATTAGATTCTCCCTGATTCGGTCAAAGACGACCACGGTGTTGTTGACGCTGTAGCCGACCACGGCCAGGATGCCGGTGATGAACATCAGGTTAATCTCCCAGCCTAAAATGCCGCCGAGCACGGCGAAGATGCCCAGGGCCACCAGGACATCGTGCCCCAGGGCGATGATGGCACAGGCGCCGTAGCGGAAGGGCTTGGGCATCTTGCGGAAGGCCCAGGTGATATAGAGCAGGATACCTACGGCGGCCACGGCAATGGCGATACCGGCATTGCGCGTTGTCTCCGAGGCAACCATGGGCGATACCGAGTAGAACTCGGCCTCGGAGACCTCGCCGAAGCGGGCAGCCAGGCCTGCTTCAAGCTGGTCTTTGGCCTGGTCGCTCAGCTCGCTGGTGCGGATGATGAAATCACCCTCGCCGGTGTGCTGCACAATGGCCCCGCCGTAGCCCAGGTCAGCCAGCTCCTGATTCAGGTCGGCCTCGCTCACGGGCTGCTCGAAGCTAACCGTGAGCAGCGAGCCGCTGGAGAGCTCAATCCCGGACTTAAGGCCGAAGTGCCCCAATGAGATAATACAGAAGAGGATAACCGCCCCGGCGGCTACGAAGAACCAGAACCTCTTACCAACGATATCAGTCATTTTTCCTTCCCGAATAGACGCTGAACAGCGCGACCTTCTGCGCCAGCCGGGTGCCGGCAAAGATGCGCAGGAAGGTGCGCGTGACGACCACGGCGCTGAACATACTTACCGCCACGCCGATAGCCAGGGTTATGGCAAAGCCCATAACCGGGGTGCTGGCAATAATGCTGCTCCCCAGCCAGTAGAGGATAGCGCAAACAATGAAGGTGGTTATGTTGCTGTCCCGGATGGCCGGCCAGGCGCGGTTAAAGCCGCTTTCGATGGCCGCCCCCAGCGTCCGCCCCAGCCTCAGCTCCTCCTTCATACGCTCGAAGATGAGCACGTTGGCGTCCACCGCCATGCCGATGGAGAGCACGAAGCCGCCGATACCGGCCAGGGTCAGGGTAACCGGCACCAGCTTGAAGATAGCCAGGACGCAGAAGACATAGAACATGAGGGCGGCACTGGCCAGGGCTCCAGGGAAGCGGTAGTAGACTATCATGAAGATAATCACCAGTATCAGCCCGATTATGCCCGCCATGAGGCTCATATCAACGAAATCAGACCCCAGGATAGGGGACACCGTCTGCTCGTAAATGGGGGTTAGCGGCACCGGAATGCGGCCGGCGTTAAGCAGCCGGGATAGCTCACTAGCCTCGGTAAGACTAAGACCTTCGATGATGCCCCGGTCGCTGATGACACTCTGGATAATCGGGGCGATAGAACGGCCATCTTCGCCGCGCAGCGGCTCGTCACCGAGGAAGATGCCCAGGGGCTGGTTCAGGAGACGCTGGGTAATCTCCTCAAACATCTGGCTACCGATCTCGTTCCACTCAAACGCCAGCACCACCTGACCGAAGTCATTCTGACTGACGTAGGTGTTCTCCTTGAAGTAACGGCTGCTCAGCTCCAATTCCTCGCCGTCGACTACCGCCGTAACCGGCTTCCACTTCCCCAGCTCGTCAACCCAGCGCGCCTCCTCATCGTCCTCGACAAGCTCCCCGAATTCGAGCAGAGCCGTCTGCCCGATGAGGCTCTTGGCCTTCTCAATATCGCTGATACCGGCCAGCTCGACCACGATGCGGTCTTCGCCCAGCTTCTGGATAACCGGCTCGCTCACCCCCAGGGCGTTAACCCGCTTCTCGATGACGGCGATGGCCCCGGTGAGGGCTTCCGCCTCCGTGCCGGGCTCTATCGAGGAGAAATCAGCCTGGTAGACTAGATGGGTACCGCCCTTGAGGTCGAGCCCGAGTTGCACCCCCTTACCGCCGAGCACCCCCCGGTCGAGGGGCACCACCACCAGTATCGACAGCACGAAGATAATAGCGATTATGACAAAGGGGAGCCTATTTCTTCTGGCCATACCTACCCTTCTTCAGCGAAAGGCGCTGGCCGAGATAGGCCAGAGCCTCGTCCCTGGTACTGATTTCGCCCGATGCCTGGGCCTCACGCACCGCTTCCAGAAGCTCCCCGATGCGGGGGCCGGGGCTGAGCCCGAAGAGGCGGATAAGGTCGTGACCGCTCACCAACCTCGGCGGCTTTACCACGCTCTCTTCCTGAAAGCGCTTGGTGAGGACATAGTCCACCAGCCGGGTATGCTCCCGCCAGTTATCCAGCTTAAGCCTAGGGCCTCTGGTGGCCAGGTGGTCGGCCAGGCTCAGAAACAAGATATCGACACCGGCGTCCCCGGTATCGCGAAAGTAGCGGTAGATAGCCCGCGGCGAGGGCAGCCCGCCCTGGCTCATCTGGGTCGGCCTCAGGTGGTATCTAACCAGGGTCTCGGTAAGCTTTATCTCCCGGCCGCTGAACCTGAGCCGCTCCAGGATGGCGACGGCTACATCGGCCCCCTGCTGGGCGTGCCCCAGAAAACGCATGCGGCCGCTGGGCTCTATCGTCTTTGCCTGCGGCTTGGCGACATCGTGAAGTAGCGCCGCCATCTTCAGTAATACACGCCGGGTACTGCCGCCGCTTACCGGACGGCTGAAGTACTCATCCCGTCCGGCTGACCAGGGCACCTCCGCCCGGACACTATCGCCGGCATAGGCCCAGCTCCCCTGCCCGAGCACAAAGTCCACGGCGGCCACGGTGTTAAGGCTGTGGGCCAGAACGTCCCAGAAGTGCTCCCTGGGCTGAGTGACCCCCCGGACCAGCGCCAGCTCGGGGATGATGGCAGTGAGCAGCCCCAGCTCGTCAAGATGGAAGAGGAGCCTCTCCTCACCGGGAAGCGCCAGCAGACGCACCAGCTCCTCCCTGAGGCGTTCACCGGCCACGGTTGACAGTAGATGACAGTGGCGCTTCATCAGGGCCTCGGTGTCACTCTCAATACGGAAACCAAGCTGGTAAGCCAGCCTTACCCCCCTGAGCAAGCGGACGGCATCCGAGGTAAAGGCCTGGGGCGAGACCACCCTTAAGATACCCTGCCGGAGGTCGCTCAAGCCCCCGAAGGGGTCGATGAAGGGTAGCTCACGCTGCCCCCCAGCCCAGCGCCCCAGCTCAAGCGCCACGGCGTCTATGGTGAAATCGCGCCGGGCGAGGTCGGCCTCGATATCCCCGGCCAGCGAAGAGAAATCAAGCTCACGCTGCCCAAGGGAAGGGTCGTCTTCCTGCCCCGCCAGAATCACCCGGCCCACCCGGTTTACCTTGTCAAGCAGGACATACTTACCCCCGAAGGCATCGGCTACCCGGGAAGCCACCTCCAGGGCGTCACCAGCGACCGCGATATCAATATCAGCCGTCGGCCGGGAAAGGAGCCCGTCGCGGATAAAACCGCCGACCAGGTAGGCCGGAACACCCTCGCTAGCCAGAAAGCCGCCTACCCTGGCGAGAAGCGACGCCAGTCCCGGCTCGACTAGACTACCGAAAAGGTCGCCAGGAGCCTTCTCCCCGATATCCATACGTTCACTCGTGCTTTTAGTGCTGGTTGGAAACTGCATTCTCAGCTATCGCGTCCTAACCACCCCACCCATGCCCAATACTCATCCAAGGATAAACTATACTACACAAGCCACACCTTTAGCAAGAAGGCTAAAGAGGGCCTTACCCCCCCGGCCGAACACCCCTGAGGGCAGGGCCCAGGGCCAGTTCAGGCCCTAAAGAGTACTGCCGTGCTGTCTGGTATCTTGACAATTGGCAAATTAGGTGCTATAATAAAGTCACTAGTCGTCAAAGGGGTAGTAGTTATGATAGTCAGGACGAGAATCTTTGAACTCCGCAACGGTAACTACAAGAACCTTTCCCAGCTGGCCCAAGCTATGGGGATATCGGTAAGCCAGATATACCGGGTCCGCGAAGGCAAGCGGAGCATAAACCAGAAATTCATCATCGGGGCCATTAAGGCCTTCCCCGAGTGCCGGCTTGACGAGCTCTTCTATCTGGCTCCGGAGAATGGGGGCGGTAATCCGGGAGGGGAAGCCCCAGGGGCCAAGAGTAACCGGTATGCCTGGGAGAGGTTCGACCTGGCCGGCAGGCAGCCCAGCAGTACCCCGGCCCGGCGCACCTTTTAAGGCCGCCCCGAAGCCAGCCCTATACCAGGCCCACCGGGTCAATATCTATCTTCCAGCCCGGCGGTATCGCCACCGACGCCAGAAAAGAGGCCAGCTCGCTGCCGCGCAGGATGAGCTGCCAGCGAAACCTTCCCCGCAGCCGGTGAACAAAGGCCGGCGCCGGCCCAATCAGGCTCACGCTGTCTATCCCCCGGGATGCTATCTCCTCACTGAGCCGCTGCTTCATTCTGATTGCCTCCCGCTGGCAGAGGACGTCGTTAGTATGGGCGTAGGTAAGACAGGCCAGGCGGCTGAACGGGGGGTTACGGAGCTTACGCCGGTAGTCTATCTCCTGCTCGTAGAAGAGGCTATAATCGTGCCGGGAGGCGGCCCGGATGGCGTAGTGCTCGGGGAAGTAGGTCTGGATGACGACCCTTCCCCCAAGGCTACCCCGCCCGGCCCTGCCCAGCACCTGAGAGAGAAGCTGAAAGGTCCTCTCCCCGGCCCGGAAGTCGGGCAGGTTCAGGCTGACATCGGCATTGACCCCCCCCACCAGGGTCACCAGGGGCAGGTCCAGGCCCTTGGCAATCATCTGGGTGCCCACTAAGATGTCGGCCTGGTGGCTACGGAACCGGTTCAGTATCTCCCGGTGAGCATCTTTCCCCCTGGTGGCATCGCTATCCCAGCGCAGCAACCTGGCCCCGGGGAAGCTCTCCTGGGCTAGCTGGGCCAGCTTCTGAGTGCCGGTGCCCAGGAACTTGATGCGCCGGCTCGAGCAGCGGGGGCAGGTCTGGGGAACCGGAATCCGGTAGTTACACTGATGGCAGGCCAGGACCCCTTCGTCGGGGTGATAGGTCAGCACCACCTCGCAGCGCCGGCAGCGGAGCACGTAGCCGCAGTTACGGCACTGGATAAAGGTGGCTCCCCCCCGCCGGTTAAGAAAGAGCATCACCTGCTCGTTTTTGGTAAGAGCCTCGGTCACCGCCCGAAAGAGAGCGCGGCTGAAGATGCTGCGGTTACCGGCCTTAAGCTCCTCCCTCATATCAACGACCTCAACCTGAGGCAATGGCGAACCCTGGTCGGGTACCACCCTCTCCGGAAGCTCGAGGAGGCGGTAGTCACCCTTGCGGGCGCGATAGTAGCTCTCGACGTCGGGGGTGGCACTACCGAGCACGACCACGGCGCCGGTTAGCTCCGAAAGCTTAAGGGCGACGTCGCGGGCATGGTAGCGCGGCGACACATCCGACTGCTTATAGCTCCACTCATGCTCCTCATCGATAATGATGAAGCCCAGGTCGGGCTGGGGGGCGAAAACGGCGCTACGCGGGCCGATAACGACCTCGCAGCCTCCGTTCCGTATCCGCTGCCACTCATCGAACTGCTCCCCCAGGGAGAGCCGGCTGTGAAGGACGGCCACCCGGTGCGGGAAACGGGCGCTAAAGCGCTCTATGGTCTGGGGGGTGAGGCTAATCTCGGGGACGAGGACAATGCCCTTCTTCCCCAGCCTCACCGCCTCTTTAAGGGCCTGCAGGTAGACCTCGGTCTTGCCACTCCCGGTAACCCCGTGCAGCAGAAAGACCCCCGGCTTACCCCTGGACCGCAGCGCCGAGGTTACCCCATCCAGGGCCGATTGCTGAGCCGCCGTCAGTGTTAGCGGCGGCGACGGGGTAACCGCCTGGCGGGAGAGGGGGTCGCGCCTCACCTCAACCTGCTGAACCCTCACCAGCCCCTTAGCCACCAGGGCATCGGCTACGGCCTTGGTACAGCCTACCTCCTGCCGGGCCTCCGCCCACGGTACCGGCTGGGGCCGCTGCTTAAGAAAACCAAGGAGCGCCGCCTGCTTCCCGGCCCGCCTGCTAAGCAGCCCGTCTATCTCCCGCTGAGCCTCGCCGGGGGCCACCGCCAGGCTGAGGTGGAGCTCCAGACGGGGTTTTACCCGAGCTGGCGCAAGCTCGTAGCTCCTCAGCGCAAGGCCCCGCTTCACCAGCTGAGAAACGGCACGCTGGGCCTTCTTCCTGCCCAGGGCCTTCTCCAGTTCACTCAGGCTCAGCCGGCCCCGGGCGCTAATCAGTTCCAGGGCCTCTTTCTGCTCGCGGGGAAGCGATGACAGGTCGTCTTCCGGGGACAGCGATGCCGAGAGGTAGGTTACCATGCGGCGCCTGAAGCCCGGGGGCAACATGAGGGCTACCGCCTCAAAGAGGGGTGAGAGGTAATAGTCGCTTATCCAGCGCGCCAGCGATACCTGGTGCGGGGACAGCAGGGGGCGGTCTTCAATAAGACCGGCTATCTCCCTGGTCTCGATATCCGGGGGGACATTACTCAGTGCTAAAACGATGCCCTGGAGCCGCTTATCGCCGAAGGGGACCCATACCGCCTGGCCGACCTCGATACCGAGACCGGGCGGGACGGCATAGCTGAAGGTGAGACGCCGGGCGGCCGGGGAATTGACACTAACCTCAGCATATTCCATCCCAGGCTCCAGAGCTGGCTTCGGCCTAGCTCTCCTCTGGTTCCGGCTTCTGTTCCGTCTCCACTTCCGCTCGCGGTTCCTTATCCACTTCCGCTCGCGGTTCCGTCTCCGGCTCCGCCTCTGGTTCCAGCTCCGGTTCCGGCTCCGAGGCCGCTTCCGGCGCCCCCAGAGCCATCTCCTTCTTCTCCAGCCGCCTCTCCCTGAGGCGCGCCGTCTTACCACTGCGCCGGCGCAGGTAGTAGAGCTTGGCGCGGCGCACCTTACCGTGCTGTATCACCTCTACCTTTTCCAAAAGCGGCGACTGGAAGAGAAAGGTGCGCTCGACCCCGATACCGCGGCTGACCCGCCTCACGGTAAAGCTGCCGCCGTCAACGCCGCGGCGTATCTTAATGACCACCCCTTTGAAGGGCTGGACGCGTTCCTTATCGCCCTCGACCACCTTGACACTGACCTTGACCGTATCCCCGGGGGCAAGAGCCGGAATGTTAGGATTTACTTTGACTTCAACCGGTAACGACGTGTTCATCTTAAAGACCCCTCATATATTAGATTAAGCTATCCAAAGGCCCTGGTTAGGGCCAGGCACTATCTATCAACTGCCGGTCTTCCGGACTCAACTCGGCCCGGTCCAGAAGCTCCGGGCGGCGCTTCAGGGTGCGCAGAATCGCCTGCTCCCGACGCCAGCGGGCAATCTGGGCATGGTTCCCCGAGAGCAGTACCTCGGGCACCGCCCAGCCCCGGTATACCTCGGGGCGGGTGTACTGCGGGTATTCCAGGAGACCGGCAGCGTGAGAGTCATCCCGCGCCGATTCCTCGGAACCGAGCACCCCGGGTAGCAGCCGGACCACCGCCTCGACGACCACCATGGCAGCAAGCTCGCCGCCGCTCAACACGTAATCCCCGATGCTTATCTCGTCGCTAGCCAGGTGCTCCCGCACCCGCTCATCAACCCCCTCGTAGCGGCCGCAGATGAGAACCAGCCGGCGCCGACCGGCCAGCTCCCGGGCCACCTCCTGCCCGAAGAGACGCCCCTGCGGGGTGAGCAGGATAACGGGTAACTCCCCACCCCCGTCAGCCACCCCGCTTTCCCTTATCTTATCCACCGCCTCGAAGATGGGCTCGGGCTTGAGCACCATACCGGCCCCGCCGCCATAGGCGTAGTCGTCAGTAGTATGGTGGCGGTCGTGGGTGAAGTCGCGAATGTTGTGGATACCCACCCGCACCAGTCCACGCTCGACGGCTCGCTCTAGGATACTCTCGCTAAACGGCCCCCGGAACACCTCCGGAAACAGGGTCAAAATGTCAATCTGCACGCCTTTTCGCCTCACCACACGGGGCCTAGTGCTCCGTAACCTCACCCCGGATGATCTCCACGGCGTGGGGAATCACCGGCAGTATCACCTCGAGACACTCCCGAACCGCCTTGGGGCTGCCGGGGAGATTAACGATAAGGCATTCGCCCCTGACCCCAGCCACCGCCCGGCTCAATATCGCCGTCGGCGTTACCCGGAAGGTCTCCGCCCTCATGGCCTCGGCAAGGCCGGGGACAACCTTATCCACCACGGAAAGGGTCGCCTCCGGGGTAACGTCGCGTCGGGCCAGGCCAGTGCCTCCGGTAGTCAGGATGACATCTACTTCACCCCCGTCCGCCCACTCGGCCAGCCGGCCGGAGATAAGCGCCGCTTCATCAGGGATGACCTCATACTTGACGACACCTGCGCCCGCTGCGGAAAGGCTGTCCCTTATCACCGGGCCGCTCTTATCGCGGCGCTGCCCCTGCCAGCCCTTGTCGCTAACCGTGATTATCCCGACTCTAAGCATCGCCCTATCTTAAGCAATCTATTTTACCACATATCGCCCCGAGCGCCAAAACAGGCCAATTCGGGCATATCACACGACAGGGGTATTGACAAAGATGGGTGTTTATGTTATAGAATGGTAAAAAGTGGTAATAAGTGGTGGAAAAGGGTAGGGGCGATGTTTTTCGGCGAGTTCGACTACAGGGTTGATGAAAAAGGCCGGGTGCCTATCCCGCCCAAGTTCAGGACCGGTCTCAGGGAGGGGGTGGTCCTGACGCCGGGGGTGGAGCGGTGCATCACCTGTTACCCGCTGCCGGAATGGAAGAGCCTGGCGACGGCCCTCACCACCGGCTCAGTTACCCCCAGCAAACTCAGAAGGCTAAATCGGGCGGTCTTTGCCACCGCCTTTCATATTAATGTTGACGGGCAGGGCAGGATAGCCCTGCCCCACCAGCTTCGGGAGTATGCCGAGATCGACGACGAAGCCGTGGTCGCCGGAGCCAATACCTACTTCGAGCTGTGGAACAAAACGCACTGGCAGGAGGAAAGGGCAGTCAGCCAGGAGCAGTCCTGGCAGATTATAGAGAGCCTGGAGAAGCGTGAATGAAGGCAGGTATGCCGGCCCCCGTCCATCTACCGGTTCTCCTTGAGGAGACGGTAAGGGCACTGGCGGTTCAGCCCGGGGGGCGCTACCTCGACTGCACCCTGGGCGACGGCGGCCATGCCCAAGCTATCCTGGAGCGCAGCTCTCCCGGAGGGGAGCTCCTGGGTATCGACGCCGACCCCCAGGCGATTGCCATAGCCGGCACCCGCCTCCGGGAATACGGCCGGCAAGTCCGGCTGGTAAACGAGAACTTCGCCAACCTGGAGACTATCTGCACAAAGTACGACTTCCACCCGGTGCACGGCATCCTGTTCGACCTCGGGCTCTCCTCGCAGCAGCTCAGTGACCGGGGCCGCGGTTTCAGCTTTCAGCAGGACGGGCCGCTGGATATGCGTTTTAGCCCCCAACAGGAGGTTACCGCCGCCGATATCGTTAACCAGTCCTCCGAGGCGAAGCTGGCCGACATCATCCGCCGCTACGGCGAGGAAGCCCACAGCCGCCAGATTGCCCGGCGCATCGTCCGGGAACGCCCCGTAGCCACCACCCTAAAGCTGGCCAAGATAGTAGAGCAGGCCGTCGGCGCTAGAAGGGGCAAAATCCACCCGGCCACCAAGACCTTTCAGGCGCTACGCATAGCGGTTAACCAGGAGCTTAGGCACCTGGAGTCGGCGCTTGAGCAGGCGGTCAAGCTGCTGGGCTTCGGGGGCAGGCTGGTGGTCATCAGCTATCACTCCCTGGAAGACCGCATCGCAAAGCAGTTCATGAACCGAGAATCGAAAGACTGTATCTGCCCGGCGGGCATCCCGACCTGCGTCTGCGGACACAGCGCCTCCCTCAGGCTGGTTAGCAAGAGGGTTATCACCCCGTCGCCCGAGGAGGTGGCCGCCAACCCGCGCAGCCGCAGCGCCAAGCTGAGAGCCGCCGAGCGGCTTATCTTAGCCGACACCGGCCCCGAGACCGCAGAGGGGCTATGCTTCTCCGTGGCGGAGGGGTCTAACGGGTGGCGGCGTCCGGTGCTTTTGCAGAGGCTCCGCACGGCCTTCGGGGCGTCTTAGATATGGAATACTACAGCATTATGTCAAGGGGGTAATAGCAATGTGAAAGTTAGGA
>Ga0315554_1001059_pt1 | contig 16353 bp, 13 predicted proteins | sample SalMarSW160370MG_FD_202114 | JGI IMG/M metagenome (GOLD analysis project Ga0315554, IMG submission 202114) | Salt marsh sediment microbial communities from the Plum Island Ecosystem LTER, Massachusetts, United States - Salt Marsh Sediment SW1603-70 ... | reverse complement strand
TAATCCTCAACAACACCCTTGCCGCGTTCGGAGGCGACATCGCGATCGCCGCGTTCGGTGTGATCAACCGAATGATCATGTTCCTCTTCCTTCCGATGTTCGGCGTCGTGCAGGGGATGATGCCGATCGTCGGGTTCAACTACGGCGCGCGGCGGCTCGATCGGGCGCGGCACGCGATCCGGCTCTCCACCGTCGTGACGACGGCGATGTCGTTCGCGACGGCCGGTATCCTCATCGGACTCCCCGGGTTGCTGATGCGCGTCTTCACCAACGATGAGGCGCTGATCGCGATGGCGGTCCCGGCGATCCGCGTCGTCGTCATCGCCTTCCCGACCGTCGGATTCCAGGTGATCGCGGCCGGAATGTACCAGGCGCTCGGCCGCGCGCTCCCGGCGATGGTCCTCGCCCTCCTCCGTCAGGTGATCCTCCTGACGCCGCTCATTTTGATCCTGCCACGCTTCCTGGACCTCCCCGGCGTGTGGACGTCGTTCCCGATCGCCGACGGGCTTGCGGCGATCGTCACCTCGTTGATGCTCGTCCCGGCGCTGCGGACGCTGCGGGACCGGGAGCACGAGGCGGATCCCGAGGTCGCCGTCGAAGCGATCGAGGTCTAGCCGCCGCGGATGGGTCCCGCAGGAGACGGACAAGCGCACGGGCACAGCCGGGAGCGAGTGTGCCTTCCTTTGAGGACAGCCGACGCTTTCCAACGTCGGTTTCGCCGTGGTAGAGTTGTACGGGCACCGATAGGGATCGAAAGGGGGGTTCATGAACTCGAAGAAGCATGCGGCGGTCTACGTATTGATCGCCGTGATCTGCCTGGTTCCGCTGGTCGGAGGGAGCCAGGACGCGACGCCGGCCAGCTCCGAACCGGTGCAGGGAGCGGCGCAAACCGCCGTCAACCAAGCGCTCACCTACATCGACAGCGCCGCTACCTACCTCGGACAGGGCGTCCTTTACGTCCTCAATCTGATCACCGGCGACCGGGTCTCCGCCGATCTGGAGAAGCCGATCGGCTACCTCGCCTTCATCACGCTCGTCCTGCTGTTGTTCGGGCTGATCGACTTCGCCCGCAGGATCATCTGGATCGGGATCATCGTCGGCTGGGCGCTGCTGATCGTCCGGATCATCCTCGACGCGCTGAATCTCTGAGCGAGGCTGCGAAGCGCCGCCGGTCCGTCCGCTAGCCGCGGGCCGCCGCTTCATCCCTTTGTGACGCGATCCCCACCTTCCCTTCACTCGGCTCGTCGAAGCTGCCACCGCGAGAGAAGGAGGAGAGATGAAAGCCGTATGGAAAGGCCATGTCATCGCCGAGAGCGATCGAACGGTCCTCGTCGAGGGGAACCACTACTTCCCCCCCGAGTCCGTGGACATGAGCTTCCTCCGCGAGAGCCGTCATCGCACGACGTGCCCTTGGAAGGGGGAGGCACACTACTACGACCTCGTCGACGAGGGGAGCGAGAGCCGAAACGCGGCATGGACCTACCCGGAGCCGAAGGAAGCAGCGAAGCACATCAAGGACCTCATCGCCTTCTGGAAGGACGTCGAGGTCGTCGAGTAGGGGCGTCGTCCGATCGCTGAACGAGCCCGTCTCGAGCCGGCGCCGTGGGCGAACCGGGTCTATTCCGTCTGCGTGTACGGGACGACGAGCGGCTCGCCGGCCGACGCGGCGTCGGCGATACCGTGCACCCGGACCGGGACGATCGACGCGGCCCCGGTCGGCACATCGAACCGGACGCGGTCACGGTCGACCTCGACGGAGACGAGGGTGTCCCTCCATCGGACGGCGAACCGGATCCGATCGACCCCGTCGGGAAGCCGGGGCGTCATCGACAGGCGCTCGGCGCTCAACCGGACCCCGGCGAACCGCTCGATCACATGGCGGACCGTCCCCGCCATGACCGCGGTGTGGATCCCCTCCGGCGTCGTCCCGCCCTGAGTGTCCTCGACGTCGCTCCGAACCGCCTCGACGAAGTACCCCCAACTCGCGCCGCGGTCGAAATCGTCGAGGATCGCCGCGAAGACGAGATGGCTGAGCGTCGACCCGTGCGAGGTCCGCTGGCGGTAGTACTCGATCGTCTCGCGCCGCTTCGCCTCCGTCAGCGTGTAGCCGGTTCGCGCGAGGAGGTCGGCGAGTTCCTCGCGATCGACGACGTAGAAGAGCGTGCACAGATCGGCCTGCTTGGAGAGCTTGTATCGATCCGGGGAGTCGCCTTCCGCCTTGAGAATCCGATCCAGCCGGCCGATCCTCCCGTACTTCGCGCGGTACGAGTCCCAATCGAGTTCCACGAGATCGCCGTAGCCCTCGAACTGCTCGATCAGGCCGTTCGGCAGGATGGGGATCTTCATCCCGCGAACGATCTCACGCCATCGATCCGTCTCCCGCTCGGTCAGCGAAATCCGCTCGGCCACACCCGCCCGCTCCGTCTCGTCGAGCAGGTCGAGCGCCTCCAGCCCCCTCTCGATGCACCAGGCGGCCATCACGTTCGTGTAGGCGTTGTTGCGAAGCCCGCCCTCGGTCGCCCCGGGGTACGCTTCGTGGAACTCGTCCGGTCCCATCACCCCGACGATCTCGAACCGGTCCCCCTCGCCGCGGCTCGCCATGCTCGCCCAGAACCGGGCGATCTGGAGGAGGAGCTCCGCGCCGTACCGGGCGAGGAACCCGCGGTCGGCGGTCGTCCGCACGTACTCCCACACGTTCCTCGCGATCGCCGCGTTGACGTGCCGTTGAAGATGGCTGTGATCCGGATCCCAGTTCCCCGAGCGCGGATTCAGATGGATGACCTGCGTCTCCTCGCGCCCGCTCGACCCGCTCTGCCACGGGTACATCGCGCCGGCGCGCCCGTCCTCCGCGGCGTTCGCCTGGGCCTCGCCGAGCCGGTGGTAGCGATAGAGGAGGAGGCTCCGCGCCAGGTCGGGATCACGCTGCAGGTAGAACGGGAAGAGGTACATCTCGTCCCAGAAGATGTGGCCGCGATACGCCTCGCCGTGAAGGCCGCGCGCCGGGACGCTCGCGTCGAGCCCCACCGAGTGCGGCGACGCCGTCTGCAGGAGATGGAACGTGTGCAGCCGGAGGACCAGTTGGAGTGAGTGCGGCGCGAGATCGACCCCCGGCGAGACGTCGATCTCGACGTCGTAGCGATTCCACAGCCCCTCCCACGCGGCGCGATGCGCCGCGAGCAGCCCGTCGAAGTCCGGCGAGCGCCGGGCCGCGAGGACCGCGTCCTCGACGAGGTCTCCCACCGCCGGATCGCGCGACGTGCGAAGGGCGACGATCTTCTCGACCCGGATCGTGCAGCCGGCCTGGACATCGAACCGGAATCGTCGATCGACCGCGTCGTCGCCCCGATCGGCTTCGGCCTCCGGTGGCACCGGCTCGTCCCGGAGCCAGACCGTCGTCCTCGCGACGAGGGCCGCCTCCAGCCGGGACTGCTTCGTCCGGGCGTGCAGAAGAACCAGCCCGTCGTCGGTCCCGTCCGCGGCGATCGTCTCGATGTGATCCCCGCGCAGCTCGCGATACCGGGCGACCCCCCAGTTCGTCACGCCGCCGTCGAGGCCGGATCGGATTTCGATCGTCCCCGCCCAGTTGAGCGGCACAATCTCCTGGGAAATCGCGGCCAGGTGCGGATCCCCCATGTGGACGATCCGCCGCGCGGAGACCCGCGTCTCGTGCCCCTCCGCATCCCGGGCGGTGAACGCGCGGTGGAGGACCCCGCCGCGCAGGTCGAGCTCCTGGCGATAGTCGGCCCGCGCGACGTCCTCCTCCCCAAGCCACGCTCCGTCCGCCGGTCGAAACGACAGCGGCAGCCAGTTCGGGAAGTTGACGAGGTCCTCGTTCACGACGTTGCGCCCCGCGACGACGCTCGTCAGCCGGTCGTACCCGCCCGCGAGGTACGTGCCCGGATAGTGAACCTCGTCGGCGCTCGATTCCTCGGCCGCGCCGCGGGTCGCGAAGCGACCGTTCCCCAACGTGCAGAGCGCCTCACGAAGCGGCTCCTGCGCGGGATCGAAGCCCTCGTAGACAAGCCTCCAGCCATCGCTCATCCGGCCGCCCCTTTCAGGCCGAGGAGCCGCTCGAAGAACGCATAGACTTCCCACGGCGCCTGCACCCAGTACGTCGCCTCCGTCGGCCGCGGCGTCTCGGAGACAAGGACTCCGATCCCGCGATCCCGCAGGACCGCGAAAGCGTCCTCGTCGGTGACGTCGTCGCCGATGTAGAACGGGACAACGTCCGTGCCGTCCAGCCCGAGCGCTCCAAGGAGGAACAGAAGCGCCTTCCCCTTGTCCCAGTCGAGGTCCGGACGGACCTCGAAGACTTTCTTCCCGCGCGCCTTCTTCAGCCGCGCGTCGCTCGCCACCGCTTGGTCGACGATCGACTCGATCCGCGGCACCAGCGCCTCGTCGACCAGGCGGTAGTGAACCGCGACCGAGAATCGCTTCTCCTCGACCAGCGCGCCGTCGATCCCCTCCAGTTGAGGCTTCACCATCTCCGCGACCCGCTCCATCACCGGCTCGATCCAGTCGGCGACGGCGTGCCCGACGGCCGCTCCCCGTGGACCGACGATGTCAAACCCGTGGCTCCCGGCGTAGGCGAGGTCCGGCAGACCGACGAGCCGTTCCACGTCGTCGCGCCCTCGCCCACTGACGATCGCTGTCGGGTACGCGGCGGCGATCCGTCTGAGGACGGAGCGCCCCTCGTCGGAAAGGACGGCGAGCTCCGGTCGGCTGACGATCGGGGTGAGGGTCCCGTCGTAGTCCAGGAACAGCGCCGGACGCTTGCCTTCCAGCCTCCGACGTATCGTGGGCCACTCGCGCAGCGCGGACGGTCGCCTCTCGTCTCGACACGCGAACCACGCGCCGATCACCTCGAGCGACCGATCGTCGAACGACTCCAGGACGAGATCGGCCCCGTGCTCCCGGAGCGCCGCCGCCGCACCGACCCGGTCGATCCCGATCACGAGCCCGAACCCGCCGGCGGACCCGGCCTGAACCCCGGAGAGCGCGTCCTCCACGACGACGGAACGCTCCGGCGGAGCATCCACCCGCCGGGCCGCCTCGAGGAAGATGTCCGGATCCGGCTTCCCTTTCAGCCCGATCTCCTCCGAGAGGATGCCATCGACGCGCGCGTCGAAGAGGTCGGCCAGCCCGGCGCGCTCCAGGATCGGCCCGCAGTTCTTGCTCGACGACGCGACGGCGACCCGGATCCCACCCTCTCGCAGTTGGTGGATGAACGCGACCGTCCGCTCGTCGACCTCGGCGCCCTTCTCCTCGAGAATCCCTCGGAAGTAGTCGTTCTTCCGGTTTCCGAGACCCCACGCTGTCGACTCCTCCGGTGGATCGTCGGGAGTCCCCTCGGGAAGAACGATCCCCCGCGAGGCGAGGAAGCTCCTCACCCCCTCGACCCGCGGCCTCCCGTCGACGTACGTGGCGTAGTCGTCCTTGAAGTCGAACGGGACGAACGGCTCTCCGGTCTCCTCCGCCCTCCGTCCGAGGACCTCATCGAACAGCCGCTTCCACGCGGCCGCGTGAACCGACGCAGTGAGCGTCACCACACCGTCCAGATCGAAGATGACGGCGTCGAAACCGGATCTCATCAGTTCCCCCGATCCCTCCATCGCTCCCCATCCGCCGGCCGATCCTCGGTCGGCGCGACCGAGCCGACGGCCCGTAAGGGTATCCCCTTTGGTCCTCCCTCTCACTCCCCGTTGAGGACGGACAGCAGAGCCGCCGGGACGGCGAGCGACCAGAGCTGCAGATCGCATCCCTGTCCGTCGACAGCGGTCGCGCCTTCCAAGCCGGTCGCCCGGTCCCAGTAGAAGAGCTCGTGGAAGCCGAGCGTCTCCAGTCCGTCGACGACCCGAAAGGCAACCTCCCGCGCACTCGAAAGCCCGTGGCGGGCAGCCCCCTGCGCGATCAGCGCCTGCTCGAAGGGCCAAACCGCACCGAGATGATAGGCGCGCGGATCGTAGTCGACCTGCCCGGGAGCGTACGTGCGATATCCGAACGGGGTGACGAGGGATTCCGCTCCCCGGGCGATCGCCGCGAGATGCCCCTGGCGCACGTCCCCCGGGGGCAGGTACCACAGCATGTGAAGCGCGTCCGAGGAGACGCCACGGATCGGGCCGTCCCGGTCCAGCGCGATCAAGGGGTGGTCGGATATCGGATCCCACAAGTCGGCGAACAGCCGCTCGGCCGCCCGGCTCGCACCGGCGATCAGCGCAGTCCGCGAGGCCGGAGCTCCCGGTAGGTGCTCCGCAAGCTGCGCGGCCGCGCGGAACGCGGCGACGGCCTGCGCCTGTACGAGCGTGTAGGCGACGGGGTACGCGGGATCCTCCCGACCGGGCAGGTGGCTGTCCTTCCAATAGGTTGCCCGCAACGCGTAGCGCTCCGCGCCGCAGATCGCCGGATCCTCGAGAAACAACCCGTCCTCGCAGCGGCGCAAGAGGTACGAGACGGCCGCGTTGAGCCCTCCCGCGATCTCATCGATGAATCCGACGTCCTCCGTCTTCGCCAGATGCTCGGCCGCCGCCACGACGAGCAGGAGGCTCACTTCCGAGGCGTTGTACCGCGTCGACAGCCCCCGCAGCTCCACGTCGTCGAACTCGTGCAGGCCGCGTCCCGGCTCCTCTCCGGTGCGAGGATCAAAGCGGCTCCCCAGGGTCGCGCTCACGAATCGAAGCGCCTCGCGAGTGAATTCGGGTTCCCGGAGGAGGAGGGCGGTGATGAGCAGGTCGCGCCCGAACAGACCGAACCAATCGCGCCCCTTCCTCAGCCCGGCCCGGTAGAGCCTGAGATCCTCGCCCCCGATGCGGACGACCGTCTCGAGCCGCTTCCGGCCCGCGGCAGCCGTTGCGGCCAAGCGTTCGAGTCTTCGGCGGAAGCGCCGGCCGCGTCGACTCATCCCTTGACGGAACCGGCGAGGATTCCGCGCACGAAGTAGCGCTGCAGCGAGAAGAAGACGACCAGCGGGAGCGCCATCGAGACGAACGCCGCCGCCGTGAGGACCTGCCAGTCCTGGCCGCGCGATCCGACCAGGTTGGCGATCGCGAGGGTCACCGGCGCGACCTTCGCCGACCCCCCGAGGTAGATCAGCGCGACCAACAGGTCGTTCCACACCCAGACGAACTGGAAGATCACCACCGAGGCGATCGCGGGCACGGAGAGAGGCACGACGATGCGAGCGAACGTCTGAAACGTCGAAGCGCCGTCGATCGCGGCCGAGTCGAAGAGGTCGCGCGGGAGGCCGGCCATGAAGTTGTGCAGCAGGTAGACGGTCAGCGGAAGCCCGTACCCCGTGTGGGCGAACCAGATTCCGGGGAACGTCCCTGAGATATGCAGGAACTTGAACAGACGAAGGATGGGGATGAACGTCATCTGCAGGGGAATGACGAGCAGCCCCACGACGACGATGAACAACGCGGTACGACCCGGGAACTTCATCCACGCGAACCCGAAGGCGGCAAACGCCGCGATGAAGACGGGAATGATGGTCCCCGGGATGCTGATGATCAGGCTGTTGACGAACGCTCTCCCCATCCCTTCCTTGAAGATGACCGAATCGTAGTTCTCGACCGTATACTGGCTGAACTGGAACGGGTGTTCGAAGACCGTCCACCAGCCCGTCTGGCTGATATCGTGGGCCGAGCGGAACGAGGTGATGAGCACGCCGAGAGTCGGGAGCATCCAGACGATCGCGATGACGATGAGCACGACATGAATCGGCGTACGGGCCAGGACGCGTCGGACCCCCTGCAGGATCATCGGATCGCCTCCTGCCTGCGGAAGCGCCGGATGTTGATCACCATCATCGGAACGATCAGCATCAGTAGAATGACGGCGATCGCGGCCGCGCGACCGTAGTTGGAGAACGAGAACTGCTCCTTGTACATGCGATTGGCGATGACCTCCGTCGAGTAGTTGCCGTTGGTCATGACGTAGACGATGTCGAAGATCTTCAGCACGAAGACGACCATCGTGGTCATGACCACGGCCACCGTCGGCCAGAGCAGCGGGAGAATGACCTTCCGGAACACCTGCCACTCGTTCGCCCCGTCGATGCGAGCCGCTTCCATCAGCTGCCGCGGGATGTTCTTGTAGGCGGCGGACAGGAGGACCATGCAGAATCCGGTCCACAGCCAGACTCCGACGGCGATGAGACAGAAGTTGTTCACCCACGGACGCTCGATGAGCCACCCGACCGGCTGCCCTCCCAGCGCGACGACAATCCCGTTCAGCAGGCCGATCTGCTGCGCGCCGGCCGGCCGGAAGGCGTACACGAACTTCCAGATCGTGGAGGCTCCGACCATCGAGATCGCCATCGGAATGAAGATCACCGACTTGACGATCCGCTCGTATCGAACCCGGTCGAGGAGCACCGCAAGGAGCAGACCCAAACAGACGGTGAAGACCGTGAAGAGGAGCACCCAGATCGCGTTGTTGCGGAACGCGGTCAACATCGTCGGGTTCGTGAACGAGTAGATGTAATTCTGGAACCCGACGAAGCTGCTGACGCTCCGGTCGTAGAACGAAATCCGGATCGTGTCGATCGACGGGTAGACAAGGAACAGGGTGAGCAGCGCCAGAGCGGGAGCCACGTACACCCACGGAGTCCATCGCTTCGTGCGCAACGCGCCCTCCTTCTCTCAAAAGAGAGGCCTTTGGGGCCGCCGCATCGACGGCCCCAAAGGCCTCGAAGTGGCTACCTCATTCTACTGCGGATACGCATCCACGGCACTCGCTTCGATCGACTCAAGGACCGTGTCGAGCGGAATGCCGTTGATGTAGTCCAGGACGCCGGACCAGAAGGTACCCGATCCGACGGCCGCCGGCATCAGGTCGGAACCGTCAAACCGGAAGATCTCCGCGGTGGCGAGCATCGAAGCCGCCGATGCGGTGATCGGATCCGGATAGATCGACGGGTCAACCTGGGTGTTCACCGCCAGCTTGCCGAGCGTCCCGCACCAGATCTCCTGGGCCTGGGCGGAGGCCAGGTAGTCGGCCAGCGCCATCGCTTCGGGCGTGGGGTTGAACACACCGACCAGGTCCCCGGACCCCAGGAGCGGCGTCCCCCAGACCGGCGAGATCGGCGGGAACAGGAAGATGTTGTAATCCTCCACCGGCACCAGATCCGGATTCGCCGTCAGGATGAAGCTCTGGATGAACGTCGCCTGCTTCAGCATGTAGGCGTCCGGCGGAACGGTGAACAGCGCGTTCGGAGCGTCTCCGAAGTTCGTCGTCAGTTCGCCCGTCGTCCCACCGTAGACCATGTTGTTGTTCAACGCGATCTGGCCGAAGTACTGGAACGCCGTCTTGACCGCGGGATGGGTCCACGGAATCTCGTGGGCCACCCACTTGTCGTAGAGGTCCGGGCCGGCCGTCCGGAGCATGATGTCCTCGATCCAGTCCGTACCCGGCCAACCGCTCGCCGCGCCGGATTCGAGTCCGATCGACCACGGCGTGTCGCCGTTGGCGATCATCTGCTGGCTCAAGGCCACCAATCCCGCCCAGCTCGTCGGAACCGCATACCCCTTGGCGGCAAACGCCTTGGGATTGTACCAGACCAGGCTCTTGAGATCGGCGCCGATGAACAGGCCGTATACGTGGCCGTCCACCGACCCGAGGTCGACGAATGCTTTCGGCGTGTCGGCCAGGTTCGACAGGTCGTCGAGCTGAGCCAGCGCGCCTTGTGCGACGAATTCCTTCATTTGTCCGGGGTTCGGGAGCGCCGCAAGATCGGGCGGGTTCCCTGCAGCCACACGAACCGGCAGGACGGTTGGAAGATCCCTGCCGACCGCATCGATGTTGACCGTGATTCCGGTTTGCTGTTCGAACGGGGCGATCGTCGCCTTGAACGCGTCGAGCTCGTTCCCGCTCCACACGACGGCAATCGTCACCTGCTGCGCGACCGCTCCGAGCGATAGGAGTAGCACCGCAGCGAGGGCCAAACACCATCTGCCTTTTCTCATCTGAGTCCTCCTTACTGTTACGCTGTTACAGGGGTGGTACGACTCCGCTGTCGTCGATCTAGCCGGATACCTCCTTCGACTCCGATGACTACTTCAGGCCGCAGCAGCTCACGAATCACCGCGACGGCCGCCTGCTGTGCTCCACTTGCTCCGCACACCGCAGCCGACGTCACCTGTGACATGCCGACGTATTCGCCCTGCAGTGCAACCTCAAGGTCTTCCGTACACCGTTGAACGAGAGGCGTCTCAAGCGAACCCAGGGACTCCGCGTGCACGACAACCCAATCGGGATCGACAAGCGGGATGATGTGAACCAACGAGGATTCCACTCTTTCCGCGATACGCTCCACTCTGTCGGCTTCCGACAGACCGACGAGCTCCTCCGCCTGAATGATCGCCCGGTGCAAAGTGCCTGCGGTCCCATGACTTCCGCGATACGCGCGACCACGAACGCAGAGGCTCGCCCCGATCCGCATGTCCCCGCCGACCCCGGGGCGAATCGAGAGGTAGACGACGACCTGATCCATCCACCCTCGCGACTCGACCTCCCCGAGGGCCATAAAGTGTACATCGTGATTGACCAGCACCGGGAGAGAGAGTGCACTCTCCAGACTGCTCTCCACCGGCACCTGCTGCCAGTTCGGCAGATGTCGGCCGATGAACGTGACTCGCCGATCGACGAGAAATCCGGGGATGCCGACGCCTAGACCGACGACGCGATCCGCCGGGATCTCGAGGCGGATGAGCCAGTCCCGGATGAGCTCCGCGACCCGAGCCAGAGTCCCACGGGGACTCTGCAGCCCCTGTCCCAATTCGAGACGGGTCTCGTGGAGAACCTCGCCCCACGCGTTGACCAAGACGAGGTCGGCGTTCGGCAACGCAAGATCGAGTCCGAGCGCGACCCACGCGGACTCGCTGACCCTGAAGACCTCCGCAGGACGGCCCTGCTGCGGAGCTCTCGTGCCTTGATTCTCGACCAGGCTAAGGGAACGCAGCCCCGCCAGGGCCTTGTCCACCGTCGGTCGCGAATGTCCCAGCTCTTCCGCGATTTCTCGACGGGTCAGACCCGGAGACGTCCACAACACGCCAAGGAGCGACATCTGTGTCCCCGTGAGCTGATTTTTCAAATTCATTGTCCAAAACTTTACAATAACTGAATGCTTTTGTCAAGCTGACGTCGGGCGCCCGCGCGCGCAAAATCACGCCCGGAAGCGAGGCAGCGTCGCCGTCGTTCTCCAGCGAGCAGACCATGAGTCTCTCTGTCCGTGCTTGGCTTCGTGTGCTTGCATCCGCGCGATCCCCCCCTGTATGATGTCGCGTACGTTTCAGAAGGGGGGACAAGGAGCGACGATGGCCGAGGTTACGCTGGCGAATGTCACGAAGCGGTTCGGCGATTTCACCGCGGTGAAGGAACTCACCATGGAGATCGAAGACGGGAAGTTCACCGTGCTCGTCGGTCCTTCAGGCTGCGGGAAGACGACCACGCTGCGGATGGTCGCCGGCCTCGAGGAGATCACCGAAGGCGAGGTCAAGATCGGAGAGCGGGTCGTCAACCGCGTTCCCCCGAAGGACCGGGACATCGCGATGGTCTTCCAGAATTACGCCCTCTATCCCCACATGGACGTCTTCAACAACATGGCGTTCGGCCTGAAGCTGCGGAAGACCCCCAAGGCCCAGATTCGCGAGCGCGTCCACGAGGCGGCCGAGCTCCTCGGGATCACCGACAAGCTGAAGAGCAAGCCGCGCGAGCTCTCCGGCGGACAGCGCCAACGCGTCGCGGTGGGACGGGCGATCGTCCGCAAACCGAAAGTCTTCCTGTTCGACGAACCTCTATCGAACCTCGACGCGAAGCTGCGCGTTCAGATGCGGACCGAACTCGAGCAATTGCACCACAAGCTGCAGACGACGACGATCTACGTGACCCACGATCAGGTCGAAGCGATGACGCTCGGGGATCGGATCGCGGTGATGAAGGACGGCGTCGTCCAGCAGTACGCGCCGCCTCAGGAGACGTACGACCACCCGAACAACCAGTTCGTCGCGGGGTTCATTGGAAGCCCGGCGATGAACTTCCTCCCGGCGCAGGCGGCGAGCGAGAACGGTCGCGTGGTCCTCACCGGCGCGGGCTTTCGGATCGTCCTCCCCGAGGAGAGGTCGGGGCAGCCGCTTCCGTCGGACGTCGTCGTCGGCGTCCGCCCCGAGGATCTCGACGGCCCGGCCGCCGAGGCCGAGAACACGATCACGTTGTCCGTTGCCGTCACCGAACAGCTCGGCCACGCGCTCCTCGTCTACGGGTATCTCGACGAGACCCAGGTCGTCGCGAGCCTCGATCCGCACCGCCACGTCGAGGTCGAGACGACGATCCACTTGACGCTCAACCTGAAGTCGCTGCACGTCTTCGATCCGGAATCGCAGGAGACGCTCCTCTAGACGCCGCTCCCGGGTGCGTTTCCCCTCGCTTGCCCTTCAGCCGTCGACGGAAGGTCGGCGATCCGTTCCCCGCCATCCCGGCCGCCGCGCCCCTGACGCGTGTCCCGCCTTTGTGGTATCTTCACCACCGGACTACGAACGACCAGAAGAGGAGGGAGGACGCATGCGGATGATCCGCGCGAGCCATCTTCCGGATCGCTACGAAGAGCTGTTGTCCCAGTTCGACAGGGATCGGATTCTCGCCCGCCTCTGGGCCCACGACCACACCGTCTGGAAGCCGAGGCCCGAGGAGATCACGAACCGGCTCGGCTGGCTGCACGCTCCGTTCTCGATGAAGGGAGAAGTGGAGCGGCTCGGCGCGTTCGTGAGCGGCGTCCGCGCCGAGGGGTTCCGCCACGTCCTCCTCCTCGGGATGGGCGGCTCCAGCCTCGCTCCCGAGACCTTCGCGCTCACGTTCGGCGCGGCCCCCGAGTTCCTCGACGTGACCGTCCTCGACTCGACCCATCCCGGTGCGGTCTCGGCGGTCGAACGGCGGCTCGATCCGTCGCGGACGCTCTTCCTCGTCGCGACGAAATCGGGGACGACGACGGAGACGCTCTCCCTCTTCCGCTACTTCCACCGCCGCGTTCTCGAAGGCGAGCCGGAGGCCGGGGCTCGATTCGTCGCGATCACCGATCCGGGCAGCCCGCTCGTCGAACTCGCGGCGAGGCACCGATTCCGCGAGACCTTCCTCAACGATCCGAACATCGGCGGCCGCTATTCTGCGCTCTCCCTCTTCGGCCTCGTCCCGGCGGCCCTCCTCGGCATCGACATCGAGAGGCTCCTCGAGCGGGCGGGGGGGAGGGCGATCGAGTCCGCCAGGGACGCGCCGCCCGGCGAGAACCCCGCCGTCCGACTCGGGCTGATCCTCGCGGCCTGCGCGACCACCGGGCGCGACAAGGCGACGTTCCTCCTCTCCCCGGGGATTGCGAGCTTCGGCGGCTGGGTCGAGCAGCTGATCGCCGAGAGCACGGGGAAGGAGGGGACCGGGATCCTCCCCGTCGTCGACGAGCCCGTCGGCCCGCCAGCGGTCTACGGGGCCGATCGCCTGTTCGTCGCGCTGACGCTTCGCGGGGAGCGACAGGACGAAGGGGCGATCTCGGAGCTCGATCGGGCCGGACATCCGGTCGTCCGCATCGAGGCGCGCGACCTCTACGACCTCGGCGATCAGTTCTTCCTGTGGGAGCTCGCGACGGCCGTCGCCGGGCACGTCCTGAAGATCAACCCGTTCGATCAGCCGAACGTCGAGTCGGCCAAGATCCGCGCCCGCGAGGCGGTCGACGCGTTCCGCCGGACCGGGGCGTTGCCGGTGAGCGAGGCGGCGCCCCTCACGTCGGGCGGACTCGCCGCGTTCCTCGACGGGATCGGCCCCCCGGGCTACCTGGCGATCCAGGCCTACCTGCCGCCGAGCGATCGACTGACCGACGCCTTCGTCGCGCTGCGAAGAGCGCTCCGCGACCGGTTCGGCGTCGCCACGACGTTCGGATACGGCCCCCGGTTCCTCCACTCCACCGGGCAGCTTCACAAGGGGGGCCCTGGGAACGGCCGCTTCGTCCAGCTCGTCTCCGATGCCGGGGCGGACCTTCCGATCCCCGATGAAACCGAGGGGCCCGCGCCGGCGCTCACGTTCGGAACGCTCATCTCGGCTCAGGCCGCCGGCGACCGAAGGGCGCTCGTCGACGCCGGACGGGCGATCCGCACGTTCTCCGTCCCGGTCGACCCGACCGAGCTGGTCCGGCGGGTCGCCGACGAGGTCGCCCGGCCGGGGCGCGGTTGAATCCGTTGGGAGGCCGCGTTGGACGTCGGTGAGCTGAAGCGGCAGGCCGCGTGGCGGGCGGCCGAATTCGTCGAGAGCGGGATGACCGTCGGCCTCGGTCACGGGTCGACCGCCGCGTTCGCCGTCGAGCGGATCGCCGAGCTCCTTCGCACCGGGAAGCTCACCGACGTCGTCTGCGTCCCGTGCTCGGAGGAGGTCTCCCAACACGCGGAGCGGCTCGGCATCCCCCTCACGACGCTCGACGAGCACCCTTCGATCGACGTCACGATCGACGGCGCCGACGAGGTCGACGGGGAGCTGAACCTGATCAAGGGCGGCGGCGGCGCCCTCCTCCGCGAGAAGATCGTCGCCTCGGCGAGCGCGAGGGAGATCATCGTCGTCGACGGCTCCAAGCTGTCGCCCCGACTGGGGACGCGATCCGCCCTCCCGGTCGAGGTCGTCCCCTTCGCCTGGACCGTCGAGGCGGCGGCCCTCGAAGCGCTCGGCGCCCACGTCCTCCGGCGGGGGGGCGAAGATCCGTTCCTCACCGATCAGCGGAACTACATCCTCGATTGCGATTTCGGTCCGATCGAGCGGCCGGGCGAGCTGGCGGCGCGCCTCGACGCCCGCCCCGGAGTCGTCGCCCACGGGCTGTTCGTCGGCCTCGCCACCGATCTCGTCGTCGCGACGGAGCGGGGCGTCCGCCACTTCACGAGAGGATCGGACCTGCCGGAGTGGATCGCACGATGAGACGGCACCGCGACGCATCCGCCCGGGACGTCGGGCCGAAGATGGAGGGGAACGGGTGAAGCTCGTGCGGTTCGATACCCAGGAGGCCCTCGTCGATCGTGCCGCCGAGCGGGTCGTTCGGATCGGCGCGGAGGCGATCCGCGAGCGGGGACGGTTCCTCGTCGCCCTCTCCGGCGGCGATACCCCGCGACCGCTCTACGAGCGGCTCGCCGCGTCGGCGGAACTCGATTGGGCCGCCGTCGACGTCTTCTGGGCCGACGAGCGGTGCGTCCCGCCGACCGACCCGCGGAGCAACGTCCGGTCGGCCCGCGAGGCGCTCCTCGATCGCGTCCCGATCCCCGCGGACCGGATCCATCGCATCGCCGGGGAGCTCGATCCGCTCGCCGCGGCCGACGCGTACGAGATCGGGCTCCGCCGCGTCCTCGGAGCCGACGGCCGGCTCGACCTGATCCTGCTCGGGATCGGCGCCGACGGCCACACCGCGTCCCTCTTCCCCCGCCACCAGGCGCTGACCGAGACCGGCCGATGGATCGTCCCGGTCCACGCCTCCGCGGACCCGCCGTGGCGGGTGACGATGACGCTCCCGCTGCTCAACGCCGCGCGGCACGTCCTCTTCCTCGTGGGCGGCGCGGAGAAGGCGGCCGCCGTTCGGGATGTCGTGGACGGGAAACCGCTCCCCGCCTCCATGGTCCGCCCGACGGACGGGACCGTGACGCTCCTCGTCGACGAGGACGCCGCGTCCCTGCTTGGAGAGTAGCTATGCTAGCAACAGCCAACGAGGACTCCCATGGAGAGTACGCGGGTTCACGGACTACGCACTCATGCGCTGGCCCGCTGCGTTATGATCGCGCAGCCAGCACCAGGGAGCATGCGGGACAGCTGTCGTGTTCTCCGAGGAGGGGCGCGCTTGGTCCTCATGACTGAGATTGCATAGAATCCCATCAGCTGCGGGAGGGGAGATGTCTGGTGCAATTGGCGAACTGTTCGGTCAGATTGGTTCTCGGGAGTTCCACTCTGAAGAGGAGTTCCGGCGCTACCTGCTGATTGAGACAGATCTCGCACAAGTTCTACAGCACGACAACCTGTATGTGATAGTGACGCTACTTGGGTTTTCGGTTCCGCGGAGGCTCGAGCAGGCTCTTCGGAGAGAGGAATTCCAAGTGACGTCAGTTCACGGAGCTGTCTGGGAGATCACGCACGAGGCGATCGACCCCGATGATTCCTCCTCCACGCCTTTCTCAGCATATGTTGCACTGGACTGGGAGAGCGGCCTGGCAATGTACTACACGAACTTCCGGAAGACGGCTGAGATCGACCGCCTCCTGGTTCCAGCGATCACGAAGGGTTCGTCTGAGATGGACCTCTTCGTCCTGCACCCGAGCCTGATGCACAGGATGCTCGATTCGCTCTTCGCAG
>Ga0315554_1001057_pt1 | contig 16363 bp, 16 predicted proteins | sample SalMarSW160370MG_FD_202114 | JGI IMG/M metagenome (GOLD analysis project Ga0315554, IMG submission 202114) | Salt marsh sediment microbial communities from the Plum Island Ecosystem LTER, Massachusetts, United States - Salt Marsh Sediment SW1603-70 ... | reverse complement strand
CGGCGCGGCCTTGACAGCGATCTCGTGCGTGCCCTGCAGCTGGCGAGCCGGGCGACCCGCTGAAAGGAGAAGTATCCGGCAGGTTGACGATCCATTTGCCCTGTTTGGCCCTGTTGGCTTGGCCAATAGGGTTTCATTGTTTTCTCTCCGCCCGTTTGACCCGGTCGGGTGGCCCGGGACTTCAGTCCCGGGTTTCATGATAAGCTGAGTCAGCCTCCTTTTTTAAACGGGCCGATTTGCTCGCAAGCCGGGTTTCGGTTCACTGCTCCTCCGGCCGCCACCAGCCCTTGGTGGGAGTCTCCGGCGGCGAGCACGCCATCACATACTGCATCCGGATCTCCTTGACGATGGTCGCGCGCGCCTCCGCCTCCTCTTTCGGCAGGTAGTATGTGGCGTAATGAAGTGTCTTCCCGGTGTGCTCGTCCCAGCAGGAGCGCCGCGGATGGGTTCGCACGGCTTCCGCGACGTTCTCCCCCTCATCCACGTCGAGCATGTTGTACCGCCCGTTTTCTTCCAGGGAGAGAATCGCGAAAACACCCGGTTTCGCTTGCAGCTCACCCTCGGAGGGAAAAGGGCCGTCCAGGGAAAACCAGCCGATTTCGATGCTCATCACCGCGCCTCGCCGTGAACCGCTGTCTGTGCCGGAAAATAGCCCCTGCGGCGGTGCTGTCCGGCAACCCGGTCTCCAGAAGGAGGCTCCTTCGCGCGTAGCGGAGACTCTCCTCCGCCCGTGTCCCCCGCAACATCCGCCCGCCTGGTGCATCCTAGGGTAGGGAACGCACGATGCCACGGGCGAGGAATTCGATCAACCGCTGTCCGTGCCGTCACCGGGAACGAAAACAGAGACGTTGATACTTAGAAGGAAGGCTGCACGATGGCGATTCTTCGAGACAAGGACAAACAAACGGTCCGTGAACGCTTGACCGAGATGACCGGCAGGGTGAAGCTGGTTTACTTCACGCAGGAGCTCGAGTGCCAGTACTGCCGGGAAACCGGTGAGTTGCTGCGGGAAATCTCCGAACTTTCGGACAAACTTGAACTGGAAGAGTACAACCTGATCACTGACAAGCAGATCTCGGAAGAGCATAACATCTCCCAGGTTCCCGCGATCGTGCTGCTCGGCGAGGACGGTGTGGACCGGGACATCCGCTACTTCGGCATTCCCAGCGGGTACGAATTTGCCAGTCTGCTTGAGGACATCCTGATGGTTTCGGCCAACGACAGCGGCCTCGAGGAAGAAACCCGACAGGCGCTTGCGACGCTCAGCGGTCCGGTGCACATGCAGGTTTTCGTCACGCCCACATGCCCGTACTGTCCCGGTGCGGTGCGGCTGGCGCACCAGATCGCCTTCGAGTCCGACAAGGTACGGGCGGACATGGTGGAGGCGACGGAATTCCCGCATCTCGCGATGAAATACAATGTGCAAGGTGTGCCGCGGACGGTGATCAATGAAACGCATGCACTGGAAGGCCTGGTGCCGGAGCAGGCGGTTCTTCAGGAGGTCCTGAAGACCGTGTAGCCTGTTCGGCCACGGTGTGGATCGTATCTTGTCCGCCATGGATGACAGGAAAAACACGGGTGCCGCGGATGCCGGAGCGATGCGGGATGACGCAGAGCTAGTGCGGAGAGCGTTGCGCGGAGATGATACCGCAAGGAGCGAAATCGTCGAGCGCCACATGCGCAATGTGTACAACCTTGCGCTGCGCCTCACTGGAAACACGGACGAGGCGGAAAATGTTCTCCAGGACACGTTTCTGAAAGTCTTTGAAAAACTCGGGGATTTTCGCGCCGACAGTCAGCTCGGCACCTGGATCCACCGCATCGCGACCAATGAAGCTTTGATGCGGATGCGCTCGAAGAAGGGCAAATGGTTTGTGCCGATCGAGGACGAACCGGCTGGCGAAGAGGGGAATGGGGATTTTGGAGTAATCGCCCAATCGTTGGATCGCGATCCGCTCACGTTGACGCTCGACGATGAGCTGCGGAAGAAGTTGGAAAAAGCAATACTTTCTCTGCCGGAAACCCTGCGTACGGCGTTCGTGCTCAAGGATCTTGAAGGGCTGTCCATGGTGGAGATCGGCAAGCAGATGGGCAAGACGGTCGCGGCGGTGAAAGCGGATTTGCACCGTGCACGGTTGCGGCTGCGCCGCCAGCTTGCCGAATTCGTGGACGGGAGGGCCCATGGAGCCTAAGATCACGCGGATTGATGAAAAGCTGCTGACGCCGGACCAGCTTTGCGACGCTCTCGAAGTCTACTTGGGTAGGGAAAAAGGAAAGAAAAAGTGCCGCGAGCTGCTGGCCAAGCTCGAGAATGATCCATCCTGGAAAGCACAGTTGAACACGTTGAGCTGCACGGTTCAGGTGTACCAGAAATGCGAGGGGGTGGATGTGCCGGATGAGGTCTCCTACCGCCTCAAGACCGTGCTCAACCTGGCCGATCCAGGCAAAGAGTGCGACGATGCAAAATAAAACAAAACATAGAGTTCTGCAGATCAGCGGCGCCCTGCTCGGCGCGACTGGCGGCTTTCTCTATTACAAGTTCATCGGTTGCACCTCGGGAACCTGTCCGCTCACTTCTGAGCCGCTGTTTCCCACGGCATGGGGCGCCCTGTTCGGTTGGCTCCTCTTCGGGTTGGGACTAGGGAAAACCGGGCGGGACCGGACACCGGCGGCCCGAAACGATACGCTGGAGACTTGAGATGAGAGTGCTCACGATCCTGGCGCTCGCCTTTGCGCTGGCGCTGAGTGGATGTTCAAAAGGGGAAGCGCAGTCCGGAGGCGGTTCCGGGAAAAGCATGAACTCCCAGGCGGCGGTGAACGACGAAGCCACGAAACTGGGACTGCTCCCCGCCGACAAGGCGCCTACTGCGCCGGACTGGGAGTTGCAGACGGTGAACGGCGAGACGCTGAAGCTTTCCTCTCTCCGGGGGAAAGTGGTGATTCTCGATTTCTGGGATACCTGGTGCCCGCCCTGCAAGGCTGAAATTCCAAGCTTCATTGAACTTTACGATCAATACAAGGATCAGGGGCTCGTCGTCGTCGGCGCGGCCTTCGGCAACAACGGCCCCGATGCGGTCAAGGAATTCGTCCAGGAATGGAAAATGAACTATCCGGTCGTATTCGTCACACCGGACGTAAACCGTCTGTACGGCGGAATCCAATCGATCCCGACCACCTTTATCATCGATCCGAACGGCCGGGCCCGCGGCATGCACGTAGGTTTCGCCGAGAAGGATGTGTTCGAGCAGGAGATCAAGGCGTTGTTGCCGAATGGCTGATCGAACGGAAAAGCTGGGAAGCCCTCCTGCGTTCGCCAGGAGGGCTTTTTTGTTGCCATCATTGATGTTTTCCGGGAATTACGAAGTATTCTCGCCTCCATCGATTTAGTTGCATTATCAATTAATCAAGGGTAAACACTAGTTTAGAAAGTCATCTTGACGTCCCGACCAGTCGGGACGAGAAGGATCTATGTTCTCGATGTAGTCAACTGAAAAACAAAGATTTTTCACTTCGTTCAGAATGACTGAAACGAATCCGATGAGCCGTCTATTTTCATCTCGTTTTCTGCTGCTGTTTTTTGTTGGTAGCAAAGGAAAATCCATCTCAAAACTGTCGCTGTTCTGGCATTGAACCTTAATCAATTATACCAGGTGCAATTTTATCTAATTATTAACAGGTAGTTAACGATGAAAATTTACTGTACCTGGTACAATGAAGTGCTCCCGGCAATAAAACGCTCATTTGAAGGCAATCATACCCTGATGTTACCGCGTTTTCTTTCGCTGGATGTCTGGGCGGAAAAGCGTCCCACTTGACAGCCCCTAGCCCCGGAGCCATCTTGCCCGCAGCGAGCGGGCCGCTCGTCATTCAACGGAGACAGGACATGCCTGAGCCATCAATCACATTCCCATCACCCGCACCCGGCCGGGGGATCTATTGCAACCGCACGCTCAACCTGCGGTCGATCCGGGCGATCGGCTACGACATGGATTACACGCTGATCCATTATCGGGACGACGCCTGGGAGCAGCGCGCCTACGAACATCTGCGCCGCGGGCTCGCCGACCGTGGCTGGCCGGTGGCGGATCTTGCCTACGATCCTGGGTTCATCATGCGTGGGTTGATTCTCGACGCCGAGCTGGGCAATGTGGTCAAGGCCAACCGTTTCGGCTACATCAAGCAGGCCTACCACGGCACGCGTGCGCTCCCCTTCGACGAGCTTCGCAGCACCTACAGCAGGACGATCGTCGATCTCTCCGAGCCGCGTTGGTATTTCCTCAACACGCTGTTCAGCCTCTCCGAGGGATTCATGTTCGCGCAGACCGTCGATCTGCTGGACAAAGGCGACCTCGGGGACGCCATCGGGTACGAAGATCTGATGAGGATCGTGCGCAACACTCTCGACCGCGCTCACACCGAGGGGGCGCTGAAGGCTGACATTCTCGCCCACCCGGACAACTACATCGTCCATGATCCCGAGAGTGTCGATGCGCTGCTGGACCAGAAACACGCAGGCAAGAAACTGTTGCTGATCACCAACAGCGACTGGGAATACACCCGTGAAATCATGGCGGCGGCGTTTGATCCCTACCTGCGCGACGGCATGACCTGGCGCGACCTGTTCGATCTGGTGATTGTCAGCTCGCGCAAACCATCGTTCTTCTCCGACCCGAATCCCGCCTTCGAGGTGGTCAGCGAGGAGGGGCTGCTGAAGCCTGTCGTTGGAAAATTGAAACCCGGCGGCGCGTATCTCGGCGGGAACGCACGCATGGTGGAACAGCTCTGGGGTTTCGCCGGGGAGGAGATCCTTTTCGTCGGCGACCACATCTTCAGCGACGTGCGCGTGTCAAAAGCTGTTCTCCGCTGGCGAACGGCGTTGATCCTCCGCGAACTCGAAGGCGAGCTGGAGGCGATCGAGGGTTTTCGGGACGAACAGGTTCGATTGACGAATCTGATGTCGCGCAAGGAACAGCTGGAATACCAGGCGAACCAAACCCGCCTTGCGATTCAGCGGCTGAAGGGGGGCTACCTGTCTTCCAAGGGAAGCGTCAAGGAGTTGCAGGGCGAGGCGGAACGGTTGCGGGGTGAGATCGCGTCCATTGACGAACAAATCGGCGCGCTTGCGAGAGCCTCGGGGGAGCTGATGAATCCTCACTGGGGCCTGATCATGCGGGCCGGGAACGACAAGAGCCACTTCACCCGGCAGGTGGAAAACTACGCGGACATCTACATGTCACGGGTTTCCAATTTCCTCAAACTGACCCCATTCGCCTATCTGCGCAGCCCGCGCCACGTGCTCCCGCACGACCCGCTGTGGTGATGTCTCGAATCTGTTGGTGTGGCCCGGCTGCTCCGTCAGCCGGGTTTCTCTCGCTACTTCCCATCCTCCTCAACCGCCGCCACGTACGGCAGATCGCGGTATTCGTGATTGTAGTCGAGCCCGTATCCGACAACGAATTTGTTCTCGATCTTGAATCCCACGTAATCCGCTTCCAGGTTCACCTCGCGGCGTGACGGTTTGTCGAGCAGGACCACCGTTTTTAGTGCGGCAGGCTTGCGGTCGCGCAGCAGCCCGGATACACGCTGCAGAGTGAATCCGGTGTCCAGAATGTCGTCTACGATCAGGACATGTTTTCCGGCGATGTCGAAGCGGACGTCCTGTTTGATGCGGATATTCCTTGAGGACTCCATGCTGGAATCGTAGCTGGAGACGTTCAGAAAATCCAGTTCCGCCACTCGCCCGCCGTGGCGCGAGATCGCACGGATCAGGTCAGCCATGAATACGAATGCCCCGCGGAGCAGCCCGACTACGGTAATTGGACCTTCTGTGCAGAACGTGTTGGCAATTTCTGCGCCGAGCTCGTCGACCCGCTTTTGGATCTTGTCTTCGGCGATCATCGGGGTTGTGGATGGCGTGAGCATGGATATCTCCCGGTAACGTGAATCGCGATTTGGCGAATTTAGGATACGTCTCGGCCATGTAAAACCTACAGGCTGGACACGCCGCTGGTCAAGCTTTCCCGAAACGCTTGCCCCTTCCACGCGGGTGAGGTCATATTGCCAAAGGATCGCAGCAAAGGAACGAGCCGTGGATGCAAGGCAGATGGAATCGGGAAACCGGGGCGGCGGAAGCGAGATTCCACCTCCGCAAAAATTGGCCAAACTGGGCTTACTCGTAGCCGGGATTGCGCACAACCTGTACGGCCCCTTGACCGGCATTCTTGGCACCCTGGATCTGCTGCGGCTCAAACACCCGGAGCTCGAGGGTGAACTGGAGCGTGTCGCCGGGCTTGCCAGACGTATGCAGGACGAGATTCGCCTGATGTTGTACAAGGCGGAGATCGAATACAAGGGGAAGATTGCGAATATCGACCTCGGCAAACTGGTCTCCACGGAGATCGAATTCTACAAAGGAGATCCGCGCTTTAAACATATGATCGAGGTGAAGTTCGATCCGCCGCAAAACCTCCCCTCCTTCCGCGGCACAATCGGCGACTTCTCTCAATCGATCAGCAATATTATCACCAACGCTGTGGAGGCGATGGAGGAATCCGAAACCAAAGAGCTGACCATCTCCCTCGAGGCGTCCGGCGATAACCTGGTGCTTTCGATCAAGGACTCCGGCGTCGGCATGGATGAAGAAACCCGCGCGCGGGCATTTGAACCCTTCTTTACGACCAAGACCCCCACGGACGGCGGGAAATTTCCGGCCACGCTCGCCACCGGTCTCGGGCTGACCCACGTCTGGAACCTGCTGCGTCCCGAAGGGATTTCGATCGACCTGGACAGTGCACCGGAGCGGGGCACCACGGTGACCCTCACCATCCCCTACAAGGACATCGACCGCCGTTACAGTGAGCTCCTGCCGACCGTTTGAGCGGCAGGCGCGGATCAGCGGGGGAATTTCATGGGCAAACAGAACGATCAGCTTCCACAGGACGGCGAAAAACTGCGCCAGTTCACACGCTACCTGCTCGAGGACCTTCACGCGCTGGAGCGGATGCTCTCCGAAGGAATCATCGGGGCGGACATCTCCCGCATCGGGGTCGAACAGGAACTGGTCATTGTCGGGTCGGACCTACGCCCGGCCGCCCGCGCGCTGGAAATGCTCGATGAACTGGAGCCAATTGGATTCACTCCCGAACTGGCCCTGTTCAACTTGGAATTTCCCGTCGGTCCGCTCCTTTTTGAGGGCAAGTGCCTGAGTGACCTTGAGGCGGCGCTGGAGGAAAAACTGGCGGCCGTCCGCGACGTGGCCCAACGGCACGGGATTTCGGTCGGGATGTTCGGCATCCTGCCGTCGATTCGAAAAGCCGACCTGTCGATGGAAAACATGACGCCCCGGGCCCGTTACCAGAAGCTGAACGACGTCCTCTCGCAGCAGCGTGGACGCGATTATGAGCTCCATATTCGCGGCACGGACGAGCTGGTGACCTCCCAGGCCAACCTGATGCTCGAGGGGGCGAACACCAGCTTCCAGGTTCATTTCCAGGTACCGCCGGATCAGTTTGCCCTCCGCTACAACGTCGCCCAGGTCGTCCTCGGTCCGGTGCTCGCCGCTGCGGGAAACAGCGCCTTCTTCGGACGCCATCGCCTCTGGCACGAAACACGGATCGCGCTCTTTCAGCAGTCCCTCGACTCCCGCAACGCCCCGGTGGAGCGGCAGGTGGAGCCGCGGGTCAGCTTTGGCACTCGCTGGGTGGACGAGAGCGTGCTCGAGCTGTTCCAGGAGGACATCGCGCGGTTTAAAGTCCTCTTCGCCCTCGAAAACGTTGAGGATCCGGCGGCGGCGCTGGAAGCTGGGCGGGTGCCCCAGCTCGAGGCGCTACGGCTGCACACTGGAACCGTCTATCGCTGGAACCGTGCCGTATACGGGATCAGCGACGGCCGTCCCACGCTGCGGATCGAGAACCGGGCTCTCCCCGCAGGGCCGACGACGATGGACGAGGTGGCCAACGCCGCTTTCTGGTTCGGCCTGATGGCGGGGCTGACCGAGGAGGTGGGGGATGTTCGCGAGGTGATGAAATTCGAGGACGCCCGCGACAATTTTGCGAACGCTGCGATCACCGGACTTGAGGCGCAGATGACCTGGCTGGGCGGCGAGCGCAAGAGCGCCCGCGACCTGATCCTCCAGGATCTGCTGCCGCTGTCCTACCTGGGCCTGCGGGACCGTCAGATAGACGAAGAGGATATCTACAAGTATCTCGGCGTCATCGAGGAGCGTGTCGAGTCGGGCCAAACGGGAGCGGCGTGGCAGCTTCGCTCCTTTGCGGAAATGACCGGGCACGGGACGCGCTGGGAGAAAGTGCACGCCCTCGTCGCGGCCACCTTCGCGCGCCAGGCGACGGGGCTGCCGGTGCACACTTGGGAACTCGCTCAGCTCGGTGAGGCGGGGGGGTGGCGGAACAACTACGTGCGCGTCGAACAACTGATGACCAGCGAGCTGTACACCGTTCATCCCGACGACCCGCTCGAACTCGCTGCGAACGTGATGACATGGAGGGGCGTTCGCCACGTGCTCGTCGAGGACGACGAACACCGTCTCGTCGGGCTCATCACCTACAAGCACTTGTTGAAACGGTTTATCCAGGGAGGCGGCGAACACGGGGACGCCGTAAGGGACGCGATGAGCACCGACCCGATCGTCGTCGCGCCGGACACCTCGTCGCTGGACGCGATCGCTCTGATGCGCCAGAAGGACGTTTCCTGCCTCCCGGTGGTCAAGAACGACCGGCTTGTGGGGATGATCACCAAGGACGATTTCATGAACATGGCCGGTTCGCTGCTCCGCGACCGGCTTGAACCACCCGCCTAGCGAAAATTAAAAAGGGGACACGCACTATTTAATTTCTTCGTCAGGGTGGCCCGGCCAGCCCCGACGCGTCGGGGTTGGCCGGGTTTCTCCTAAACTCTTGTTTTTCGAAGAGTGCCCCTGTTTGCATAGCTTCAGTGGGCAAACAGAGTTTACTCTAATTCGTGGTTGAAAAATGGATCCCCGCCTTCGCGGGGATGACAACAAGGGAGTCCTTGGCCCAATCCTTACCGTTCAGGATCGGGTTTCACATCGAATCCAGCGTCGCTTCATCAATAACGAGAAGTGCCTCTCCCTTTACCACCCCGCTTCCAGCCTCTCCGCCAGCATTTCCGGCAACCCCGCCGCGTGGATCGCCTCCATCGCCCCCCGGATATCATAGTCTACGGCGATCAGTTCCGGCCGCATCGTCTTGTCGTCCACGAGGCACCACCGCGCGCGAGGGTCTCCGTCCCGCGGCTGTCCAACGGAACCGACGTTCACAAGCATCTGTTCGTTCACGCGGTAAATCTCGGCGCAGTGGCTGTGCCCGATGAAGACGATGCGGGCGTCCACACTCTCCAGCGCCCGCTCCGCGGACATCAAACTGTCGATGTATTCCCAGTTTTCGGGTTCCAGCGGCGAGGCGTGCACGAACAGCAGTTCGCCGTCCCGGTGGGCCAGGGGCAAGCTGTCCAGCCATTGAATTTCCGTGGGGTCGAGTTTTTCGCGCGTCCAGAGAGCGGCCTCGCGGGCGTAGGGATTGAACCAGACGAGGGATTGCCGGCCGCAGACGCCCCAGTCGTGATTTCCCGCGAGTACGATGCCGCAACGCTGTCGAACGAGGGCGATGCATTCTGAGGGGTGAGCGCCGTAGCCCACGGTGTCGCCGAGGCTGACGATCTGGTCGGGGGAGTAGCGGTCGACGGAGTCGAGGACGGCCTTGAGCGCGTGCAGGTTGCCGTGAACGTCGGAGATGACGGCGCGGCGCACGGTCAGTTCTCCCCGTTTTCCCCCGGGCGGCTGGAGTTTTCCTGAGTGCCGGTCGAGCCGGGAGAATCACTTTTGTCCCGCTTTCGCTCCTTGGGCGGTTCGGTGGGAGTTTCGTTTACATCGCCCTCGCGTGCGGACACTTTTTTTGCCGTGCGGACGTGTTGCTCGTTCTCCTCATACATCGCGTCGAGCAGACCGTTGATGAAGCGTCCAGACTGATCGGTGCTGAACATCTTGGCAATCTCGATCGCCTCGTTGATCGTCACTTTGGGCGGGACATCCTCAACGTAGAACAACTCGCAGAGCGCGACACGCAGGATCAGGTGGTCGAGCAGAGCCATTCGCTCGATATCCCAGCGGTGCGACTTTTCCGCAATCATCTCGTCCATCTTGATCTTGTGGCGGTGGCTGAGGGAAACGAGGCGCTGGGCAAATGCGCAGTGCCGCTTTTCGCCCCCTTTGACGAGAGAGGTGAACAGGGAGGAGGGATCGTCGCCGGTCAGCTCCGCGGCGTACAAAACCTGCAGGGCGATCTGGCGTGCCTCGTGACGGCTGGTGGCGCCCCGAATTTCCATCCCTGCTCCCTGTGTCAAAAAGGCGGCGCCTCCTGAAGGAAAGGAGCCGCAGAGAATTATCCCGCGTTACCCCATATCCACGAAGGTAAGCCACCCGTGGCGATCCTCTGTGGCGCCGTTGATGATTCCGAAAAAAGCCTCCTGCAGCGCGGTGGCGACCGAACCGCGGTGGCCTTCGCCGATTTGAATCTGATCGATGGATCGGATCGGGGTCACTTCGCTGGCGGTGCCGCTGAAGAAAACCTCATCTGCGAGGTACAGCATTTCACGCGGCACCATGTGCTCCGCGATTGTGAATCCCAGCTCCCGCGACAGGGTAATCAGAGCGTCGCGGGTGATTCCCGGAAGCACGCTGTTGCCAAGCGGCGGTGTGTAGATCAGGTCGCCGCCGTTCTTGCCGCGCCCGTGGAAAACCACATAAAGGTTTTCGCCGGAACCCTCGGAAACGTACCCGCTGGTGTCCAGCGCGATCCCCTCCACGTAGCCGTTTTTGATCGCTTCCAGCTTGATCAGTTGGCTGTTCATGTAGTTGGCGCCGGATTTGGCCAGGGCCGGAAGGGTGTTCGGGGCGATCCGGTTCCAGGAGGACACGCAGACGTCCACTCCCTTCTCCAGCGCTTCCGGGCCTAGGTACTTGCCCCAGTGCCATGTCATGATAATCGCATCCACGGGGCATGGCCGGGGATCCACGCCGAGGCTGTGGTAGCCACGGTAGACAACAGGCCGGATGTAGGCCTCCTTGTCGCCGTTCGCTTTCAGCGTTTCGATGCTGGCTTCGATCAACTGGTCCACCGTGAACTGCAAACGCTTGTCGTCGCCGTCCTTCTTGCGTCCCTCAAGCAAACGTTCGTCCGGTGTCATCCGGTAGATCTTCGCCGAATTGTAAAGCCGTTCAATGTGTTCTCGAAGCCGGAAAACCACACTCTTGCCATCCGTCTCCTCGCGGTGGTACATCCGGATGCCTTCGAACACTGAGGTGCCGTAGTGGACTACATGGGCGCCGACGTGGATCGTCGCGTCCTTCCAGTCCACCAGCTTGCCGTTCATCCAGATCTTGCCGCTTCCGTCAAATCCCATGATGTCGTCTCCCTTTCGAGGTCGCTTGACTCGATGGAAATCGGTTATCCCGGCGGCATCGTTCCTGCTCCGGAGTCGTGAATCTACACATCCGCTCCGGGCTGCGGGCAAATCGCCGCTAGCCGATCCTGGAATCGTCGTACAGACTGCGCGCAATTACAATCCGCTGCACTTCGTTGGTGCCTTCGTAAATCTCGGTGACCTTCGCGTCGCGCAGCATACGCTCCACCGGGTAGTCTTTCGTATAGCCGTAGCCGCCGTGAATCTGCACGGCTTCCAGCGAGCACTGGGTCGCTGTTTCCGAACAGTACACCTTTGCCATCGCGGCTTCTTTGCTGTAGCGATCCCCCTGGTCTTTCTTCCAGGCGGCGTGGTAAAGTATCATGCGGGCTGCGTGAATCCGCGTCGCCATGTCGGCCACCTTGTTCCGGATCGCCTGAAAGCTGGCGATCGGCCGGCCGAACTGCTCCCGCTGCTGGCTGTATTGCAGGGAGGCTTCGAGCGCGCCCTGGGCGATACCGACTCCCTGGGCCGCAACCCCGAGCCGGCCGCTGTCCAGCGCGGTCAGCATCTGCATGAATCCGTCACCCGCCTTGCCAACGAGGTTCTCGCCGGGGATACGCACGTCCTCGAGGATCAGGCTGGTCGTATCGGTGGCGCGAATCCCCATCTTGTTCTCATGCTTGCCGACCGTCACTCCTTTGGTCTCACGGGGGACAAGGAAGCTGCTGGTGCCTTTTGAATTGGCGTCCGGATCGGTCACGCACACCAACAGGTAGGCGTCCGCCGTGCTCCCGTTTGTGATGAAACTCTTCGAGCCGTTGATCACCCAGTCGTTCCCGTCCTTCACCGCACGGGTTTTCATCGCTCCCGCGTCGGAGCCGCTGCCCGGTTCGGTCATACAGAATGCGCCGAGCCACTCCCCCGTTGCGAGCTTGCGCAGGAAAGTGTCCTTGATATACTCGCTGCCAAAGGTCTCCAGCGGGTGGCAGACGAGAGAGTTGTTGACGCTGCAGATGATCTCCGTGGAGGGGTCCACCCGGGCGAGCTCTTCGAGAGCGGCGACATAGGTCACAGTGTCGAAACTGGCTCCGCCCCACTGTTCGCTCACTGCCATTCCCATGAAACCCAATTCGGCGAGCTTCTTAACCTGCTCGCGGGGGAATTCGCCTTTTTCGTCCCGCTCGGCCACTCCCGGACGCAGTTCCTTTTCGGCAAATTCCCGCGCCGTCTGGCGCACCATCTCCTGCTCTTCGGACAAGCGGAAATCCATGAAATGCCCCTCTTTCGCCCCGGGATTTACCGGAGACTGCCCATGCGCAGTGCGTGCCTGATTTACCGTCCTTCCCGGCCGACTTCGACCGTCCGGGAGGGCGTTGGAATGTACGCTTCAAGCTATTTTTCGGCAAATCCGGAGGAGCCGAAGCCGCCGCCGTAAATGAGATGCAATAAAAAGGATTCCAAGACCTTACGAGGACTTTTCCTGCGGACTCGCAGAGAAATCAAAATCCGCAACGGGGGGAGTCTCGATTCCCGAAACAGCGTTGAATCTGCTACATTCCTATAGGAGGAGGGGGCTGCGTGGATCGACCATTCCGGGTGACGCTGAACAAACGAAAGACGACCGTACGGGTCAGGGGTTCGAGTGTGATTTCGCGCTTCGTTGCTGTTTTGGCTTCGCTTGCCCTCCTTCTGCTCCCCGCCCTTTCCCCCGCCGAGTCCGCTCCCGATCCCGAATACCGTTTTTTTCAGCTCTCCATCCGCGAGGGGCTTTCGCAGAGCACCGTCCGCGCTGTTCTGCAGGATTCGCGAGGCTTTCTCTGGATCGGAACCCAAGGCGGGCTCGACCGCTATGACGGCTATGGGTTCAGACGGTACCGGTACGATCCGGACGACTCCACCTCGATCTCGGACAACTCGATCCGTGCGCTGGCGGAGGCGGCGGACGGCGAGCTCTGGGTGGGAACCAACGGCGGCGGAGTCAACCGGCTCGACCCGCCAACCGGTCGATTCCACACATACCGCCACGATGTTGAAAAACCACGCTTGAGCCTCCCGGCCGACTTCGTACTCTCCATCTGCATCTCCTCGGACAGCACTGTGCTGGCGGGCACACGGAACGGCCTCGCGCGCTACGACCGCGGCCAGGACGTGTTTCGTCCCGTCTCCTTTGTGCTGAAGGATTCAGTGACCGCCGCGGGGATCGGCGTGGTTGCTGACATTCTGGAAGATCCCGCCGGAGGGTACTGGCTCGGAACCTACGCCGGGCTTTACCACTATGACGGAGAGGAAGACGGGCATCTGGAGTTTTTCCCGCTTCCGACGAAGCAGTGGTCTCCAGGCCGGGCGGCGATCCGCCGCCTGTTCCGCGACACCGACGGCAGCATCTGGATTGCCACGGAACGGCAGGGGCTTTTCCGTTACTCCCCGGAGAGCGGCAAGTGGAAGGAGTTTCTCCACGACGGCAGCAATCCGCGACGCCTCTCAAGCAATCGTGTCTGGGACATTCACCGCGACCGCCGGGGGCGTCTGTGGGTTGCCACCAACGACGGCCTCTCCGTCCAGGAACCCGGTCGCACCGGCTTCACCGTGCTGCGCCACAACCCGACGGATAGGGGGAGTCTCGCCTTCGACGAAGTGCACAGCATCACGGAAGATCGCGACGGCACCTTGTGGTTCGGCACCTTCGGGAACGGACTTTCGGCGTTTGACGACAACCGGTTTCCGTTTCACAGCCTGAGCGTGGACCGGACCGGACCGGTAAGCCTGCCCAACAACCACGTGATGGCGATTGCGTCGGACCGTTCCGGCGGAATCTGGGTGGGCACGGATGGTGGGGGAGTCGCCCGTTTCGAGCAGGAAGACCATCGGCTTGTCAACTCCTCCGCCCGCTGGAAGCTGCCGGCTCCACCGGGGAAACGCGTCTGGTCGCTGCTGGTGGACAGCAAGAACCGGGTGTGGATGGGAACCTTCGGCGAAGGGCTCGGCAGGTTCAACCCGGCAACAGGCGCGATGAAGATCTGGAGCTGGACCGCGCAGGACTCGACCGGGCTCAACAACAACTACGTCGCCGACATTTTCGAAGACCATCTGGGAAGGATCTGGCTGGCGACCCTGGGCGGCGGCGTCAGCCGGTACGACGAGGCCACCGACACGTTTCATCGCTATCTCCGCACCAGCGCCGGAACGGATATTCCTCCTAGCACGACAACCCGCTGCATTTTCGAGGACAGCGCGGAAAGAATCTGGTATGGGAGCAACGACGGGCTGCATCTGCTTGATCCTGAATCGGGAGAAGTCCGGACCTGGGCGAATCGCGTGGGCGACAGCTCCAGCCTCTCGCACAATGTCGTGCTCTGCGTTTTCGAAGACAGCGCGGAGCGGTTCTGGGTGGGCACGCGCAGCGGTGGACTCAACCGGATGAATCCGAAAACCGGATCGTTCATTCATTATGGTCTTGAACAGGGGCTCTCGGACGACATGGTGTACGGCATCCTCGAGGATGGCTCCGGAGCGCTCTGGCTGAGCACGAATAAGGGCCTCTGCCGGTTCGATCCTGAAACCAACGCTGTGGTGAACTACACCGAGGAGGATGGCCTCCAAGCGAACGAATTCAACCAGGGGGCGTTCTGCAAGGATCGGAACGGAACCCTTTTCTTCGGTGGCATCGGCGGCCTCACCTGGTTCCAGCCGGATATCATCAAGCCGGATGAGCACGGCCACCCGGTCGTGCTCACACGTCTTCTGGTGATGAACCGTTCGCTCCCGAACCAGCGCGAACCGTGGGCACTGAAAAACGTTCGCCTTCCCTTCGATCACAACGACCTGTCACTCGAGTTTGCGGCGCTCAATTTCGTCGACCCCTACCGCAACCTCTACCAGTACAGGCTGGACGGGTACGATCAGCGGTGGATTGACGCCGGGCACCGGAGATACGCCGCGTACACCAACCTTCCTCCCGGGAAATATGTTTTCAGGGTTCGCAGCAATGAAATCTGGGGCGGCAAGGCGGCCAACGAGGCGGCCTTCCCGGTAGAAATCGTGCCCCCGTTCTGGAGAACGCCGCTGTTCTTTCTCGCGGTGTCCCTGTTGATCGTCGTTTCGGTCACCGGCGGAATCCGCTGGCGCGTAAACACCATCCAGCGCTACAGCAATCACCTTGAAAATCAGGTCCGCGAACGGACCAAGCTGCTTGCCCGGAGCAACCGCGAGCTGGGCGAGAAAACGCTCGAACTCGAGAATTTGAACCGCGATCAAGGCATTCTACTCGAGGAACGGAAGAAGTTGATCGGTGAGCTGCAGGAAGCCCTGAAAGAAGTGAAAACCCTCTCCGGACTGGTTCCGATCTGTGCCTCCTGCAAGAAGGTTCGTGACGACCAGGGCTACTGGGACCAGGTGGAAAACTGGATCGAAAAACACTCGGACGCCACGTTCACCCACGGCATTTGCCCCGAGTGCAAGGAGAAGGCGCTCAACCAGTTGCACAACGATCTCAATCACGAGCACGAGGACGAACCGCCCGCATAGCAGCGGCGGCTTTCTCTCGTTCGACGGCGAGGTGACCGGGTGACCCAGTCCCGAACGGTCGGGATCGGGTTTCTGGAGGTTGGTTGGCTCACCCTGCCGCAGTCCCCTATTCGATACCTGCCGTTTGCTCCAGAAGACTCTTGGCGTGTGGGTTATTGGGGTCCTTTTCCAGGGCGATCTTTCCCCACCGGCGGGCGCTCTTGATGTCCCCCAGCATCACGTACACGTTTGCGATATTCAACGCACGATCGACAGGGTCCATCTTTCTGTCCTGCCTCAGGTCGATCAACTTGAGCCAGGCGCCCACCGCGCTGAACGATGGCCGGAGCTGCAGCGCCTGGTTAAGCTCTTGCCGTGCGGAGTCCAACTCATCTGTTTTGAAGAAAGTGATTCCGAGGTT
>Ga0315554_1001055_pt1 | contig 16366 bp, 11 predicted proteins | sample SalMarSW160370MG_FD_202114 | JGI IMG/M metagenome (GOLD analysis project Ga0315554, IMG submission 202114) | Salt marsh sediment microbial communities from the Plum Island Ecosystem LTER, Massachusetts, United States - Salt Marsh Sediment SW1603-70 ... | reverse complement strand
GGGGAAGCAGGTGACGCAGGCCGGGGAGGTCCACATCCAACTCTTCGAAGAGGTCGTCGATTGGACCTTCGTGCCCCAGCGCCGGACCTGCGAAGGAGGAGGGTGGGAGAAACTTGGGTGTCCCGCTGCTGCCGACGTTTTGCCTGTGCGCGAAATAATTGGCGACATTCGCGACGTAGGATTCATACCCCACCTCGGCATCATCCGGTGAATGGTGCAGTCTGATCGCGCGCACCAGCGGAGTCGGGAGATCCCAACTCTCGGCGACGATGCCGCCCACCTCGGCGTGATCGATTTTCATCATCTGTTGTTCGATTTCGTTGAGTGGCGTCCCCTTCTCATCCGCCGCTTCAAGGACCTTCGAGTAGGTGTCCGGGAAATGTTGGAAGAGAACTGCCTTGCCGATGTCGTGCAGCAGCCCCATGACAAAAGCGTTCTCCGGTGTGAGGCTTTTAACGCGCGAGGCGAGCGCACGGGCGACATAAGCGCTGGCGATTGAGTGAAGCCAGAATTCCTTCGGTTGGAACCTGCCCACTCCTTCCAGCGGGAAAGTGTCCATCAGGCATGCCGCCAGGGTGATGTTCTTGATTTCCTCGAAGCCGAGCAGCACAACAGCGTCGCGAGTGTTGCCGATCTTCCGGTGGAAGCCGTAGTACGCGCTGTTTACGATCCGCAGCACACGGCTTGTCAGCGACTGGTCTTTCTTGATCACTTCAGCCATCGATTTTGCGGTGGCCTCCGGATTTTCATGCACGTCGAGGATTTCCTTGACCAGTGCGGGGAGCGGGGCGATCCTCTCTACTTGCAGCAGGCGATGACGAATTTCCGGAGCTGTTTCCACCTTCGGCCCCTCTGCCATTTCGCGCACGCGATCGGCGACGTTGTCCAGGTGCTGCTGCAGAACGCGGCGGTTTACGGGGAAGTTGAGCACGTCCAGCGCACCCCGGGATTTTGCAGACTGGATGTCGGAGTGTTTCACTCCCTCGCCGTAGACGAGCACCTGGACGGGTTCCCATTCCTTCTGAGTTTTCAAAACGTCGATCAGGTCGAGAGCGGTGCGGCCGTCAAGGTCCCACGCAGTGATGATCAGGTTGGGAATGCGCTGTGCAATACTCAGCAGGGCTTTCTCGAGATCGCTGGCGACAGAGAATTGATAAGCCTCGGAGGTGGTCAATGCCGCCTCGATTGGAGAGAACATGTTGGGATCTTTCCCGACGAGCAGGATTTGGATGGACTCGCTCATTGCGGGCCTCCTTGCACAGGGATGTGCAGGCGGAACGTTGTACCGTTCTCCGGATTGGAGTCAAATTCGATCGAGCCTCCGTAGGGTTTCAACAAGGCCAGGCTACTCGATAGACCGAGACCTGTGCCGCCATGGAGATCGTGGGGGGATCCGCCCGATCCATTCCTCTTCGTGCTGAAGAAGGGCTCAAAAATCCGCTGTTGGACTTGCTCTGGAATCCCGAAGCCCGTGTCGGAAATCTCGATGATCGCGCACTCCGTTTCCGGATCGAACGAGGTGCGGATGCCCAGAATCCTTTCTTTGGCCTCTGTCATCGCCTCCAGCGCGTTGTAAACGATATTCATGATAGACTGCGAAAAATCGCTGTAGACTCCTCGCACTGGGGGAAGTGAGTCGTCAAACGAGTACTGTTTCTCCACCTGGTGCTTGTAGAATAAGTTCGCGTCCAGAAAGGTCAGCTCGTTGTTCAGCAGTTCGTTCAGGTCGATCGAGGAGATCGCGGTGCTCTGCTCCTGCCTCATCTTTTGCAGCAGGTTCTGGATGATGCCCATAATCCGCTGGGTCGATTTTTCCAACTCGCCGAGCTCTTCGATTTGTGACCCCTTGTCCCGAAGGAGGCTGATATACCCGAGCAGCACCTGAACCGGGTTTTGCAGGTTGTGCGCGATGCCTGAGACGTACAATCCCACTTGGGCGAGTTTCCGGTGGTTTGCGAGTTCGACCTCGAGTTCCAACTCCCGCTGCCTCCGCTCCGCTTCTCTCCGTTCGCTCAAGTCGCGCATGTAGAGCCGGATGATCCCGGGTCGCCCGGAGAGCAGGGTTCGAGCGCTGCCGGAAAGTTCGGCGTCGATCATCTTCCCGTCCGCGCCCCGCAGCCGCACGTCCACGTTTCGCACAACCTCGCCGGAGAGGAGGCGCACCCAGACTTCGTCGAGGATGTTTCCCCGCTCCTCGACAATCATCTCGGCGAGTCGCTGCCCGCGTGGATCGCCCTCGAGCCCCAGCGTCTCGATGAACGCCCGGTTGCAGTCGCGGATGATCCCGTCGTGATACGCGACAACCACCATGTCCGATGCGTTGTCGAATAGATCGCGGAGCTCCTCCTCGGAATCCTGGCGGTTTTTGTAAAGCAGGCGGTTAAAGATACCTGCGTTCACCGGAACCTGGATCATCTCCAGGTGTTGCTGGCGGTGATTTTCATTGACGTTCAGAACGGGATCGATGATGATGAGCATTCCGCTGCGCAACCCGTTGGCTTTCAAGGGGATTAATGCGATCGGGGGCGTCTCACCGGCGGCAAATCCCCACATCTTGACAATCGTCTCGCCGGCCGGATCATTCACCCAAAGCGGTCTCTGCTCCTTCCAGGAAGCGCCGAGAGACTCATCCTGTTCGTTTGGGATAATGCTCTGCAGCGGATAATGCCGTGGGGATTTGGATGACCAGGCGCCCAGCCACCATCCTGCCGGAACGCGCTTACGGACCCAGAAAATTGCAGTAATCGAAGCGTTTAAAATCTGGTTAATAGCCATACAAACGCGATTAAAGTAGTCTGGATCTTGAATACCTTCGCCCATTGCATCTGCCAGCAGCCGGAGGCGGGATAATTCAACCCGCTTTTCTTCAAGGTCGCGGTTCAGTGATTTGATGATGTCTTGAAGCGCATCCGTTTCCAATGCCTGCCCCTTAACCCGCCCTTGTCGACGCTCAAGTACGTTGTCGCCAAATAGACGCCATTGTTATTTCTGCGAAGGTTAATATACATGATGTCCGCTATCAACCGTGCAAAGATGCAAGACGAAGGAGCAAGAAATAAATGAATATGTAAAACTCGAAAAATCAGAAGAGTTAGAATCCATCAAGAGCAAATAAAAACAGCTCCATGCAAGGCTAGATGCCTCAAAATGCTCGACTTAGTTGTTGTTTTACGATGATGCCGGGTCAAGACAGTATTGATTCGAATGGACCCGAAGATTTGGATTTGTGTGTGCTCCGGAGCCGGTCACCCAGGGGGTCCTCCCGCACTCGCCTCCGTTTTCGACTAGGACTTGAAGTAATACTTGAACGTCATGCGGGTAGCTGAGGCCGATCAGAGGGAATGACCTCCGGTCCGTCCGCGCACTTCATCGTGTGCAGCAATAACGTCTTGGAACTCCTCTTGCTGACTCGTGATCGGGGTCACAGATACGGAAAGAGCCCGGAGTCAGCCGCATGACGGGGCTCCGGGGGTTGTTTGCCATGGCAGCTAAAAACTAAAATCAGCGGATCAGTACGATTTTGCGCGTGGCGGTACCCTGCCGCACGCTCGAAATCTTCAGGAAATAGACGCCGCTGGGAAAACCGGAGAGGTTTACACGAAATGGATGCGGCCCGGGGGACAAATTCCGGGATGGCCGCGACAATACCCTTCTCCCGAGGTTGTTATATAGCCGCCAGCCGATTTGGTCCGGCGAGGCAAGATAAACGGTGAATCGTGCGATCCCGTTGAAAGGATTGGGCCAGACATCGAGCAGCAGGGGTGTGCCCGGTGCGGTAGCGGACGGTTCTGCCGCGGAACTCGTGACGTATTCAAAGGTGAGCGTGGCGGACGTGTCTCCGACAGCATTTCCCGAAGAATTCAACGCGACCGCCTTCGCGGTCCAGGTCCCCGAGGGCCATAGGTCACTCAACAAGAGACTCGTTGCGTTATCCACGACGCGTGTCTGCACCGCTTGGTTTGGGTCGGTGAGAATGATTCGATAGCCGGCGACGTCGGGATCGTTGAATTTGCAGAAGTAGAGGCGATACCCGTTCCCAAACGTCTCGCCCATCAACTGGGTCGCCACGGGTTTCGGCAGCATTGTTGACTTGCGGACTCGATAGGTCGTAACCTCGTTGTCGCCTACCTTGTCGAAGTAGAGCTCCGCGACCACGCCTCCCGATGCGTTCCATTCAATTGCAGTAGGATTTCCATAAGGATGGATTCCCCAGCTGGCCAGAATGCCTCCGCCCGGCAGCAATTGGCTGCTTCCCCGGGAAGAACTGGGGTACTGCTTGTTCTCATCCTTCTGCCAGGCCATGGTCGCCGTGCTGTCCGCTTCATTGATGGTGTAGGCGACCACCCTGGCGTAATACGGAAAGCTGAATGAACCGTTGTCGAACATCATCACCTTGCCGTCTGGCAGCCTGCGAGCGTCATGCTGGGCGGAGATCCGCCGGTCCTCATCGCGATTCGTAAGCACCAGCGTGGGGTGCTTTCCCCAAAGCCGCCACATCACCTTGCCGTGTTCCGGGCCGCCCCAGTGGATTTTGTTGACTTCACTTAGATTTCGATGAGACAGGATCAGGTTTCCGTCCGTATCGACCTGAATGGAATTGGTGTGCATGTAGTCAACGACAGCCCAAGTCAGGATGACGCTGTCGCGCACGTCGCTGATCGGTATCTCATCCTGGTGATCGAGGCTTCGCCAGTAACGCACCAGGTCGCCCCCGGGCGTCAATTCCTGGATTATGGACTCTCGGACCCTCGCGGTCGCCGGACCGCCGATGTTAGTGAGGTCCATGACTCGGTCCCTATACGCGATAAGGATCAAATTTCCATTTGGGAGAAGCCGGGCGTCGTGAAAATCCGTATTTGCACCCTGGGCCTTGTACGTCGCTTTTACAGTCAACGTCGTATCGAGCAGGAGAAATTGTCCGTGATTGAGGTCCATCTGCAGGATCCGCCTGCTGTCATCGAATGGTTCGAAAGTCTCATCCCAAACGCCCGGCAACGTCCGAAAAAAGACCACCTTTCCGGTGTCGTCCATAACGATAGCGTAATGGATTCTCGCGGACGCGTTGGCTCCGTAGAACGCGACCATGTAGAGATATCCCGGTTCCACCTCTCCTGTGCGTGTCAAGTGGAACGTCGGGAAGTCGGAGGGGAGATCGGCCACGCTGCTGACTGTAGATTGGCCGGCCATGCTTCGCCGGCTTCTGATTCGATCCGAGAGCAAGGTCCGATCCGATCCTCGTGCGTCCGCCCGGTCGATGATCTCCTGTTGAGCGATCGTAAGTCCAGGGGTAACAACGAAGGAATACGTGAAAGCCGTACCATTGCCGCGGACCTGCACGCGCATCCGTTCGCCCGAAGGGTAGGGGACCTGGGGCTTGAACGACCACGTACGGCCACCGTTGGGAGAAACAACTGCACCGGGCCACAAGGTCCCGGCGGCCGACGTCACTTCGATCATTGGCGCGTGGGGCGCCGGAGGATGAGCCTCGATGAGCACTGGATCATCAGGATCCACGCATATGAAATCCTGCTGAGGATAAATGGGATAAAGAGAGGCAGCTTGGGATTGGAACGCCTTGAGGAAGCCGATCAGGAGAATAAATGTCACTGCAAACTGTCTCATTGCGATCTCGTGTGAAGGACAGTGGAATTTTCAATGTACAATAATAGCCTAACAGTATGGAGCATTGGTTGCCAGCGGGCAGATAGAACGATACATTGCCATCTATGGCAATTTGAAATGGGATTTGCCCGGGACTCTATAGGACTTCTAACGCGAGGCATCGAGAATCTTGCATTCATCCACTTCCCCGCTCAAGAGGTGGTACTTTCCCGCAGGAAACCGTGTTGTGGTGGTGCCGTTGGCGATTTTCATCGCGGCGGTTTCGCTCCTTTGTCCAACGCGAACCTTCTCCCAAACCAGTGGACAGGATGTTTCGATGGTGGCGCAGAACGGGTATCTCTACGCGCTGTCGGAAGATGGGTTCCTGACCACTGCTCGACTCTCCGATTCAGGTAAGCTGTGGTTCACCTCCAGGGTGAGCCTCGGATCGCTTGGTTCGGAGCTTGCGCTCGACGGCGACAGCCTATATGCAGCGTTGGGAAACGAGGGGTTCGTGATCCTGGGCCTTGCGGATCCTGCTCATCCCGCCGTACGCGTACAAAATTCGGATTCCGCCGCCTTTCACATCGTCGCCGCAGGCAGCAACATGTTTATCGCAGAGGGCACGACAGTTACCCGGATTGACGTATCGGACGCCCAAGCCCTGCAATTCACAGGGTGTCGTACGGGGTCAAAGACGGTCGAGGCCATCGCGCCGCTTTCGGAGGACAGGCTGCTGGTCGCAAGCTCGGCGGGTCTGGAAGTGCTCGATGCGGTGGCTGCCGACACGCTTCCGACCATCGCGACGGAAGCAACGTACCCGCCGCGTCATCTCGCGGTTGATGGATCGACAGTCTACGCCAATTCGGACGGATATTGGGAATCCGAGTTCAGTTATGTCTCGGAAGAGGGATTCATCGTGTACGACCTCACCGATCCGTCCAATCCCCAGGCTGTCGGCTATCATGGAACACCTACGGGCAGCGAGTCCTACCTCAACGAGCTTGACTACACCGGGCTGGTTCCAAACGGCACCCATGTATACGCCGCATTTGATTACTACGGGGACGTTGATACGGACGCCTGGGGAATTCGCGTGATGGATGTTTCGACGCCATCGTCCCCGGCCGTCGGAGTCGATGCCCTGTTGGATACAACCGTGACTGCGGAGGTGATGGAGAATGGCTATCTGATCGTGGAGGCGGCCGGGGTCCTGCGCGTGTTCGACCTCACCGATCCTGCGCACCCTGCCGAAACGTCTACGTTGTCCGTACCAGAGATCGTGACGGCTACGCCCCGCTCGCCCATGCTCGTTCAGGCGTGGCCCAATCCCTTCAATCCTTCGTTGAACATTGCGTTTACGCTGGAGCAGACCTCGACGATACGCCTGGGACTGGTAAACGTCCTCGGCCAGACCGTTTGGAGCCGCGATGTTGGCCGGATGGGTGCGGGCTGGCACCGATTCAACATTCAGCCGGACCGTCTCTCCAGCGGAGTTTACTTGCTGCGAGTGAGCGGTGACGCCTTCAACGCGGTGCGCAAGGTGCAACTGATCCGGTAGTCCTCGGGAAGACAAAAGCTCTCAAGATATGGGGAGGAAGCATGAAACGTTTTGGGATCGTTCTTATCTCCAGCTTTCTGCTGGCGAGTGTTGCGATGGCTCAGTACTCTCTGACAGAAATCGACTCACCATTGAACGAGGTGGCGCTACCGAGTGATTTCATCACGCCGATCGATTTTACGGTTGATGCAGACAGTGTTGCTCCCGGCTATGTTTATTTTGACGTGCAGCTGCTGGGATTTGGACCGGCGCTGCCGGTGGTGGGTTATACCGAGATCGTGGACAACGAGGGGAACATCCGGTATTTCGACCGTGCGACCGACGGCAATTACACCCACAATTTCCAACCCTTTGATAACGCCCACCTGATCGGATACGACATCAACGGCGCAATCATTTCAACCCAGTATGTCCTCGTGGATACGAATTTCGTGCCGGTGGATACCATCTCCGCTCCTCAAATCGATGATCACTACTACCGCATCGACACGCACGAGTTTCTCATCGACGATGACGGGTACTACTGGATCGAAGCGCACTACGATTCCGTGATGGATATGTCGCAGTACTTTGAAGGCGCGTCTACTGAATTTGATGTGGGCGCCGATGCAATCATGAAACTCGATCCCGTGACCCACGACGCGGTGTGGACCTGGAAGAGCCTCGATCACCTGGATGAGATCCCCTTCACCGACAGCTACGACACGACGAGGTGGATAACAAATATGCAAGGCAATCCGGCTACGTCCGGCGAACATCTCCACACCAACGCCATCGAGGTGGATACTGATGGAAACATCCTGATATCCAACCGTTTCACCAGCACCGTGGCCAAAATTCGCGTGGACCCCGGACAGCCGGATGACGGCGATGTGATGTGGAAACTCGGCGGCGGCCCCGGCAACCAGTTCACTTTCCTTGGGACGACGCCGGACAGCGCCTTCGACGCCCAGCATGACGTCCGCAGGTGGCCCAACGGCGAAATCTCCGTCTATGACAACGGCACCGGCGCGTCGGATTCCAGCCTCGCGAAGTATTTCGTCGTGGATGAAGACAACATGACGGCGGAGATGGTCTGGCACTATCACCGGCCAAACATGACCCAGGGTTATTCCTTTGCCACCGGGAGCAACCGCCGCCTGGACAATGGCAATACAATCATCTGTTGGGGATACGGTACCGATTACGCCGTCACCGAAGTAACACCGAGCGGAAACATCGTTTGGGAAATCAATTTCAATCAATATCCCGGCTACTTCGGTGGCTACCCGACTCAGTATCGTGCGTTCAGATCCACGATGCTCGGCACCGCCTACATACCTTACGTTGTGGCGAACCGCGACACCAACCGTGCTGAGTTGACGATGAACTGGTTCGGCCACACGGATGTGGACAGCTTCTTTGTCGAAGTGGCGAACGCCACAGATGAAGTGTTCATACCTCTTGGTGGCGTGGATTCCGCGAAGGTCTGGTTGAACGGTCTGGTCGAGGGCGAAACCTACATGGTCCGCATCAAAGCCAAGACCACCGAGGGTGCGATGAGCGACTATTCGCGGATCTGGACATTCACGATGCCGGTGCTGAACGGCGTCGCCGAGCGCATCGTCAGCATCCCGGGTACATTCAAACTCGGGCTCGCCTACCCGAATCCGTTCAACCCGTCAACGATCGTCCCGGTTCACCTGAGCAAAACCGGCAGGCTTGAGCTGCGTGTCTTCGACGTTCTCGGCCGCCAGGTTGCCGTGCTTCAGAACGGTACGGTCAGCGCCGGCGATCACCGCTATACGTTCAACGCGGCCAATCTCTCCAGCGGTGTCTATTTCGTCCGGGCACAGCTTGAGAACGGTACCGTTCAAACTCGCCGGATTGTGCTTGTCCGGTAAACCAAGACGGTTTGGAGATTCAAAGGGCTTCGCTTTCGGCGAAGCCCTTTTTCTTATTTCCAAAGATCGGGCTAGAAGCGAATTCAATCACTCGTTTCGCAGTTCATTCACTGGATTGTTGTTGGCTGCCTGAAGCGCCTGGGTCCCCGTTGTGAGAAACGTGAGAACGATAGCCGCGAGAAGGGTCAGAACGAATGGCACCGAATTCAGTTCAACCTTATACGCAAACTGGTTCAACCAGCTTCGAAGTGCGAAAAGTGCAAACGGTACTTCGAGAAGGAACGCGATTCCGGTGAGGACGAGATATTCCCTGACGATCATAGCCGCCAGTTTGTCCGAAGAGGCCCCGAGGACTTTTCGAATCGCAATCTCCCTGCGACGCTGTTCGACAGTGAATGTTGCCAGCGCCAGCAACCCAAGGCTGGCGATGAAAATGGCCACGATTGAGAAGAAATCGAGCATCTTGGTCAACTGCAATTCCGTGCCATACATGCTGTTGAATTCTTCGTCGACGAATTTGAGGTTGAGGGGCAGGTCGGAGGAAAAGTCTTTCCAGATGTCCTTCATTGCCGTCATGATTTCAGGGATTCGTTCCGGTTGCAATCTGAAAAACACATATACAGGCTGCCCCTGTACCGGTTCCATCGCAAGCGGTCTGATCTCATTGTACATCGACTGGAAGTGGAAATCCCTCACCACGCCGACAATCACCTTCCGTTGATATTTAAATGTGTTGCTGATGGAGGGCCGCTCAATGATCTTCCCAATGGGATGCTCCAGGCCGAGGCGCTTAACAGCTGCTTCGTTGAGGATAATGGCGTCGGTGGAATCCGTGGACATGCCCGGTTGAAAATTGCGGCCTTCCACGATTTTCATTTCGAAAACCGGGATGAAATTAAAATCGACAGGATATACATTCAGCAGTTCAGTTTGATCGTCCGGCGTACCCGGAACATGGTGAAGTAGATCCGTTCCGATTCTATAGGGAGGATAATCGGCTGCTGTGGTCGCAAGAACCCCGCTAACTTTCATCATCTCGTCCTGAAACAATTCATGTCTTGTCATCAAGTCCCAGTTAGACAACCTAACGGCGACCATCTGGTCCTTGTTGAATCCAAGATCGGCGGTGAACAGGAAATGCATCTGTTTCATCACCACGACCGTCCCGACAATCAACAGCATGGATATACTGAACTGGAGCACGACCAGCAGCGAGCGCAATTTGGTACCCCTGATCCCTCCAGCCTCGTCCCGACGCAGCATTGAAAGAGGTTGGAGGCGAGCGAGAACAAATGCGGGGTAGATGCCGGCGGCGATACCTGTGGCGAATGACAATAGAAGGATCGATCCTATCTGGACGGGTGTCTTAAGGAAGTAAACTTCGAGATTCATGTTGAAAATAGTGTCAACAGGCCTGAGCAATAATTTGACAATAAGAAGTGCGACGATCGCCGATGCCAACGTGACGACAACCGATTCGATCATGAATTTTGCCATTAAATGACCGCGTGTCGCACCGAGTGTCTTGCTTATCCCCACCGACCTTGCCCGCACGGTCGCTCTCGAAGTGGCGAGGTTGATGTAATTCAGCACGGCAATGACAAGAATGAAGATTCCAACCATACCGAGCAGTGAAACCATCAGCCGCGAGTTGTTCGTTTCACCCCAGATTGAGGATTCGAAGCTTGGATCGAGGTGTATGCTTCTTAATGGTCGCAGGCCCGCGCTCAGGTCTTTTGTACCGGTTGCTGCGATGAAACCCTGCAAATGATTGAGGCAGGTGGAGTTGATCAGACTCACAAGGTTTCGTACGTCCGTTTTCCTGTCGACCATGAAATAGGTCGGGAATAAATTGTTGCCGCCCCAGTCTATATCGTCGCTTCTTCCAAGCGAAGTCCATGAGCGCAAGACGTTGATTCTTGGTAAATGAGTGGGATAGTCGCTCTGTTTGAATACACCGGTTACGGTGGCCTTCCGGCCGCTGGTCGGGAAGGTGATTTCCCTACCGACAGCATTGATACTGCCGAAGTATTTTATCGCGGCGTCATCGGAAAGGACGATAGAACCAGGCAGGGTCAACATTGTGCGAGGATCACCTGCAAGGATAGGATAATCAAAGAATTGGAAGAAGGTGGAATCTGCAAAAGTAAAATTGGATTCGGTGAAGGTGTTATTCCCGGCACGCAACACCAATTCAACGTTCCTCGTGAGAAGACGAAGAAATCGATCAATCCCGCTGATTTCACTGGCAATTCCGGGCCCCATCGGGCTTGAGGCTGTGTGCAGCCTTATTTCGGGCTGATCTCCAATTTTAGCCCTTAGGGTCAATTGGAAAATTCGATTCGCGTTGGTAAACCGGGAATCATAGCTGGTTTCGTGATGGACGTATAACGCGATGAGCAGAAAAGCCGCAAGGCCAATGGCCAATCCAGCAATGTTGATGATGCTGTAAAACAGGCTCTTGCGCTGATTACGGAAGAATTGAAGCAGCATCTGGGCAAGCATATTGGGCCCCCTGGATAAACACCCGGCCCATAGAACTCTGCAATTAGACCTGGATAATTAGCACGAGGTTTCAGCTAGGTCGGGGGCTGATTCAGAAAATGACCGCTTCGTTTCGTTGTGCTTTAAAAGCAACGGGTTACGATGGAAGTTAGTCGGGTTTTCGTTTTTTGACGAGCCAACTTTTCAAGCGTCAGCGCTAGCCGGAGGATATTACCCACCCGTTTCAATAATCCTTTTTCAGCATTAGCGCCAGCGGTATCCCAGCGATTACGATGAATCCGCCAATGACAAATCCATTCTCGAAGCCGAGCACCGTCGCGTTGATCGAAATGATCCGGTCGGCGATCATCGATCCGAGCGAGGAGAGAGAGGCGAGTGATTGGTGGGTTTGCATCGCGAGGGCAGCCGTCGTATGGCCGGAAAAATGCTGAAATCGCTGGCTTTGGGGCGCCAGTGCAGTTCCGATGTGTACGGAATGCCGCAGGACGGAGTCGGTGACGAAAGTGTTCAGCATGGCGATGCCGAAGGAGCCGCCGACACGTTGCGCGACATTGAGGAAACTCGATGCGGTCGCCACCTTGTCGCGGGGCACCGCGTTGATCGCGGTGGTCATCAGAGGGGCCATCATCAATGCCAGCCCGACACCGCGTATCAACTGAGGGCCGATGATCATGAGTCCGCTCGAACGGGGTTCAAGGTGGCCGTAGAGGATTAGTGATACCGCGGTCAGCATCGCCCCGATGGCGACCAGCCACCCCGGGTTGTACTTGTCCGAAAGACGTCCTGCGACCGGCATCATTGCCCCCACCGCCACCGCCCCGGGCATCATCCACAGGCCGGTCTGAATCGTCGTGTAGCCGACGACGCTTTCAAGGAAAATGGGCAGCAGGAAAACTCCGCCGAAAAGCCCCACGGCGCGGAACAGGGCGAGAATCATCGAGAGCGAATAATTGCGGTAGCGGAACAGCGATAGATCGAGCAGGGGTTTTGCAATGCTCTTTTCGACGCTGATGAACATCACGGTGCCGATGAAGGAGAGAATCATGTAGGTGCGGATCAAGCCTGAATCCCACCCCTTTTCCTGGCCCTTGGAAAGCGCGAGCAAACCGCCGATCAACGCCATTGAGAGGAAGAGAAAGCCCCACCAGTCGAAGGGTCGGCGTTCTCTTGCTGATTCGCTGTCGCTTCGCATCACGGCAATCGCAAGCAGCAGGGTGATCACCCCTATCGGCAGGTTCACCGAGAAGATCGTCCGCCAGCTGAACCAATCCGTCAGGTAGCCGCCGAGGGTCGGACCCAAGGCGGGGCCGATCATGATCCCGGTGCCCCAGAGGCCGAGCGCGCGCCCACGTTCGCGCGGTTCAAACAGGTCGGCGATAATCGCCATCCCCACCGGCTGGATCGCACCGCCGCCGACCGCCTGGAGAACCCGCGCGACGATCAGGCTGTTGTAACTCCAGGAGAGGGCGCACGCCGCCGATCCTAGCGTGAACATCGCGAGTGCAGCGACGTACAGGGCCTTATGCCCGACACGGCTGACAAACCATCCAACGAGGGGCATCGCCACGGCCGAGGCGAGCATGAAGCCTGTGGCCACCCACTCGATCTGGTTTCGATTTACCCCGAAGGTGCTCATCATGTGGGGCAGGGCGACGTTGACGATGCTGGAGTCCAGAATCGCCATGAAGGTGCCCAACATGACGATGACGAGAACGAACCAGCGGTGGTTCGATGAATTGTCAGTCATGGCGCTGTGCGAACGCGGCTGGTTTTCCGCGATGGTGAACGTTGATGCGGATCTCCACGGACAGTCCGGGGCTCAGCGGCAGGTCGGGTAGCCGATCGATGTCGATCCGCAGAGGCACACGCTGCGAGACCTTGACGAATGTGCCGCTGACCCCTTCCGACGGCATCAGGCTGAATTGGGAATTCGTCGCCCGCAGGATGGTGCTCACCCGTCCGTTCAAATCGAGCTGCGGATAGGCGTCCACCGAAATATCCGCGTGATCGCCCACGGCTACCTTCGCCAGCTGTTTCTCTTCGATGTTGGCGGCGACATGCATTGTCGCTGGATTCAGCAGCGTCAACACCGGCCTTCCCGGTGACGCCGCCGACCCCGGTTCGATCCAGATGCGGACGACGATGCCGTTGAACGGGGCTTTCACGTCAGCGTCCTCGAGGCTGATATGCGCCTGTCGAGCCGCTGCTTCGGCCGCCGCGAGCTGGGAACGAGCGAGCTCCACATTCTGGTTGGACACCGTCAGGTCTTCCCGGCGGGTACCGCTTTTCAAAAGCTTAAGGTGCTGCAGCGCCTCCTCGTGAGTGTGCATTACCGTTTCCCATTGGGTCCGGGCGTGATCGCGTTCGGACTCGGATACCGCCCCGGTCTTGTACAGTCCGTCTATTCGCTCCCAGTCGGAACGGGCGAGGGTTTCCTGGGCGGCGGTTTTCGCCTCGCTGGCTTCGGCCATCCGGATCTCCTCGTTGCGCGGTCCGTGAACGCTCTTTTCATTGTTTGCGGACGCCACCGCGAGTGCGGCGTGCGCCGAGGACACGGCGGCATCGGCGCGAGCGGCGGCCGCCGCAAGGGCTTCATCGTCAAGCTGAAACAGAGTTTGATCGCTTTGCACCGAATCGCCCTCGTGGACGAAAATCCGTTGCAGGGTTCCGCCTACCTGGGGCGCGATGTCGACCAGGTCAGCTTCGAAACGGGCGTCATCCGATTTGACATAGCCGCGCATGAAGAAAAACCAGTACACAGTGATCAGCAGTCCTACCGACCCGATCAGGCCAAGCCCGATCAGGATTGGACGCCTTCCGTTGCGCGGTGCTTTTTCCGATTCGTTCATCTATGCAGATTCCTTATGCTTGATCTCCGACGTCTTCCCAGGTTCCGCTCCGCTCAGAAAAAGCTCGATCAGGAGTTCGAGGTTGCGTTGTTTCTCGGGGGCGTCTCCCAGGTCGCGCACCCGTGCCCGCAGCATGCCCAGCAGGTAGAACGCGAGCACGACAGCGGGGACGTCACGCCTCAGGCGGCCCTCGTCGATCCCGTGCTTCATGATCGTGGCGAGGGCGTTGATCAGCTCCTTGCGCTTTTCCAGCCACCGCTCACGGAGCTTGCCTTTCCCGGAGATAACCCGCCCCTCCTCGATCTGGATTATCCGCATCAAAGGACGGTGCTGCTCGAAATAGGCGACAATCCGCTCGCAGGCGTCAAGCAGGCACTCGTCGAACGAGACGTCCCGTGGGACGTGCTCCTCCAGCACCATCCGAAGCTGATCGAAACTCGAAATTGCGGTCTGGAAAAAGAGGTCCTCTTTGTCCTTGAAATAGAGGTAGAGAGTCCCTTTCCCGACATGCGCCTTCTGGGCTACTTCGTCGAGGGTGACCTGGTGAAGGTGCCGATGGCGGAGCAGCCGTTCGGCCGCGAGCATGATCTGTTGCCGTTTGTCGGAGCGTGCCATGACGATACCCCCAAAACTGACCGGTCAGTACTGTAGTTATCGGAAAGCCCTTACGCAATGGGAAGGAAAGGAGATCGGGAAAAATTGGAGCCAGCTCTTATTTGGAAAGCTTCCCGGCCAGAGTTAAAAGAAATATCGTCGATAACCATAAGATCTGGCGAGTATCCGTAAAAGCACGAATCCCCCGACATTGTCCAACAGGCTAAACGCTTGCGTCGAATAAACAGGATCGATTGTCAAATCCGGTCCTACGTCTGGCAACTACCCGGTTTCTCCCTTCCCAGCGATGCTCTACGTGCTCTTGCAACGTTTTGTTCGTACATACTGGCTGTCCGTGGACGATCTCGTCCTGGCATTCGTGATTGACGGGGCGTTTCAGAAGGGGGGACAAAAAGACAGGAGCGGAGCACGCATGATCGACAAAGGGTATTTCCTGATCACCGACATTACGGGCTATACCACTTTTTTAACCCAGTCTGAGCTCGACCACGCCGAGCACATCATTGAGGCCCTTTTCGAGAGCCAGTTGGCATCGATCAAGCCCCCGCTCGTCGTTTCAAATTTCCAAGGCGATGCCATTCTCTGCTACGTTCCCGAGCAATCGCTGGAGAATGGAAAGATTCTGTACAATCAAGTCAGCGATATATATCAGGCGTTCGCCGACAAGATGGCCGAGATGCTGATCGATCCCCCGTGTTCCTGCAGTGCCTGCTCTCAGATCTCGACGCTGGACCTCAAGATCTTCCTCCACTACGGGGAATACCTCGTGAAGAAAATGGGCGAACGCGAGGAGATTTTAGGATCCGACGTCATCCTCGCCCACCGGATGATGAAGAACGACGTGAAGGAAAAGACCGGGCTTGACTCCTACCTGTTGATGACCGAAGCGGCGTTCCAGGAAATCGGGATTGAAGATCCGGGCATTGAGTTGATCGACCATTCCCAGAGCTATGAGCACGTTGGTGAGGTCAAAATGCTGGTTTCACCGCTGCAATAGTCCTATGAAGTAGATCGCCCGGGGAATGGATTGCGGTCCACATCCCGGGCCACGCTTCTCTTTATGAACTTACCGGAATATTTTCCTTATTTCAGCAGGACAATCTTTCGTACTTGATCCATTTGTCCTGCGGTAGTAGCGCGAACGAAGTAGGTCCCACTTGGCAGCCTTGAGCCATCGAACACAAAACTATGATACCCCATCTGGTACCAGTTGTTTGCCAGTTCTGCGACTTGCTGTCCAAGCAGGTTGTACACAACCACTTTTAACTCCACAGACATGGGCAGGTTTACCATGATCCGTGTTGATGGATTGAAAGGATTCGGGTATGCTTCCTGTAAACTGAATTGAGTTG
>Ga0315554_1001050_pt1 | contig 16396 bp, 15 predicted proteins | sample SalMarSW160370MG_FD_202114 | JGI IMG/M metagenome (GOLD analysis project Ga0315554, IMG submission 202114) | Salt marsh sediment microbial communities from the Plum Island Ecosystem LTER, Massachusetts, United States - Salt Marsh Sediment SW1603-70 ... | reverse complement strand
AGAAGGCGTTGAAATCGCAAAGAAGGCAATAGCTGAAAAGAAAAAGTAAATTTACGGTTTAGATGAGGTAACATGTTTAAATTCAACACAGAACAAAAAGTGTATGAAGTAGGAAAAGTGAAGGTAGGCGGTCAACCTGGAGAGCTGCCAACTGTTCTGATAGGTTCGATTTTTTGGTTAGGACAGAAAATGGTGCAAGATGCAAACAAAGGACTATTTGATGCGAAGCAAGCTGAAAACTTGATTAATAAGATGGAAACGCTGAGCGACGTGACTGGTGTTCCATTTGCTTTGGACATCGTTGGAACCACCGAAGAAGCTTTCGGGAAATACATTGATTTCGTTGCCAAACACAGCGAAGCTCCAATGATGTTAGATGCGATGAGTCCGAGGACTCGCATAGCCGCTGCGGATTTAGTCAAGAATATGGGACTTCAAGATAGATGTTTATACAACTCGGTCTACAAAGGCGTGAGAGACGCTGAACTGGAAAAGTTGAAGGAAAGCGGAATCAAGATGTCAATAGTGCTCGCTGACAACCCGAAAGACAACAGCTTAGAAGGAAAGATGCAGGTGTTAGATGAAGCCTTGGCGCTGGCAGAGAAAGGTGGAATCACAAAACCGTTGATAGACACAGCTATTCCAGCATTCGAACCAGCCATGGGCACAGCGGTAAGAGCGATACCTAAGATAAAAGAAAAGTTCGGTCATCCTACAGGATTGGGAACTGGAAACGTTGTCACCACAATGGGATGGGTTAAAGCTCATTTCGCCAAAGAATTCAGGAAAGGAACCAGAACCGCCACCAACGCTATAATGCAAACACTTGGCGCTAACTGGCTAATGTTCGGACCAGCTGAACAGTCGGACTATGTCTTCCCCGCAGTGGCAATAGTTGACGCATATGTTGCATCTGCAATGGGCGATCTAGGCATAAGACCGTTAAATGAGCAGCACCCGATCTACAAGATTTTCCTCTAAACATCCACCCTTTATTTTTTAGGGAACCGCTTGATTATAGCTGAAGGATTAGAAAGGTGAAACCCGCCAGTTGGTTTGGAATAATCGTTCTGTACACAGTTGTAACATTACTTTTTGTTTATTTTATCCCTAACGATTCTCCGCTTTCAGTTTTGAATTACATTTTCGGATTCGTTTTCGTCGCGCTCGTGCCTGGGTACTGTCTTGTCAGCCTCCTATTCCGAGAGGGAAAACTGGACATTGTTGAAAAAGCAGTGTTATCAGTAGCGTTAAGTTTCAGCATCGCTGGATTGTCAGGGCTTTTCTTAGGATTGTCACCCATAGGGATGACAACCACTTCACTTACTATTTCGCTCAGCAGCATAACCGTGGTTTTGGCTTTCCTTGCTTTTGTAAGAAAAAGGAAACTACGAGAGCCTCAACCGCAGAGCACGGAGAAGGTAAGCAGCTGAAGTCTTCACTGCCGAGACCCCGTATGTGCCGCCTCTTCCGAGCATTCTGAATACGTAGCTAGGTCGCAAATAGAACTGCTGATGCGCTTTATACCGTATTTCCGTCAGCTTTTTCCCGCTTAAGTATGGGGTTTCGAACGTGGGCGTTGCAGTATCGTATTTGTTGAAGTCAGTTACTTTCAGCCAGCCTTTTGCCTTCACCAACTCGTACATGGGAGTCCCTGGGTAAGGAGTGGCGATGTAGAAGCCTATGTCGTCAGGATCCAGTTCTTTAACGAAGTTTATGGTTTCCCAAGCAGTCTGTTCTGTTTCGCCTGGAAAACCTAAGACGACGCTTGCCACCGTCATTAAGCCCACATCTCGTGCTGCTTTGAAAGCGAGCCTTGTTTGATCGAGCCTAATTTTCTTGTGCATTTTTTCAAGCACGTAGGGAGAGCCTGATTCAACACCAAACCAGGTGGCAAGGCAGCCAGCGTCTTTCATTTTCTGAAGTAGGTCCCTGCTGACCATGTCAACGCGTGTTTCGCAGTCCCAGTGTATCGCCAGTTTTCTCCGTTGGATTTCGTTACATATTTCTACGACTCGTTTCGGGTCAACTGTGAAGGCGTCATCGTAGAATGTGAACTGGCGTTGACCGTATTTGTTGTAGATTTGTTCAATTTCATCTACCACGTTTTTTGGGCTTCTCATGCGGTATCTTCTGCCGAACATTCTCACGGCGGTGCAGAAGTCACACCAGTAGACGCAGCCTCTGCTGGTTGTTAACGGAAAAATTGTTTTCCCTACTACGTGGAAAGCTTTGAGGGGAAGAAGATGATGCGCTGGAAAGGGCAAGTCATCAAGATTTTCTATGAAAGGGCGTTCTTCGTTTCTGATTATTCGCCCATCGTTTTTCCTATAGGTTACTCCGAGGACGCCTTTAAGACTGGCTTTTTTGCCTAGTTTTTCGAGAAGTTCGATGAAGGTGATTTCGCCTTCTCTTCTAACGACTATGTCAAGACTGGGGCACTCGTTCAGGGCGTTTTCGTCCCAGAAGGTTGCGTGGCATCCGCCCAGAACGGTTGTGCATTCAGGGAGTTCTTCTTTGGCTATGCGGGCGTTCTCTAACGCTGACTTGTACGTTAGCGTCGTTGACGTCATGCCGACAACATCTGCGTTGGTCTGGGCTATTCTCCTGCGAAAACCGTCGAAGTCAAGCCTTTCCGCTTGACAGTCAATAACGTTAACGTCGTAACCAGCTTTTTCGCAAACCGCACCCAAATAGCCTATTCCTAACGGGATAAATGGCGGATGCGAGTGCGCGCTCTTAGGATAGGGAGGGTTAACTAAAGTGATTTTCATTTACATTCTCCTGCTTCCCAAGTGACTCTAAAGCATGACCGATTATATAGTTTTCTAATAGACCATGCGAATACAGGGACAATCTATGTTAAGCAAGAATAGACAACAGAGCTTAGAAGGCTGTCGTTCAATTCCTGCCGCGCATGATTTCTCTTCCTAACTGCTTAATACTAGCTGTTTCTGTGGATAAAAGGATTTTTGACAAGGTTTCTTGACTCAAGTTTTCTTGACTAAGAACAAGCAGTTCACTCCAAGCTTCCGCCTTTAAATAAGGGAGGGGGTATAGTCACCGAGCACAATAGTCCTAAATGAAAATGCGGGTTTGCTGGGTTTGAGCCCAGAATTTCGCAGTTTAGAATAGTTTTTTCCAGCTTTCAACGAGTTTCAGGACTTCGTCGCCGCCATAGCCGTCTAGTTCTTCCAGCACTTCGGTGCTTTGCACCGCTGCTTTCTGAAAGTCCCGAATTCTCTGCGCGTTCTCCGCAAGGAAGATTATGCCGTCAACACCCGTTCGCGCTATGCGCACTGCAACAGTTAACAGTTCTTTAACTGATGGAACCTGGTTTGGGTCATCGTTTGGTCCACGAACGTAAAGGTTGGTGAACACGGGCTTCTTCAACTTCTTTTTGAACGCCCTTGCCAACATCTCCCAGTACCATGGAGAAGGATAAGCCTTCGAAAACATCGGAATCACGAAGGTGTCAGCGTACTCGGCTAAAGCATCGAAGTCGTAACCAAACCGTTCTCGGTTATTCACGGGATCAGGCAGCAAGTTCACGTATAACGGTTTGTTTCCCACAACCTCCCTCACTTCCTTCAAGAAGTCGGTTACCGTCTGAGCCCTCCAATCATACCAGTTTAATCCGCTCTTGCGCCAAAGCTCCACGCACCGTGGACACACGCAGAAGCCGTGATCAGCAAAGTGCTGGCTGCTTATGCTTATTCCTGGAGTCTGACGAGCACAGTCTTCAATTAATTTAAGGTTATATTCCCTGACTTCAGGGTTTGTCATGCACAGGACATCCCACCTGAGGTTGTATTTCTTGTTCCCAAGATTAACCCCGTTAACTTTCGGAGCCGTCAGCCTGCGGAACGCTGGACCATCCTTTGAAACGGAGATCCACTCGGGATGTTTCTGCGCCATGGCGTTGTCTCCGAAAACCGCGATGTTAGTGTACATGTTTGGATTGGGCTTTCCCACGGTTCCAGATTCGGGTTTTATACGGTAAAAGTTTATGTCAACGCCTTCAGCTGGTTCGGGCTGATAAAGAAAAGTCGCAAATTTCAAGTTTCTCCACCATTACTTCATGCTTTTGTACACGGAATAATTTGCAGGTTATTTAAGGTTTTCAGTTTTTCTCCCTAGAAAAAGCAGTTTCACCACGTTTATCACAAGTATGCGTTAGCCTTCATTACGGCTTCTTTCACGGCTTTTCTTGTGCAGTAACCAACTAGTTGACCAAGTTTTGAGGCTGGACCTGCATAAACTATTGGTGCGCCTCGATTTGTTTTCGCCACGATAATGGCGTCTGTTATTGTTCCCGTGGCAACGTCGCCAGAGTACCTGCTTCTGATGTCCAGTTCCCATAGTGCCGCTGTTTTTGCTTCAGTAGCGGTGAGCACAGTGCTGACCAAGCAGCTTTCAGTTGGGTTTCCATCTATAACTACCATGATGTTTATTGTTCCCGTCATTTCCTCAACCGTTATGGTTTCGCCTGCGGATTCGGCGTGAGAACAAGTGTTGCCTTCTGGGTCCACTGCGGTGGCAACAACGCTTACGGCTAGGTCACCATCTTTCTTTGTAACTAACGCGAACTTGTCGATCGCGGCAGCAGTAATCATCCCAACAAAGTTATCTGAAAGCCCAAGTTTTTTTGCCGAGTCGGCGACGAATTTTTGAGGGTTTGCGTGTAGTTGTCGGTCGTTGCATTCCTCTGGAGCTTGCACGTTGAGTATTGCTTTGACTTTTTTGAAGCCGCCGTTGTAGATGGCTGAGCTAACCGTGCTCAGTTCTGTGTCGGAGAGTACTGCTAACACGTTGTCTTTTAAAACGAGCTTTCCGAAATTGCCTGAAAGGTTAAACTGTTTCAACCTACTGGTCACCTGCTATTGTTCTTTTGTAACGTTACGGGGATTTAAAATAATGGCTTTTGCAGGGCACAAGTTTGCGCAGACACCACATCGAGTGCAAGACGCAACGTCAACGATTTGAGGCTTGCCGTCTGCGCCTGCTTCCAAAACGCCGAAGGGGCAAACGCCAATACAGATAAGTGTGTAACAAGGTGGACATTTGGTGTAGTCAATTAGAATAATCGGCTTGTGCTTCCCCATGGCAAGTCAACAATTAAATAAGTCCCTTGGATATATCTGTTGCGCGCTGAGTTGGCAGACATGAAAATTGGACTGGTCACGTACACTCCTGAAAAAGTGGAAGGCTTCGACCTTCACGTGTACTACGCGAGGTGGGCAGATGGTCAAGCTTTTCCAGCAGCACGGAACATGCAGAACGACGTTACGTGTTTCTGCGATGCCAAAGCTATCAGAGAAGACCCAAACTTGGTGGCGGTTTCAAAAAATGGTCCAGCTTTGAGAAAAAACAGGAAAATAAACTTGCCTTTCGATTTTGTTTGTCCCACGAATCCTGAGTATCGAGCAAAAGTTTTGGATTATGTTGAAGGATTGGGCAGAGAGCAGATTCAAGGGGTTACGTTGAACTTGTACCATTTTCCAGAGGAAGAGTTCTGTGTTTGCCCCAGATGCGTCGAATTGTGGCGGCAGAGTGGGCGGAACTGGACGGATTGGCGAGCGCAGGAAATAACAGCTTTCCTTAAGGAAGCGAAGCGCTTGGTGAAAGGCACTTTTGCGGTGGAGATGTTTCCTGACCCAGTGCTTGCCAAAGAACGGTTTGGCATAGACTTTGAGCGCATAGCCGAGTTGGTGGATTACTTCCATGTGCCGCTTTCGTCGAGGGATTACCTGACGAACTACTGGGTAGACCTGCTAGCAAGGGATTTCCTCAAAGTCTTAAAGAAGCCTGTAGTTGTGGAACTCAGCGCCGAGATGCTAACCGACCAGAAGACAGATGCACTTTTGAAGACTGTAGCGTACTTGAGCAGACACAACTTGATAGGTGTGCTGCTGCTGGTGCATAACTCAGAGAACGCACGGCAAGTCTGCAAGTACGCAGTGAACAACGGTGCGTTCCGCGAGTGGCTCAGGAAATACGAGTTCGCTGAGATGACGCAGATAGTAGATGAGTGGGCTAAGCTCTACTGAGACTAGCTGCTCGGAAAGACTACCCCTCCCTTATATAAAGGAAAATGTAAGGTTCGGTTTAGGTTAGATGGCGGATTGGGCTTAGGCTCTTTTGAGGTTTCTTCGGTATTCTCTGAGCCTCTGCATGTCGAAATCGATGGTCATCACCAAGTCTTTTACGGCGTCTGAGGCTTCTTGTTCTATGCCCCACGGGGTGATGAAGGCGCTTCTTCCGCCTCTGGCGTTTGAGCTGACGTTGCCTACTTTAACTAAGTAGACGCCGTTTTCGGTAGCTAACTTTTCGGACAGCGGATGTCCCTTCACGTGTGGGTGCGTGCCCATGGCTGCGACGGGCAGGAACACGAGTTCCGCGCCTAGGTCAACAACCGCTTTTATGGTGGGCGGGTCGAACATGTCGGCGCAGACGAGCATACCAACTTTGCAGTGATCCGTGGTGAAGACCGCTGGCTTGTCGCCGCGGCTTACGCCAGCTTTCAACTCGGCGGATATGGGGTTTCTTTTGCGGTACTTTCCGATAAGCGAGCCGTTTCTCCACAGTGTGCTAATGTTGTAAAATTTGCCGTCGTCTTCTTCGAGCACTGTGCCGCCTAAAAGGTAGATTTTTGGAAACTCTTTGCTTATTTCCGTGAGGAAGCGCATTGTTTCGTTGTATGTTTCTCTGCTGATTTTTTCCGCAGAAATGAAATGCGCCATGTTGTTCGGAACCGAGAAATACTCTGGAAGCGCGATGAACGCAGGCTTTTGCGAAGCGGCTTTATGAACTGCCGTTGAGGCTGCTTCAAGATTGCCTTTTAGGGAGCCGCGAACTTTCATGTGGATTAGACTTACCTTCAAACCGTTCATCTCATAGCGCAGGGCTGTTGCATTTCACTGAAGTGACCTTCGATAAGAACGGAACCTGAAAACTTTTAAACTTAACTACTTGACACCGAATCGGTCGAAAACAGCTTCTCTGACATGCTTGTTCAGTATTTGCGCAACTTTCCATACATATGTTTACAATTTTGCAGCTTTTATATTCATACGGATAGATTTAAATACCGCGAGGGTGACAAAGTCTGTTATCGCGAGGCAAACAATTTGACGCTTAACCCACAAGAATACGTTAACCTTTTGCCAGAAGTTAGAGCCTTAGTGAACAAGGTTGTACAGAAAAACATGGCAGACGCCATGCTGTTTTCAGCGGGAACAGACACGCAAATCATCGCATATGAAGCAGTGAAGTACAAACCAAAAATTCCGTGCTTAACGATGCATTTTAAACACGGAAACCCGAAGGACACCAAATACGTGAAGAAAATGGTGGCTTTCCTGAAGCTTAACCATGAAACCCACATGTTCGGTCGCGACGAAGCCCTCAGCAACGCCCCCAAAGTTGTAGGGGCGCTGAAGAAGTTTGACCCCATGGAAATAAGAAATAGCATGCCCGTTTACATTGGCTTGGCGATTTTTAAGAAAAAAGGCTTTAACAGCGTTTTCACGGGCGATGCCTTAGACGAGCTTTTTGGGTACCCATGGCAATTCCACTTGTCCGAGGAGGAGTTCGCGCAGAAGCAGAAGGAGATGTGGGCGGAGATGGGTTTCTCGTCCATACCCATGGCGGAATCGCTCGGAATGACCATTAAAGCGCCGTATATGGACTCGGAGTTCATGGAGTGGGCGAAAAAACTGCCGATAAAGTTTAAAATAAACATGCGTGACGGCGTGAAATACGGCAAATGGATAATGAGAAAAGCGTACGAAGATGTGATTCCGAAAGACGTAATTTGGCGACCGAAAGCGCCCCTTGAAGCTGGAACAGGAACAGAGGTTCTAAGGACATTCTTTGATGATGAAATTGCGGACTCCGAGTTTGAGGAGAAAAAGAAACGCATCTTAGAAGAGGATGACGTGAAGATACAGGATAAGGAGCAGCTGCTTTACTATGAGCATTTCAGGAAAATCTTCGGAAAACCCTCAGAGGTCTACCCTGACAACGGCGGAATTCAGTGCCCGTACTGCAAAAGCTACGTGAAAACGAAGATTCAGTTCTGTAAGGTGTGCGGAGCCTACCCCATCTAAAACCGTCATTTCTCATTATTTTACAGCGGCAAACAGCCACCTAAAGCGTCAGCCAGCCCATTTTTCTGTAGAAAGACTTAATTCCCCATTCAGTTGACAATTGCAATAGCAGGAGCTGAGCGTGTTTGGCTAGGCTATCTCAACTGAAACTTGCGATGGGAACCAGCATTTTCATAGCTTCCTTCATATTTGGCCTGTTCCTGCTCGGAATCATATTCCTCTTGCAATACTACGTTTTCGGCTTCGACCTCTGGACTGGATTACTCCTTGTTTTGGGCGGCATAGCCGTGTTCATACTTTTCCAGTATCTTGTAGGTCCCGCGATTGTGGCGGCTACCGCACATCTGCATTATTTGAAGCCGGGGGAGAACCCGTGGCTGGAATCCACTGTTAGGGAGTTGGCGGAGAAAAGTGGGGTGCCCATGCCGAAAGTCGCCACGGTTCCCAACAACACGCCGAACGCGTTTGTCTTCGGCAGAAGCGCAGGCAGCGCCACGTTAGCCGTCCATGACGGCTTGTTAAAAAGTTTGAACGAAGACGAAGTTAGAGGGGTAATAGCTCACGAGCTTGGTCACGTCAAGCACAGGGACTTCATTGTGATGACTGTGCTTTCAGCGCTTCCGTTAATCGCGTATTTGATTGCTCAATTCGCATTTCGGGCGGGTGTAATTAGCTCATATTCGAGGGGAAGAAATAAGGAGGGTAACGTGGGCGTAGCGTTGATAGCGGTGGGCGTCGTCTCTTTCATAGTTTACATAATTACGTTCCTTGCCGTGATGAGGTTGAGCCGACTTCGCGAACACTATGCCGACGCGTACTCGGCTTACCTGACTGGGTCGCCGCGAAGCCTTGAAAGCGGACTCGCCAAAATCACCTACGGGTTATCTATCTCTCCCAAAGCTCCTGAAGGTGCAAGAGCCTTCTACATCGAAGACCCAGCGTTGGCTAAACAAGAAGTCAGCCAGATAATGCAAAACAAGGACGACTACGATTTGGACAAGGACGGTGTGTTGGATGAGCGGGAACTGGAACTGGCGATGGAAAAGGAATCGAAATCGACATGGGTGAGGATGAACAGCTGGTTCGCCACGCATCCGCCAACGTTCAAGCGGATACTGCTGTTGCGGGAGATAGAAGAGGAAATGGAGACGGGAAGGTACACAACCGACCGAGTCTACGCTCACGTTTAACAACGCTAATTTTAGCCTAACTTAAGCGAAGGCTAACACTTCCACTTGAGGTGACGATGTCTCCCGTGCAATTCTCTATTCTTTTTCTTTTTGAAATTAGAATTTTATTATCGTTAACCTATTTCTTTTTAAAAAAAGAATAATTGGCTTCAAGACTGGCTCGTGTCATTAATAAGCTAAAAGGCGCATATCTTGTAACAGTGAAATGTGATGAAACTTCCTGAAATTGACGTTAACTACGGAGGTCTTTACAGAATGCTCTTGGCGCCTATACGATCCAAGCTCCTTTTGACGGGCATTGAACTGAAGGTTTTCAGCCACCTCTCCGAACTCAAGTCAGCTGAAGCCGTGGCAAAAGCAACTGGCACCCACCCGAGAAACACAAAAATCTTTCTGGACGGGTTGGCGGCGATTGACCTTTTGGAGAAAAGAGACGGCCTATACAGAAACTCGCCCGTATCACAAGCCTTTCTGATGGAAGACAGCCCAACATACGTTGGAAAGTTACTCACCTTTATGGCACGCAGCGACGCGGCACTCGAAAACTTGTCCAAGCTGATTAAGGAAGGTCCACCCCCACAGCCTGAAACGAGACAGTTCTCTGAGGAGATGTTAGCGCAAAGTGCATACATGATGGCTAACTCTGAACGGGGCGGTGATGCCCAGTCATTGGTTAAGATAGTCTCAAAGCTACCAGAGTTTCCGTTATTGAAGAAGATGTTAGATCTTGGTGGTGGCCCCGGCATTAACGGAATAGCGGTTGTTGCAGCACATCCGAACATGAAAGGTGTTATCTTTGATCTCCCAGCTGTCGTTAAGGTAGCTAAGCGCTTCATAAGTGAGTATAATATGGAGGACAGGATGGAAGTTCTTGGCGGTGACTTCAACTGTGATTCAATAGGAGAAGGATATGACTTGATCGTGGCATGCAATACCCTCCAATTTGCCAGGGACATTGACTCCGTTGTGAAAAAAGTCTATAATGCCCTCAACGAGAACGGCGTGTTCGTTTCGATTTTTCCTTTTGGGGGAACTAACGAACGAACAAAGCCTGAAAGTGTCGTGTTGGGCTTGCTGTCTCTGACTTTAACGGGTCAGAATATTTGGTTTGATGAGGGGTTCATCGCCGATTCTATGCTTCGCGTTGGCTTCAAGTCCGTCCGTTCAAAACCCTTAGTTATAGATTGGGGTCAAGTGGAACTAGATATAGCCCGAAAATAGTCCAAACAGAAACTCGTTGACCATCTACATAGTGAGGCATTATCCGCAATTAGTAAAAGGAATAAGCGAAAATGTGGAAAACAGAGCGAAGACTAATATCTTTCGTTTCGCGCTTTATTCCTTAGAAAACTTCGAGTGAAAAGAAATGCGGTATTGTCCAGAATGCGGTGGAGACATGCAATACGCGATAGCCACCAAACACTACATCTGCAAAAGCTGCGGCTTGTCAGTGACGCAACAGGAACTCTGGGAACTGCGAGAGAAACTGAGACCTAACATGGAATCAGCGGAAGAAGAAAGGCAAAAACACAGAAAAGAATACCTGAAATGGTGGCTTAGCAAGAAAAAGTAACCGCGCGGCTTAATTCTTACGTGCGGTTGGTTAGCAAACAGTATAAAGAGCAAAATACTCATCTTTTAAATTGCGTTGCGGAAACGTGAGGGCTACGACCATGGACATGGAGATAATCTGCGTAGGCAACGAACTGCTAATCGGCAAAACGTTGAACACGAACGCGCAGTGGATAGCCAAACAAGCCACGGCATTAGGAATAACCGTTAAGCGAGTAACAGTTGTAGCTGACGAAGTAAACGAAATCGCAAACGCAATCCGTGAAGCGCTCGGGCGCAAGCCGCAGTTCACGGTTACCACTGGAGGACTGGGACCGACTTTTGACGACAAAACGTTGGAAGGCATAGCAGAAGCACTGAACCGCCAACTCGCAGTCAACACAGAAGCTCTGAAAATGGTCAGGAAAAAATACATGGCATACGCCAGAGAAAAAGGAGCCGAGACGGTTGAGCTCACGCCGTCGAGAATAAAGATGGCAAAGTTACCCGAAAAGGCAGAGCCTGTTCCCAATCCTGTTGGAACTGCGCCTGGAGTTCGAGTGGACTTGGAAAATACAATTTTGATGGCGTTGCCAGGTGTTCCTTCGGAAATGAAAGCCATCTTTAACGAAACCGTGGCGCCGCTGCTTAGGCAAGTGTCAGGCAAAAGCGGTTTTTACGAAAAAAGCGTGTACGTTGACGGGGTTATGGAGTCGTCTTTGGCGCCGCTTATTGACAAGGTGATGCAGGATAATCCGGGTGTTTACGTGAAATCTCATCCGAAAGGCAGCGAAGACAAGCCTCACATTGAAGTTCACGTGTCCATCAGGACGGATGCTGCTGAAAATGCGGAGGAAAAACTGCATGGAGCGGTGGTGCAACTTTCTAGTTTGGTAGGGAAAGTTGGCGGCAGAATCGTGGTTGACGAGTAGGGTTGGTGGTTAGTTATTTTGTGTAGTAATCGGTTGTGCGTAATGCCTAATAGTAAGTCGTGAGTAGTAATATTCGAGAAAGCATGAGAGCCGCCCTGACAAAAACAACAATACTATTCGCAACAACACTCGTTCTCTTCTCCACAATATCACTCGGCACAGCACAAGACCACACAATCTCTTACCAGCTTCTAGACCATCCAGACGGCAACGTAACCTACGAACTTAACGTAGCGGTTCCTGAATATCTGCACGAATATTACGTGGAAAAAAGCCACAGATTAACCTCAAGCAACGGCTTCCCAAACTTCGTAACCCCGTACGCCTTGCAGCCCATAGCAGACAGACTCTGGGACATCTATGATAACGAAGAAGACTTCGCCAACGGAGCACTTATGATAGTTCACCAAATAACCTATGTGGAAACCACGCCGACGAAATACCCTGTTGAAACAATGGTTGACGGTCAAGGCGACTGCGACCTTTTCTCCCTTATCGCCGCTTCGGTGATGAAGGCTGGAGGTCTCGATGTGGTACTTCTGTACTATGAAGAACAAACCCACATGAACATCGGAGTGCACCTCTCCCGCGCCCCACAAGACGCTAGAGACAGCGTTTACTACGTGACCCATGACGACACAAGATATTACGTTGCCGAGTCCACAGGTGGAAACTGGAAAGACGGCTGGAGAGTTGGCGAATGCCCAACCGACCTGAAACAAGTCTCCGCCGAAGTACTCACTCTTGAAAACGCGGAGCAAGTGGCTCCAGGACAAGTTTCCGCAAGCTTCACGGCAATGGAAACAAGCGCCCTCTCGCTGGAAGTTTCGCCGAGTATAACCATCCAAAACAGCGCAATAACCATCTACGGTCAACTTGCCCCTGAAATGTCGAACGAAAACGTAACGCTTTACGCTAGCATTAACAGTTCGCCATGGGCTGTGATAGGCACAGCGTCAACGCAGCCAAATGGAAGCTTTGAATACGTTTGGACCGCTGAAACAACAGGCTTGCACGCTATCCGGGCATCATGGTCAGGCAACGGGCAGTACACGGGCGCCATAAGCTTAGCAAAAAGTGCAACAATCCTACCGCTCTTTTTAACCGCGTTAATAGGTGTCGCCGTCGTAGCAGCGATAATAGGGGTTGTGGCAGTTTTGATGGCTAAGCACACACAACAAGAAGCAATAGAGCCATATGAGATTCAATAATTAGCGGAGCTGTGCCTAACCTCGGCAAGCCTTCGTTGCTCAAGCGAGCCCGTGTCTCAACCTATTTACTGATTGAACTTTTGCTTGATTCTCCACGTGTTTTTGAGTGAAAAAGCTGCAATGCACGGTTTAGGTCAAGTTTTTTAGTCCTGCTTTCTCGGCTAATTGAACCGCTTTTTCCATTTCGTTTTTGCTAAGGCGACGTCGCAGCTCGGGGATTTCGTGTGCGCGCCATTCAGGTCTGTACTGAAACATGAGGTTAACCCTCGTTTCAGCGCCTAGGTTTTCAGCTATCCAGTTCAGCGTCGGTTTCGTGCAGCACTCCAGATGGTTTGGCAGAACCAGCACGCGTATTATCAGTTCGCCATGCTTCTTAGCTTCCAAATGGTTACGTGTGCAGACTTTCCAATAATCGGGCGCGTCCGAAATTCTTTCGGCACAATCTGCTGGTCCATACTTGAAGTCTAATAGGTAGATATCCGCAAATCCAGCTAGGAGCCTAGCGGTTTCTGGGCTGTAGTAGGCATTCGAGTTCCAGACAACGGGCACATTAATGCTTATGTGCTTGAAGGTTTCCAGCCACTGCTTAAGCCAAGGCGTAGGTTCTCCGCCTACAAGATTCACGTTTCTGCAGCCACTCAAGCGCAAACGCTCAACTTCCCTAGCCATTTCTCTGGGTTTGCATTCGGTTCCAAGTTCCTTCCACTGGCTGATGGTCCAGTTTTGGCAGTGACAACAGCGCATGGTGCAGCCCATGGTGAATATGGTTCCGGAAGGCACAAGCTCTGGCTCTTCGCCTAAGTGCGTAAAGATGCTTGACACTGCCATCGTATCGCCGCACTTACAGTAGCCCAACTCGCCCGCCAATCTGTTGACGCCGCATCTGCGACTGCAAAAATGGCAGCACTGCAGAATTCTCTCTGCGATTTCGGTTTTCAGGTCAAAATATGATGTTTCTGGAGTGGGAATCGCGCTAAAATTTTTGCCTACATCGATTTCATGTTCAATCTTGCGGAACTCTTCAGTGAGTTTTGCGTGTTCTTTCCAAAGCGTTGCCAGCGAGCTGTTTTTGTAAAATTCGGCTGGAAGCTTTTTAGCTATCATAAACTTGGCTGTTTTCTGGTTCTGCACGACAGCGAAGTATCGGGCTAAACTCTTTTTCGCTAATTCGTCATCGAAAACGGCGACGGCGTCGGGTCTTGTAATCTTCCACATGCTTCTCTATTAAATACATGCTGTACGGTGTACTAAAACAGTGCGTACGGGAAGGACCCTCCGCTTGACTGCAGTTTTCCTTTTATTGGAATCTGATGCGCGCACACAGGGCAGCGCATGTCCTTTGTCAGGTTCCATCGGGTAATCTCAAAGCTGTAACGTTTGATTAAAAGTTCGTTGCAGTTTGGGCAATAAGTGTTCTCAGCAGGGTGTCCTGGAACGTTCCCGATGTAAACATAATGCAGTCCCGCGTTTCGGGCGGTCATGTACGCTTTTTCCATGGTTTCAACTGTTGTGGATGGGGTAGTCGTCATCTTGTAGTCGGGATGAAAACGCAACAAATGAAAAGGCGTATCTCGACCTATCGTGTCTTTAATCCACGTTGCCATCTCCTTTATTCTGTCCATGGAATCTCCGATTTTCGGAACCACCAAGTTCGTGATTTCGATGTGGACGCCGTTTCTCCTAAGCTCTTTTAACGCCTCGTAGATGGGTTCCACGTCTGGAACTGCTGAAAAGTTTTTGTAGAAGCCAGGGTCTCCTCCACCTTTAAAGTCAACCGTCGCCGCATCCAGATACGGCGCCATCGTCTTCACGGCTTCAGGTGTCATGTACCCGTTCGTTACAAAAGTGTTGAAGAGCCCCACCTGATGCGCAAGCTTGGCGGTGTTATACGCGTACTCCATGTAAATCGTTGGTTCAGTGTACGTGTAGCTTATCCCATGGCAGTTCCTATTTCCTGCCACTTTCACGACATCCGCTGGGGGAAAATGCTTGCCAGCAACTCCTCTTTCTTGGCTCACCATCCAGTTGTCGCAGAATTTGCAGCGGAAGTTACAGCCAGCCGCCGCGATAGACATAACCAGTGCTCCAGGGTTGAAATGCGAGAGAGGCTTTTTGCCTATCGGGTCAACAGCTGCGGACACCGCCTTCGCATAATTCAGCGAATAAAGAGCACCGCCTTCGTTTTTCCTAACTAAACAAAAACCGGTTGCGCCGTCACTTATGAGACATCGGCGCGCGCACAAATGACACTTTACTTTCTTATCCTTCTGCTTTTTGTAGAGCATGGCTTCATGTAGAGACACACAATTTTCACCCATTATCCATAAAGAGTTGCTCGCGTTAACTCTTAGATAGAAATATGAAAGCTTTTCTTAAAAACTATTAGCTCATGCTACAGCGCCTTCGCAGTGAAGCCTTGCATAGAAACTCTCCACGCCCAAACAAAAAGACAAAAACCGAAGAAGCGCCGTGAAAGCAGGGCAGAACAGCCTAAAAACAGGCGTAGTTGAGCGAGCGGTTGCGCTGACTGGTACGCGTGTTTGCTTTTTCCTTTTAATGATTACGCTTTTTGAAGTAAACCATGAGACCCACGCCCACAACAGCCAATGACGCTACGGAAGCGGCTGTGACAAGTGCTGTTGGAAAAGGCTCTGGCACTTCTACGCTGAAGCTGATTGTTTCTGAGGTTCCTGTGTTTTCAAAAGTGTCTTTCGCGTAGACGGTTATGTTGTGCAAGCCGTTTGATAGCGCAGTGAGGGTTGTGTTTCCCGTGACGGTTACGGTTTCCTGCCCGTCAAGGCTGTAGCCCATCCACACAGCGGGCTTGTTCACCGTAAAAGCCAAAGAAACATTGTTTGCAGCGTACGTCTTGTTTTCAGGCGAAACAACAGAAACAACGGGCGGAACAGTGCCGTAACCGAAGGGCGTATACTGCTCGTTAACTGCTTTAAACTTATATGATGGATTTAGGGTGAACCTGTCAGTGGGGAATTCAATGGTGAAGCCTCCAATCACATATAACAAGTCATTTACCACAGCAACACCTGCATCAAAGCGTCCTGTCGGCATGGAGGCGCAAACCGTCCAGCTATCGGTTTTCGGATCATAACTCTGAGCCGTGAAGCTTCGCGTGGTTAACTGCCAAAAGGGCAAGTCAGCGTCAACGCTGAAAATGTAAACGCGCTTAGGAGCGTTCACGCCTGTTGTTGCGCCAGCCGACCCTAAGACTGGGGGCAAGGGTGCGGGTGCGCCTAGGCTCCAACTGTCGTTTTCAGCATCATAGATTTGGTTCAGGTCTGAGGTTATCACGTATATTTTGTTGTCAACAACCGCAGAGGCATAAGAGGAAACAGCCGTAGGTACCGATGCTTTAGTAAACCACGTATCATTGGCTGGATCAT
>Ga0315554_1001048_pt1 | contig 16397 bp, 14 predicted proteins | sample SalMarSW160370MG_FD_202114 | JGI IMG/M metagenome (GOLD analysis project Ga0315554, IMG submission 202114) | Salt marsh sediment microbial communities from the Plum Island Ecosystem LTER, Massachusetts, United States - Salt Marsh Sediment SW1603-70 ... | reverse complement strand
ATAATTTATGGAATCGTCGCCTATGTCCTGAACTATCACCCGGATATGCCCATGACCGAATTTACACAATAACCTTGACACAACCACTAACGCTCCCTCCGCTTTTTTCTTTGGCCTCGTAGCCCCTTTCCGTGTATATTTGTACGGTATGAGTTGGAAACGCACACTACTCGCCCTTTTAATCACGGCGTTCACCGCCGGCTACGTATCTGCCGCCAAGTACGCCGGCGATCCCTTTTCGCTGGGCGTCGGCGCCCGGGAGCTGGGCATGGGCGGCGCCGTCGTGGCCGGCCCGTATGACGCCACCTCCGGCTATTGGAACCCGGCCGGTTTGACCTACCTGCATGGCCGTCAGATTCAATTCATGCACGCCGAAACGTTCGGATCGCTTCTCAACCACGATTATATTGGCTTCGCCTCCAACAAAGGCCGCGTCACCGGTTTGAACAGCTATGGCCTATATCTCTACTATCTGGGCGGTGGCGGCATTAAAATCACCGATTTCGACTCAACCGCCGACTGGCCTTATGTCGTCCGCGAGGAAAACCATTTCGATATCATGCTGGGGGCCTCGCTGGCGGGCCGGTTCCGGGAAAATCTCGCGTATGGTGTGACGGCCAAGGTCATCTATCGCGATATCGCCGTCGAAACCGCCTATGGCCTGGGTCTCGACGCCGGAGTCGTATATCGGATCATTCCACGCCTGACGGCGGCGTTGGCCGTCACCGATCTGACCTCGACCTTTCTGGCCTATTCCAACGACAACACCGAGACGATCTATCCGGCCGTCAAACCGGGGCTGTCCTACAAATGGGAATATCGCGACCTCAGCGTCATGGGTTCGGGTCAGGCCATCATCCGCTTTGAGGGCCGTCAGCAGACGGCCGAACTCTGGCAGGGAAATGTTTCGGCCGATTTTCAGGCCGGGATGGAAATCGCCTATCGAAACCTCGTTTTCGGCCGGGTCGGATACGATCAGAGCCGCTTCACGGCCGGATTGGGCGCGGTCATCAGCCGCTACCTGATCGACCTCGCCTATCTGCATCACAGCGACCTCGACGAAACCTTCCGCATCTCCGCCGGCGTCAATTTTTAAAGGTCAGCAAATAGACTGGTGAAATCTCAGCTGGACGTGGGTGCCTTGCCATATGCATTAGCTGATTCCCCGATCGACCTACATGCGCCATGATATGGATAGCGATGTGCAAGCGGTCGTCGGCAATAGCCGACCGTCTCTGCCCAATTTTCCCTTGCCCCAATAAACGGCATTGCCTACTTTGGGCTATTAATGCAACCAAGCGCCGCTTACAAGAACATCGGGAGGTACCGTGAATTTCCTGGCAGACATTTTCACATCCATCGGCGGCTACCTGTGGGGATGGCCCACCGCCTTTCCCCTGATGATTGTCCTGCTTCTTGGAACCGGGGTATTCATCACCCTGCGTATGAAATTCATCCAACTCCGCCGGGTCAAGCACGCTATCGATATCACCCGGGGCAAGTACGACGACCCCGCCCATGAAGGCGATATCACCCACTTTCAGGCGCTGTCGACGGCGCTTTCGGCGACGATCGGCATCGGCAATATCGCCGGTGTGGCGACGGCCATTTATTACGGCGGTCCGGGAGCGCTGTTCTGGATGTGGGTGACCGGGCTATTGGGAACGTCGCTTAAATACGCCGAATGCACCCTGTCGATGCATTTCCGCAAAATCAATCCGGACGGTTCGGCCTCGGGCGGCCCCATGTATTATATCGAGAAGGGACTGGGTTGGAAATGGCTGGCTGTTGTTTTTGCCTTGTCGGCGTCGATCTGCGCCCTGGCGACCGGGAATTCCATCCAGGCCTTCACCGTAGCCGATCAGTTGAGCTCCGATTTCGCCATCCCGGTCTGGATTACGGGCGCGGTGCTGGCTATTTTGGTGGGCATGGTCATCATCGGCGGCATCCGGCGCATCGGGCGGGTAACGCAGGTGCTGACGCCGCTGATGACCGTGATCTATATCATCGCTACGATGACAATCATCCTGATCAATATCGAACACGTGCCGGCGGCGTTCAAGGCCATCGTCGGCGGCGCCTTCACTCCCCCCGGTGAGATCGGTGGCTTTGCCGGATCGACGTTTTTGCTGACCCTGATCTGGGGTATCAAGCGCGGGTTGTTTTCCAACGAGGCAGGGCAGGGGTCGGCGCCCATCGCTCATGCCGCCGCCCGGACCGACGAGCCGGTGCGAGAGGGAACCGTGGCCATGATGGGTCCATACATCGACACCATTACCGTCTGCACGCTCACCGGACTCAGTATCGTCCTCACCGATGCCTGGACCGTCACCGTCGGCGGCGAGCGACTCAACAGCTCGGTTATGACGGCCTACGCCTTTTCGGAGGGATTGCATTTTCTCGGCGGGTACGGCGGGTATATCGTCACCGCGGCGGTGCTGCTGTTCGCGACCTCCACGATCATCGGCTGGTCGTATTACGGCGATCGGTCGGTGCAGTATTTGTTCGGCGACGGCGCCGTCATGCCGTATCGCTATCTCTTTTGCTTTATGATTTTCGTGGGGGCGATAACGAAGCTGGAGGTCGTCTGGGCGTTCGGTGATATCGGGCTGGCCATGATGGCTATCCCCAACCTCATCGCGCTCATTTTGCTTTCCGGCGTGACCGCCAAACTCACGCGTGAATATTATTCCCGCAAACAAATTCGACTGCGGTAAGGGGCAAAAAATTACCCGGATGGCGACAGTCCGTGTCGGCCATCCGGGCTTCTATCCCTGTTGTCGAGACAAGTGCTTTACTTGAGGTGCTTGTTGACCAGCTTGGTCATCTCGAACATGTTGACTTGATTCTTACCGCCGAAGACCTTCTTCAGATTGGCATCGGCATTGATCATCCGCCGGTTCGTCGCATCCTGCAAGCCGTGTTTCTTGATGTAAACCCAAACCTTCTTGGTGACTTCCGTGCGCGGAAGCGGGCTGCTGCCGACGATGGCGCCCAGTTCCGGCGACGGGGTCATGGGACGCATGAAGGCCGGATTCGGTTTGCGTTTGGTTTTGGCTTTGGCGGTCTTCTTCTTGGCCGGCGCCTTCTTGGCGGTTTTCTTCTTCGCGGGCGCTTTCCTGGTTGTCTTCTTCGCCGCAGTTTTCTTCGTCTTCTTGACGGCCGGCTTCCTGGCGGTTTTCTTCTTCGCGGGTTTGGTGGTCCGCTTCTTGGCAGTTGGCATGCGATCTCTCCTTTTGAAAAAAGGTACTATGGTTAGCCGTGATTTGTCCTCTTAAACCGGCTTTTTCATTTACGCCGTACCTACCGCTTGGTTGTGGAAAACATATGATGTTTTTTAAAATTCACGCAATAAAAAAATGCATGGAAATAAGAAAATTTCATAGGAAAAATAGGGTGTATCGCATCCCGGTCGAATCGTCGATCCTCCGGCACGATCATCATCGGGGCGGGGCACGCAAAAGACCTTGGATATATCGCCGGCTTCGCCCGTCTTATATATAGACCCACCATGATCCCGCGCATTACCGAATGGGACGGTTTGCGTATGAGGATTTGACGTATCCGACAAATCACTGCCCTCGGGAAGGAAGGCTGCCCGGACGCCGCGGCGTCCGGAAGCGGCGCAGAAGGTAAAGGTTGTTACATCGAAGGAGGGGACGACCATGCCTTTTCTGCACCAGCTCCCGATCCGGTCGGCGGCCCTTGTCATGCTTCTCGCCGCCCCGGCCGCCATCCTGGCCCGGGTCGATTATACGGCCGACAACAACGATCACCCCGTGCACATCCTCAACCGTGCCGCCGAGGATATTCTATCCCTTGATTTCGCCGTTCACGATATCGGACGGATTGTCCTGACCATAACCAATTATGGGCAGTTCGGCACCGACGATATGAATTTCATCTGCAACGGCGAACCCTGCCCGTCGTGCGAATACCCGGCCAATTCCGATATCAGGTATCTTTATACCGGGGCGCTGTGGATCGGCGCCGTGGTCGGCCGGGATACCCTGGTGTCGGTCGGTTCCGATGGGTGGATTCGAGACGTCAACGAACTATTGCCCGATCCCGGGCCGGCGGGCAAAATCATCCGCCGTTCCAGCCTCAGATCTAGTGAGGATTATAATCCCGACGCCGTCTCGGAGCAGGATTTCATCTGTACTTTCACCGATACCAATACCAATCCGGCCTTCACCTCCGGGTCGGACGGATCCAATGTGCATACCCCGCTCAATATTTCCGTCACGCAGAGCAGCTACTCCTGGAGCTACGAATACGCCGATGATTTTATTATTCTCGATTACCGCATCGCCAATATCGGGCGATTTCCCATCAAGGAGATGTACATCGGGCTGTATATCGACGGCGACGTCTACCACAAATCGCGCGAACAGACTGGCTATATCGATGATATCTGCGGCTTCCGCCGAACCGTGCCCATGCCGGAGGGATTCGGTTTCGAATTGGATACGGTCAACATCGCCTGGATCGCAGACAACGACGGCGATCCCGCCGGCGATCATTGGGATTTCGCCTCCCCCGTGGCGGTCACCGGGACGCGCGTGCTCCGTTCGCCCGACGAGGATTTGCAGTACAGTTTCAACTGGTGGATATCCAACGGCGACGCCGCTCTCGACTTCGGCCCGCGCATGACGGGCACGGCGGATGATCCCTTCCGGAGTTTCGGGTCGCAATTGGGAACACCCACCGGCGACGAAAACAAATACTACATCATGCGCCACAAGGAATTCGATTACGATCAATTATTCACGGCCGTTTCGCATACCGATCAGGGTTTCCTTCCGCCGCCGCCGCCGAGCCAGGCCGATTCGTTCGCACGAGGATATGATACCCGCTACCTCCTTTCCTTCGGACCGTTCAATATCGATCCCGGCGATTCCCTGCCGATTACCGTCGCCTATGTCGCCGGGGATAATTTTCATCGACCCGACGGCGCACTCGATTTCCGGCAGTATTTCGATGAATTCGAGCCGGAGATTTACTACAACAAACTCGACTTCTCCAGTCTCGGCGCCAATGCTCGCTGGGCCGGATGGGTGTACGACAACCCCGGCTATTCCACCGCCAACAACGATGATTCCGGCCGATACTATTGGGCCTGCCCCGACGCCGATTCCACCGCTTATTTCCCCGACACCCTAACGCCGCCGGGTGACCTGGCCGATAATTGCCGCAAGGTATATTATAAGGGCGACGGCATTCCCGATCTGCGCGCCGCCTCGCCGCCGCCACCGCCGAGCGTGAAAGTGACTCCGGAGTTCGGCAAGGTGACCATCCGATGGAACGGTCAGCTTTCGGAGAACACCGTCGATGTCTTTTCCGGGGAGAATGATTTCGAGGGGTACCGGGTGTACTATGCGCTCGGGCCGCGCCAGTCCGATTATGTCATGCTGTCGTCGTTCGACCTCGACGACTACAAGATGTATACATACAACACCGATGACCGCACCTGGAAACAGGCGTCCGCGCCGATAACCCGAGACAGCCTTCGGGTACTGTATGGATACAGCTTCGATCCGACCGAATATTACGACCCGTATCATTCGTTCACCGATCCGATCAGCGGCCGTATCATGTATTTTGTCCCGCAGGACTGGAACCAGTCGGATCTGACCGATCCGTGGGCGATTCATCGCGTCTATCCCGATGCGTCCCGAGACGACCTGACCGACACCACCGACGAGGGTTTTCAGCGATACTATGAATATGAATACGTCGTACCCAATGTCCAGCCCTCGACGCCTTATTATTTTTCGGTGACGGCGTTCGATTACGGGTCGCTCAACGTCGATCTTGGTTCGCTGGAAACATCACCGCTGGTTAACGCCGTTGAGGCGTACGCCCTGCCCGCGTCGGAGCGGGTGGAGGAGAAACCGTTGCAGGTTATTGTTTACCCCAACCCGTACCGGATCGACGGCGGCTATGCCCGGGCCGGCTATGAAAACCGCGACCGGACGCGGTCGGCCGAACGGGCGCGGGTGATTCATTTCGCCAACCTGCCGCATCAATGCCTCATTCGGATTTACACCGTCAGCGGCGATCTGGTCAAGCAGATCGATCATTCATATGGAGCCGATGATCCGCGCGGCCAGCACGAGGAATGGAACGTCGTCAGTCGCAACACGCAGAGCGTCGTCACCGGCATATACATTTGGCACGTCCAATCTTCCATGGGCGAGCAACTCGGCAAGCTGGTGATAATCAAATAGACCGGCAGGGAGCCGGTTTTCTGCTGTCGCGCAAATGACCCCGATTGCGTGCTTGATGCGCAGAAGTGCTTACAGTCAAATGGCTCCGTTTTGTGCATTGCGGACGTCCTCGTCTGCCATGACGGGCTGGCTCACGAGAAGGGACGCCAACCGCGAGAATCGAAAATTCCCGGTAATTCCAACGCGGGTATGATAGTATAGCGAATTGGGTTCGTTTTGTCAAATTTACTGTTTCGCACAGCCCCTGGTGTCCGGCAATAACTTGCGGCGTCGTTGATTTCGCATTTGGAAATGGCATTTTTTTGCGTTCGCATAGACACTCCTTTTATGAATGAGGGCCTCTATATAAGGGTGCGCCGACACAAATTGCATCGATTCACACCTATTTTGGGGTGGAGGACGCAAAAAATTGCAGAAATGTCCGGCTGGTTGTTATGGTCCGCCTTCAGCGGACCGCGATCATAGATCGCGGCCACCCGGCGATTTTTTAACAATTCTACGGAAATTTCCGCCTATATTCAATAGCACGGAGGGAGGTTTATGTTTTCCAAAATACGATCGCTGATTATCAGCATCCTTATTATTGCCGCTTCTGGCTGCGATGGAGGTTACTGGCTCGTGCATATTCCGGATGAAGGAGATGAGCCCGCGGCGGATTCGCGCAGCTATACCTATAGCGAGACGAAAGGAGCATTTTGCGTCAAGATCGAAGGCGGGGCGACGCAGTCACCGTATACGCGCAAGGTACAGGCGCGCTATCTGACGATCTATTGGGAAAGCCGATGCGAGGATTCCTGCGAATATGTTTTCCGGCAGCCGTCCATAATCAGCGGCCACAATATCATTTCCCCCACCACCTTCTTTGCGGATTATTATCCACTAGAAAGCAACAAGAGAAAGGATATCGATGGTCTCAATCGATATGAGAGGGACGACCTTAGCGAGATTACCTTTGCGGTCGCGCCGGGCCGCGTGAAATTGTCGTTTCGCTATTCATCATTTTATGATTCCCTTGGCTTTCTTCAATTTCCAATTACGGCGAATTTTGGATATATCGTCTGCGGAGGTGATACACTCACCATTGACAGCATTAAATTCGGCGCCACTCGTAAAGGTCCATAAAACAGGCTCCATACGCATCACAGACCTCCATGTGTCCTCTCTCCGGCAGATATGGATCCGCCGCGGCGGACCGGGCGCAGAATCAACCTGTTGGGTGGAGTACCGTGTGGATTGCCGATCAGAGGCGGAGGCGTGGCTGTCTGAAATTGTCCGCCTTCGGCGGACCGCGATCATAGATCGCGGCCACCCGTCGTGCGCAAAGCACGGACAATCACTTCACCCGTTTGGAGAAGCGCAGGGCAGAGAAGGTGAAGATGGCCAGGCCGAGGGCGATCAACGCCAGCACTTGAGGATAAAGGACATTGAGGCCGGCGCCCTTCATCATGATGCCCCGAACGATGACCATGAAATACCGCAAAGGATTGAGATAGGTGAGATACTGCACCGATTGCGGCATGTTGCTGATCGGCGTGAAAAAGCCTGACGTCAGAATCGCGAAGATCATGAAAAACCACGCCAAAAACATCGCCTGCTGCTGGGTCTTGGTGACGGTCGAAACGAACATCCCCACGCCCAGCGTCGTGAACAGAAAAATAAACGACAGAAAATACAACAACGGCCATGACCCGACAAACGGAATGCCGAACCAGATGATGCCGACTGCCAGCGCCACCGACATTTCAATGTACCCGAGGATGGCAAACGGCATTGTCTTGCCGACGATTAGCGCCGGGGTGGATATCGGCGTCACCATGAGCTGCTCCAGCGTGCCCACTTCGCGTTCGCGCACGATCGCCATCGATGTCAGCATGGAGGTGATCATCAAAAGCAGCACGGCCACAATGCCCGGAACCATGAAATTGACCGATTCCTGTTCCGGGTTGTACAGTATTCGCGGACGCATGGTGATCGGCATGGTCAGGCCGGTGTAGTCGCGATTGAATTTATTGGTGATCAAACCGGCGTAGCCCATGGCGATGGCGGCCGAATTGGCGTTGGAACCGTCGACGATGAATCCGGCGGCGACGCCCAGGCCTTGTTCGAGACGATCCGAAAAATCGGGCGGGATGACCAGCGACACATTGAAGCGGTTTTCGGTAAAGCCCCGGTCGGCATCAAGCAGGGGCAGATCGGAGGATTGGACGATGAAATAATTCCCGGCCGAGAGCGACCGCACGTATTCGCGCGAGAGAACGCTCCGGTCATAGTCGTACACGGCAGTGTAGATGTTCTTGACATCGGTATTGATGGCGTAGCCGAGCACCAAGAGCTGGATCATCGGAGCCAGGAAAATCAGCCACAGCATATTGCGGTCGCGGATGACCTGGTGAAACTCCTTCTTCATCAATGCCAGTATGGTACGTATCATGACCTATCCGATCTTCAAACGAAAACGCCGCGTGGCCACGCCCAGCAGAATGACGGTAATCACGACCAGCGCCGCCGCCTGCGGCCAGAGCACGTCGATGCCCGACCCTTTGAGCATGATGCCCCGGATGATCAGCAGAAAGTACCGCGCCGGCACCAGATGGCTGATCCATTGCAGGACGATCGGCATGTTTTTGATTTCGAAAATGAATCCGGACAGCATCACGGACGGCAGGACGGTCAGGATCTGGGCGGCCATCATGGCCTGCTGCTGGGTATTGGCCACGGTCGAGATCAGAATGCCCAGCGACAGCGCCGCGATGACATAAATAACGCCGAACAGAAACAGGACCGCTTCGGAACCGATGAAGGGAACGCCGAAATTGATGACGCCGAAGGTCAGCACCAGCACCCCGTCCAGAAGCGCCAGAAAGATATACGGGATGACCTTGCCGATGATGATCTGCCGGGGTTTGATCGGCGACGTCAGAAGCTGTTCCATCGTTCCGGTTTCCTTCTCGCGCGAGATGGTGATCGACGTCAAAAGCGCCGAAATCATCATCAGGATGACGGCGATCAGGCCGGGTACAAAGAAATGCGACGACTTGAGATCGGGATTATACAGCACGCGCGCCGACAGCGTCACGCCCGGCGGTTCGAATCCGGGGGGCAGATGATCTTTGAGAAACTGGATCATGATGACATTGGCGTAGCTGGTCGTCGCCGCGGCCGTGTTGGCGTCGGCGCCGTCGACCGACAACCCGATCTGATAGTCCTCGCCGGTGGTCATGGCTTTGCTCAACCCCGGGGGGATAATCAACACGGCGCTGGCGTCGCCGGCTTTGAGCACATACTCGGGATCGGCCAAATCCGGCTCCGACTGCGACCGGATGAAATAACCGGAGTGATAAAACCGTCCGACCAGATCGCGCGATTCCCGGGTGTGGTCGAAATCGAGCACGGCCAGGCGGATGTTTTTGATATCAAGGTTGATGGCGTAGCCGTACAGCAGGGTCATGATGATCGGCATAAGAATGGCGATGCTCAGCGAGCGCGGATCGCGCAAAATATGCCGGACTTCTTTGGCGGCGATGTATTTAATTTTCTTCATAGCCGCCCTGCCCCTGGATGAGTTTGATAAATGTTTCCTGCAAGTCGGGCTCGTGATATTTGGCCACGATATCGGCGGGAACGCCGACTTCGATGATTTTGCCCCGATGCATGATGGATATGCGGCCGCAGAATTCGGCCTCGTCCATATAGTGCGTCGTCACGAACAAGGTCGTACCCTGATCGGCCAGGCCATAGAGGATGTCCCAGAAGCGGCGGCGGAAGACGGGATCGACGCCGCCGGTCGGTTCGTCGAGGAAGAGAATGCCCGGACGATGGAGAATCGCCGCGCCGAGCGCCAAACGCTGCCGCCAACCCACCGGCAGCGAACCGGCGGGACGGTCGATGAACGAGGAAAGATCGAGATCAGCTGTCACTTCGCGTATCCGGTCCCGCAGTTGCGCCCGCGGGATGCGGTAGACGGCGCCGTAGAAATCGAGATTTTCGCGGCCGGTGAGATCGGCATACAGGGAAAATTTCTGCGACATGTAGCCGATGGTCCGTTTGATCTTTTCGTTTTCGCGATAGATGTCGAAACCGTTAACGGTGCCGTTGCCCGACGTCGGCAGGAGCAGACCGCACAGCATCCGGATGGCGGTCGTCTTGCCGGCGCCGTTGGCCCCGAGAAAGCCGAAAATCTCGCCCCGGTCGACCGTCAGGCTGATCTGGTCGACGGCGGTGAAATCGCCGAATTTCCGGGTCAGATGATCGATGGTGACGGCGTGCCCCGACATCTATTTCCCCATGAGTTGAATGAACGTGTCTTCGAGTTCCGAATCGATTTTTTCCACCCGATCGGACGTGATACCGCATTGCGCCAGCTTCTGCTCCAAATCGTCCATCGGCATCGAGGCGACTGTATAGACATGCAGGCTAGACCCGAAGCGGCGGACGCTGACGCCATCAATCCGGGACAGTTCATGAACGTTTTCTTCGGAGGGTTCGGCGTTGACCCGATATACGAGGCCGTCATATTTGGCGGCTAATTCTTTGGGGGTGCCCTCGGCCAATTTTTTCCCGCGATGCATAAACGCCGCCCGGTCGGCCCGTTCGACCTCATCCATGTAGGGCGTCGAGACGATTATCGTGGCGCCGTCGTCGCGGAGCGATGTGAGAATTTCCCAGAACTGCCGCCGCGAGAGCGGATCGACGCCGGTAGTGGGTTCGTCGAGGATAAGGACCCTCGGGTCATGGATCAGCGAACAGCTCAGGGCCAGTTTCTGCTTCATGCCGCCCGATAAATTGGCCGCGCGGCGCCCGCGAAACGGCCCCAATCCCGAAAAATCATACAGGCGCTCTTTTTTCTGATCGAAACGGCTTTTATCCAGGCCAAACAGTCCGGCGTAGAAGCGGAGGTTTTCCTCGACCGACAGGTCGGGATAGAGCGAAAACGTCTGGGGCATGTATCCGAGAATTTCCTTCACCTCGTCGAAATCGGTCCTTTTGTCATGACCCATGATTTCGATTCGGCCCGAATCGAAATCGATCAGCCCGCACATAGCGCGAAAGAGAGATGTTTTGCCGGCGCCGTCCGGTCCGGCCAGGGCGAAAATTTCCTTTTCGTGTGCCTCGAAACCGAACCCATCGACGGCTGTCAGATCGCCGTAGGCCTTGGTCACGTTGTCGACGACGACTGTGGTCATGGGATCGTTACCAGCACGGGCATGCCAACTTTAAGGGCGCCGTCGGGATTGGGAATGGTGACTTTAACGGCATACACCAGATCGGCCCGGGCCTCTTTGGTCTGGACATTCTTGGGCGTAAATTCGGCCTTGTCAGAAATCCAAGTGACGGTTCCCGACAATGGCTGTGTATGGCCGTCCTCGGGATCGACGTCGGCCTTGCCGCCCAGTTTTATCTGCGTCAGATCCCGGGGCGGGAGATAGATTTTCACCCAGACGGTATCGAGTTGCGCGATCTTGATGATCGGTTTGCCCGGCGCGAGCAGTTCCCCTTCCTCTGCATATTTGATGACGACCGTGCCGTTGAGCGGCGAGAGCGGCAGGCAATGATTGTACTGCTCTTCGAGAAGGGCGATATCCGCATCGGTACGGGCCAGGTCGGCTTGAGCCGCCTGCAGGGCGACTTTCGCGGCCTGATAGGCCAGATGCGCCTGATTGCGCGCATTTTGGGTCTGATCGAACTGCTGTTGATTGGCCGAGCCGACTTTGATCAGGCGGCTGATACGGTCGAATTCCTTCTGGGCCAGGGAATCGTTCCCGGCGGTTTGCTCGATCTGTATTTTGGTGCTCTGGATTTTCGCCACCAGAGCCTCGCGAGCCGCGCGCGTCTGCCTCAACTGCAGGGTAACGGTGGTGGTATCGATAAGGCCGATCGTATCCCCGGCCGCGATGGGATAACCTTCGTCGAAACGGAGCTGCTCCAGTTGTCCCGTCGCCTGGGCCGAGATAATGGACTCGGTAGCCTCGATCATCCCCGACCCCTGAGGCCCGGTGTTGTTGTCGGAACACGACACAACCGCCATCACGGTCATGACCAAAAGGAGCGCCAGTATATATTTCATCATCGCAAGCCTCCGAATATCCTGGGTGAACCGACGGCATAGAGCAGGTCGGTTTCGGCCAGATAGTAATTGAAAATCGACGATCGGTATTGCTGTTCAGCGGCGGTCAGGTCCGTTTCGAGTTCGAGCAGACGGTTGACCGTCAGGCGTCCGACCTCCTGCTGAGTTTTTGCCAGATCGTATTGGCGGCGGGAAATATCGTATTCCGCCCGGAAATTGCCCACCGTCTCATAGGCGTGGCTGACATTGTTAAGCGCCATGGTGCGCTGCTTCTGCAGATTATCGAGTAATTCCTTGCGTGCCATTCGGGCCGACGCCGCCCTCTGGCGGGCCGCACCGACGTCCTTGCCGGTTTTGCCGGCGACATTCAGGGTCCAGTTCAACATCACCCCGCCGGTGAAATAATCGTTCCACGTGTTTCCGAACATGTCCTTATTCGGTTTGCCGTATGAATATCCGACAAAGCCGCTCACCGTCGGCAGGTATTCGCCGAGCTCGATCCGCGACGCCCGGTCGGCGGCGCGTATCGTGAATTCCAGTTGTTGCACTTCGGGGCGGTCGAATTTCGGGCTTCGGGCAATTTCACCATAGACGGTCAAATCGGGGTCGGGGACGTTTTCGTCAAGAGTCAGGGCCGTGTCCGGCGGATCGCCGATCAGTTGGAACAGCATCACGCGGGCGTTTTTCTCCTCGGTACGGGCGCGGCGTACATGCTGCCGCGCCGATTCGACGGCCAGTTCGGCCTCGAGCAGATCGAGTGAATCGGCCAAGCCGCTCTCATGGAGATTACTCACGTTGCGAGAGATAATATTCACGCGATCCAGCGACGCCTGCGCGGATTTGACCAAAGCGCCGCTGTTGAGCACCGTCAAGTATGCCTGCCGCGTGCGATAGGCGATGGACATCCGTTCCGCATCGAGCCGCATCGAGGCGGCCCGGCGGTTGTCGTCCTGAAGATTGATGCCGTTCGACAGTCTGCCGCCGGTGTAGAGCGTCAGGCTGAGGGTGAGGTCGGTCTGGTAATTTTCCTTACTGCCGATCGTGCGGTTGATGGGGCCGACGGTGATTTTCTGCAGATTGCTGATATAGAACGACTGGGCCTTGAGCGACAGCATCGGGAAACGGTCCCGTGCAGCGGCTTCGTAGGTCAGCGTCGCCGCCGCCGAATCGTGCCGGATGCCCTGCACCGCGTAGCTGTGTTTCTGGGCACGGGCGATGGCGTCTTCCAAAGTCAGCGAACCCTGGGCGGCAAGCGGCGCGGTCAACCAGACCATCGCCAGCATGATAACGGCAAACCGCCCGCTACCGTTTTTGAATACCGCGCATGAACAGATCGACGATATACTCCGGTCGTTTGTCCTGAAATTTCTTCTCATTTTTTATCTCCAGAGCCGAGGATACAATCGGCGATGTCATCAGATAAAACAGGTTCATCCCAATGAACGATATCAACGCCTGACGCGTGTCGATCTTACGCAGAGTTCCGGCGCGGATACCGGCTATCATCAGTCGTTCGATCTTCTCCGGCAAGCCGCGTTGAAATACCAGCCGCTGCAGGGATTCCCGCAGCCGTTCGCCGCCATCGGCCAGTTCATGCAAAAAAATCGCGCCGAACCGGGGGTGATCCCGGAAAGCGGCGTGATACGCCCGGGACGCCCGCAACAGGGCCCCCTCCATGTCGGACTCAGAATCGCTTAGAGCCGAGGACAGGGAATCCGCCACAGCGGTCAGTCGCTCGTCGATGACCATCTGATACAGGTTTTCCTTGGACGAAAAATGGTAGTAGATCATGGCCTTATTGACGCCGGCGCGGGTGGCGATACGGTCGACCCGGGCGCCGGACAACCCATATTCGGCGAACTCCTCGGCGGCGGCGGCCAGCACCTTGTCTTTGCTATCCAGTTCCATACATTGCCTATCGTAAAAATTGACCAACTGGTTAGTTTAACCAACTTGTTAGATAATACGCTGCCGGTGGCAGTTTGGTTGAGTATTTTTTGCCCTTTTTTCAGATTATTTCGGCCCCCGGCCGCCGGGTGCAAATCGGCGGTTGCCACCGCGCCGTTCTGCCGATATATTGTAAGGTCGATCCCCCGGCATCGAACCGATAGTCCGGGGACACAAGGGGTGACAATGAGCCTATCGCGGTTTGACCTGCCCTCGGGGCGCACCCTGGGGCCGCATTACCACATCGTCGAATTTCTCGGCTGCGGCTGGGAAGGCGAGGTTTACAAGGTGGCCGAGCGCCGGACGGGTATTGTTCGGGCGGCCAAGCTGTTCTATCGACACGAGGGCGTCCGGCGGGAGCCCCTGCTTCGTTACGCCCGAAAGCTGTTCAAGCTTCGCTCCTGCCCCATTATCGTGCAGTATCATCATCGGGGCACGGCCACGCTGCAGGGGCAGTCTATCGAATTCGTCGTGTCCGATTTTATCGACGGCGAGATGCTGTCACGGTTTTTGGCTCGGCAGAAGGGGAAGCACCTGACCACCTTTGAGGCCTTGCATCTCCTGTATTCGCTGGCGGCGGGGGTGGAGCGGATTCATTTTCTGGGCGAATACCACGGCGATATCCACAGCGACAATATCATGGTCAGGCGACGCGGTATGGGTTTCGAGGTCTATCTTCTGGATTTTTTCGATCTCGGCCGTTCGACCCACGAAAAAATCCAGCACGACGTGTACGACCTCATCTCGGTGCTCTACGAGATGATCGGCGGCGCCGCCGGGTACCGCCGGGCCGGCCCCGAAATCCGTCAGTTAATCATGGGCCGCAAGCATTACCTGATCGCCCAGCGGTTCAAAATGGCCGGTCATCTCCGCATCGCGCTGGAAAATCTCAAGTGGTAATATTTCCGCGCGCATGATGATCGACATATCCGCACAACGTATCGCCGCTTTTCGCCGCAAAATCTGGACGTTTTATGCGCGGCACCGCCGCCGGCTACCGTTTCGCGAAACCGACGATCCGTACAATATCGTTGTGGCCGAATTCATGCTCCAGCAAACGCAGGTGGAACGAGTGATCCCCAAATACGAGGCGTGGCTGAAAAAGTGGCCGACGTGGGCCGCGCTGGCGCGTGCGGACCGCCGGGAACTGCTGGCGGCCTGGTCGGGACTCGGCTATAATCGACGGGCGATATATCTCGGACAGTTGGCGGGAATAATCGCGAAACGGTTCGACGGCTGCCTGCCCGACGATCCGAAAATTTTACAGACGCTTCCGGGGATCGGGCCCTACACGGCTCATGCCGTCCTGATTTTCGCATTCAACAAGCCGCTGGTGACGATCGATACCAACATCCGCCGGGTGATGATCCATGAATTCGGTCTGCCTGCGGATGTCACGAAGGGCGATCTGGAGAATCTGGCGCGGCGACTGCGGCCGCGCGGACGGTCGCGCGACTGGCACAACGCCTTGATGGATTACAGCCGTGTGGCAATACCGGGCAGACTGCCGGCCGCACCGCGTCTCAATAAGCAGACGCCGTTTCGCGGATCGCGGCGGCAGATCAGGGGCGAAATCATCCGCCGACTGACCCTCTCCCGTCGCGTCGCGGTCGATCGTATCGCCAAAGATATGAAACGGTCGGTTCAGGATGTTATGGAAGCGGCCGAGGCGCTGCAGAAGGATGGGCTGGTCAGGATCGGGAAACGGTTCATCACTCTCTGTAAAAAAAATCGGATGGGAGATAAAAACCCGGCGGCATGAAGCCGCCGGGTGATGTCATTTATCGATCCTCCGCGCCGCTCAATCTGTTTACGGACAGCATTCAAGCCGACCTTCCCGGAAAATGAAATTGATCAAGACCAGAACGTCCGGCAGACTCAATTCCCCATCGCAGGAAACATCGGCGTTTGCGAATATGTCCGGAAACGGCCCGTCGCGATAGAGATAGTTTATCAGGAAGATAGCGTCGCCGATATTGGCCCGGCCGTCGTCGTTGACGTCGCCGCAGTCCATGTTGATGCCGACGTCGGTCAGGGCCTGCCGCAGAGCCGTCAGATCGGCGTCACCGGCCATCGGCAACATGGGAAAGGACAGCAACACAATGCGGAAGTCGTTGCCAAGATATCGAATACCGTTGATTTGGCCATTGCTGGCG
>Ga0315554_1001046_pt1 | contig 16438 bp, 16 predicted proteins | sample SalMarSW160370MG_FD_202114 | JGI IMG/M metagenome (GOLD analysis project Ga0315554, IMG submission 202114) | Salt marsh sediment microbial communities from the Plum Island Ecosystem LTER, Massachusetts, United States - Salt Marsh Sediment SW1603-70 ... | reverse complement strand
GCTTTTTGTAAGCGCCCCATTCTATGTAAACGCAGCAAAAGAAGGCTTTCAAAGTATCAATCCACGCCTCGAACGTGTCGCCAGAACCCTAGGTGCCAGCCAGTGGAAATCATTTTATAAAATAACCTTGCCGTTGGCTGTTCGCCACCTTTTTTCAGGGGCTATTATGGCATGGGCTAGAGGTATAAGCGAGTTCGGTGCCGTAATAATGATAGCATTCTACCCAATGATTGCCCCAGTTTTAATATATTACAGATTCACTACCCATGGTCTAACAGGCTCTCAACCCATAGCCGTTCTCTTAATACTCATCTGTATCGTCATTTTCGTCCTTCTACGCACAACTGCAAAGTACTGGGAGAAGAAAAAATGATCACTCTTGAGAATGTTAGTCACGAATGGGACGATTTCTCCCTGAAAAACGTGTCTTTCAGCGTAAACAAAGGAGAACATTTCATTATCCTCGGGCCTACAGCTGCTGGAAAAACCTTAATCCTTGAAACAATTGCTGGATTCTACGTCCCGCGTAAAGGAAAAATCTTGCTGAATGGAAAAAACATTACACATATCCCACCAGAGAAGCGTAACATTGGTTTCGTTTACCAAGACTACTCCCTGTTTCCCCATATGAATGTAAAAGAAAATGTGGCTTTCGGCCTGAAAATGCAGAAGCTCCCCAAAAAAGAAATTGAAACCAAAGTTCAAGACATCATGGATTCCATGGGTATCTCCTATCTGCATAATAGGTTGCCTTTCACTCTTTCTGGTGGAGAACAACAACGGGTGGCTCTAGCCCGCTCTCTTGTAATAGACCCTGAAATTCTACTCTTGGATGAACCTTTAAGCGCTCTGGACCCCAGAACCCGAGAATCGCTGAGGGAAGAACTTGAAAGAATCCATAAAATGCTAGGCACAACAACAATCCATGTCACGCATGACCAGGATGAGGCTTTAGCGTTGGCTGATCGGATAGGTGTGATAATGGACGGTGAACTCGTTCAGGTTGACAAGCCATATACGGTGTTTAATGAGCCTGTAACCGAGGAGATCGCAACGTTTGTTGGCGTGGAAAACGTTATCAAAGGAAAGATAATATCCAACGAAGACGGCGTGGTCGTGGTGGAAACTGGAAACTACCAGATACGCGCTCTTTCAAACCTCAAAGAAGGAGAAGTAAACGTGTTTATCCGACCGGAAAACATCATTTTATCCAAGGTTAAATTGGAAAGCAGCGCACGAAACAGCATCAGTGGAAAGATATCTAAAATAAACCAGTTCGGAGCAACTTTCCGAATATACATGGATAATGGTCTCTCAGCTTTAGTGACAAAACATGCAATAGAAGAGCTTGGATTAGCTGTTGGAAAAAAGGTGTACGCTTCATTCAAGGCAACAGCTATACATCTGATAAAGACATGAAAGACAGGTTTCGGTTTCCCATTGGTTTTATATTTCTAACGATTATACTTAATATTGAAGCCCATGCTCACTCAAAACAAGCACAAAGTTCTATGCAAAATCTGGCTTGAATACAAAGGAGAACCACTAATAGGAAAAGGCGGAGCAGAAATCCTAGAAGCCATCAAACAGGTAGAATCCATTTCGAAAGCAGCAAAAAAGGCTGGAATGTCCTATCGGTACGTCTGGAATCACTTAGCAAAACTAGAGAGAAGACTAGGCGAACCGGTGGTAAAAACCTTCAAGGGCGGCAGCAAAGGGGGAGGAGGAGCCACGCTCACAGAACTAGGCACAAAATTGCTGAATGAATACAATAGAGCTGAATGCTACATGGGTGAAATAATGGGCGACGAAACATATTGGGAGGCTGTTGGATTGAAAATAAGTGCACGAAACCGACTAAAGGGAACAGTTCAGAAAGTCGAAAAGGGAATAATAACCGCGAAAGTCAAAATCAAAATAGAAACACCCGTCACTGTAACGGCAATCATATCAAAAGAAGCCGTCGAAGAACTAGACGTAAAAGCTGGAGACAGCATCGAAGCCGTAATCAAGGCAACTGAAGTAATGATTGCAAAAGAAAAGTAAACCAGCCGTTTACTGCAACACGGTGATTTCTAGCGGAGCGGATACAAAAGCATCAACGAATCCCTCAAATTTAACGAAAACAGTTTCTATGTCTAGCGATAACGTTTTTACGCCTAACGAAGGTATCTTTTATTGTTAGGAGAGGATGTGACGTGAAGGTTTTTAATGATAAGTTTGTTTTTTCGACCAAGGGTGAAATAGATTTCATGGACCTAACAGGGAAGGTTCATGATGTTGTGAAAAAATCCGGAATCAAAAACGGCTTGATTCACGTTTTTGCTCCCCACGCAACTGGAATACTCATCTTAACAGAACACGAACCAAGCCTAGACAGTGACATTAAAGATTTTCTGGAAAAAATAATTCCTAAACATGGCGGCTACCGGCATCCATCAAACGCCCACTCCCATCTCAGATCAATGCTTCTGAGCCCAGACAAAACCTTGCCTATCATAGACGGTGAAGCGATTTTTGGCACTTGGCAGTCCCTAGTTTTCGTGGAAACCGACGTCTACCCCAGACGAAGAACAATCATCATGCAAGCCATCGGTGAATAAAAACAGAACAAGTAGCCGACAGACACCGTAGATACAGTTTCTCTCTCTCATTTCTTCTAGCTTTAACTTAAATCTTCACATTTATGTTGCTGTTAATCTCTAATTTTCTGAAGACACCTACGGTTGCGTTCGCCATATCTTTCACTGTTTCCGAAGGCATCCATTACAGAAAAGATGTCAAACTGAACATTCTGCATCTAACAGATTTACAATCTATAGTTAAACAAAAATTGATTTCGTCCATTTTCGTCTTTTTTACTTTAGTTCATCTCTGAAGAAATCTCAAAATAAAGTGTGTCTACAATCATATTAGGAGACTAATAACAGTGCTATGTTGAAAACAGCCTTTTTCTGGAAAACCTAAGCAACAAAAATGGCTGTTCCCATAAAAATTACACTCAAAAACGGGCAACTCTACTGCCTTTTAGCCTCAAAATCAAACACAAGCTACAGCAATTTTTTACACATATAAGCTTCGAAGACAATCGTAGATTTGTTGGTTGCTATTTTGTGTGAATTTCCACCGTGTCGCCGTCTTGAAGAGGAAATGTCCCACCGACCTTTTGTGGACTAAAACGCAGCCGCTTTGACCACACTTTCGCGTATGAAAACTGTTTATAGAAGTCGCTGTGAATCCTCTTCGCCAAGTCAAAGATAGTGGAACCCTTTCGGATAGTGAACGGTCTCATGGAAGCATCTCTTTTACTCGGATCCTTGGTGTAGACCCGAATAATATCCAGCATCTCAAATATTTCAGGACCAACATTCTCTAAACCAGCTTTTGTATTGCAAGAGACAGCAACAATCTTAGCGTCTTCTCCAACAACTTTTTTCAGCTGCTCTAGTCTTTCAGCAGCCATCGGATGGTCTGCCTTGTTGGCTAAAATTATGGCTGGCCTATACACTTTGCCCTCGAAGATGGCTTCTTCAACGTCATCAAGTGTAGCTTCACCCTGAATCTTAACTGTGGCGTCGCGTATTCCGTAGCTTTTGAGAAGCCGTGTCAGGTCCTTAACCGAGCAGTCAATCAGCCGCCCCAGCACAATGAATTTCAGTTTGGCGCCCATGTATTTCTTTTCAATTTCGATACGAGTTTTAGGCTTTTTGGTAAGAATTTTCGCCTTATCCAACTCTCTGGAGATAAGAGAGAATTGTTCCGTGGCGTTCTGGGACAAATCCACCATGAGAATGAGACCGTCAGCATTTCTGGCTGAAGTTAAAGTTTGGAGCCCCCATGCTCCTCCCTCTGCTGAGCCCGCCATAAGAGCTGGTGCCTCAACCATCTGCAACTGTAGGTCTTGATAGTTGAACATTCCTGGCGTCGGCTCTGTTGTGGTGTAAGGATAGCTGGAGACCGCCACTTTTGAGTTGGTAAGAAGGGACAATAAGCTGCTGCGTCCAACGTTGGCCGGTCCCAAAACAACGATTTGAGCGTCTCCCTCTTTTTCTACAAAAATTTTGGGTCCGCTTGCTGCACCAGTTCTCTTTTGTTTTTTTTCTTCAATCTCTCTTTTTAGCAGCGAAATCTTCCTTTTAACTTGAGCTCTAAGGTTTTCTGTGCCTTTGTGTTTAGGGAACAAGCTCATGAATTCTTCCAGTTTCTTGATTTTTTCCTCAGGTTTCCTAGCTAGAGACGCTTCTCGGTATTTCTGTTTGGCTTCTGCAGGAAGATTGGCTGGCATAATCTAAACTTCAATTAGTAATAGGCAATGAAAAAGATATTACTTTCTTCGAAGACGAAAATAGCAAACCCAGTTTTTGGTATCTGATAGGTTTTCGGAGAGGCAACAAACTGTAATTATGATGTTTAACGATTGACCTCTTGGTTAACACTTTTTCAAGGTGTTCGGGAAGTATTTAGGCGCTGAAGCAGAAGTGCGTTGATGCTTTTGTATCCACGCTACGAAAGGAATTATAGTAAATAGCTGCAGTAACCGCCGTTGATGTGCTAGCTTTTTGGTCTCACCAACATTTTCGCTTTATTGCTTGTGAGATTAATGTCAAGAAAGAACGGTTTTTTAGGCTTTGATTTTGAGAGTAGGGCTTTGTGTAGCACATAAGGTAGGCAAAACTAGCCACTTTTCCCTCCTGTTGAAGGTAAATTTGGACGTTTTGGTGATGTTAGTGAATGGCGTATTACTGGCATAAAATAGCCTCACTAACGCTAACTGTGGCTCCGATGAGAGGTGTAAACGCATCTTGTTTGTCTAACACTCTACTTAACAGTTCTCGTCAACTGTTGTTTTTAAATATTTGAAGCATTATACACTCCGCTGAGCGGTAAACAAGATGTATGATCTGACTTTACCCGAAGTTGAAACTGTGAGAAAGAGAATAGAGTCAGCAACAAAAGAAGAGGCAAAGTTCTGTTTAATGGCTGCCTACCTGTTTTGTGCACGGGCATCAGAAATAATTGGAGCAACAAACCGTTATGATATAGCACACAATCAAACCGTAGCTCGTGGCCCAACCGGACAGGACGTTAAACTTGAAACCTTCGAACTCGGAGACATAAAAACAGAAGCCGCAATCTTCACAGTTAGAACCGCGAAGCGCGACGGAAAAATAAGAAAGATTGCCCTGCCTCTTGAAAAAACGTTTGAGCCTTGGACAGAACCGCTTTACAATTATTACCTTGAGCATAGAAACGATAAAGTGTTCCCATTTACGAGACAGAAGGCATGGGAGTACGCACAGGAGACTTTTTCCGGTCTGAGTTATCCCATAGAAAGATATAACAAGTATGATCTTGAGAATCCGAAACCTAAACCAGTTAGGGCACACAATAAACCGTTTAGAACTCATGCTCTACGTCACTTACGAGCCACAGAATTAATTGAGAGTTTCGGATTCACAGGTTTTGATCTTTCTGTTTATGGCGGCTGGACCCTACGTAGCATGGTTGGAGTCGGTTCTGCCCTGTCCCGGTATGCCCACTTGGACTGGCGAAGATACTTCCCAAAGTTACTGAAGAAAAGAGTTTAATCTATTCAAATAAAACACGGTTTCAGTATCACTTTCTGGCATTCTTGTTTTTCTTGAGTTTCTACGCAGCAAATTTATTAATATTGACTGAAAATAGGGATGAAATAAACAGTTTAGTGTTAAAACATTGTTGAGGTAACAGTTTCGTCAAACTGTTAGCTGGCAAACTTGCAAGGGATAAAAAGCAACAGAAAGACCTCGGCGTCCACCCAAACCCTAACGTGATCAGCATTAGTTTACGTTATCTACATCACTTCCAAGAACGTTGAATGTTCCAGCGCCAACAATAAACCCTAACACTTTTTACACAAAAAGGGTTGGCTTTTTGACTAAAAAGATGTAAGGTTTCATGGCACCTGAGCTTAAACAACAACACCTACGGCTCAGAACCACGTCACAGAAGGCTATTAGGAACTGCGTGGATACAATTTCATCACCAAAACTTCAAAGTTTTTCTACATTTTTCACAGTAACCACTATCATAAAGGCAGAACTAATGCTTATTAGTGAAGTCGCATAATTGGCAACGGCATTCATCAAACTGTTGTACCAAAACGCTTTCAAATACTAAGCGTCATTAAGTTTGAACAACCTTTAGCAGGGAAAAACGGAAGTGAGGCAGCTTCGGTCTTTCCATGACATTATATCCAAACGGGGCAACAGACAATGAAAGAGAAAGTTATTGTGGCTTCGGGTTTATGCAGGCAATTTGAAATCGATGATGTTATTGTTGAAGCATTAAAGAACTTAGACCTCACTGTTAAGGAAGGCGAATTCATCTCAATCTATGGACCTTCCGGTGCAGGAAAAACAACTCTCCTCAATCTGATTGGAGCCCTGGATAAACCAACAAGCGGAAAAATTGTTGTCTTCAACCATGACCTCGGAACGTACGACGAAAACTTTTTGGCGACCTTCCGCTCGGCATATATCGGATTTGTTTTTCAATCCTACAACCTCATTTCAACCTTAACAGCCGTTGAGAACATCGCATTTGTTATAGAGCTAGCTGGCTGGCCAAAAGAAAGAATCAAACAACGTTCAGAAACCCTGCTTAAATTGGTTGGTTTGCAGCATCGAGGCAACCACTTCCCTGCTCAACTCAGCGGAGGTGAACGCCAGAGAGTAGCCTTTGCTCGAGCCTTAGCTAATGATCCTCCTCTTCTCCTCGCAGATGAGCCTACCGGAAACCTAGACACGGAAACAGGTCTAGAGATCGTCAGCATCCTCAAGAAAATTAAGGAGGAAGGAAAAACCGTTATCGTAGCGACGCATGACGAAAAACTGCTGAAACTTGCAAGCCGTTCTTTATTTCTGAAGGACGGGAGGCTCACGGAATAAGATGAGTGAAATCTCCTTTCCAATCAAAGATTTGGCAAGAAGAAAAACTCAGACAGCGTTAACTATTCTCGGTTTAACAATATCCACAGCTGCAACAGTTTTTCTTGTTATCTTCGGAACCAACTTAGGATTCGAAATCAGCTTCCTCGCCAGAGGGGGACGATTAACCAGCGGATTCTCCAACATATTCTTTCAATTCATTCTCATTGTCAGCATTCTAAACATTCTAACAGGCCCAATCATAACATCCTTTCTTGTACATCTTACAATGTCTGGACGGATGCGAGACATCGGAGTGATGAAGGCATCAGGCTGCTTAAGCGGCTCCATTTTCGCCTATTTTATCACAGAACTCTCTATGCTTGTCTTCCTCAGCTCAATAACCGGAATAATCTTTGGGGTTGCAGCATTTTACGTTTCTACAATTTTTTTGAACGCTGCAGGCTTCTCTATTTCGCAAAGTCTTAACCTAGGGGTGATTATGGTTATCTGCATTGTTCTCATCATCTTTTCCCACATCTCCGGAGCTTCACCCATACGTAAAGCAGCCAAAGCGAAACCAACAGAAGCAATGTCCCCAATTTACAACTTCAGAACAACCGCTGGGCTGGGAAAAAAAGTTCCTTCAAGACTTGGCTTGACTTTCAAGGTGGCTTTCCGAAATTTGCTTCGCAGGAAATCTGTGACTAGTCAAGCGATAATCTGTCTCACTGTGGTTTTAACTTTGACTACGGTGACGATTGCTGGAGGAATGATCGCCAACCAGACCACCACAAGCTATGTCGAACGAGCCATCGGCAGAAACGTCGTTCTTGTAGGTCATCCAACTCTAACGAATCGTTATATTAACCTTCTTTCCCGGTTTTTTGAGGAGAAAGAAATGCAGCAAATTAATTATTTTGATCATGAGTTTGTTATTTCGGAATCGTTGGTAAGCAAATTGGATGATATACAGGGGGTTATTGAAGTTGATCCTCGTTTAGTATTGGAGAATTCTGTCCGAGAAGTTCCTGGAATTGTTCTTGATCCCATTGACCAGACTACGGCTGTAATCATAGGCGACAGTCGATCCGATGAAGCGTTAATTTTGGGTGTAGAACCTGAAAGCGTGGTTAATGATTGGCTGATTTTTGGGCGAAAACTTGGGAAAGATGATCAAGAGTCAACAATGATTGGTGATTCCTTGGCTGTAAACATGTTTAGTGACGCTCAAAATCAATCAATCAAGGTTTTTGATGAAAGTTTACTGCCCTATGATATAGTTGGGGTGTGCGTGGATCCCCTGAACAACGGAAAGGTTGTGTACATGCCACTAGAAACCTTATACAAAGACATAGGACAATCAGGATACAATCTTCTCTTTCTCCAGATTGATGCTTCAGAAAAATCGCAGGTTCTTGCCCAAATAGAAAACGAGGTTTCAGGAGAGAATTTGAATGTTGTAGAACTTGACACGATTTTGGATAAGCATGTGGATTTTCTGAATAACATCTGGTCTTTGGTTATGTTTCTGCCTCTCTTCTCTTTGGCAACAGCTGCAGTCTCGCTTCTCAGCTATCTGATGCTCTCTATTTCAGGTCAGCAGCATGAATTTGGCATCATGAGAGCCTTGGGCGCCAAACCAAGAAGCATAATGAAAATCGTTTTTTCTCAAGCTTTGATAATAATTTTAGTCAGTGGTGCAATCGGAATTTCTGCTGGATTATTCATCACTTTCGGGTTTTTGATTCCTGACCCAGTTATCTCCCAATCTACCATCATTTCTGTGTCAGCTTGGTTAATTATGATATTAGGACTGCTCTGCGCGTCTAGTTTGTATCCAGCCCTGAAAGCCGTAAAGAAAACAGTTGTTGAAGCTATTTCTGCGGTTTAGCCGAATAGAAGCAAAACTAATTAGGCATAAAAGCGTAATAATTAACTGCTATCAGGGGGAACTAAGAATTGTCTGAAAAACTTGCAGGACTCATTGTTTGTTATCGAACTGGCCCGAAAAATCAGGACACCAAAGAATGCATTCTCAAGTTCCCTAACATTAAATCACTTAACGCGGCAGCCCAACTTATAGGCAGAAAGGTCGCGTGGCCAGTTGAAGAACACAAAATCAAAGGAAAAATCGTGGCGTTACATGGAAAAAATGGTCTGGTGAGGAGTCGCTTCAGAAAAGGGATGCTTGGAAAAGCGTTATTGACCGCTGTTGAGGTAATCAGGTAGTTTAGGTCCCAACTTGGCTCGGAAATGCGTTAATTCTGTTATGTGCCCCTGAAACTCGTCTAAGAAGTTTTGAAGTTGCAGAATAGGAACAACAGGCACTTTGTTGTAGAATTTGACTGGACCCGGAAACAGTGAAAGAATTGCTGGAAAAAGAGTTGCTTGCGTCCAATCATCTAAACCTATTTCTCGTTGGATATCCTGAAGATTCTTTGCTAAAACTTCTGTTCTCTGTGCCTGTGCCGCAGCAACTTTTCTTATTGCTGAATTTCCCCAACCACGCCGCCAACGTTTACAATCTACGCAAACAATAATTGGTTCACTATACGCTAGGACATCGATCTCCCATCTTCTTTGTGCTGCTTTGAATCGGAAGCGTCGTTTAACAGCGAAGTTGTTTTTTTCAAAGGCTGTGGCTGCGAAATTTTCAAACTCTATCCATTCAAGAACTTTGCAGACTCTTTCAATGTCCGTTCCATGGTTGATGGCGTGAATGGCAAGTTTGACTCGTTGGTTCGAAGACAGTTCGATTAGTTCGTTTTCACATTCGATGAGCCCAATTTCACGAAGACCCCTCAAAACATTGTTGGCAACTTGAACAGGAACATTGGCGTCCATGGCGACAGCTTGTTCAGCAGCAGGTCCACTGTTTGTATGTTTTAGTATGGAGATTAGGACGTCTGTTTTTGTGGTCATTTGCTCTTTTGTTCCGAAAATTTTTTAGATAAATAAATCTTCTTCTGGAGGACGTATCATCTTGGTTGCGTTCGCGGTTTCAGATTTTGGGTAAGGATAGCCTCGGATTATGGCTACGGGGATGCCTTCGTTTGTTTGCCCGATGACCAGTTCAGCAGCTGCGGCTAACTCGTCGGCGATTGCGGTTCTCTTAACTTTAATCTTGTAACCGAAAAGGTCTTTTTCGCCTCTTCGATCTCGTATTGGCTCGAATCCGGCGACGCCTAAGGCTATGTTGATTTCACCCTGACGTAAAGGGCGCCCGTGAGTGTCCGAGACGATGACAGCAACATCCTTCCCAGTTATTTGCATTATCTTTTGTCTTATAATTCGGGCTGACCGATCAGCGTCTTCAGGCAAAAGCGCCACGTTACTATTTCCAGAAACGTTGGAACGATCAATTCCCGAGTTGGCACAGATCAATCCCTGTTTAGTTTCAGTGATGAGCTTTCCGTCACTCATACGTACAATGCCTTTAGATTCTCTGAGAATAGCCTCTACGAGTCTAGGGTCTTTGTTGGTTCTCTTGGCAACGGATTTGGCGAACTCTGAGGGGGTTACTGTTTCGAGATTTACAACGTTTCCCTCAGCCCTAGAAACTACAACGTGAGTGACTATGATGACATCACCGTTTTGGATGGGATTTCCCTGCTTTTCAGCGGCTTGGCAAATCAGTGAAGCAAGGTCGTCACCTTCTTTCACGATAGGCAAATCGGTTACTGCGAATATCTCGATTTTATTCAATGACAACGCCTCTTTTATTGGATTCAATATTGACTGTTTAATATTCTTCGTCTCTTGATGCACGGGTTCATGGCATATACATGCTTAATTATGTAAATTTGCAACTCTGATTTTTACACTTTACTATTAAAAACATTCGAAAATAGATGTTGATGCTTGAAGGATGGCTCCCAAATATAGTTGTAAAAGTTAAAAATTAACGGTTATTTTCTCGATAAAACATATTTTCATGTTAACATCCAACATTAGAACCGACAGCGAATATAAAAGAAGCAGTCATTTCAGGATGGATTCAGCTTTCTTCAGGTCCTGAGGCGTATTGACATTAAAAAAGGTCAAAAGGTCAGGTTCCATTTGCTCCAGAACCATCGTTGAAACATAGCGCACGCCCCTCAGATTGTCGATCATGGATCGCATGTTCCTGTTTCCCTGCTTTAACGCCTTCTTTGCTGCGGTTAGGGCGGATTTTGTGTGGTAAACTGCTTGAAGAGGCTCGATATAACCATTAGGCCATCTGGGAATAGCAGCACTCCTGTTGGTGCACATGTCTAGCAGAAACTGAACTATCTGGCTTGAAATTAAGGGATTGTCACATGGCAGAAGCAGTGAATATTCACCTTCAGCACTTGCGAATCCTGTAATGGCTCCAACAAGCGGGGTCTGGGAGTCGTCTTTGTCAATAATTACATTTGTTTTCTCTCCCAGAATAGTTTCAAATTTGTTTTTCTGATCTTTAGAGCTGACTACTACTAGAACCTCATCAACTGCTTTGGATACTCGGTTAATCACATGAAGGACAAGAGGCTTACCTGCCAAAACAACTAATGCCTTATCGCTGCCAAACCTTCTGGAGAAGCCACCCGCAAGAATTACCGCTGATTTCTGCAACCTAATCGAGGTCAAACAGTAAGAGTTTAACCTATTAGGCTTTTCTTCACTTCAGCAACAACAATGAACTTTGTTTACTTGCTTGTTTCCGTGTTTCGTCTAACTTCGTTCTCATCATCATCCGTTTCGGGGCTAAGTTAACGACAAACAGATGCCGTATGCTGTAAAAATGCTAAATTAATCATCCATCACATGCAGGATTTGAAATGTAAAAGTAAATATTGTTTGATTTCGTCCCGTTTCGCGCCAATCAACAAAAGAAAAATTGTGTCTGAAAAGACGCATGCTCAAAGTCACGGCACTGAAGCGACAAAACAACCAAGCGATGTCGCCAAAAGCACGCTCTCGAAGAAAAAATTTTGAAAGACAAACAAAGTTTCGTTGCTTTTTAGCCCTAAACCTAAACGGCACAGCCTATTTTTGGGGAAATATCATCATCTATCGACTATTGGGACGTTACAAGGGTTACGAGCTAAGCGCCAATAGAAGCGCAAACAAACAAAAACAGTCAGTAAAAACAACTTTCACTCAGGCATGTTACCTTACAAGATGGCAACTTAGGCCCGTATATAAGGTTCGAAAACGATCGCAAATCTCTAACATGGATAAACGTTTCAAACTTAAACCTTACTGGCGCCGAGCACTATTCGCTCCGGATAGGTGTAAACGTTCATTCGTTTGCCTCTGACGAAACCGATCAAAGTTACTCCTGTTAGTTGGGCTGCTTCCAAGCCAGAACTGATAGCCGCCGACAAGGAAGCGATTACGGGAAGTCTCATGCGTGCTGCTTTCAAAACTATATCTCCGGTGAGTCGCCCGCTCAAGGCAAGAAAAAGGTTTCTGAAATCCATGTTTTTTGTTGCTCCGGAACCAATGACTTTATCCACGGCATTGTGCCGCCCCACATCCTCAGCCAAAGCCGCCAATCTTCCATCTGTTGAGTAGAGTGCTGCAACATGAACTCCGCCTGTTGTTCTGAATTTTTTAGCGATAGTGTTGAGCTGCAGCACCGACTGGGAAACAACCTCTGCGTTTACAGTTGGTGTCATATCCAATTTTGGGAGACTGTCAATGACTTCGGAGAGGGGGCGATAGTCTGGGGAGCCGCAGGCGGAAACCACTAGACGTGCAAAACGTTGTGATGTTGAGATTCGCTGCTCAATATCAATGTCTGGTTTGAGTTTCACTAAGCATTTTCCGTCTTTTTTCAGCACTAAATTGTCTATTTCGTCTGTTGAAGTTAGAAGTCCTTCAGAGAGAAGATGCCCCACAGCCATCTCTTCCAGTTGGTCAGGAGAACAGATGATTGTTCCGTAGTGATGTTTGTTAAGGAATATGTGGAGGGCTGTCTCTTCTGCCACAAAATCGGTTCTCTCTTCGGTAGTTTGGTCTGAAACGTTTATTCGGGAAACTTTGATCTCCCGCATAGCATGTTTTCTCCTAAGACTTGAGTTCTGAGAGGACGTAACTTATGATTTCGTCGGCGATGCTTGTTTTTGTAACAGATTGTAGTCCTCTCCATCCTGGTTGACTGTTCAATTCTATAACTAGGGGTCCGTCTGGTCCCTCTACGATGTCTACGCCCGTAACCTTGCAGCCTATGACCTTAGCCGCCTTAACTGCAAGACTTTCCAGTTCCTCGGATAGATTTAAGGGTACAGGTTTTGCTCCAAGGCTCACGTTGGTCTTCCAGTTTTCGGCTATTCGCCGCATAGCCGCCACAACCCGGTCTCCTATAACAAAGGCGCGGATGTCCGAGCCTCCATGGTTTATGAATTCTTGAAGATAGAGGACACCATGATGGAAGGATATGGTTCTGAAGACTCTTGCGGCGATGTCTGGGTCAGCGATTCTGGTGGCGCCTACTCCTCTTGACCCAAACAGCGGCTTCACTACGACGTCTCCGCCTAATTCGTGGAAACATTTCAGTGCTTCGTCATGACTTTCTGTAACGGCTGTGCGGGGAACAGGTAACCCGTTCTCCTGGAAGAGGGTTAGGGAACAATATTTGTCCACTGACCGTTCGATGGCCAGTGGCGGATTGATTATCAGCATGCCTGACCGTTCCAGCTTATGCAGAAGGTTCATTCTGAAGAGGATTTCTTCTAAGGAGCCTCGTCCAATTGGACGTGTGATCATGGCATCCAAGTCTTGAAGAATGTCAATTTCGTTCACTGAAGCCTCAGGAGTGTAGTTTACCCGCCCGATTATCGGACGGTAACTGAAACAGACAGGGGTTACGTTCTGTTTTTCCATGGCTTTTCGCAGTTGCGTGGAGCACCAGCCGTCTTCGTCTCTGGTCATAATTCCCATTTTCAAGCGTTATCCCTTCATTCATCAAAGATTGTTCTGACAGATTAAATTAATGGCTCACAAAATGTTTTCTGTACCATGACCTTACTGTCCGAGCGTTTGTGGAAACAGCAATTTTTTGTTGCTTAGGTTTTCCTGAAAAAGCTGTTTTTCAACAATGAAGTATTATTAGTCTCCTAATATGATTGCTGAGCTTAGAATTTGTGGACTCCCTGCAGAAGTTGCTTGGGCTTTTCCACTTTCTGTGAGATGGCGAGGTGCAGGTAAGCTCCAAACGTGTTGTTGTATGGGGGTCCTTTCCTCGAAAACAGGGTTAATACGCGTCCGCCGTGGATGCTTTTGTATCCGTCTGGGCATGGTTGGTGTCCCCGAATCAGCGCTTTGACGTTAAGCATTGTTAGAAGCTTGTTTGTGACGTCTTCACCGAATAGTCTGCCAGCGCCTCTGGGCGAAGCGATTGTTCCCTTTATTCCATTCCATGGGTCGTTCCACAGGATTTCTTCAAGGTGACATTCTCGAGGATGCGTTTCATGGGCGTAAGCGATGTCGTTAACTGTGGTGGCTTGGCTTGGGGCTCCGCCGTGAAGTAAAACAATCCTATCTTTTATGATAACACCAGTATACAGGTGATTGTAGAGTTCTCGGAGCTTCAGGTAAGCTTCTGAGCCTTTGTTGCCGAATTTGTTTTTCATTTGAATTGGCAGGTCATGAGGGGATGCAAGGAGGTCAGGGGGTCCTTCATGGTTTCCTCTCATCAATATGACACGTTCAGGAAACATTTCCTTAAGCTTCAGAACAACATAGTAGACTTCAGGAGAATAGGTGCCTCGGTCTCCGTAATCTCCAAGAAAAACCAAAAGAACATCGCTGCCACTTTTCGCCTTACCTAGAAATTTGCTGTCCTCCAAGATGTGCACAAGACTTTTCAGGTCCCCATGCAAATCGCCTACAATGATTGCTTCTCCAACGGGCGGCACCTCAACAAGCCTGCCGGTTATCTTCAGATTTCCAACCCTTCCGTTTTCAGCCGCCAATTGCCTGCTGACTTTTCTGACGAGTCTGAGAAACTCTTCAACGTTTGATTCGGTTGCCAATTCAGCTAAAATAGAGGCGCTTCCGACGTGAGGAGTCATATTGCTCACCAGTGTTCAACTACAGTAAAAGATGGTGAGTCGACCTAAAAGTTGTTTTTGCATTTTAACCATGGTTTCAGAAAACAGAGATGTCAGAAAAAGACCGAATCTTAAATAATAAAGGGAATCAGAGCAATCATCAGTAGAATCCAAATCAAACTAGCTGTCACAGCAAATGTTATTCGAGAGACTGTTTTCTCGCTTACCTTTCGACCCAAAACGCTCTTCAACGAGATGTTGAACATTCGTCCTCCATCCAGAGGATAAATGGGCAAGGCATTGAACACTGCGACATTGACGTTTACGAACCATACCCAGAAGAAAAAGTTTGCAAAAGCATGCCATTGTGTCCCTAGCCCATGCGTGTAGAAGGGAATCAGGGAATCCGAGAAAGGTACTAGATCAGGACGCAAAGAAGGCGGAATCATGTATAGAAAAAGTGTTTCTGGAGTCAACGTCCGATAAAATGTTAACCGCTCCTCAGTCATTAAATCAAACACTCTGACTCCCATTACCGCTTTTTCTTCGTCTTCGGTTGATTCGATTAAATTCACAGACGTAGAAAACCGTTCCTCCCAATTTGTTCCCCTAGCAACAGTCACCTGAACTATGTCGCCTAGATTCTTGTCCTCAAGATATGTATTTAGATCATCATAACTGCCAATCTCCGTGTTATCCACTGAAACAAAAACATCCCCCGGTAACAACCCTGCCGGCTCAGCAGGCATACCCTCAGTAACATCCGAAATGTATACGCCATCAACGACCGGAGTCAACCCGTTAACAATGAGCAGAACAGCAAGAATGCATACTATGGCTACGACAATATTTGCGCCAACTCCTGCAGCCATAACCCTCAAAGAATCCTTAGATTTTGCTTTTGCAAGTTGCTCCTCATCAACATCTACGAAGGCGCCGATAGGAATAACCAGAAAGAAGAGTAGACCACTCGACTTAACGTTCAATCCACGGTTTCTTGCTATAATTCCATGTGCGCCTTCATGAACCACGATTGCGCAAACTATTGCCAGCCACCCATACAATATGGGAAGAAGTGGGTTAATTCCGGGTAACAGAAGATACGATTCGAGACCCAGTTCACGTGTTACAGTTCTAGCAGCCGGAGTCCACAACAAAGTGAATAGGCTACTGCAGAGCAGGTACAGTCCAATGGCAGCCACAACTGGCACAATAATAAGGGCAAGCCAAGAAATCAATCGTGAGGCTCGAAGGGATCCGAGCTTGTCAAAAACTCCACTGAACATCTGTGTCCTAACAGTCAGCAATGGAAAATTGAACTCGATTCTACCCTGCTTAGCTTCCTCCGCTTCAACTTCCTGACCAGTCAACGCATCCACCAAACACTCAGCCTTTAACTACACTCCCTAAATCATTAATGGTTATTAAAAGTATGAACCCGAAAATGGAACAGATGTTGTCATTGTTTTTGTTCATGTTTGCACATACAAAAAGTGATTCGCAGTAAAA
>Ga0315554_1001042_pt1 | contig 16469 bp, 12 predicted proteins | sample SalMarSW160370MG_FD_202114 | JGI IMG/M metagenome (GOLD analysis project Ga0315554, IMG submission 202114) | Salt marsh sediment microbial communities from the Plum Island Ecosystem LTER, Massachusetts, United States - Salt Marsh Sediment SW1603-70 ... | reverse complement strand
ACTCACTGAAGCATCAAATGTTTCAATTGACTCAGGCAGCTAAGGCGTTATATTCGTGACAGCGATAAGATTATTAGTCGATAAGGCCTTAAATTTATGAGTTCAGGCGATAATAAAGAGCGAATCAGCGTTTGTTTCACAATGCTTAAGGCATATCCGCTTTTTAACCCTGAGATAGAAACCATCTTCGGCGGAGCAGAAGTGGACCTCTATTGCATTGCAACCGAACTGGCCAAAGACCGCAATTACAAAATAAGCTTCATAGTCGCCGACTATGGACAGAAAAGGGCGGAGGTTAGAGAGTCGGTTACGCTGCTGCGAAGTGTGGATTTTAATAAGAATCTTGCAACGGCAAGCATACGTCTCTGGCGGGCACTGCGCACCGCCGACGCACAAATATACGTCAGGGAACTTTGCTCGGCGGTGACCACGGAGGTCGCCTTATTTTGCAGATGTTTCGGACGCAAATTCGTTTATCGCACCGCCAGCGCCGTAGAATGCGATGGGACGTACCTGCGAGAAAACTTTTTTCACGGAAAGGGATTCATCTGGTCCCTGAGACATGCAGACGCCGTACTTGCCCAGAACCAAACTGACGCAGAGAATCTTTCTGCAAGTACCGGGGTCTCTGTTCAGGTTATAAGGAACGCGCATCGGCTGCCGACATTAGATGAACCGGAAAAAGACACGATATTGTGGGTCGGCCGCAGTGCCGCCGTGAAACGTCCGCAGCTTTTCTTAAATTTAGCGAAACAAATGCCCCAACAGCGATTTACAATGATATGCCAGAGGGCGACCGATGACACACGATATGACGAACTTATCGCCAGGGCAAAACAAATCAAAAACCTGGAGTTTATACCGCGGGTCCCGTTTAATAAAACCCACGAGTATTTTCTGCGGGCAAAGGTCTTCGTAAATACAAGCAGCTACGAGGGATTCCCCAACACCTTCATCCAGGCATGCAAGTGCGCTGCACCTATTTTGTCCCTGAATGTTAATCCCGACGATTTTCTAAACAAACATAACTGCGGCATAAGCTGTAACGGCGACTGGCAGCGATTAGTCGATTCACTGAAGTTTCTGTTTGAAGATGAGCGTTATGTGCAAATGGGCAAAAACGGCAAAAAATACGCCGAAGAACATCACGATGTGACAAAGATTATACAGCAATACAAAGAACTTTTTGAAAAACTTGTTAAGCGCAAGACTCCTGTTGAAAAGTCCTTAGCGCCTTAATCTATGTACGACAGCAGCGTTACAGGCGAAAGGAACCACGCAACTATGACTGCCGAACAGGTTGAGCCTATTCGGGTTTGCTTTGTTATTTTGAGGGCTTATACTCTCTTTAATCCAGAGGCCAAAGGCGTCATTGGGGGGGCCGAAGTCGAATTCTATTATCTTGCAAAAGAACTGGCCAGGGACCCGAATTACCAGGTAAGCTGCATCGTCGCAGACTATGGACAGGAACAGATAGAAATCAGAGAGGGTGTCACGCTCATCAAGACACTGGGTTTCAACAAAAAACGAGTGTCGGCAACTTTCCGCCTCTGGAAGGCCCTGCGCACCGCTGATGCGCAAATATACGTCCGAAAATTTCCCTCTGCCGTGACAACCGAGGTTGCACTGTTTTGTAAACGATATGGACGCAGGTTCGTTTACCGCACCGCCAGCGCAGTGGAATGTGATGGAACGTTCATAAGAGAACACTTTTTCCGCGGCAAAGGATTCGTCTGGTCGCTGCGACAGGCGGACGCCGTGATTGCCCAGAATAAAACCGGCGCCAAAAATCTTACCGAAACCCTCGGCGTCTCCGCACAGGTAATAAAAAATCCCCATCAACTCCCGCCATTGGTGCAAAAAGAACGGGATACAATTTTGTGGGTAGGCCGCAGCGCCAAGGTAAAACGTACCAAACTGTTTCTGGAACTGGCTAAACAAATGCCCCAACAGCAGTTTACTATAATATGCCAGAAGGCAATCAAAGATACGGAATATGACAGCCTGGCAGCGAAGGCACAACAAATCACGAACCTGGAGTTTATACCGCGGGTTCCCTTTCGTAAAATCCGCGAGTATTTCCAGCGGGCCAGGATGCTCGTCAATACAAGCGACTATGAAGGATTTCCCAACACCTTTATCCAGGCGTGCAAGTGGGCCACACCAATCCTGTCATTAAACGTGAATCCGGACGGATTCCTCGACAAATATGAATGCGGTATGTGCGCAAACGGCGACTGGGAGCTTTTCGTGGATATGCTTAAACAAATGCTCAACCGTGAGACGGCACACAAGTTAGGTAATAACGCGAGAAAGTATGTTGAAGAATTTCACGACATTAACAAAATTATAAAAAAATATAAGACGTTGTTCATTCAAGTTGCTAAAGACAATACTGAACGCACTTAGAGCCGCAATCTCTTAAATTGAAAGCAAATATTCAAGGATACAGGATATGATTAACTGGCGCAAGTTCGTTTTACAAATTACGGCGGGAATTTTTAGACGAAAAATGTTTAGAAATTTTAAATTTCTTAAAATGATAGAGCACGAAACACCAGAGGCGCTAAATCAGCGGCAAGAAGAAAAATTGATACATCTTCTAACACACTCGTATAAGAATGTTCCTTACTATCACAAAATCTTGGATGAGGCTGGGGTTGTGAAGGATGGAAGAGTGTATTTGGAAAATTTTCAAAACATCCCCCTCCTCACTAAGAGTATAATTCGACGTGAGGGTGAAAATCTGTATTCGAAGGATTACAAAAAACGACATTGGTACCCAAATTCATCTGGTGGTTCAACTGGTGAGCCAGTCTTTTTTATCCAGGATTTAGACTACAAGGACTGGGTGTTTGCAGGTACATTTTTATACAATTCGTGGGGAGGCATGGATGTAGGTGAACCAGGATTGAAACTGTGGGGTTCCGAGCGTGATATCATGAAAGGCAGGGATAAATTATCTACAAAGCTGGATCAGTGGATATTCAATACCGGTTTCTTAAATGCGTACAGAATGTCACAAGAGGATATGCGCAAGCACATTAGTCGATGGAACAAAATAAAACCCAAGCAGATCTTAGCATATACGGATTCAATGTACAAGTTAAGCCGATTTGTGGAAACCGAGCATATTAGTGTATATTCTCCAGAGAGTATTATTTGTACTACTGCCAATTTACTACCGGAAGCACGCGAGCATATTGAGCGAACATTCAGGTGTAAAGTATTCAATCAGTACGGTTCCAGAGAAGTAGGTTTTATCGCCTCTGAGTGTCAGGCTCAGGAAGGACTGCATGTTTTTACAACCCATCAAAAACTTGAGATTCTTGACTCTAAAGGCCAGTCGGTAAAAGGCGAAAATATGGGAGAGATAGTAATTACTAATCTGAATAATTATTCAATGCCTTTGATTCGCTACAGGATCGGTGATACAGGCTGTTTTTCGAACAAGCCTTGTTCCTGCGGAAGAGGGTTTCCTTTGTTGAAGGAGGTTTCTGGGAGGGTGTTCGCCCATTTTGTGAAGAAGGACGGCTCTGTAATACATTCGCAGTTTTTTGTAGCACTACTCTTCTTTAAGCCATGGATTCGAGAGTTCAAAATTGTCCAAAAAGATTATAACCTAATCGAAATCTTGATTGCTCTTGAAAATGAGGTAGATGAACACGATATAGATGTCATAACAAGCAAGATAAGGCACGTTATGGGCGAGGACTGTAAGGTTGTACTTAAATTTGTCGATGAAGTTCCACCAACTGCAAGCGGTAAATATCTCTACACAATAAGCGAGGTAGGTTAGTTCATCTGCCGGCAAGAGACTTAAATATCTCCGCCAGCTCGCGCGCGATGATGTCGGCGTTGTAAAACTGCTCCACCACTTTGCGGCCCTCAAGACCTGATTTCACCTGGAGCGGCCGGTCCTTATAAAGCGACACCAAAGCATCATACCATTGGTCGGGTGAGCTGGCCGCCAGGCCGACATCACCCTTATCCAAAACTTCCCGGTTCATCCCCACAGGTGAAACAATCACAGGCAGCCCCACCCCCATGTACTGCAGCATCTTGAAAGCGCATTTGCCCCGCGACCATTTGTCGTCGGCCAGCGGCATAATACCCACAGACATCGAATGCAGAACACTAACCTCTTCTTCTACACTCCAGCGAACAAATCGCACCTTCTCCGCAGGCAGCAAGCTGTATTCCCACGGACGGTCTGCTGTCAGAATCAGTTCCGCCCGGTCATATTCCTGGATAAAACGAACCAGCACCGGCTCGATACTGTCGAGGTATTTAAAATTGCTGGATGAACCCGTCCACCCGATGACAAATTTCCCCCCCTGTTCATTTGCCGACTCGGGACGCAGCGTATACCTGTCCAAATCAATCGCTGTAGGTACAACATAAACCTTCTTACAATATCTGCCGAAGTACTCAGCCAGATAAGAATTCCCCGCTGTCACCGCATCCATAGCACGCGCTATATCAGGCATAGTGAACCGCCCGAACGGCCGGTGAAGCCATACCGCATCATCAACATCCAATATACGAGGCCGTTTCAGCAGTCGCTCAAAAGTCTCATAGCCTACTGCAAATTCCCGTCCGAGCCAGACCACATCGGCTTCGCGAGATCTAAACAGCGAAGAAATCCGATTCATCGCCTTGAAGGGTCCCGGAAAATAGTAAGTCTTGTCCGAAAACGGCATAAGCTCTTTAACAACCACACCATGCTCAGCAAGCCGTTGTATATACTGCCTGATTCGAAAGCGGGGAGCAGGTTTGTTAAACCCGGTGGTTAACGCCGCCAAAGTGATTGGTTCCGCAGGTTTCTTGCCATGATTCATTACGTATATCTCAAACAGCCTAAGAATTTATTCCATTTGACCCTGTTATCACCGGCAATTCATTCATCCTTCGTAAATACTACCTCGATACCACAGCATGGAAATATATAGCAAAAATCTTCCTCGTACCACTCCTGGAAAAAGCGGCTCAGGTTGAAAACCGCCCCCACAATCTTTTTGATAATTCTTCCGAAGAAAAACGGCGAATCAAACACAAGTTTCAGCGACAAAATTCTTATCTTCGTATCGAAATAATAATCCGGCACCTTTCGCTTTAACTGGTATTTTGACTCGACAAAATAATAGAAACTGTAAAGCCCGAAAAACCTCTTGTGCGTAGGGTCCGAATAATAGTAAGGATTTGAAAAATGAGGAACATAAGCAAATACCTTCCCCCCCTTCTTGAGAACCCGTACAATCTCGCTCATCAACCCTTCAAAATTCTCCACGTGCTCGAAAAAGCTGCGGACATAAATCTCGTCAACACATCCATCCGGCAGGAAATCAAGCCCCTCCTCAACGTCGGCAACTATATCCACCTCCGGCAAATCTATCCTGTCAACGCCGATTGCACCCGCCCTTTTCCGCCTGCCGCAGCCAAGCTCTAACACAACAGGCTTGTCACCGCTCAAAATCCGATTCAAATCTATCTTTATCACAGGCTCCATAAGTTATCCCACTTAAAAATAACAATCCTGTTTTCAGAAAAATAACGCGGTTTCATAACCATCTCATGCCTACACGTTATATCACTGTTTCAAAAAAACCTTTTTGTAAACCTTATACACCAGCTTTAAAATAAAACCTTTTCCTATAAAATAAAAATAGATTATCCAAAAAACTAACGGCAACGACAACTTCCCCTTATTAATCCTTTCTCTTAAAATCCCCCGGGAAAGTTTACAGCAGTAACCGGCGTACTTTCTTAATAATAATCTTTTATTTCTTCGGAAAATAACCGTCTCAAGTTTATGCATAAAAAACCAGTTGCTCTTCAGGCAGTGACGATACAGCCTCAATAAACGTTTCGTCACCCACGGACACGAATCGGATTCATTAAGATTAACCTTGCTCCACCCCTCAAAAGAATCCGGGGGAATATAGCCTAATTCCTCATATCGTGGAAATAATTGAACGCCCGGATAAGGCGTAAACAAAAAAAGAAGGTAATAATCGCCCTCTAAAAAATTGTCGCTGAACTCCGCAATTGTCTTCATGGTTTCAATTAGCTCTGTTTTGTGTTCTTTCTCTAAGCGCTCCTGCTGCAAATCGTATGGAAATCCAAACATAAAAGAAAAACCAATACTAATATTATTCTCATGCAGCAGCTTTACCGTTTTCAGGTTATCTTCAACAGTAGCGGCTTTTTGAATGCACTCCAGGGCTGGTTGGTATCCGGATTCTACTCCCAATAATATATTGGCTACACCGGCCTTATTCATTATGCTAAAAGTTTCCGAATTGTATCTGGCCAGCCCGAACGCATCACCATTGCATGTCAGCCATTCGAAATTTAATTCTTTTTCAATAACTCCCTCACAGATTTTCCTAGTCCTTTTCTCGTTCACGAACAAATTAGAGTCATAAAATCTAACCGAATCATAATTATATGTTTGTTTTAACTTCTCAAGGTCCGAAAGGACTCTTTCCGCCGATAACGCATTCCATCTTCTTTTGTATATGACATAATCGGCACAGAAACCGCACCGGTGAGGGCACCCGCGGCTTGATATATAATGCAAGATCCGCTTGCCACTTTTCCTAAAAAATTCTTCGACATCATAAAGATGATAAGGCAGGGGCGGCAGGTCACTCAAGTTCGGTATCGGTCTGCTGGCGGTATTTACCACCTCGCCATCCTTCTTAAAAGAAATCCCCTGAATATCTTCATAGCTTTGTTTATTCACCAGCCGTTCGATAAGCTCAGAAAACGTTATCTCTCCGTACCCCCGGACAACGATATCCACGAACTCATTTCGTAAAGTTTGCTCGGGGCAGGCGGTTGGGTGGTAACCGCCCCAGATAATGGGCATATCCGGCTTTTCCGCCCTGATCATTTCCGCTAATCTCAGACCATGGGAAATCTGTATACCCGTCATACAGGAAATACCCAGACAAATAGCGTTATTTAAGTCCGGCCTAAATTGCTTATAAGCCCTGTCCGGCATTTCCTGGGTAATAGAGATATCATAATCCTCTTGTTTGAGCAGTAAACAAATACTCAGTAAATTCAAAGGTAAAGGGCGTAACCACTTCTCTTCATCTAATGTAGCTGGAGGATTATAAAGTAAAATGGCCGGCTTCATATTTTTTTCTCTGTTTATCCGGGATTTGTCTCTGATACCAGTGCTGCTTGACCTCTTACCCTTAACATAAACAAGTTTATGACCAACTGTATTATAAAATATAACATAGAAGAAATAACACCGCCTAAAATACCATATAGCGGAATTAGTGTCGCGTACAGAACAACCACGGCAACTATGGAAGTGATTCTACTAAGATTAATCTCCTTGTTCAATTTATACTTTATCATGAAATGAGTCGCTACTATATTCAAAAAACAAAAGGGTATAATAAAAACATAAAGCTGGGAAAAACCGACCACATCCGAATACTCCTCACCATAAAGCAAAAGAACCGGGTACTTAATAATCGGATATAATATAATGGGAATCAAGAAAGATAGCAGAAAAAATTTGTAAAAGTACCTGATAGTAATCTTTTTAGACTGGTATAAATTCGGTATTATCGCCTCCACGGTGCTCTGTATTATCCTGAAAAATACATCTATAAATTTCATCACCAGGCCGTAAATAGCAACCTCGCCAAACGGAAGTAACGCCCCTATCAAAACCACATCCACCCTGCCGAATATGACCGTGGATAGAATCACTATCGTTAATGCGAAGCTCTGTCTTTTCCATCCTTCGTCAACTTCATTATTTCTTAATGAGTTTAAGGCTTTGAAATGATACAGAATATTAAAACCGCTGTTGACCAGAAAATAGGCAATAAAAATAACAATAATATTCCTCGTAAACACAATCGATGCCGTCACTGCAACCAAACTGATGAAAAACTTTATCGAATTATAGTAGGCAAGTTTCCGAAACTCAGACTTGCCCTTCAAAAACAGAATCCAGTTCTGTAAGCCTTCCTCAAATGGAAAAAACAAGGCAACGGCAATCAGGCCTATTCCCAATATCCTCGCCTTAAACAGGGAAATGAAAATACCTGCTATCACCAATAATGGTATACCGAGCAGGCTCCACAAAAAACTAAATGTGGTGGCTTTACGATAAACACCATCATAGCCCTGGGCAGCAGTTCTGAATACGCAAATTCTAACGCCGGGAATCGAAATAATTGAAAACAGCCCAAATATCCCCAATATAAACAAATACTGACCGTACAGTTCCTTGCTGCCGAGTCTCGTTAATATAATAGAAACGGCCAAAGCAGATGCTGTAGTGATACCTTGATTTATATTTGACCAAAATATTTTGGATGTGTGTGGCTTGAACTCCTCTACAAATCTCTTGGCTTTGTTAATCATACGCCATCTTCACTTTTAAGAACAACCGTTTCGACTTCGTAGGATTTTGACTGTTGTACAACCTATATCTGTTCTTCGCTCAGGTCGCCGAAAATAAAAAGACCCCATAAGCCTATGGAGATACCTGCTTTAAGGCCCAATATAATCCAAGACATAGTCACTCTTTATTTACAACATATGCCGCCATTCCCAACTCTGCCCACACAATCACCTTCGTGGACAACCACTCCACCCAATTGAAAAACCTCACCGGCCACATGCTGTTTCTCATCTTATAAAAATCAGTAAGACTTAAAACATTATCGGTTGATACAAAATCAAAATTATTATTTCTTATAGTTCTCATGACCGACTTGTAATCATATATATTTACATGAAAGACCGGATTGAGATTTCTTGTCAATGTCGGCAAGTTATTCTTCAGGCGATTGACGTTCCTTTTTATATATATTGACCTATAGTCCATTACAGAAAAAACAAAGAGCCCGCCTTTCTTCAACAACTCTTTCACCAAATTAAGACTATTTTTTACATCTTGTAAATGTTCTAAAACAGAAAGCATCACAACTACATCGACCGGCCCAAAAGATTTCAGTTCATCGACATCTCCAACTATTCTTTGTCCACGTTCTGTAGCCAGCTCTGTTTTGTCACTGTCTAAATCATACCCCACGGCATTAACTCCATAACCCTGGACCGTATCTAAAAAATCTCCCCAGCCACATCCAAAATCAATTATCTTCAAATCTCCTAATTTCTCTTTTCCCAAAAGCTTCAGTGTTCGTAATATGTTCATCCAGATACGCGCTAATGATAATCTTTTGTCGATTAGCAGTATTCCGTCCTTGTTCTGTGCATGGTCAACAGAATCCAAATATATTTTACGCAGAGTATCATCATCCCATATATTCTCACAATAAACCATCCCGCAATTTCTGCACTTCGAATAGGTAAGAAACTCTTCTTTCCCCCTTACGGCATTCTTGAACTCTTCCAAATGATAAGTCGGATTTATTTCAGAAAGCAGTTCAGGAGTAAATCTCATAATAACCACAGCTTCAGACCGGTCACACACAGGACAACTGCGTTTGCTCATAATATTCCCTTCTACATCAAAATATCAGAATCCTTTGTAGCCTTAACAACGTACCCTTTTTTACTTCTTATATATAATCGTAACTGCCTGTTTAACAAAAAAATCCCATGAGTTAGTATATATATACTTCTATTATCGTCCGAAACTCCCTGAAAAAGGCTGAATCTTCCCTCAAAAGGCTACAAACCATAGAAATCCTCCAAAAAATGCTAAAAAAACGTCCGAAAAAATGAAAAAATCTTGTCTGAAAGCCATATCCCCTATATAATATTACTTGAAATTACTCGAGTGAGAGGCCCCCAAGACCTCGGAAATTCTGTTAACCGGGCGCATGCGCCCAAGGCAATGGAGGTATGAACTATGAAAGCGAAAGCAATTCTTCTTGCAATCCTGATTGTTTCTGTCCTGTGTGGTCTGGCATCGGCGGAATGGACCGAGCCGGTACCGGTAACGGCGGTGAACACCGAGTTCGCGGACTGGACGCCTTTTTTGTCCTTTGACGGCCTGTCGCTTTACTTCGCCAGAGGCAGGACCTCCAGTTATTACTATTTCCGCATCTTCGAGGCGACACGCCAGCAACCTTACGGATCATTCACGTCGGTAAACGAGGTGCTTAGTTCAAGCAACCAACATGTTGCCACACCATGGGTTTCGCCGGACAACCTGCGGATGTACTATTCCGCACAGAAAGAGTCACCAATTCTATGGCAGCTCAAAATCAGCGAGCGGGCCTCGGTCAATGACCCCTGGCCGCAGGGCACAAATATCTCTGAATTAAACCAGCTCGGTAAGCTTAACATGCCGAGACTGACGGCCGACGAGTTGATTATTTTCTTTGGTTCATATAATATTCCTGGCGGACAAGGGAACGATGACATCTGGATGGCAACTCGGCCCGACCGATATTCACCGTTTGGCGCAGTGACGAATCTTACGGAACTTAACACAGCTTCGACTGACTTCGCTCCATTTGTTTCACCTGATGGCCTTACGTTGTACTTCAGTTCTAACCGTAATGGGCAATACCAGTTGTTCAGGGCGACCCGGCAGTCTCTAACCGAGCCCTTCGGCAATATCGAGCATTTATCAATTTTTGATACACCGGGTGGTTGGAGCGTCCACCCCAACCTGAGCGGTGACGGAAGCACGCTATATTTCATAAGACTTCTCGATAATGACCTATCAACTGGAGATATTTACGTCTCTTACTTGATAGTGGACCCGTATGAGGATGCAATAAATAGCATTGTGGACGCAATCGCCGAGAAGCTTGATGCCTTGGACAAGGTCAATTCGGCACTGGAAAAAGAATGGGCGGCCTACGAAGCCCTTCAAGAACTGCTTGAAAGCAGAGATTACGGCGATTTGAAGAAATCCGATATAATCTCCGCGATGCGAAAGATTTATTCTTCAATCCGGTAAGAGCAGCTCACGAAAAAGGCCCTGGATAGAAGCATCGAAAAGCTCGAAGATTCACTGGCCGCATTAGGCTGGCAGCCTCTGCCGGAACCGGTTCCCAGTCTGGTTGCACACTGGAAGTTTGACGAACGCCAAGGCACCATAGCGTACGATTCAGCCGGTACAAATTATGGAACCATCTACGGAGCCACCTGGACAACAGGCAAAATCGACGGCGCGTTGAGCTTTGACGGTGTGGATGATTACGTTAATGTTGCTGATAATGATGACAGCCTTGATATTGATAACTACATTACCATTACTGCTTGGGTGAAATTGAATGACCTTGGTGACTATTATTTTATTGCGGGCAAGCAACCGACCGGTACATCACGAGAAAATTATCCCGGCAACTATATTTTTAGAACGGCGCCATCCGATGGTAATTTACACTTTCACCACCAGACCGGCACTGGGGATCATGAGTATAGCAGATATTCATCGACATCTGGCATAGGCCCTGGAGCATGGCACCATGTCTCTGTTACTCTGGTTGAAGGAGGAAATGTCAACTTCTATATAGATGGTTCACCGGCGGGAACCTTGCCGCAAGAAGGAGTGTTTGGACTATTTAATGATGAGCCGGTAAGAATAGGAACAAGAAAAGACGAATGGTCTTACTTCAACGGTCTGCTTGATGATATCATGATCTTCGATATAGCTTTATCTGCTCAAGAAATCCAACAGCTTTATCATAATAGTTCAGAGGGATTGTATTCACAGTCAGTCGATGATAGAAGCAAAGTAACAAAGAACAGGGAACCTGTATCAAGGTAATCAGGCTACCGGTTTTATAGTCTTGGGACAGTTTCTTAACGCAAGGGGAATCGGCTGCATAAATCTTTTACTTTGGTCTGCGTCTGTTCCCTCAAAGACTCCGCTATCCTGTATCCGCCGTCGCTTAAAATCTCTATCCCCTTCAAGACGGCGTCTATCAACGCAGATATGCCCTCCATCTCTTCAGTCCCCATCCCATTTTTGGTAACAATCGGCGTCCCTAACCTGATGCCATCGGCGACCGCAGACCTTTTCTCGTACGGAAGATGAATCATATCGACGACGAGGCCGCACTCTTCGAGAGCCTTTTGTGCAGTCGCTCCGGTCAAGCCCTCACGCAAACTCGCCACGTTGATAAGCACTATATGATTGTCTGTCCCGCCGGTCAATATATCGTATCCCAAATCCACCAAACTTTCCGCCAGTCTTTTTGCATTCTCCACAATTTTGAACTGCCTGTCTCTATACTCCCCGGAAAGTGTTTCCTTAAAAAAAACGGCTTTCGCGGCTATGTTATTAAAATAAGGTGTCCCCTGCACCCCGGGAAATGTCGTCTTATCGATATACTCGGCTAAAGGTATCTCTTTTGTCCCGACCTTTATCCTGCGGTCAAAGTCTTTACCCATCAATATCAGCCCGCCTCTCGGACCGCCCGGCTTATACGTGCTCGTCGTCGTAAAATGCGCGTAATCGACAGGCGAAGGATGAGCACCCGCAATTACAAGGCCGGATATGTGCGAGATGTCCGCCAAAAGATACGCACCCACCTCGTCCGCAATCTCCCGGAACTTCTCAAAATCTATCGTCCGCGGATATGCACTCGCACCGCATATTATCAGCTTCGGCTTAAATTTGAGCGTCATGTCCCGGATAACATCGTAATCCAGAACAAACGTGTCTCTCTCAACACCGTAATTTTCCACTTCGAAGAATTTGCCCGTAAACGAATTGCTTGCCCCATGCGAATAATGTCCCCCGTGCCCGACGGCCATACCCAGCACCCTGTCCCCTTTTTCCAGCACCGCCGTTAGTACAATCTGGTTGGCCTGCGTACCCGAATGCGGCTGCACATTCCCATATTGTGCGACGAACGTCTCTTTGGCCCTGCTGACCGCTGCGCCCTCCACATCATCAATAACCTCACAGCCCCCGTGCATCCTGGCCCCGACAAAGCCCTCGGCCGTCTTGTTCTGCAGCACCGAGCCAAGCACCGCCAGAACCGCCTGCGAGCACTGGTTCTCCGCTGCCCCAAGCTGCAAAGTATTCCGCCGCCGTTCGTATTCTCTTGTCAGAAACTGATAAACCTGCCCGTCGAATTCCTTCAGGGCGATGAGCTGCGCCTGATGATACTGTTGTGAAGATAAGCCTTCTAACACCTTCGAATTCCTTCTTCAATCAACAAAATGCCCGTCCTTATTATCGGCTATTGAAAATCAGCTAACCAAAAAAAGTCCTGACAACATCGTTAAACGTGATGTAGAGAAAAAATCCCGCTATCAGCACCCACCCCGCATAGGCAATAATACCCTGCGTCCACTCACTCAGCGCCGAGCCTTTGATTTTCTCGACCAGCAGCAGAACGACCAGGCCCCCGTCAAGAGGCGGCAGAGGCAAAAAGTTCACCACCGCTATACACGCGCTTATCAGCCCAAGAAAATATGCATAGTAAACGAACGGCCGCTCGGATACTAATGTGTAACTGGCTGCAAGAATACCAACAGGCCCTATCAGACTCTTCGGACTAACATCCCTGCTGACAAGACGCCTCAATGTCAGGTAGGTCTGCGTTATAAACATAAGGGTCTTTTTATATCCCATACCGACCGCTTCAACGGGATTGCCGGCCTTATACAATCTCTTTAAATCATCAAATGGAACAGATTCTGCAAAAGTGGATTTAACTGTGATAGATTCTACGTCACTATCTACATCCAGCGCCGCATTGCCCGCTACATCCTCGTTAAAACGCCAATCAATCGTAACACGCTGACCGGGATACCGCCTGATTTCCCGGATAACATCATAAAAGTTCGACACCGCCGTCCCGTCAACAGCCGTTATCACAGCGCCCCGCGGAATCTCCGGCTTCCCAGCCCCCCCCTCGACGGCAATCGTCTTGCCAACAATCGCATGCTCAGCGTCAAGCGCAACACCTATTCCAATCAATGCCCTGTCACCACCCCGCGGCCTCTTGGGCTCTACAGAAAACATGAGGGCCTTTTCAAAACCATTGGCATCCGTGCGCAATACTTTGATGCCAAGTTCTCTGTTCTCATATTCTTCGGTAACATCACGAAGCTCTTTAAACGTGGGATTCTCAACTTCACCAATACCAAGAATGATATCACCGATCTTCAGATGAGGTTCATCAACCGTGTGTTTACGTACACCTATTTTACTCAGTAACTTGTCCTTAAATGAGACTGACTTCCGTGGTACACTGGTTATCCTCAAGCGAGGCACAATAGAATATATATGACAAAGATCCGATTCAGACTGAACTTCCCTTAGGGCAGGAACCATCTCCAGACCAATCCGTGTTTCAATTAACTCGGTGTTACCGCTCGCATCTTCTCGCTCAGCCACAACCTCCAATTCTGATACCAGTGAATCGAAAACTACAGGTTTCAAATCCCAATAGTTGCGCACTTCCTTACCGTTAACAGACTTAATGCGGTCGCCGGGAAGCAGATCTGTTGTTTCATACAGCTTTTCAACATCAGTAACCTTCGCGATAGTAAGACTCCAGGCTGGTATAACGCCAAAAAGTCTCATCGGATTGCCTTTAAGCAATTTAGCAACAATTGTAATCTCCTCTTCGGTATCGTCCTCATGCCTTATTGTCATCTTCACCGGTTCGTTTACGTCCGACAAGGCCGCTGCAATCTGTATATTGCTAAAGTCAAGATTCTCGCTCTTGCCCGCAATCTCAATGACCTCATCTCCGGCCTTAAGGCCCGCCAGGGCCGCCGGCGAATTCGGTACCACTGCCCCAACCACCGCAGGCGGCAGTTCTATGCCAATCAAAAAAACTATCATAAAAATTAACATCGCACTTATAACGTTACAGATTACCCCTGCAGCTAAAATAGCCATGCGAGTAGTAGCCGGCTTGTTGGCGTATGAACGAGGGTCGTCAGTGGTCTTGACCGGGCCCGTATCTTCCTGCCCCAGCATCTTCACAAATCCACCTATCGGAATAACGCCGATACGATACTCGGTCTCACTGGCCTTGGCATTTTTACCGAGTGTAAAACTAATTTTGCCCCCATCCGGGTCACCTTCTTTGGGAAAAAACTTCGGCAAAATACGAATATGATATCCGTCTTCGGCCCTTCGGATGCCCGCCAAAGTCGGCGGAAAACCAATCGAAAACGCTTCAACCTTCACGTCCGACAGCTTGGCAACTATGAAATGCCCGAACTCATGAACCAGCACAACCGCGCCAAACCCAAGCGCAACCAACAGGATATTACTAAAAGCACCGAAGTTCCGGATGATAAGATAAAGTAATACGGCCCCAACAACGCCCCATAATAACGCACGAGAATGCTTCTTAGTTGTTCGCTTCATCAAGCCTTCTGTTTCAGACATTCAATAACCTTTCTTCTGGCCCAGGCATCTGCTTCATTTATTTCGTCCAGAGACACACATCTCTTCACATCATGTTTATTCAGGCACTGCTCGACAAGTTCGACTATTGTAACAAATTTTATCCTGCCGGCCAAGAACTCCTGCACTGCAACCTCGTTGGCGGCGTTGAATACAACCGTTGCAGACCCGCCCGTCCGCGCCACTTCAAAACCCAGCGCCAGCGCGCGAAATTTTTCTAAATCGGGCTTCTCGAACGTAAGTTTACCGACCTCTTCGAGCCGAAGACGCTCGGCAATTCCCTCAACACGCTCCGGATAAGTCAGTGCATATTGAATAGGCAGACACATATCAGGCAGTCCAAGCTGTGCTATTACCGACCCGTCTACAAATTCGACAAGTGAATGTACAATCGATTCAGGATGTACCAGAACATCTATCTTTTCGACCGGCATATCAAAAAGCCAGCGCGTCTCGATAACCTCAAACGCTTTGTTCGACATCGTGGCAGAGTCAACGGTAACTTTTGGCCCCATATTCCAGGTCGGATGCGAGAGGGCCTGCTCGATTGTCACCTCCCGGATGTCCTCAATAGTAGCATTCCTGAAAGGCCCGCCGGATGCGGTTAGAATGATTTTACGGACCTCCTCACGCGCCCCGGCCTGCATCGCCTGGAAAATCGCCGAATGTTCACTATCGACCGGCAGGATTGTGCCCCCATTCTGCTTCGCCGTTCCCGTAAGCAGCTCGCCGGCGATAACGAGCGGCTCTTTGTTGGCGATAGCAAGCGTTTTACCCTTCTCAGCCGCCGCAAGAAGCGCAGGCAACCCCGCCGCCCCCACAACCGCTGTAAGGACAATATCAACCTCCTCAAGCTCTGCAATCTCCGTCAAGGCATCAGGCCCACCCAGAATCTCAACGTCCAAATCACCAATTAGCTCTCGAAGCGCATCTACATAATCAGCGTTTGTGACTGCAACATACTTCGACTTATACTTCTTTGCCTGTTCCGCCAAAAGCTCAACGCTGCTTTGAGCACTCAACGCAACAATCTCGTATTGTGTATTGCGTATTGCGTATTGTGTTTTTTCCTTCTCGCGATACGCATCACGCACGCCTGCCCCGAGCGAAGTCGAGGGGACGCGCG
>Ga0315554_1001041_pt1 | contig 16488 bp, 10 predicted proteins | sample SalMarSW160370MG_FD_202114 | JGI IMG/M metagenome (GOLD analysis project Ga0315554, IMG submission 202114) | Salt marsh sediment microbial communities from the Plum Island Ecosystem LTER, Massachusetts, United States - Salt Marsh Sediment SW1603-70 ... | reverse complement strand
CAAATTATTTCACATATAAAAACAATCAACTTTTTTGTGATGAAGTCCCAATTAAAAAAATAGTTGAGGAATATGGTTCCCCGGTTTACATATACAGCAAGAAATTTTTTACTGATAGGTATAACGAGTTTAGCAAAGCATTTAATGGAATTCCCCATACAATTTTTTATGCCTCCAAATCAAATTTTAATTTAAGTGTGATTAAAACTTTTCATGAATTGGGAAGCGGGGTAGATGTTAATTCCGAGGGTGAGCTTCTGAGAGCTTTAAAAGCTGGAGTAAAACCGGATAAAATTATTTTATCCGGTGTTGGTAAAACGGCACATGAAATTAAGATGGCATTAAAAAATAATCTTTTAATGATCAAAGCAGAATCAGACCAGGAAATCTATTTAATAAATGAAATTGCTTTAAAATTAAATTTAACAGCTCATGTTGCAATTAGAGTAAATCCCGATGTTGATGCCGAGACACATCCTTATATCTCAACCGCTTTAGCTGAAAATAAGTTCGGAATTCATTCATCTCATGCATTGGAATTATTTAAAGAAGAAAAGAAATTAAAAAATATTAAGTATACCGGGATTGATATGCATCTTGGATCCCAGATAACAAAAATGGAACCCTATGTTGAAGCAATTGAAAAATTATCCGAACTTTTTTTTAAAGTTAAATCCGAAGGAATAAATCTTCAGCATTTTGATGTGGGCGGCGGAATAGGGGTAAAGTATTTTAATGAAAAGACTTTTTCAGTAAAAGAAATTGCTGATAAAATAGTTCCTATATTGAAGAAATTAAATTGTCATATCTTTTTTGAACCCGGAAGATTTTTAGTAGCAAATGGCGGTGTTTTAATGACAAGAGTTATTTACACTAAATATAATAATAAGAAAAAATTCATAATTATTGATGCGGCTATGAACGATCTGTTGAGACCGAGTATTTATAAAGCTTATCATCATATCCAGCCAATGAAATTATTTCCTGATAGGAAAGATATTAATGCGGATATTGCCGGACCGGTTTGTGAATCGGGGGACTATTTTGCAAAAGATAGAGAAATCACTGAAAGTGAACGAAATGAATATTTAGCCGTAATGTCTGCCGGAGCATATGGAATGGTAATGTCATCAAATTATAATGGTAGAAGAAGACCCCCTGAAGTTTTAGTTGATGGTAATAAATTTAGAATTATCAGAAGCAGGGAAACATTTGAGCATTTGATTTATGACGAAGCTGACGAGCTTTAATTAATTTATTATCATCTAAAAGAAATATTTAAAATCTGGATTTTCTGCAAAAATTTAAATATTCATATTTGACGCAAATTATTTTTGAATTGCTGGTAATTTATTATTATTCATATAAAATAATTATTTTTTTAATTTAATTAAGAACCTGATATGGTCCGGGTAGTGATTTTACATTGATTAGCCTTAATGATAAGTCCATTTCCCTAAATACCCTGCGTGCTTAGACTTTTCTTTACACCGTGGATATTTACTAAAGCAGGTCCTAAAAACTTTAAATAATTTAAAGGATTAATAATGACTCGAATTTTTAACATAATGATTCTGTGCATCTTCATAATATTCAGCATTAAGCAAAATATAATTGCCGGTACAAATAATAATTCATCGAAAAATAATGTAAATAATAATAAGGAGAATCCGTTCTTCACTCCGAGTAAGCTTTCTTTTGAGGCGCCTCCATTTGATAAGATAAAAGATAATGATTACAAACCGGCTATTGAAGAAGGAATGAAGCAGCAGCTTGAAGAAATTAAAAAAATTACCGATAATCCTGCTCCGCCTACATTTGAAAATACACTTGTTGCCCTGGAAAAAAGCGGTCAGTTACTTACAAGGGTATCACTGGTATTTAATGCCGTAACTAGTGCTAATACAGATTCGCTGCTTCAAAAAGTGCAGGAGGAAGAAGCTCCAAAACTTGCAGCTCATAATGACGCTATCTTTTTAAATGAAAAGTTGTTTAAAAGGGTTAAATCAATTTATGCTAAACGAAACCAGTTAAAACTTAATCATGAATCACAAAAGTTAATTTCATACTATTATAAAAAGTTTATCCATGAAGGTGCAAATTTATCTGCCGGAGATAAAACAAAATTAAAAAAACTGAATGAAGAAGAGGCAACACTTATTGCAAAATTTGTGAATAGACTCTTAGCTGGTACAAAAGCGGGAGCATTAGTTGTGAGCGATAAGTCGGAATTAGCCGGTCTTTCTCCATCTGAACTCGACGCAGCATCTCAGGCAGCGTTATCAAGAAACCTTTCCGAAAAATGGTTAATACCTCTTCAGAATACTACCCAGCAGCCCGACCTTCAGATTCTTGAGAATAGGGAAGTGAGGAAACAGCTTTTCGAAAATTCATGGAACCGGAATGAACACAACGACGCAAATGATACACGTGCAATAATAGAACGTATTGCCAAAATTCGGGCAGATAAAGCAAAGCTGCTGGGTTATAAAAACTATGCAGCATGGCGACTCGAGAATCAAATGGCGAAAACTCCTGAAAACGTGGAAAAATTTCTTTCCGGTTTAGTTCCGGCTACGGTTGCTAATGAACAAAAAGAAGCTTCAGATATTCAAGCCACAATTAATAATTCAGATAAAAATTTTAAATTGCAGCCGTGGGATTGGAAATATTATGCTGAGAAATTGAGGAAAACCCGTTTCAATTTAGATGATTCCCTTGTTAAACAATACTTTGTTCTTGAGAATGTTCTTGAAAAAGGAATTTTCTATGAAGCCCATGAACTTTATGGTTTAACTTTCAAGGAACTTCATAATATACCTGTTTACCAAAAAGATGTCCGTGTTTTTGAAGTTTTTGATAAAGACAGTTCATCACTTGCACTTTTTTATATAGATTATTTCAAACGAGATAATAAATCGGGAGGCGCATGGATGGATAATTTTGTGCAGCAATCAAAACTCCTTGGAACAAAACCGGTAGTTTATAATGTTGAAAACTTTATTAAGCCAGCACCAGGCAAACCCGCTTTATTGAGTTATGATGATGTTACAACAATGTTCCATGAATTCGGTCATGCGCTACATGGAATGTTTGCAGATGAAGAATATCCCAGCCTTTCAGGTACTAATGTTCCGCGTGATTTTGTGGAATTTCCATCTCAATTTAATGAGCATTGGGCACTTTATCCCAAGGTTCTGGATCATTATGCTTTTAATTATAGGACAGGAAAACCTATACCAAAAGAATTGGTTGAAAAGATTAAGAAATCAAACATATTCAACCAGGGATATGATTTTACTGAACTTCTGGAGGCGGCAGATCTAGATATGGCCTGGCACACTTTACCATCTAGTGCACCGGAACTGAATTCAGGCAAATTTGAAACTGCAAGTCTGAAGAAAGATAGTCTATATATTCCGCAGGTACCACCCCGTTATCGTTCGAGCTATTTCATGCATATCTGGGGTAACGGATATGCTGCCGGTTACTATGCTTATTTATGGTCTGAAATGCTCGATGATGATGCATTTGATTGGTTTATGAATCATGGCGGCCTTACCCGTAAGAATGGAGATCGTTTCAGAAATATAATTCTTTCCCGTGGAGCCACTGAAGATTATAACAAGATATTTTATGATTTTACAGGACATAATCCTCAGATAGAACCGATGCTTAAGAATCGTGGGCTTGAATAATAAAATCATGGTAATGCTGATAGAGCATATTGGCATTTTTTATCTTACTTATAATGTATTTTTATACTGACATATTATTCAAAATGCTGTTTGAATAAATTCAATTTAGCTTTAATAATTTCAGGCTATCTTGAATTTTCATCGAACTATATTTAGTTTTAATAAATAATAATTTGCTACAAAGTAGCTTTTGACTAATATGTCATTACTTTTCATCTCGAATAGGGCACCGCAAAAGCATTTATTAAAAACATTTAAACCTCTTTATCATTTTACCTTTCTTACAATAATTTTTACAATTGCTACAGCAAACATTTTCAGCCAGAGTTCTAATTTAGTATTTGAACAAATCTTTCTTGAGCAGGGGCTTTCACAAAGCATAGTGAAATGTATTTTGCAGGATAAAGAAGGATTTATGTATTTCGGAACGGAAGACGGATTAAACCGGTTTGATGGTTATACTTTTACAGTGATGAGAAATAATCCGGATAATCAGAACAGCTTAAGCTATAACGATATAAATGCAATGAGTATGGAGTTGGATGGTGATATCTGGATAGGAACTTTCAATTCAGGTCTGAACAAGTTCAATCCTTATACAAAAAAAATAACCAGGTTTTCTTATGATCATAATAATCCTAATACGATAAGTCATAATAATATAAACTCAATATGTGCGGATAGCTTAGGGATAATTTGGGTAGGGACTGATAATGGGTTAAATAAATTAACTCCCCAAAACTCTAAAAAAGATGAATATATAATTGAAAGAATTTTTTATCAGCCGGATAATATTAATTCTTTAACCAGTAATATTATTTATTCTTTAATGCTTGATCATTCTTCAAATTTATGGATAGGTACGAATGATGGTATAAATTTTTTAGATAAGGAGAAAATTGATTCAAAACAATATGTTTTTAAACATTTTAAATTTGATATTAACAACACCAACTCACTCAGTAATAATACCGTAAGAGCCTTTTACCAGGATAGTAAAGGAAACATCTGGATAGGAACCGACAGGGGATTAAATAAAGTAATAAAAAATGATCAAAATGAAATATTGGGTTTTAAAAAATATCTAAATGATAATCATAATGATAATAGCATAAGCCACAATCAAATTTATGCAATATGTGAAGATAATTCCGGGAAATTATGGATCGGTACAAACGGGGGCGGACTAAATTTATTTGTTCCCGATATAAATTCTTTTACAAGATATTTGCATGATCCTTTAGACCTACGCTCTTTAGCTTATAATGAAATCAGGGCAATATTTAAAGATGAATCTGGTACAATGTGGATTGGAACTTACGGGAGCGGGATCGATAAAGTATCAAGGGGAGCAGGAGAATTTATACTTTATAAATATAGACCAAACGATCCCAACAGCCTAAGTCATCCTATAGTTTGGGCAATCTATGAAGATAAAAATGACATTTTATGGATAGGTACTCATGGAGGTGGATTAAATAAATTAGACCGGAAAAGAAATAAATATTTTTATTACCGTCACAATCCTAATAATAAAAATAGTCTAAGTAGTGATATAGTCAGAGTTATTTATGAAGACAGTGAAGGATATTTCTGGCTTGGAACACATGGCGGGGGTATCAACAAATTTAATCCTCGAACTAATACTTTTACCGTTTATCAGCATAACCCTGATAATCCCGGTAGTCTTGCCCTTAATGAAATTAGAAGCATCTATGAAGATAGAGCGGGAATTTTATGGGTAGGTACGTATGGGGAAGGATTGGATAAGTTTAATAGAGAAACTGAAACGTTCACTCACTACAAAAATGATCCGAATAATAATAAGAGTCTCAGCAACAATTTTGTTAGAGTAATTTATGAGGATGAATCAGGGAATCTTTGGATTGGGACAGAGGGTGGAGGCTTGAATAAATTAAATAAAGATTCTAATACATTTGAAAACTTTAAATCTGACCCTGAAAATGCGTCAGGCTTAAATAGTGATTATATTTTTACCATCCATGAAAGTCAAGCCGGAATTTTATGGCTTGGAACCTGGGGAGGGGGTCTTAACAAATTTGATATAAAATCTAAGAAGGCTGAACACTTTACTACAAATGAAGGACTTCCCAGTAATTCAATTTACGGTATCCTGGAAGATCAAAATGGAAATCTCTGGTTAAGCACAAATAATGGAATCTCAAGATTCAATCCCAAAACAAAATCATTTAATAATTATAATGTAAAAGATGGTCTACAGGATAATGAATTTAACGGCGGTTCATATTTTAAGAGTAAGGACGGCGAGATGTTTTTTGGAGGAATAAAAGGATTTAATTCATTCTATCCTCAAAATATTAAAGACAACGCATTTATTCCTCCGAATGTAATCACTTCATTTCAAAAATTTAATAAAGAAATTGAATTCAAGAAACCAGTATACTCTATTAAACAAATCGATCTTTCATATAAGGATTATGTATTCTCGTTTGAATTTGCTTCACTCGATTTCTCTGCTCCTGAGAAAAATAAATATGCATACAAAATGGAAGGATTAGATAAGGACTGGATTTTCACAAATTCCTCAAGAAGATTTGCAACTTACACTACATTACCTCCCGGCGAATATGTTTTTAGAGTTAAAGGTTCAAATAGTGACGGAGTATGGAATGAAGCAGGTACTTTTATAAATGTTGCAATTCATCCTCCTTTCTGGATGACCTTGTGGTTCAGGGGATTAATATTAGGATTAATTGTACTCTCTGTTTATTCGGTATATAAGAAGAGAGTTAAAAATATTGAAGGCAAAAGAAAAGCTTTAACAGAACGTCTTGAAGAAAAGACAAGGCTAACAAATGATCTTCAAAATGCATTGTCGGAAGTTGAATTACTTAAAAATAGACTGGAGGCGGAAAATGTTTACCTGCAGGATGAAATAAAACTGCAGCATAATTTTGGTAATATCATCACGCAAAGTGAAGAGGTAAAAAAAGTATTACATAAAGTAGAACAGGTCGCTTCAACAGATGCGACTGTCTTGATTTTAGGCGAATCAGGAACAGGAAAAGAGCTTCTTGCCAGAGCCGTTCACAATATTAGCAATAGAAGCGAAAGACCTCTTGTTAAGGTCAATTGTTCCGCTTTACCGGCAAGTCTAATAGAAAGTGAATTATTCGGTCACGAGAAAGGAGCATTTACAGGTGCGGTTTCAAGAAAGATCGGGAGATTTGAATTGGCAGACGGCGGAACAATCTTCCTCGATGAAATCGGAGATTTACCTTTAGAGCTTCAACCTAAAATATTAAGAGTTTTACAGGAAGGGGAGTTTGAGAGAATTGGTAATCCTAAAACAATAAAAGTTGATGTTAGAATAATAGCCGCAACTAACCGGGATTTAAACCGGGAAATTAAAAATGGAAATTTTCGTGAAGATCTTTATTACAGGTTGAACGTATTTCCTATTTATATACCTCCACTACGTGACAGGAAAGAAGATATACCAATTTTAGTTAATTATTTTATAAATAAGTTCAGCAGGAAAGTAGGGAAGAAAATAGAAATTGTATCACAGAGTATGATTGAGCAGATGATAGAATACAGCTGGCCCGGGAATGTACGGGAACTGGAAAATGTAATTGAGAGGGCAGTTATAACTAATGAAGGCAGCAAGCTGATATTAAATGAAATGTTGCCAAAAACAATTTCTAATATTGATGAAGAAGGCGGTTATAGTACTCTTGAAGATATCGAGAAACAGCATATCATTAAAGTTCTTGAAAAAACCAACTGGCAGGTAAGTGGAGAAAAAGGAGCCGCAAAAATCCTGGGAATTAAGAGAACTACTCTTGAAGCACGAATGAAAAAACTAAATATCCAAAAGAAATAACTGTCAATATTTTGGCTTTTGACAATATATTGACATCACTCCATAAGTAAATTCCAATCGATTTTTATTCCCAAAATATATCTGAACCGTTCGTAAGATTTTAAAGCCGTTCATACTTTCCAACAGTAATTGGCAAACCAATTGTATTGTTAAATAAAAAAATCAATATCAAAGAAAAAGAAAATGACCGACTTAAACAATAATATCAATAAAGACAAAAAATTGAAAAGTAAAATTTTCAACTATAACATTCCAACATTAATTGAAGTTCGGGCTGAATGGAGCGGGGGATCTCATTTGATGGATTTAATAGTAAATAAGATCGAACAGGAATATCACCAAGAGATTAATATAGTAAGAATTGATTTTGAAGCTCATAAAGAATTATTGAATCATCTGGGCATAGATGGAGCACCGGCTTTTTTATTTATAGACAAAGGCGAGATAATTGAAGTAATAAAAGAAACACTTTCAAAAAGAAACCTGGAAAAAATAATCCGTAAGCTGTATCAGAAGCAATCTTAAAATAGAAATAAAAGAATCCTGTAATTAATGAGTTAATAAATAAAATAATTAAAAACTTGAGGAGGTAAATAAAATGAAACATGTAAATCAAACCCGGTTTAGTTTGGTTCTGGCTTCATTAATAATTCTTTCATCTTTATTATTTGCTGCCGAACCTGATAAAAAATTTCTTGAAAAAATGGTCCCTGAAAAACCTGCACTTAATAGTGTCAATCTGTTTAATGACTTCTCTGTATTTTCAGATTTCAAATTATCAGTTATTGAAGATAATCTAATTGTCGGTATTAAATCGGATAATGCAGGTCTTCAAACTAGCTGTGCATATTTCCTCGGTGAAATGCAATCAGGTAAGGCAATGATTCCTTTACTTAGGCTTGCAAGGATGGGTGCAACAGAAGAGGCACGAATAGTTGCCGGTTTATCTTTATATAAGATCCATTCAAAGATAGGAATGTGCCAACTAAAAGGATTGTCAAAGAGTGATAAGAGTGAGCTGGTTCGAAAAGTATTCGATAGAATTTATAAGAAGTACATATGTGATAACTGCACATTTGAAGAGTTATAGAATCAAAAAATTGTTGATGGGGTTAATTCAAAGGAGGAAAAAATGTCAAACATAAATATTGAAGCACTGCATAATGAATGGAAAAGAAAATTTTCATTTCTAACAATCTTTTTTTTCTGTCTGTTACTTTCTAATGAGGCTATTTCACAAAATATGTCTTTATCTGAATTAACCCCTAATAAATATGCGTATCAGAATTTGGAATTAGCTTTAAAATGTAATAACTGCGGAATAAAAAGATCTGCTATTTACTTGATAGGTAAATATAAAATTGCAGAAGGCGAATATATGATTGAAGGAATGCTCCGAACCGAAGAAGATCCCTGTACAAAAATATTGGCTGCTTTGGTTCTCATGGAATTAAATCAGGCAAAAGGATTCTCAGCTTTAAAGAGATTATCAAAAAATGATTTAAATGAAGAAACAAGAAGATCAGCCTTGCAAACATTCTATCAGCATATTATAAATGATGTAGAAATAAATAAAGAGAAACAAAAACCCGATTGATTAATTCATGGAGCTGTAATTTAATTATTTAAAGTCCTATAAAACCAGCAAAAATAATATGGATGTAACAATTATCTTTATAGCTATTGCAGCAATAGCAGTTATATTTTATTTAATAAGCAGTATTATGATTTATGATGATTTGAAAAAACGAAATATAAAAGTCAGTTTTATATTTCTTCGCTTTTTGATCCCCTTTTATGCAAATGAATATAAAAAAATAACATTAGCTTGAACCGGAAAGATAGGTTTTTTGTTTTATTACTGGATTATTTCAATTAATACTGCTTTATTATTTGTTATTGCAGCAATTGTTTTTAAATACACTTAGAATAAAACCGGTATGGTTTAATACCTCTATGAAAATCAATTCTATAAAATTTATTAAATCCCTTGAAAGACGATGTATTTTAGTATTAACTTTAGTAACAGACAAGATCTAAAAAACAGAGGAGGTGTATAATGAAAGAGAAAATATTCTGGATTTTCGGGATTCTTCAAAGCCTTTCATTATGCGCAATAATCTTTCTGTTATTCAGGGCTCTGAATCAAATTAAAGGAGAAAGTGTTATCGGTTTGGATTCACAAATTTTGACGAGTATATCTTTTCCTCTTTTCTTGTTATTGGTAGAATATATAATCTATACAAAAATAAACTTAAAGATTTATCCTGATAAATCAGTAAAAGTGGAAGATTAAAGGATCATTTGAGATAAAAATGATAAGGTTCTTTCTTTCCTTAATTTCATTCATTTTTTTATGCAATCTTAATGCACAGACAATCGTTACATTCAGGTTGAATTATAGTTTCAGACAAAGATACTGCACTCAATTTTGTTTTTAATTTAGTTGATTACATTCAAAAAAATTTAGATGTAATTTCCGAACCGGAATAATTTCAACTTATTACAAAATGCGTGCATGAACATATAACCGGGAAGTTCACAATAGTTATTAGTACTTTGTATATGGATGACTGTAATCAGTCTGTTGTATCGTTATCCTTAAATAACTTATGAAAAATATTAAAATTATATCATTATCCGTGCTTATAATATCGGTTCTGATTTGGCTCATGGTTGAGTTGAATAAATCAACAGATGAATACCTGTACGGTTACTCATACAGGCAAAATAAAATTGTCAATACCATCCGGCTTCATAAATATGGAATTATAGGTAAGAATATTACAATTGGTATTATAGATGCTGGTTTTTACACTAAGCATCCTGTATTTAAGAATACCAGAATAATTAAAGAGTTTGATTTTGTTACAAACAAAACCACAACTTTAAATTATAAACACATTCAAGGGTTGGATCATGGTACAAACGTTTTTTCAGTTGTTGGTGGTTACAAAGTAAATGAGCTGGTAGGAATTGCTTTTGGTGCAAACTTTATTTTGGCGAAAACAGATATATCAACCGAGAGACGGGCAGAAGAAGAAGTCAATGCAGTAAAAGCTTCAAAATGGTTATTTAAGAACGGAGCAAATATTATTACAACATCATTAAGCTTTAATAAATTTGATGATGCAAATTATTATTTCCCGAATCAAATGGACGGTAGAACAGCGCTAATAACCAGGGCAGCTGATAGTCTTGCCGCTAATGGTATAATTTATATTTGTTCTGCCGGAAATAATTATGAAGAAGAATGGCATATTATTGAACCTCCCGGGGATGGATTTAAAGTTTTAACAGCTGGTTCAATTGATAAAAATTTCATTCATTCATTTTTTAGTTCATGCGGACCTACAATTGATGGCAGAATAAAGCCTGATATAGTTACGCCGGGGGAGGGAGTATGGGTTGCAAATTATTTACCAAAGCTTAAAACTGAGTTTAGCTGGTCTCACGGAACTTCACTATCAGCACCGATAGCTGCCGGGATAGTTGCTCTTGTATTATCTACGCACCCCGAACTTTCTTCAAACCAGGTAGTTGAAGCAATAAAAAATTCATCATCAAAAGCAGATAATCCTGATAATTTGTATGGCTGGGGAATACCGGATGCAGAAAAAGCAGTTACCTATTTTGGGCCGGCATTTTCTAATACTCCTGAATTAACTGATCTGGGAAACAAACTTGAAATAAAAACTTATATCCTAAGTAGTTATGGTTTGATTAAGTCGAGTGTTAAACTATACATTCTAAAAGACAATCAGGGGGAAGAATCTTATTATGAAATGAAAGAAGATGATGAAGATTGTTATGCCGGTTTGGTCGATATTAACATAAATAAAAGTAAAATAAAATTTTATTTTAAGGCAAAAGATAAAAGAGGAATTTCAACAAAATATCCTTCTGGTATCTTAGGTAATTATTTTGTTTTTCAAAGAACTAAAGGGAAACTTGAAATCCGCAAATAGATAGCACATCGAGATTAAAATAGAAACTAAAATTTAACATTCTATCAAATTTTCTTAAAAAATTTTATAAACCGGAAAATATTATTTACCGGTGTTTGTATGATCTAAATATTCCTGTAATTTACGGTATGCCTTTTGATTATATAAAAAATAAATTAACTATCCTTTTGAAACTAATGATGAATTAAATACGAATAATCAAACAAAAATTTTTTTGAAAGTGCAGTAAAAAAAATAGGAGAGACATTGTGAAAAACAAAATAATAAATTTTAGAAATGCAGTGTTTTCTGCTTCAATAATGTTTCTGATATTTTTTGCAGGCGGATGTATAATTTTTCATAAAGTGTCATATGAAGTAAAATTAAATCCAGATAACAGCGGCACCACAACTGTTTTAGTTACAGATATTCGTTCCGATGCAAAAACAGATAATGATTTTGAAGAAGATAAGAACAATCTTTTTAGTTATATGCTGAAGAGTAATGAATTCGTTGAGTCGATGAAAAAGAATCGTAAAAATATTATTAAAAGAGATCTATTTTTGGAAAATGATACTTTGATGGGTAAAGCAGTTTATAAATTTGATAATGTTAAGGGAATCGAAGGTATAGCTTACGAAGGGGGATTTTATTATTTGACTCTCGGTCTTGAGGACAGTGTGATTTCAACTAACGGGCAGATTATACAATCTAAAGACTATAAAAGGATTTTGTGGGATAGTAAAATCAATCCATTAAAATTTGAAATGCTGAGTTTTTCTTTTGATACAAATCCCTACAGAAAGTTGGCTCCATATTACGAATCATATAGATAATGCTACACGTATTCAAAATTCAAAGTGTAAGAGCAAGTTCAAGTGCAAGGGAAATCCATTTAATCATTCAGCCATACAACCATTCAATCATTCTTGAATTAATTTTCAGGGTGTGTTATGTTTGCTGAAATAGTATTTCCTCTGCCGTTTAGGAAACCGTTTACCTATATAATTCCAGCCGAATTTAAGCAGTTCGCAAAACCCGGGGTACGCGCTGTCGCTCCTTTCGGTAAAAGAATATTAACCGGATTTATTATAAACATTATTGAAAAGACTGATGTCTCGGAAAAGCTAAAACCTATTTCGGATATCCTTGATGATAAACCTATCTTCACTTCAACCGATCTTAAATTTTATCAATGGATTTCCGGTTATTATTTGTGTTCGCTTGGCGAAGCTTTAAAGTTAGGCATCCCTTACGGAACGGAAATAGAAAGTAAAAGAAAAATTATTATAGATCAGAATATATGTATTAGGTTATTAAAAGAGGAAAAGAATAAAAATTCAATTAAAGGAAAAATTCTTCAAATTTTAACTCAAAAGGATGAAATAAATTTATCTTACCTGCAAAAGTTGATTGGAAAGAAAAATATTTATTCAATTCTTAAAAGTTTAGATAATAAAGAAGCCTTATCTATTTTAAATGAAATATCGGATGCAAAGGTAAGACCGAAAAAAATTAATTTCGTTAGACTTAACAAACCTGCAATTGAAATTTATGAAGCAATACCGGAAATAGAACACCGTTCACCCAAGCAGGTTGGAATCCTTCTTGAATTAATTTCTCAAAAGGATAGATCTATTCCTTTATCGAAACTTTTAAAAAAAACTAATGCATCAAAACCTTCCGTAGATTCGCTTAAGCAAAAAGGTTTTTTGAAAATTTTTGAAAAGGAAATTGATAGAAAATATTCGGAAGATTATTCCGAAAGACTAATTGAATTTGAATTAACTGCACAGCAGAAAAATGTTATAGATGAAATATCTCCCGAAATCGAAAACAGCAAATTTAAAACTTTTCTTTTGTATGGTGTTACCGGGAGCGGGAAAACCCAGGTATATATTGAGCTGATAAAAAAATCTTTGGGATTGAATAAAACTGCATTGATTCTTGTACCTGAAATTTCATTGACCCCGCAAATTACTTCACGATTAAGAAATAATTTCGGAGAGCTTGTTTCCGTTATCCACAGCCGGATGTCTTTGGGTGAGAGATATGATTCCTGGAGAAGAATACTTAATGGAAAATCTAAAGTGGTAATTGGGGCCAGGTCTGCTCTTTTTTCACCATTAAAAAATTTGGGAATAATTGTAGTAGATGAAGAACACGATGCAAGCTTCAAGCAATTTGATATGGTCCCAAAATATAATGCAAGAGATTCCGCAATTGTTTTGGGAAATTTAAATAAAGTTCCTGTTGTTCTTGGCTCTGCTACTCCTTCAATTGAAAGCATGTATAATGCGTTAAACGGGAAGTATAAATTGCTAAACCTTCCGGAAAGGATTGATAATGCAAAGCTTCCCAAGATTGAGCTTGTAAATATTTCCATTGAAAGAAAAAATAAAAGAATGGAAAATATATTTTCAAAAAAGCTTCTCGATAAAATTGAAGACAGACTGAAGAAAAAAGAAGGGACAATAATTCTTCAAAACAGGCGCGGTTTTTCTACCCAGGTATACTGTGAAGACTGCAGCTCTGTTGAAACTTGTATTAATTGTTCCGTTCCATTGGTTTACCATATTAATAAAAATATTCTGCAGTGTCATTACTGCGGCTATATAAAAGAGGTGCCTAAAGTCTGTTCAAACTGCGGTTCTTTAAATTTAAAATATTTTGGAACGGGGACAGAAAAAGTTGAAGATGAAGTTGAGCGTTATTTCCCCAATACAAGGATAAGTAGAATTGATTCCGATTCGATTTCGAAGAAAACATCTTTAGGTAAAATACTTAACGAATTTGGAAAAGGTGATATTGATATTCTTGTTGGAACGCAGATGGTATCAAAAGGATTGGACTTCCCGCGTTTAACTTTAGTCGGAGTTATTTCTGCAGAAACAACATTGTGGCTTCCGGATTTCCGCGCAGATGAAAGAACATTTCAATTATTAACACAGGTCGCCGGAAGGGCAGGAAGAAGTAAAGTTGAAGGGGAGGTTGTAATACAAACCCAGAATGAACACAACTTCACTTTGCAAAGAGTTCTGCAAAATGATTATACAGGATTTTATCAAAGGGAAATTGAGACAAGAGAGAAAACAGGTTACCCGCCCTTTACACACATTTGTCTGGTTGAAACGAAAGATCTCGACATGGAAAAAGCAAAAGAAGCTCTTACAGATTTTTACAGAGAAATATTTGCCTATAAAAAATGGTTAATTATCTCAAAACCATCTGCCGCCATTATAGCAAGACTAAAAGGTTTTTACAGGTTTCATTTAATCATTAAAAGTAAAAAAGAGACCGATCCCGGCGGAAAGATTTTAAGGAAAGCTGTTTTTAATTCTTTTATTGAGTATAACAGAAAATCAAGATATAGAGATGTCCGGTTATATTTTGATATGGACCCGCAGAGCGTGATGTGAAAATAATATGTTATGTTAATATGTGAGGTTCACCTTAAAGGTGAGCTCACTTTTTAATTATCTAAATATTCTTAATACATGAAGGGTTTTATTTATGGCAAAAAGAAATATCGTTTTTAAAAAATGAGGATATTACCATATTTACAACCGCGGTGCAAATAGAAACAAAATATTCTTTGAAGAAAACAATTATATCTACCTTTTAAAAAATCTGTGTTAACTCTTTAAAAATGTCAGTATATAAAACTCTTTAGAAATGTCAGTAGTAATTTAGTTAAACATTATCTTAAAGTAATACTTGGGGTAACTGAAGGAGGGCGTAGCCCGACTGAAGTTACCCCATAACCGCTGCCCAATAGCTCCTTCGTTTATCATCTTTTAATTTTTCATTAAATCGTCTCCAAGGATGATCTTTTGGAACCTTGTGTAATTTGTATCCTTTTTTCCCAGGCTTCTCAGTAAGATGAGTATACCTAAGTTCTTGCCCATTAAAATAAATATGCAGTTGTCCATTCAACCATCTGGAAATTATTACAGTCTGACCTGGTCTTGGTAATGGAGCTAATCCTTTAAGAAGTTGGATATACCCTCCAGCAAGGTTTATCGTATAGTCATTTCTTACCTTCCTTGAAGTTTTGTAACAAAATATATTCCTCAGAGCATATCCATCTGACTTTCGATGTATATCTGGTACTTCAAGATTAACTGCAAATCTCGAATTATAATCCTTGATAAACTTTTTCTGAACATATCTGTTGGCTTCTGCTATATTTGATATTCCTTCACGCCTTAGTGCTTTAATAAGACGATCCTGAAGTGTACGGTTTACTCTTTCAACTCTTCCTTTTGCCTGAGGTGAGTGAGCATATATAGTATCTACATTTAATTCCTTCATTGCACGACCAAAATCTGTAAGCTTCCCCTCAGCCTTGTAAATATTATATCTATCGGTATATATACTCCTTGGAATTCCATGCTTGTTAACATACTCCCACAGTGTCAGTAATACATCCTGTGTATTCTCTGATACTGCAAATCTTAAATATACTTTCCCAGTTGAATCATCTACACAATTCAGTAAACAACATTCAGCTCCTCTACCTTCAAACCAGTCATGATGGCTGCCGTCAAATTGCAGTAGCTCTCCAAAGCAGCTTCTCCGCTCTCGTTTCCTTCTGTGTGGCCTTTTCTTTCGCATTGAGGTTGTTATCGCTTTTTGTCTCAGCCACCTCCTTACTGTCTCATGATCTAATGATATATTGTGATTCTCTACTAATTGTTCCGTAAATAAGCTCGGTCCGTAGTCATCGTAATCTGATCTATATATTCTTATTACCTTTTCTTTCAGTTCCTCCGGATATCCTCGGTTTGATTTTTTCCCGCGCAGTTTATGGATTATTCCTTTACTGCCTTCTTCCTTTACCTTCTTTAACACACGATATGTTTGTCGTTGACTTATTCCTATTAAATCTGCTCCTTCTTCTACTTTTAATTCCTTCGCTTCTATCTTTTTTATTATTTGCAGTCTGTCTATTTCTTTTTGACTCATTGTCAGT
>Ga0315554_1001040_pt1 | contig 16493 bp, 13 predicted proteins | sample SalMarSW160370MG_FD_202114 | JGI IMG/M metagenome (GOLD analysis project Ga0315554, IMG submission 202114) | Salt marsh sediment microbial communities from the Plum Island Ecosystem LTER, Massachusetts, United States - Salt Marsh Sediment SW1603-70 ... | reverse complement strand
GATATCTTTTTATTGTAATTATTTATAAACTTATTTTCCATTATTTTATCTGTATATTATTTTTATCTAATATACTCATTATTAATTTTTGGTTCTGGCTCTGCCAGTTTAGGATTAAGAGTAAGAAATTTTGTTAAAAATTCATATAAAAAAGATTATAACAACCCTTATGCAAAGAAACGCCAAACTATTATCAAGAGATTCTACAGCTTTATTATTAATTGATGTTCAGGAAAAGATCTTAAATGTTATGCTTAATAAAGAAAGACTAATTGATAATTGTATAAAATTAATTAAAGGATTTAAAATTCTTAATGTCCCGATTTTTTATACCGAGCAGTATCCAAAAGGTTTGGGTCCAACATCTAATTTATTATTAAAAGAATTGGAAGGTTTAAGCGCAATCCAGAAAACAAGTTTTAGCTGTTTGTGTGCAGGAAATTTATTTCAAAGATTAAAAGATAATAATGTAACTCAAGTTGTTGTATCTGGAATTGAATCTCATGTTTGTGTTCAACAGACAGTTCTTGATCTATTAGCAAATGATTTTCAAATTGATGTATGTGCAGATGCTGTCTCATCTCGGAAAGAGAATGATTTAAATACAGCATTGGAGAGAATGAGAAATCATAACGCAGAAATTACGACTGTTGAATCAGTTCTTTTTGAATTACTTAAAGAAAGCGGAACTGAAGAGTTCAAGAAAATTTCTTCAATAATTAAATAATAATAATGCGGAATCAATTCTTTTGAATGATTGAATGGATGAATGATTGAATGTTAAACTCATTCATCCTTTCATTTTCTACATCGGTTTAATAACCATAAGAACCACGGCAACATAAGGAGCTAAAGTTGCAACTGAACCCCATATATCCCATTGTTTAGCTAATCTTTTGTATTCATCCCAGTTAAATTGTGATTCATCTTGTGCAAGTGCCAAAATTTTCTTTTGAATTGTTACAACCTTAGCCATAAATGCGGCACCGGAAATAATCACTAAAATCAATGACCAGAATATCCAGGTTGTAGTAATTAAATTATATCCGCCGTGTAAAGCAGCCCCAATTCCGAAAATTATTATAATAGCAACACCGGGCATTGTAAAGTACCTGTCTGCTTTAATAATTCCATCAAAAGTATCGGCAATTTTTTTAGGATCTTTTGATCGCTCTGCGTGCATTTTCCAAAATGGTCCGACAGTTATATTTCCCAAAAATATAATTGCACCGAAAATATGTATAAGTTTTAATATTAAATAAACCATATCAACCTGAAAATATTTTGAACAAAGTTAAAGTAATTTTTGCAGAATAAAAAGTGTTTGCAATTATAGAATTAAAAGCTAAATAATAAGAACCTTATCTTGTAAAAAACTCATCCTCTAATACTTCTCTTTGTTAAAGAGAAGGATATGTTATCAATTAAACCAGAATTAATTAAAGTTATCTTTATAAATATTCGGCCAATTATTAATATTTTACTTTTACAATCAATATTGTTTTAGCTTGAAATTGCCAAACGTTGAACGTTTTTATGAGAATTATTTTGTTTGACTTTTCAGCCTTTAAATTTTACTTCAATATTTCGCCGTTAACACGGAAATAAGTTTCCGGTTTAATGAACCATTCTTTTTTACTACCGGGAAATCTCCTTTATATCCCCAATGACAATACGCAATATTATGTTCGTTAAAAATTTCACAGACATCTTTGTACCATCTTAAAGCTATATCTTCCGGGATTTTCGGATAAACACCAAACTCACCGCAATATAATGGGAGATTATTTTCTTTTGCCACTTTAATTGCAGGTTCCATAAGCATCAGCAAAGTATCTTTTATAAAATATCCGTTTGCTCCATCCCGCATAGCTTTTATTGTTTTTTCTGAAAGTCCCTTATAATTAGCTGTATCAACAATCCATCCAGGATAGTTAACCGGTCCTTTATATTCTCCTGTTTTTGTCCATGGTGCAGTATGATGAGTAAGTGCCATTGGAGTATAAAAATGAAAACTAAGAATCAGATTCTTATCATCCTTAGGGAATCTCAACTCCGGAAATGTATCTGCATGCTGCCACATATTTGATCCAATTACTACTACTCTTTCAGTTTCTTTTTCACGAATTGCTTTTAAGACTTTGTTAAGAACTTTATTCCAGTCTTCAGGGTCTTTTGCTGTCGGTTCATTTAAAATTTCGTATGCCACCATGCTATCCGGATATTGATGCAATTCATCAGAAAGCTGCATCCACATTTTAATTAACTTTTGCTGTTCAGCTTCATTTGTCCATAAAGGATTTGAAGAAGCATTGAAATAAAAAGACCGGATAATGTGTAAATCTACAATTACGCGTAAGTTATTTTTTGAAGCCCACTTTATTGCATTATGAAGCAAATCGAAAGCATCTTTATGTTTGTTTCCTGATGAATCCCATAATTGTACTTCATCAATAGGAATTCTAACGTGATCAAATCCTGCAGAAGCAATGGAATCAAAATCGGCTTCTGTAATATATTTAGCCCTTTCTTCACCTCTTTTCATGCTTTGAGACAACCAATGACTAATATTCACGCCGGTTCTTATATTGAAATTCTCTGGATATTTTTCTTGAGCAAGAATTTGTATACAGATAAAAACAAATGATGTTATAACTATAAGCGTTAAGTTTTTCTTGATCATAATTTTATCTCCTCAATTATTACAAAAGTTCCACTTCTTTATTTAATTTGATATCTCTAGAAGAAGATCCTATATTTAAAATGAATTTTCCCTTTTCTGCAAACCAACCCTGAGTTGCAGGGTTCCAGAATGAAAAATCTTTTTTATCCAATTTTATCTGGACTGTTTTGGTTTCACCCGGTTTAAGATCGATTTTCTTTAATCCTTTTAATTCCTTAACAGGTCGCGGGACAGAAGATTTAATATCGTGAATATATAATTCTGCAACTTCTTTCCCTTCTAAATTGCCGGTATTTTTTATTGTGAAACTAACAATAATGGTATCATCTTCTTTAAATTTAAACTTTTCTTTAGATACACTTAGATTATTATATTCAAAAGTTGTATAGGATAATCCATACCCAAACGGATACAAAGGCTCTATATTTCTGCTGTCATACCATCTGTAACCAACAAACACGCCTTCGGTATAATAAACATTAAAAATTTTGTGTGCTTTTTCCGCATTACCATTCCAGTCTGTATAAAGTTTTTCTCCTTCAGGTATATAACCGTAACCCGGTGAATCTTTGAACTCTTTTTCGATTGTAATGGGTAATTTACCGGATGGATTTGTTTTACCTGCAATTATTTCAGCCAGAGCTACATTACCCATCTGTCCTCCATACCAGGCATAAATTATTGCTTTGGCCTTACTATTCCAATCAGTCATTCTTATACCGCTGCCTGATGTTACTATTACAACCGTGTTGGGATTATTATTGACACATTCTTCTACTTTTTTTTCCTGATTAGCCGGCAGTGCAAACGGTCTGTCCCAACCTTCACTATCCTTGGTACCTACGTTACATAGAACAACATCTGCAGATTTAATTTGTTCCGGGGATGGGTTTTCAATGTAATTTAACCTGTCGCCGAATTTTTTCTTCAATTCATCAAACATTAAATGAATATCATATCCCTCAACTTCAGCAGAACCACCACCCCTTGCCAATTCTTTAACAAAGTCGCCGGTAATTAAAATATTTTTTACTCCTTTTTTAATCGGCAGAATATTGTCTTCATTCTTTAAAAGGACAATTCCTTCTCTTGCAGTCTGTAAAGCAACAGATTCATGTTCATCAAACTTATTTAAATATGCCGGATCCTTTTCCCTGCCGTTAAGTTTCATGGCAAAATATGTTCTAAGAATTCCTTTTACCATCCTGTTAACATCGGAAATTTGAATAGCACCGGCTTTTAAAAGCGAATCGACATTTTTAAGAGCGAGTGCTAATGGCATTTCAAGATCCTGACCTGATTTAGCAACCTTTTCTCCATTATAAACCGACCACCAATCAGTCATTACAAGCCACTTATATCCCAATTGTTTTTTTAATAGATTATTGATTACGAAATCACTTTGGCCGCACCATTCGCCGTTCAATAAATTATATGAAGTCATAACAGCTTTAGCACCTGCATCTACTCCAGCCTTAAATGCCGGTAAATTAATTTCATGCAGTTCTCTGTCACTAATTACGGAATTACTTCTTCTTCTGAAAAAATCAGTATTGTTTGCTACAAAATGTTTTAATGTTGCGACTGTGCCCGTACTCTGAACACCCGTAACATAATTCTCAATCATTCTTGCAGCCAAAAAAGGATCTTCGCCAAAATATTCAAAGTTCCTACCGCATTGAGCTTGTCGGTAGTTATTCATTCCCGGACCTAATAAAATACCTATGCCACCTGCCCTGCATTCTTCCCCGACAGATTTTGCATATTTGTATGCTAAATCAGGGTTCCAGGTTGCAGCTAAAGAAATAGGGCAGGGAAATGCTGTAGATTTTTCCAGTTGATATTTTGAAAGATCAGCTTCTCTGTAAGTTTTTCTTATGTGTACTCCTTGAGTAGCATCAGACATATAAACTTCTCCCAGATTTAATTTTGGAATTGGTCTGATTAGAAAATTCCTATCTCCTCCTACATATGCAATTTTTTCTTCCAGGGTCATTAAAGACATTACTGAATCAGCCATTTTATCGGCACGTTCATATGAAAGCGGTTTAAACTCTTTATTCTCCATTTTCGCTTGTCCAAAAGATTGGCTATAAAAAACAAGTAAGCAGAATGTTAAAATTGTAAATAGGATCGATCTGTTAAGCATTATCCCTCCAATTATTTTTTAAATTTTAATGATATGTATTCCAATGAAATTATTCGAAATTAATTATAAAATATAAGGTATTTGAAAAATACAAAAATAACCAAAAACTATAAAAGCAATGATTAACCCGACTGCAAATATCCAGTGTGGTTTTAAAACATCCCATGCTTCTTCACTTAAAATTTTAGGCATAACAAAATAAAGCCCTATAGCAACCCATACTGCCTGCAAAGGAGTTAATAAAAGTCCGTCAAGTATTGCACTAAGCTGTACAAGAAAAACCGATTTAAGTCCGAAAGTAAAAACAATAATCATGCTTGCACAAAGGAAAAAGATTAGAAATCCATGAAACTGTTTTTTCCAAGGAAACCTACTTCCAAATTGCGGGATACAAATTCTAACTGAGTCCGCCAAGAGACGCGGCCATCCTGCTAACTGTCCGATCTGCGTGCCGATTAATGCTATTATTGCAGAAAACATAAAAATAAAACCGCCGAATTCTCCCCACTTTGAAGAAAAGATTTGTGCTATAGTTGTTGCAACTTCTTCTCCTTTAGGCGCCAACTGTAAAGGTCTTAAAATACCTACACCCGCCATAAAAAATCCTATAGTAACTATATTGCCGATAAACATTGCAATTGTTGCATCGGCATAAACAACATGGCACCACCCTTTTATTTTCTCAGCTGAAGTGCGGGTTAAATTGCCCAGCATATTTAAATCGGCAGGTTTACCATACTCTCTATTCTTTGCCGCACCATATCCCGCACCAAGTACCCAGTAGGTATACCATACTTGGCTGGCAAAACCACCGGCTCCCCATCCTAACAAAGGTAATATTTCTCTCCATGGATTAGGTGATGCTCCGGCTTTTGATATTGCCCACCGAGGTACAGATGGAATATTTAGAATAAAACTTTTTAAAAATTCTGAAAAGCCTGGAAATATGGTAACACTCACATATAAAACTCCAGCAATTATAATAAGGACAAAAAAGCTCATAACAATTTTCAAAAGATCAAATATTCCAGACCAGACAACAAATAAGCTGAAAATAGTAACAAACCATCCGCCAATAAATGGAGATACTGGAACAAGACTGCTGATAAAAATACCTGTTACGGATGCAATAGATCCAATTGAAATAGTTGCCGATATTAGCTGTACAACTAAAACAATCCATACAATCCAGTGGTGCGGCCCGCGAATGCGATCGAACATATCAATCATCCCTTCGCCTGTGCAAACAGTATACCTGGCTCCACTCATGCCAATCCAATATTTCAGGAAAATTCCAAATGCAACAGCCCATATTATGGAAGTACCTAATATTGCCCCCGTACGCGGTGCAAGAATAATTTCACCCGAACCGATATATTCGGCACACCAGATAAAAGAAGGACCAACTAATGCTAAAACCGTTAAACCTTTTGGCGGGGTTTCGATTTTTTCTATCTGATTTTCCATTCCCTCCATTGATTTTAATAAAGAAATGACTTTTGAAGATTTTAATAAAAATAACTTTATATTTTAACAAGAGACAAAAATGTACAATTATTATGTATTATGCTTGCATCATCGAGTTTAAATATTGCATAAAACTTTAGTCGCATAAGGTGAGTTTAATGGATATTGAATGAAAAATATACTTTTTTATTTATGAACTTTAATTTTAATTATTCATTATCAGGATTAGGTTTTGTCTCTTTTTTCCCTTCATTAATGTTATTATAAAACCTTTGGGTAGGATAAGCAAAATCTATATCTTCACATTTTGAAAATTGTAACAAAATATCTTCCCAAATTTCTTCTTCGCTTGTTCTTCGTTTTCTCGGATCGCAAAGATAACGAATAGTTAACATTACCCCGCTGTCCCTGACACTTGTATAAACAATCGGTGTCAGTTTAGTATAAAAGATCATAAACTTTTGAGATGCTTCTTTAATTCTTTCTTCAGCAGATTTACTTAAATGTTCGGCATAATTATTAACTATTTTGGACAATATATCTTTAGCTTTTTTCCAGTTGCTTTCAAAGGTTACAAGAACCGGTATTTCATTCCAGATATAATTAAAACCCGTAGTGTAATTTGCCTGAACCTCACTAAAAACTTTGCCGTTAGGAATATGCAATATTCTCCCCGTAGACTGTTCAGCATCAACCCAATTGCCTATCTCCATCAAAGTAAATTGGAATATCCTTACATCAATTACATCGCCGGAATTATTTCCAATTTGGATCCTATCGCCAACAATAAAAGGTTTTCTCCATAATATAAACAACCACCCTGCGAGGTTGACCAGAGGATCTTTAAGTGCTATCGCTAATCCGGCAGAGAGGAGCCCCAAAAAAGTTGCAAGCGAATTAAAACCTTCAAACCAGATTCTCCCGATTAATAAAAACCCAATCGTGAAAGCAATGTAAACAGTAGATTTTCTCCAACGGTATTGACTTCTAATATCAACATTTTTACGGAAATATATTTTGAGGATAATTTGACGGATTAACCACAGGATAAAAATTATAACAATCGATGTTATTATTTTACCTTGCAATGCAGGGCTGAATCCCAGAGTTTTTTCAAACCAATTGGTAATATCCAACTTTATCATTAAATATTAATATTTAGTGTATATCAAGTTATAAATAATAAGCAAATAAAACCAAAAACCCATAAATAAAAAACGGATAGTTTTTGCTACCCGTTTTAATTTCCTGTAATAAGAAAAATTTTTTAGAAATATTTTAAACGATTCTCAATAAGTATAGTACTTAAAGTGAATCGACAACTTTTTTAAGTTTGTTCCTTATTTCATCTGCTACAGAAGCAAGTGATTGATTTTTGATTGCCTGCATAGATGCTACAGGATCAACAGCGGCAACTTCTATTTTTCCATCGGCTTGTTCAATTACGGTTACATTACAAGGAAGCATTGCTCCTATTTTATCTTCGGCTTGAAGTGCCTTGTATGCAAAAGGCGGATTGCAGGCGCCAAGTATTTTATACTTCTTAAAATCAACATCAAGTTTTTTCTTTAATGTTTCTTTAACATCGATTTCTGTTAATACTCCAAAACCTTCTGTCTTTAATGCAGAAGTTACTTTATCAATTATACTATTAAAATCACCATTAAGAGTTTTACTGAAATAATAACTCATTTGTATTTCCTTTATATTTTTTATTGAATGTGATGCAAAAAAAACATTAAAGTTTCAAAAAGGTGATTATCAGCGCACTTATTTGCGATATAAACAAATGATAGTATTAAAATGATTCAAATCAAATCTGTAAAAGTAGCATTTGTAATTTTTTGCAAATCTTTCGGGGAAAGAGAAATTTGCATTCCCCTAATCCCTGCACTTACATAAATTCTTTCAAACAGTTGAGCAGTTTCTTCTATAAAAGTAGGAAAGTTTTTTTTCATACCAATTGGTGAGCAGCCGCCTCGTATATATCCGGTTATTGTAAATAAATCTTTTAATTTTATCATCTCAACTTTTTTGTTATCGCTTTCATTGGCAGCTTTCTTTAAATTTAGTTCGGCAGTTACAGGAATGCAAAAAACAGTAATCCCGCTTTTATCTCCGGATGTAACAAGAGTTTTAAAGACTGCTTCTGCATCTGCTCCAATTTTATTTGCAACTGTTGTCCCGCTTAAATCGTTTTCATCAACTTCATAAGACATTGTTGTATACAGTATATTATTTGATTCTAAAATTCGGATAGCATTGGTTTTAGACATAACCGAAAAAAATTATCCTGCGAATGGTTAGATAAAATTTTTTTTGAAATCTTTTAATGTTATGGAAACAGCATGACTGGATGCATGTTTAAAAATTTAAGCCTTTTGCCTAACATCAAATATTGACTAACTATAAACTTTAAATGATTTTTCTTACACTTGAACTTAGAAACTGCTTTACGATTGTTTTCTTTCATATTTCAATTCTTCATAAGATAAATCATAATTTTCTGCTTTAAGTAGAAATTTTGTATATGGATGTTTTGGTGAATTAAATATTTCTTCGGTTTTTCCTTCTTCGATAATTTCACCATCATATAATATTATAATTTTGCTACACAATTTTTGTAATATTCTCAGGTTGTGGGCAATACAAATCATTGTAATATTAAATTTTTTATTTATCGATAAGAAAAGATTAAGTAAGTTTAGCTGTGATTCGGGATCTTGAGCAGAGAAAGGTTCGTCTAAAATTAGTAATTCCGGATTTGCGGCGAGTATTCTAGCTAATGCTGCCCTCTGCTGTTCACCGCCGCTCAATTCATATCCTTTCCTTTTCCACAAATGTCCCGGGAAATTAATCGAATTAAATATTTCTTCCATTTTGGATCGAGGATTATATTCACTACTGCTGATAATGATTGCTTCTTCAACAATTTTATCAATTTCACGTAATGGATTTAATATTTCGCCGTTATTTTGAAATAGGATTTGTATGGGTCTCTTTTTTTTATTTAATGTATTTTTACCGGAAAAAATAATTTCACCTTCTGTTTTAGGTAATACTCCTGCAATTATTTTTGCCAGAGTAGTTTTACCGCTTCCGGATTCACCGGATATTCCTAAAATATTATTTTCCTCAAGATTAAAATTAATGCTGTCTAAAATCTGTATAGTCTTTTTACCTGACCTCACTAAATAGCTTATATTTTCTAATTTTAAAATTTCGCCCATTATGATATTTCTGTATAAGAATTTAAAAATAAATTCAGTTTTTCGTTATTCGAATTATCAAAAAAATCCGGTACTGAAAAAAATTCAGTCAGATTTCCATCAAATAGAAATGCAATTTTATTACTAATTCTTTTTGCGAACAATAAATCCTGTGTTACAAGCAGAACGGAATTATTAGCAGAGGAAGCAAATTCTTTTAATTTTAACAAAACTAAACTTGCTATCGGAGAATCAATCCCTGAAGTTGGTTCATCTAGAATAATTATCTGCGGATGTGTAAGAAGGACAAGAACCAGGCTAATTCTTTGCGCCATGCCACCGCTTACTTCATACGGATACAATTTAAATAATATACCAGGATCGGGGAGAAAGAAAAAATTCAAAAGTTCTTCTGTTTCTTCGAGATTTTTTGTCAGCTTATTAAAGTAGTAACCAAATTTCTTTAAATGATCAAAACTGTTTATTGCATCCTGGAAAACATATTTTATTTTTTTCTGTCTTAGTTCCATTAATTCATTTTTTTTTAATAAAAGGATATCTTGCGAGTTGAAGAGTATTTGCCCATCAATTTTATAAAACCTTTTATCAAGCAGATCGGTTAGTGATTTAATTAAAGTAGACTTGCCGCTGCCGTTTTTTCCAACAATGGTAAAAATATTATTTACGGGAATTGAGAAAGAAATATCTTTTAAAACGGTTCTAAAACCATTGCGACGTTTTAATAAAAGATTTTTAATAGCTACATCAAGCATCAGCATTCCTAATCTGCCTGCAGAATACTTTTTTAAGGTACGCAAGACAAAGAATATTTTTGTATTTACTTAACAAAATAATAAATTACGAACAAAAATATTGAGGATTATTTGAACTCAAAAATAATTACCAGATCATTTTCTATATTCCTGTTTATTCTTTTAATATCTTTCCAGTCCTGCAAGCAGGAAATCCCTGTTGAATCCAACAGAGTAATCGTAGGTTTAACATCTGATGTTAAAACATTAAGCCCTCTTTTTGCACTAAGTTTGGATGAAGGTAATATTAGTGAACTTTTATCCCTTAGTTTAATTCAACCTGAATGGAATGATGCAAAAAGTAATCTTGAAATAAAACCGATGTTTGCAAAAAGCTGGGAGTGGAGTAACGACTCAAACTCGATCACATTTAATTTGCGTGATGATGTAAAATGGTCTGACGGCGAAAATTGTACTGCCGAAGATGTTGTTTTTTCGTTTGATGTTTATTCCGATCCTGAAGTACAAAGCCGTCTTTACGGTACATTCGAAGATTTTAATGTCGATAAAGATCAACATATTGATTTAAAGAAAACATTTGTAATTCTGTCACCTTATGTTTTAAAAATTAATTTTCTTCCCGGTTCGAATCCAAATTTATTTTATATAGCTGTTCCTATCATACCTAAACATATATATGATAAAATCTCCAGAAAGGATTTCTCTACTGCAAAACAAAATCTTGCACCGGTTTCAAATGGTCCGTTTCTTTTATCTAGCTGGGAGAAAAATCAGTCGTTAATTCTCAAAGCAAATAAGAATTCTTTTCTATATAATCCTGATAATATTTCAGAATTAGTTTTCAAAATAATTCCTGATTATAACTCAAGACTTACTCAATTAAAAAATGGTGAGATTGATTTAATGGATCTTATCAGGCCAGACGATGTTCCTGAATTAAAACAAGCAAAGAACATAAATATAATTCCGGTAAAAGGCAGGGAATACGATTATATCGGATGGAATAATATTGATCCTTCAGACTTTAATAAAAATAAAAAGATAGTTCCCAATAAATTTTTCGGAGATGTAAAAGTAAGAAAAGCATTAACTTATGCAATTAATAGAAATGAAATATTGGATAATTATTTAAATGGCTATGGAGAATTAGCAGTTACTCCTGTGACACCAATATTCAAAAATTCAATCGATTCCAGTATAACACCTTATCTCTATGATGTAAAGAAAGCGAAAGAATTGTTAGCCGAAGAAGGTTGGAGAGATTCGAATAATGACGGAATATTAGATAAACACGGGATTAAATTTTCATTTACATTAGATATTCCCAGCGGCAATCCAAGACGCGAATTTGCTTCAACAGTTGTTAAAAATAATTTAAAGGAAATAGGGATAGAAATGAATGTTGAACAAATGGAAATGGGAGTTTTTTTGGATAATGTTTTTGGAAAAAAAGCAAATGCATGGATGGCAAGCTGGTATGTACCTATTCCTATTGAATTAAAACCGTTTTGGTATTCCGATCTTGAAACCACTCCAATGAATTTAGCAGGCTACCAAAACAAAAAAGTTGATAAGCTTCTCGAGGAAATGGAAAAGAAAAATTCCGAGAAAAGAATGAATGAACTTTATTTTCAATTTCAAAAAATAATTCATGAAGATGAACCGGTAACTTTTCTTTACTGGATGGATGATATTGTAGGTTATAATAAAAGAATTAAAAATATTGATATTAACCCTCTTGGTATCATTCAAAAGTGCTGGAATTGGTCTGTTAGCAAATAGCAATAGAAACCTTCGAGGTTATGGTTGAAAATAACTAGTTGTAAACATGGAAGGTTTAAGTTTTTTTGAAAAATAAAGTGAAATCTTCAAGGATTTTAATTCTTAATCCTATATGTTAACCTTGAAGATTATTGATGTAATTGGTCTATTAGCAAATATGTTCTATGAAAAAAGAACTTACAAAAGTCCTGTTTAAAAGGGTTTCTACTTCATTAGTAGTTCTTTTTCTTTTAATTACATTTGTATTCTTTCTTTTAAGGATATCTCCGGGAGATCCATCTCAAAAATTTATTTCACCCCGATTAAGCCCCGAACTGGTGAAAAAAGTCAAAGAATCTTTTGATCTTAATAGTCCTCTTTTATATCAATATAAAGCATTTGTTATAAACCTCGCTCAAGGGGATTTGGGAATATCCTATAATTATAGGATGCCCGTAGTTTCAGTTATTGAAGAATACCTTCCTTTTACTCTAATCTTCGCATCCCTCAGTTTTATAATTCAAATATTATCTGGTTTCCTGTTAGCTTTGATTACAGTAAAAAAAAGGGATGGACTTTTAGACAGGGCAATTTCAAAAATTAGCCTTGCAACATATGCAACCCCATCATTTGTAATAGGAGTAATTTTAATCTTCCTTTTCTCCGAAAAACTAAAGGTTTTTCCTTCTTCCGGTTTAAGGTCATTTGATGCAGGTTCATTTTCATTTCTTCAAAGTCTTACGGATTATATTAGTCATCTTGTTTTGCCGATAATTACTCTTTCACTTCCGGGGATAGCAATATATTTTAAATATCTCCGTGATAACCTTGAAGATGTGTATAACAAACAATTTGTTATAAATATGCGTGCGCTTGGCTTTACGGAAAAAGTAATAACAAGAAAACATGTCATACCAAATGCAATCAATCCTTTAATATCGGTTGCCGGAATTGAATTGGGTATTTTATTCAGCGGTGCATTAATTACAGAGGTAATCTTTGCATTACCGGGAATGGGTAGACTGACAATTAATGCAATACTAACAAGAGATTATCCTCTGGTAATTGGATGTTCCATTGTGGCAGGTATTCTTATAATATTAAGCAATTTAGCAGCGGATATAATTAGGGCTAGTTTGGATAAACGATTAATTAAGGGGAGTCTTAATTGAATAATTATAAAATCAAAAACTGGTATGTTATCCTCTTATTATTATTTATTTTATTTTTTTTAAGATTCAGTTTAATAATTAAATCTTATTTATTGTTCTATAAATTCATTGGATTTTTATTTTCTGATTTCTCAACGGCAATAAATATTTTGGATTTCGGCTTTGCTGATTTAATTGTTTCTATCCTTTTAATAGTGCTGGTTCCATCTTTAATTTTATATGAAAAAAATAAAAATAACCTGCTGGCTGTTGTATTAAATAAGAAACTTAATTTTTCTTCTTTTACGGTGATAATTTTAATTTCATTTTTTATATTCGCGCCATTGATAACAGATTCAAATCCTAACTTTCAAAAAGATATCGGCGTTACAAAATTGCTCCCTCCTTTAAGTTCGGTTGATGTTATTACTTTGAAAAAGGTGAAAGTAATTAATAAAGATAAATCAACTTTTTTATTAAATCTGAAAGATGATGTTGTTAAAAATTCTTTTAATGAAAATCTGATTTTTGCAGATAGTGTTAAACTAGGTGAGCCCGTGATTTTTTATCAAAAAGGGAAAGAAAAAGAAATTCAAAAAAACAAATTGCAGTCGGTAAATAATATACCTTTAATTGAAAAAAAACATTTCCTTTTGGGAACCGATGAATTTGGCAGAGATATTTTTTCCAGGTTAGTCTATGGAGCACGTATTTCATTATTAATTGGATTAGGAGCAGTTTTTATTTCTTTACTATTAGGTTTATCTCTTGGATTTTTAGCTGGTTATCCCGGCGGTTTTACCGATTCACTTTTAAATAGATTTACTGAAGTTTTTCTGGCTTTCCCGATTATATTTTTGATTATTCTTATTCTTGCTTTATTTGAGAATTCATTTTTCACTGTTATGTTGGTGCTCGGTTTTTCAGGATGGATGAGTTTATTTAAAATAGTAAGAGGTGAAATTATTTTATTAAAGAAAAAAGATTTTTTTATCTCGGCACAAATGATTGGCTTAGCTCGTCATAAATTATTATTAAAAGAAATTTTACCTATTATTTTAGCACCTGTAATTGTTAATTTAGTTTTGCTATACGGTAATGTTATACTTGCCGAATCAGCATTAAGCTATTTGGGATTAGGAGTTGGGAATAATTACCCCTCCTGGGGAGCAATGATTGAATCCGGTCAGGCATATATTGATAAAGCCTGGTGGATGATTTTTTTCCCCGGGTTGGCTCTCTTTTTTACTTTATTTGCAGCAAATAATATTGGTAAAGAAATTAATATTCATTATAATCCTGCTTTAGAGACATGATAAACGAAAGATATTTAATTAAAAAAAAGTTAGGTGAAGGAAGGAGCAAAGTTTTTTTATGCAATGATGTTGAAAACCCTTCTGAAGACATTGCAGTAAAAATATTATCGAATAAGGCGGACGAAGTTGAAATAGAAAATTTTCGCAATGAGTTTATAACCCTTCGCAGATTGAATCATCCCGGTATAGTTCAAGCATTAGATTTTGGGACAATTGTAAAAAATCATTCATCAGAAGATAATATAATTAGTGGTAGTAAATACTTTACACTGGAATATTTTAATGGTAAACCTTTATTAGAATATAAAGATATTAATGAAGAATCTCTAAAAAAGATTATAACTCAAATATGTGCTGCCATTTTTTACCTTCATCAATCGGATTATATTTACTATGATTTGAAACCTGATAATATACTTGTAAAGAAATTAAATGAAGAACCAATTGTTAAATTGATTGATTTAGGATTTGCTCAGAAGCTTGATTTTAAACAGGAAAATCAGAAATCTAATGATAACAAATATATAAGGGGGACAGCAGAATATATTGCACCCGAATTATTAAAAAATGAAGAACATGATAACAGGGTAGATTTATATTCACTTGGAATGATTCTTTATCGAATTGTATACAAAAAATTTCCATTTAATAGTAATGATGAACTAAAAATTTATAAAGCTCACCTTGAACAAGATTTTGAATATGAAAAATCCCGGTATTCAAATTCTTTAATAAATGTTATAAAAAAACTGCTTAATAAAGATCCTGAAAACAGATACAATAATTCTTTAGAAGTTTTGTATGATTTAGATATTTCTATTAATAATAAAATAACTAAGGACTGGAACCCTGCATGGATATTTGTAAACAGAAGAGATGTGTTAAACATTTTAGACAGGTATATAAATGATAAATCAAGCAGCGAGATATTTACAATAAAAGGGTTTGAAGGCAGCGGGAAGACTGCGCTTTCTGAGGAAGTTAATTTTATCCATAAAAATTCGGTATTAATAAAATACGACAAATCAAAATCTGGATACCGATTTTTAAAATATTTCCTTAAAGAAATGATATTTAATGATTTCATTTATTCTAATATCTCCTCTGAAACTAAAAGCAATGTTGAAAACCTACTTAAAAATCCATCAGCTGAACTAATTGACGAGTTAAAAGGAATCTTTGCGAAAGTTACTCAGGGATCTAATTTCATCTTAATTCTTGATGATTTTAATAGCTATGATAATTTCACTCTTGAAATGATCAAAGATGTACTTCCTATCTTCCAGGTAAATAAAATTAAAATTGTGGTTACTGAAGATTCGGACTTTGATTATACCTCAAATTCATTTCAAAATGTTAAGGAAATTAATCTTACTCCCTTCACAGATGTTCAAGTTATGGAACTTATCGAAAAAAGCTATAATAATTTTTTCCCTAAGGAAGAATTAAAAAAGATAATCCTCCTCTATGCTGATTTGCTCCCTGGTAGTATTGAAGGTTTTATAAGAGACTGCCTGCAATTAAATATTATTCAATATAAAAGAGAACAAATTACAATTGACGTTTCTGAAGAAAAAGCCAAATTACTTAAAAGTTCACATGATCAGATTTATGAAGCCAGGCTTAGTTATTTAACAAATGATGGGATTAACGCCGCTAAGATACTTTCATTATTCAACTTAAATTTAGATGAAAATATTCTATCCGATCTTCTCGAATTAGATATAAATAAAACTTCATTAATTGTAGTAGAATTAAGAGAAAACAATATATTACATTCTTCAAATATAGGAACTAAACTGCTGTTTACATCCGAAGGATTAAAAAAACATATCTATGCAAATTTTAAAAAGAAGAAAGAATATCACCTTGACGCTGGAAACATCTTAAAAACAAAACTTCCTGATTTTGATAGGAATGAACTCGCCCGTCAATTTGAATTAGGTGAAGATTACAATACATGCTACGAAATCTTAAAAGAAGA
>Ga0315554_1001036_pt1 | contig 16517 bp, 18 predicted proteins | sample SalMarSW160370MG_FD_202114 | JGI IMG/M metagenome (GOLD analysis project Ga0315554, IMG submission 202114) | Salt marsh sediment microbial communities from the Plum Island Ecosystem LTER, Massachusetts, United States - Salt Marsh Sediment SW1603-70 ... | reverse complement strand
TTCGGGTCCTTGACCTCACCGGCTCTTCGATCCATATGACCGTGCTGATCTTCTCCTTTATCCTGCCCTCCGTCTTCCTGGGCATGCCGGTGGCCGTATTGCTCGACCGCTGGCGCAAGGAGAGCGTCCTGGTGGTCACCAACCTGGTGCGCGTCGTAACCTGCCTGTTCCTGCTGTTCTTCCACAGCGATGTCTGGATCATCTACGGAGTGAACCTGGTGTTTGCCACCGCCAGTCAGTTCTTCAACCCGGCAGTGGTCGCCCTTATCCCAGCGCTGGTGCCCAAGAGCCGACTGATCAGTGCCAACTCCCTCTACAACTTCACCCTTATGAGCGCCCAGTTCGCCGGGATCGTGTTCCTGACGCCGATGGTGCTCAAGTCGGCGAACTGGGACGGGATGTTCATCCTCAGCGCTGTCTTCTTTGCGGTGGCCGCCTCCCTGAGCTTCTTCCTCCACCCCGGCGACCAGGCCCGCAGGGAGACCCGCTGGGAGGGCCCGCTGTTCGGCGGCATCCCCGAGGATTTCCGCGCTAGCTGGAGGGCCCTGCGGGGCGACCTGGCCTCGGTGATGGCCATGGTTCAGCTCACCCTGAGCAGCGCCCTTGTCCTTCTGTTCGCCGTCCTTGTCCCCCGCTACATGAAGGATACCCTGGGCGTATCCGCCGATAACGCCGCCTTCGTCTTCGCTCCCACCGGCGTGGGGGCGCTCCTCGGCCTGCGCTTCCTGCCCTGGTTTGCCGACGCCATCGGCAAGGCGCGGGTGGTGGCCGTAGGTCTGGGGGGCATCGGTTTCTGCCTGGTGGCCCTGTCCCTGGTGGAGCCCCTGGCCACTATCCTGGAGCGTATGGGGGTGGACCCTGGAGGGGTGGGCGGACAAGGCCTCTTGTGGACCCTCACCATGTTCTTTGCCTTCCCCTTGGGGTTGAGCTACGCTCTGCTCAATGCGCCGGCCCAGACGGTGCTCCACGAGCGGGCTCCTGCCGAGATGCGGGGACGCATCTTCACTACCCAGATCGTCTCCGCCAACTTCTTCTCCCTCCTGCCCCTTCTCCTCGTCGGTGTCATCACCGACTATTTGGGCATAAGCGCTGTGCTCGCACTCGTTGCTTTTGGAGTGGCGGTGGCTGGCGCTCTGAACATCGTGGTGACTCGCCGCAGCGAGCGGTCGGGGTCGGATGCCCCTGCCCGGACGGTATCTGTTGAGGATGGGGTGGCGCCTTCTGTTGACATTGACACTAGAGAAAGCGCTAAGTTAGAATGATGGCGCATTGGCATGGCGCTGGGAGGTGGTAGTGTGATCGAGATGGTCATCGAGAGCATTCGAGTGAGCCTCATGAACTATCAGCGTGTGGTCATTCTCAAAGAGAAAGACTCCGATCGCTACCTGCCCATCTGGATTGGCCCCGCCGAGGCCGATGCCATCGCTGTCCGTCTCCAGGACGTAGCCGTATCGCGGCCCCTCACCCACGACCTCCTCCGCTCCATCATCGATGCCCTCGGTGGCAGCATTCAGTACATCGTGGTCAACGACCTAGCCAACGATACTTTCTACGCTCGCATCATCATGGAGGTGGACGGGCGGACGATGGAGATCGATTCGCGGCCCAGCGACGCCATCGCTTTGGCCGTGCGGGTGCAGGTGCCGATCTTCGCTGAGGAGACGGTGCTGGATAAGGCAGGCGTTCGCCTGGACCAGGAGGACGCTGAGGAAAAGGTGAAAGGGACTGAGCCCCATACCCAGGTGAAGCCAGAGGAGTTGGAGAAGCTCTCCCCCTTTCGCGATGTGATCGAAAGCCTGGATATGGACGACTTCGATAAGCGTACCTCATAGGGGGCACTGCTTTCGAGAGCCCACAGAGGCCCCAGGCCCCTCGGTTGCTTGGGGCTTTTTGTCGGGGTAGGCCAGGCAGGACAAGGGTGCAATAGCGGCGGCAATACCTGAGATTCACAATCCACCGGTCGAACCCTGTTTCCCCATCGCCAGCGGGCACGTTTCTGCTGCGATGGGGCCAAGGAGCCAAGATGGGCAGGCTGCCATCAGCCGTCAGGTTATTGGGGATTGGCTGGTACTTCGCCCTCTGCATAGTCGTTGGCATCGTCGGCGGCGTACTGCTCGACCGACAAGTGGAGAGAGACCATATTTTCACCCTCTTGGGGCTCTTCCTGGGCCTTGCCCTGGCTTTCTTCGGGGGCTATTTCATGCTGCTCGAGGGGCTGAATCTGCGCCGGCCACGGCAAGGAGATGACCGATGAAGGGCATCAGGCTCCGACTGGTCATCGTTGGCCTGCTCATCCTGATTCTGGCGGGCTTCGTCTTCCTACGAGGCCCTACTCCCCATATCCAGATCAAGCCCGAGACCCTCTACTCCTTCTGGAAGATCAACATCACCAACACCATGATCACCTCCTGGCTGGTGGTGGCTCTGATGATCGGCCTGGTGTTCCTGGCCAGCCGACGCTGGGAACTCGTTCCGCGCGGCGCCCAGAACCTGCTGGAGGCCATTATCGAGGCCTTCTACAATCTGGTGGTGAGCATCGCCGGCGAAAAGACCGGTCGTCGCTTCTTCCCGGTGGTGGCCACCATCTTCTTCTTCGTTCTGTTCGCCAACTGGTTCTCCCTCTTCCCCATCTTCAACGTCATCGGCCTGGGCCAGGAGGAGGAACACGGCTTCGTGATGGAGAAGGTTGACCTTGGACCACTGCCCGCCACCTACGTTAGCCTGTCCAGCCCGAGCCAACTGCAGGGGCAAACAATAGACAAGGACGACCCTGAGGCGGCGCAGAAGGCGGAGGAGGAGAGGAAAAAAGGCAACTTCGTGGGTGAGATCCGCCCCTTCCTGCGCGGCGTCAACACCGACCTCAACACGCCCCTGGCCCTGGCCATCATGTCGGCCATCTTCGTGGAGTTCTGGGGCATAAGCACCCTCGGCTTTTTCGCCTACGGCCGTAAGTTCTTCAACCTCGGCGGCCTGCTGCGGGGCATACGCAGACTCTCGCCCGGCCAGATATTCCAGGGCGTCGTGGACGCCTTCGTGGGGTTTCTGGAGCTCGTCTCGGAGATGGTACGCCTGATCAGCTTCACCTTCCGTCTGTTCGGCAACATGTTCGCCGGCGAAGTGGTGATCCTGATGTTCACCTTTCTGCTGGCCTTTAATCCCATCGTGTTGCTCTTCTATGGGCTCGAGATCTTCGTGGGGCTCATCCAAGCGTTCATCTTCGCCGCCCTGACGTTGGTGTTCGGCATGATCGCCGTCGCTCACGGGGAGCCTCCTGGTGTTGAGGAGGCGGAGGCCGAGGTGCATAAGACACAGACAGCAGAGAGCCAACTGGTAGGCTCTGAGCAATAGCGGCAGAAGGAGGTAGGTAAATGGAGCTGCTGCTCGCCATTGTCCCGCCGCTGGAAGCGGCTGCCCAGTACGTGGCGCAGGGCACGAATTTCAACATAAGCGACGACGGCATGAAGTACCTGGCGGCTGGTTTGGCCATGGCCTTTGGGTCCCTGGGGCCGGCCCTGGCTATCGGTAACCTGGTGGGCCGGGCCATGGACGCCCTGGGCCGCAACCCGGAGGCCCTGCCGGCCATTCAGGTGAACATGATCCTCGGTCTGGCCTTCGCCGAGGCCATCGGCATCTATGCGCTGGTGGTGGCGGTCATGATCGGCTTCGTCTTCTAGGCCGGCGTGAGGACTGTGCGGAGATTCGACTAATGGAGCCAGTTTTCCTCGCGGGTTTCGTTGCCGGGCTGAAGACCCTGGGGATCAACCTTCCCAGCCTGCTGGCTCAGCTTATCAACTTCACCCTCCTCCTGATCCTGCTCAGCATCTTCGCCTACAAGCCGATGATGCGCCTGCTGGACGAGCGGCGACGGCGCATCCAGGAGGGCCTGGAGGCAGCGGAGCAGGCCAAGCAGAGCGCGGCCCGGGCTGAGCAAGACGTGCAGGCTCAGTTGGAGCGAGGGCGCCAGGAGGGGCAGGCCGTCATCGGCCAGGCCCAGCAGATAGCGGCTCGCATTCAGGAGGAGGCCCATCAGCAGGCGCGTCAGGACGCTGAGGCGCTGATCGATCGCGCTCGCGGTGAGATTCAGCTCGAGCGGGACAGCGCCATCGCCGATCTGAGGCGGGAGTTCGCCGGCCTTACCATCGAGGCCGCTGAGAAGGTCATCGGCCAGTCACTAGACCCGGCGGCTCACCGACGGCTCATCGAGGAGGCGCTGGCCGAGTCCAGCCTGGGCGGTGACGGCGACCAGCCGCCTTCCCGGTCAGAACCCAGCTCATGATTCGCGACACGGCAGCCAAGCGATACGCTCAGGCGGCCTTCGAGATCGCCCGCGATCGCGATAGCCTGGAGCAATGGGTTGCCGACCTGGCCCTGGTGGCCCAGGTCATGGCCGACCCTGAGGCTATGGCCATCCTCAGCAGCACCAAGGTGGCCCTGGCCGATAGGCATCGCCTGCTGGAGGGCATCCTGGAGAGGATCGACCCGCTGGTCATGAACCTGGCCAAGCTGCTGGTGGCCAAAGGGCGGGTGGGCATCGCCTCCCAGGTTGCCGAGGCCTATTGCGACCTGGTGGACGAGCACAGCGGCGTCGCCCACGCCAGCGTGGTAACGGCCGTTCCCCTGTCCGAACCGGAGCGGCGGGCGGTGGAAGAAAGGCTGAGCCGGCTAACCGGCAAGAAGGTGGTTGCCCATCTGGAAGTAGAGCCGGAAATCGTCGGAGGGGTGGTGGCCCGCGTGGGCGATCGCCTCATCGACGGCAGCACTCGCAGTAGGCTTCTGGCCCTGAAGAGAAACCTGGCGGGTCAGGAGCGCTAGACTCGAAATCACGTAGCTGCAGGGCTTCAGCCCTGCCAATGCAGATTTGGAGGTCCGCAGCTACTGGAAGGTGGTGATAGGGGGAAATGGCGGTACGACCGGAAGAGATAGCTTCTATTATTCGACAGCAGATCGAGCAGTTCGGCGCCCCGGTCACGGCGGTGGATGTGGGCGCGGTGGTGGAGGCCGGCGATGGCATCGCCCGCATCCACGGCCTCCAGGGCTGCATGTACAACGAGATCCTTCAGTTCCCCAACGACATCATGGGTCTGTCCCTGAACCTGGAAGAGGACATGGTCGGCGCCATCATCCTCGGCGACTACACCAAGATCAAGGAAGGGGATGAGGTGCGGTCCACCGGCCGCATCGTCGAGGTGCCGGTGGGCGATGCCCTCATCGGACGGGTGATTGACCCCCTGGGCAACCCTCTGGACGGCAAGGGGCCTGTTCCCCGCGACAAGACCCGCCCGGTAGAGCGCATCGCTCCCAGCGTGGTAGTCCGCAAGGGTGTGGATACCCCCGTGCAGACGGGGATCAAGGCCATCGACTCCATGATCCCCCTCGGCCGTGGCCAGCGCGAGCTGATCATCGGCGACCGCTCCAGCGGCAAGTCAGCTATCGGCACCGATACGATTGTCAACCAGAAGGGCGGCGACCTGACCTGCATCTATGCGGCCATCGGTCAGAAGACCTCCAAGGTGGCCCAGGTGGTGGCCACCCTCGAGCAGCACGGCGCCATGAAGCACACCATCGTCGTGGCGGCCAACGCCTCCGACCCCGCCGCCCTTCAGTATGTGGCCCCCTACGCTGCCTGCGCCATAGGCGAGGAGTTCATGGAGCAGGGCCGCGATGCCCTCGTGGTCTACGATGACCTCAGCAAGCATGCCTGGTCCTATCGACAGATGTCCCTGCTCCTGCGCCGGCCGCCCGGCCGCGAGGCCTACCCCGGCGACGTCTTCTACCTTCACAGTCGCCTTCTGGAGCGGGCGGCCAAGCTCGCGCCAGAATACGGCGGCGGCTCCCTCACTGCCCTGCCCATCATCGAGACCCAGGCGGGGGATATCTCCGCCTACATCCCCACCAACGTCATCTCCATCACCGACGGCCAGATCTATCTGGAGACCGACCTGTTCAACGCCGGAATCCGTCCGGCCGTCAACGTGGGGCTCTCAGTGTCCCGTGTGGGTGGTACCGCCCAGACGCGCGCCATGCGGCAGGTGGCCGCTCGCCTGCGTCTGGACCTGGCCCAGTTCCGCGAGCTGCAGGCCTTCGCCCAGTTCGGCACCGCCGAGCTAGACGTGGCCACCCGTCGCCAGCTGGAGCGCGGCCAGCGTCTCACCGAGGTGCTCAAGCAGCCTCAGTACGAGCCCATGCCTCTGCATCAGCAAGTGGAAATCCTCTACGCGGCGGTGAACGGTTACCTGGATGACGTGGAGGTGGCCAATGTGCAGTCCTTGGAAGCCGCCTTCCATCGTTTCATGGAGGCCAACCACCCCGACATAGGCAAGGACATCGAAGAGCATAAGCAGATCACCCCTGAGACCGAGGACAAGCTGAAGGCAGCCATCGTCGAGTTCAAGAAGAGCGCCCCCCTAACGGAGTAATCATGGCTACGCTGCGCCAGATTCGCCGTGGTTCGAAACCGCCCCGATGGGGTCGGGGCGGCCTCGGTAAGCTGTGGGATGCCCCAGGCTTCAGCCTGGGGTGTGAGGGCCTCCCCTAATGGCTACGCTGCGCCAGATTCGCCGACGCATTCGCACCGTGGAGAACACGGCCAAGATAACCAAGGCCATGGAGCTGGTGGCTGCCTCCAAGATGAAGCGGGCCCAGACGCGCGCTCTGGCCGGACGCCCCTATGCGGAGAAGATGCGCTCGGTTCTGGCCAGCCTGGCCGAGGTCCTGCCTCTTCAGGAGCCCGAGGCCATCCATCCGCTCATGCGTCGGCGGCAGGTGCAGTCCATCGACATCGTTCTCATTACGCCCGACCGCGGCCTCTGCGGCGGCCTGCCCGCCAATGTCAATCGCCACACCGCCTCCTTCATCGTCGAGCGGCAGTTGCCCGCCAGGCTTATCTGCATCGGCCGCAAGGGGCGCGACTTCTTCCGCCGTGCCGGCGTGCAGATGACAGCCGAATTCATCGGCCTGGGCGACTACCCGGGCTACGAGGACGTGCGGCCCGCCGCTCGCGTGGCTATGGATGACTACATTCACGGCCTGGCCGACGAGGTCTATCTGAGTTATGCTTTGTTTGTCAACACCATGGTTCAGCGGCCGCAGATCTTCAAGCTGTTGCCGGTGGAACCTCCCGCGGAGGCGGCTACCTGGGGGGTGGACTACATCTACGAGCCCTCGCGGGGGGCCATCATGGGCGAGCTTCTGCCTCGCTACGTGGAGCGGCAGCTCTACGAGGCGCTGCTGGAGGCTCTGGCCAGCGAGCAATCGGCGCGCATGGTGGCCATGCGCAGCGCTACCGACAACGCTAAGGATATGATCCGCGAGCTTACCCTGACCTATAACAAGGCCCGCCAGGAGAGCATAACCAAGGAGCTTCTGGAGCTGACCGGCGGCGCCGAGATACTTAGAACGGAACGCTAAATTGTTGAATGTGAATAAGCTTGTGAAACGGTGATGCCATGGCAAAGGGAAAGATAGTCCAGGTTATGGGCACTGTGATAGACGTGGAGTTCCCGGCGGATGAGCTGCCGCCGATCAACAACGCTATCGAGGTGGACATGGGCGGCAGCAAGATGCTGGCCGAGGTGCAGCAGCACCTGGGCAACAACTGGGTGCGCTGCCTGACTATGGGCAGCACCGACGGACTCCGCCGCGGCACCGAGGCCGTCGACCTGGGCAGCCCCATCAAGGTGCCGGTAGGGTCGGGCACCCTTGGTCGCCTGTTCAACGTATTGGGTGAGCCCATCGACAACCTGGGCGATGTTGAGGCCGCAGACCACTGGCCCATCCATCGTCCGCCGCCCTCTATGGAGGAGCAGGAGACGACGACCACCGTGCTGGAGACCGGGCTCAAGGTCATGGACCTCATCTGCCCCTTCCCCAGGGGGGGCAAGGTGGGCGCTTACGGCGGCGCCGGCGTGGGCAAGACCGTCGTCATCATGGAGATGATCCGCAACATCGCCCGCGAGCACGGCGGCACCTCCGTCTTCGCCGGCGTGGGTGAGCGCTCCCGCGAAGGCAACGACCTCTGGTTCGAGATGAAGGGCTCCGGCGTCATCGACAAGACCGCCCTTGTCTTTGGCCAGATGAACGAGCCGCCGGGCGTGCGGGCCCGCGTCGGCCTCACCGGCGTGACCATGGCCGAGTACTTCCGCGAGGTGGAAGGACAGGATGTCCTTCTGTTCATCGACAACATCTATCGCTACATTCTGGCCAACATGGAGGTCTCCGCTCTGCTCGGGCGGATGCCCTCGGCGGTCGGCTATCAGCCCACCCTCTCCAGTGACATCGGCGCCCTGGAGGAGCGCATCACCTCCACCAAGCGGGGCTCGATCACCTCCTTCCAGGCCATCTACGTGCCGGCCGACGACTACACCGACCCCGGCATTGTGGCCACCTTCGGTCACCTGGACGCCGTCGTCGCCCTCGACCGCGCCATCTCCGAGCAGGGGATCTATCCTGCTGTCGATCCCCTTACCTCCTTCTCCCGCATCCTCGACCCGCGCATCGTGGGCGAGGAGCACTACCAGACGGCCCGCGGCGTGCAGGCCGTACTCCAGCGCTACCGGGAGCTTCAGGACATCATCGCCATCCTGGGCATCGAGGAGCTATCGGAGGAGGACAAGCTGACGGTGATGCGTGCCCGCAAGATCCAGCGCTTCCTCTCCCAGCCCATGTTCGTGGCCGAGGCCTTCACCGGCCGCTCCGGCAAGTACGTGCCCATCCGCGAGACGGTGCGGGGCTTCAAGGAGATCCTGGAGGGGAAGTGGGATCACCTGCCGGAGCAGGCCTTCTACATGGTGGGCGCCATCGAGGAGGCGGCCGAGCAGGCGGAGCAGATGGAGAAGGAAGCAGCAGGGACGGGGCCCGAGGAGGCATCAACCGGTGCCAAAGCTTAGAGTTGACATCGTCACCGCCGAGAAGGTCGTCTTCTCCGAAGAGGACGTCGACCTGCTGGCCGTCCCCGGCATCGAGGGGCAGTTGGGCGTTCTTTCCCTGCACGCGCCCCTCCTGACCATGATCCAGCCGGGGATTCTGCGCGTGGTCAAGGGCGGCGAAGAGACGGCCATGGTTATCACCGGCGGCTTCATCGAGGTGCGCGAGAATCGGGTGACCATCCTGGCCGATGCCGCCGAGAGGGGGGAGGATATCGACGTAGCGCGGGCAGAAGAGGCCCGCCGCCGCGCCGAGGAGGGGCTGGCCTCGCGGGAGGCAACCATCGACGTTGTGAAGGCAGAGATGGCCCTCAAGCGGGCCCTCATGCGCCTCAAGGCGGTGGAACAGACGCGGCGGCGTCGCCGTGGCGCTCCTCCGCCACCAACGGGCTAGGACTGGCGTTTTTCCTCCAGCGATGGGACGGGCTCATGGCAGGTGATCGCTTCATCATTGAAGGTGGGCACAGGCTCCAGGGCAGCGTGCAGGTAAGCGGGTCCAAGAACGCTGCCGTGGCTGCCATGGCTGCTTCCCTCCTGGTGCCCGACGAGTGCTCTCTGGAGAACGTCCCCGCCATCGGTGACGTCAGGTTCATGGCCCAGGTGCTGGAAAGCCTGGGCGTGGAGGTCGAGAAGCCTTCGCCATCGACGCTCGGCCTCAGGGCTGCTCGGATCACCGCCTTTTCCCCACCCACGGAGCAGGTGGTGAACCTGCGGGCTAGCTTCATGGTCATGGGCCCCCTGTTGGCCCGCTTCGGTCAGGCTTCTTGCAGCCCGCCCGGAGGCGATGTCATCGGCCAGAGGCCCATCGATGTGCACCTTGCCGGCTTCGCTGCCATGGGGGCGGCTATTCACCGCCAGGGGGACAAGTTCGTGGCCGAGGCCAAGAGGCTACGGGGCGCTCGCCTGTTTATGGACTATCCCAGCGTCCTGGGCACCCAGAACCTGATGATGGCTGCCACTCTGGCCAAGGGCACCACCGTCATCGTCAACGCGGCTGCCGAGCCGGAGATCGCCAGCCTGGCGGAGATGCTGAACAAGATGGGTGCGCGTATCCAGGGGGTGGGGTCTCACACCCTGGAGATCGAAGGGGTGGATGCCCTCCATGGCACCGCTCATCGCATAATCCCCGATCGCATCGAAGCGGGCACCTACGCCATCGCCGCCGCCATCACCAACGGCGACGTGCGCATATGTGAGCTGGAACCCCGGCACCTGCACTCGCTGGTGGCCAAGCTCAGGGAGGCAGGGGTCGAGATAGACGAAGGTGAGGATGTCCTGCATGTGCGTGGTGCTGGCCAACTGAAGGCAGTGACCATCCAGGCGGTGCCCTATCCGGGCTTAGCCACTGACCTTCAGGCGCCTATGGCCGCTCTTCTCACTCAGGCGCAGGGTGTGAGCTACGTCCACGAGAGGGTCTTCGACAATCGGCTGCTTTACGTCAGCGAGTTGCGTAAGATGGGTGCGGAGGTGCTCACTACCGGCACCACTACTGCTATTATTATTGGGCCTTCTTCTCTCAGCGGCGCCAGCGTTCACGCTCTCGACGTGCGGGCGGGGGCAGCGCTGGTGCTGGCGGGGCTGGTCGCCAGCGGCAGGACAGAGGTCTCCGATATCTATCACCTGAACCGCGGCTATCAGTCCCTGGACGGCAAGCTGCGGTCCCTGGGAGCAGACATCGAAAGCGTCTAGCATTTCCGCCGTCGATCCATTATCGGGCTGGGGGTGGGGAGCATGTTCGGCAAGAGAATAGGGGTGGACCTGGGCACGGCCAACGTGCTGGTTTACGTGAGAGGCAGAGGCATCGTCATCAAAGAGCCCTCGGTGGTGGCGGTGGCTCAGCGGGACAACAGCATCGTGGCCGTGGGCGCCGAGGCTCGCGATATGCTGGGGCGCACGCCGGGGCCGATCACCGTAATCCGGCCAATGCGCGACGGTGTCATCGCTGACTACCTGACCACCGAAGCCATGCTGCGCTACTTCATCGGCAAGGTGGTGGGCCGGTTCAGTCTCTTCAAGCCGGAGGTCATGGTCTGTACACCGGCGGGAGTGACCGGCGTGGAGCAGCGGGCGGTTCGCGACGCCGCCGAGTCAGCCGGCGCTCGTCGGCCGGCCAATCTGGTGCCCGAGCCCCTGGCCGCTGCCATCGGTGCTCGCATCCCTGTAGACACACCCCGCGGTCACATGGTGGTGGATATCGGCGGCGGTCGCACCGAGGCCGCCGTCATATCCATGTACGGCATCGTCACCAGCGAATCCGTGCGGGTGGCCGGCGATCGCATGGACGAAGCCATCGCCACCTATATCAAGCGTCGCCATAACCTACTAATCGGTGACCGCACTGCTGAGGATACGAAGATCGCTGTGGGCAGCGCTGTTCCCATCGAGGAGGAACTGACCACAGATGTGCGTGGCCGTGACCAGATCACGGGTCTGCCCAAGAACATCACTGTCACCTCTCAGGAGATCACCCAGGCTATTCAGGATACCTTGGCCAGCATCCTGGGAGCTATACGAGCGGTGCTAGAGCGGACGCCGCCGGAGCTGGCCTCCGACGTAGTAGATAGGGGCGTCGTCCTTACCGGCGGTGGTTCCCTAATCCGTAACCTGGACCGCCTGATCACCCAGGAGATCGGCATCCCCTGCTCGGTGGCCGAGAACCCCATGGAGTGCGTGGCCATCGGGGCCGGCATCGCCCTGGAGCACCTGGATCTGATTCGTCGTGCTCAGCCCGCCGAGGGCGATTTCCTGGCCGGATACTAGCGCTTCTTCGGCGACCCTTTCTTATTCTTCAGGTGGAAGGTCATGCCCTGAAGGGCGAGGACGGGGTCGATCTGGCGCAGTTGCACGTCGCTGGGTCTGCGGGGGCATAGGGGGGCATAGTTGAGGATGGACTTCACGCCGCAGCGCACCAGGGTGTCCACCACTGCTTGAGCTTCAAGAGCGGGCACGGCCACAATGCCGATATCCACCGGATCTTCCAGCAGCCTCTGCTCCAGTTCGCTCACATGCCTGATTGTCACCGAGCCCAACTCCTGACCGACAACACTGTAGTCAACGTCGAAGGCCTGGGCGATATGGAAGCCCTGGCTGGTAAACCCGCCGTATTCCAGGATGGCCCGCCCTATTCTGCCCACTCCCACAAGGGCCATTCGCCATTGGCTTTCAAGGCCGAGGATGCGCCACAGCTCCTGCAGAAGCTTGGCCACATTGTAGCCACGCCCCTGCTTGCCAAAGCGGCCAAAATAGCTCAGGTCCTTACGGATCTGAGCCGGTGTTACCCTCGATAGCTTGGCCAACTCCATCGAACTCACTACGTCCTGTCCCCTGGAGTGCAGCAGGGCCAGGCAGCGGGCGTAGAGCGGCAAGCGATCGACGACCACGTCAGGGATCTTGGTGTCTCTGACTGTCTTTGGATTCGGTGTCAACTTGGGCCCCCTCGTAGCACGCGGCTATCGCTGCAGATCCATCATCGCCTTAGATCGAGCGTCCTTGTGCTTTTTTTCGCAAACCAGTTTACACCATTATGGCGTTAACACGCCAACTAGGGCTCGGGAAAAAAGACCATTATCTTTAGCTCGGCAGGTTGACCGTCGGTGGAACCAGGGGCGTCTCTTCTGCCTTGGCCTGTGCTCAAGAAGCGCCCAGGGGTTGATGGAGAGGCGCATTTGGTATACTTTTCGTTCTGCTACCGGGATACGATGGCCGCAATGGATTCTGAGAGGAGTCCATATGAGTACCTACCTTGAGCTGAACAAGGAACTGACCGCCGAGCAGATCGCTCTGAAGAACGAAGTCCACAGGTTCGCTGAGGAGGTCATGCGTCCCGCCAGCATCGAGCTGGACAGGATTGCTGATCCTGAAGAGGTGATCAAGGAAGGCTCGGTTTTGTGGGACGTCTTCAGAAAGTTCTACGAGCTGGGCTACCACTGCCAGGGGTTGCCGGAGGCCCTTGGCGGTGTCGAGCTCTCCGGCCTTGAGCGCCACATCGTGGCCGAGGAGATCGGCTGGGGAAGCGCTGATCTGGCCATCACCCTGGGAGTCGCGCCCTTCCCGTTTGCGTTCACCGCCACCTTTGCGGAGCTGACCGGGAACCGGCGGGCTGTGGAGGAGATCGTCGTTCCCTTTGTCCAGGACAAGGAGGCGAAATACATCGGCTGCTGGGCTATCACCGAGCCCCAGCACGGGTCCGACTCCCTGTTCTTGGGGACGGAGCAGTTTCGCGACCCGCGTGTGGCGTTCGACGTAGGCGCCAGGCCTGACGGCGACGACTGGGTCATCAACGGCCAGAAGTCAGCGTGGGTGTCCAATGCCACCATCGCCAGCCATGCCTTGACCTTCGTGGCCATCGACCCTTCGCAGGGCATGGCCGGAAGCGGAGTGGCGGTCATCCCCTTAGACCTTCCCGGCGTGTCCAAAGGCCGGCCGCTGAACAAACTGGGGCAGCGCGCTCTCAATCAGGGAGAGATATTCTTTGACGATGTGAGGATACCCAAGCACTACATGCTGGTTGAGCCGCCCATCTATCCCATGGTGATCGACATGGTCCTTGGGTTTGCCAACTCCGGCATGGGGGCCGCCTTCACCGGGGTTGCGCGGGCCGCTTTCGAAGAGGCGCTGGCCTACTGCAAGCAGCGAGTACAGGGCGGCAAGCCCATCTGCGAACATCAACTGGTCCAGATGAAGCTGTTCGACATGTTCATCAAGGTGGAATCAGCCAGGGCCCTATCGCGGGCCGTCATGATCTATAATGCCACCACGTTGCCGCCAGTCACCCACTATTCCATTGCCGCCAAGGTCTACTGCACGAACGTCGCTTTTGAGGTGGCCAGCGACGCGGTCCAGCTGTTCGGGGGAATGGGGCTATCCAAGGAGCTACTGGTAGAGAAGCTGTTCAGAGACGCCCGCGCCTCCCTGATCGAAGATGGCACTAACGAGGTGCTTTCCCTGACCGGAGCCAATCAGCTTATCAGCAAGTACTGACCGGATGCCCCTCCAGGGCAGGCCTCGTTTGGCTGGCTTGGAGATAGCGCGTTTCCACCTGCCCTGATGGGACAACCGGAAAGCAGCAAAAAGGTACATGTCGCGAGGATCCGAGGAGGAACAGGTTTAGTGAAGCGAATAGCGGTGGCACTAGTGCTGGCTTCTTTCCTGACGCTGCTGGCTATAGCCTGTGGGGAAGGTTCCAAGAGCGGCCTTCTTGCGCCTGGCCCTGCTGGCGAGACGGTGTTCAGGGTGGAGATAAGCAACAGCTCCTTTTCCCCCAGCAAGCTCACTGTAAGGGCGGGAGTAGACTACATACTCGAACTACGCAACCGGGGTGGAGAGACTGGCAATCTGCGGATAGCGGGCGTCGACAATGAGTACGATACCGACGACGATTTCGCATCTGCCGACGTGAAGCCCGGCAAGACCGTCAGCCTGAAGTTCCGAATCGACGAGCCGGGCATTTACGATTTTCGCTCCGACTCTCAGCCCTTCGCCATGATGGGCACCCTCACCGTATGGGAGTCCCCTCCGATTGCCACCCTTGTGCCTGCTACCCCCAGTCCGACAGCAGAGGCTGAGTCGCCGACCCCCAGCCCGGCGGCGGAGGCTGAATCGCCGACCCCAGAGTCCACCCCGGCCGGTCAGTGATGGAATGAGTGCAGGAGAAGGCAGCAAGGAACTGGTAGAGCGCATGCTGGCCGGCGATACGCTGGCCCTGCCGCGGCTTATCAGCTTGGTGGAGGCAGATAGCGAGGCGGTGGTGGATATCATGCGCCGGATCGGCCCGCACACCGGGCGCGCCTACTGCATAGGGATCACCGGGCCGCCAGGAACGGGCAAGAGCACCCTGGTGGACAGGATCACTGCCGTCCTGCGTGAGAGAGAGCTATCGGTGGGCATTGTGGCCGTCGACCCCTCCAGCCCCTTCTCCGGTGGTGCCATCCTGGGCGACCGCATCCGCATGCAGCAGCACTATCTGGACCCGGGCGTATTCATCCGCAGCATGGCCACTCGCGGCAGCCACGGCGGTCTGCCCGTCACCGTTCAGGGGGTCATCAAGCTGCTCGATGCCAGCGGCCGCGACGTGATCGTGGTGGAGACGGTGGGCGTTGGCCAGACCGAGCTGGACGTGGTCAATGCTACCGATATCGTAATTGTCGTGCTCACCCCCGAGTCTGGCGACGCCGTCCAGGCCATGAAGGCGGGTCTGTTCGAGATCGCCGACCTGTTTGCCATCAACAAGGCCGACCGCGAGGGGGCTCCCCGGATGAAGGCCGAGCTGGAGACGTTTGTGGCCATGAAGCCGGGCGAGCCCATCCCCGTTGTGCTTACCCAGGCGCACCGGGGCATTGGCATCGATGAGTTGTATGGGGAAGTGGAGCGTCGGCGCCGCGTCCAGGAGGAGGACGGCGAACTGGAGAGGCGTCGCCGTCGGCGCCGCCGGGAGGAGTTCCTGGAGATGCTTCAGCGCAGGGTGCGGGCGCGCTTCCTGGACTTCGCCGAGAAGGACGATCAGCTAAAGGAGCTCACCGAGCTGGTGGCAGCAGGGGAGATGGACCCTTACTCGGCCTGCGCTCGCGTGCTGGACGACCGCCAGTGGCTGGGGAAGTGGCTGACCCAGGGAGGATGAGAGCCGAGCTCTCTACAGGTAGGGCCGCAGGCGCTCGATGAGGGCTTTCGTCCGCTCTTCGGGCGTGCCCTTCAGGAACTCCCGCTTTCTCTCGGTGGCCTCCGCCTGGGCTACGCCGTCCACGATTGTCGGCGAGCCGGAGATCCCTATCATCTCCGGGTCAACTTCTATGTCTTGGGCGTTCCAGATAGCGACTGGCCCTTCGGTGTTCGCCCAGGCCTTGCGCTCCATGTCCATAAAGCGCGGCTCGTTGGCTCCCACCTTCACCGAGGCGGTGCAGGGCAGGGGGACCTGGATAACCTCGTACCCGCCGGCCAGCTCTCGCGTGGCTTTCACCATCCCCGATTCCGGCATTATCTCCAGGTCTTCCGCATAGGTGATCTGGGAGGTGTTCAGCCACTCGGCGACGCCTGGCGGCACCTGGGCGGTGGCGCCGTCGGAGGACTCCTCGCCGCAGAGGATGAGGTCGAACTCCCCGATCTTGCGGATGCCTTGGGCCAGGACGTAGGAGGTGGCCAGGGTGTCCGCGCCGGCGAACGCCCTATCGCTCAACAGGTAGGCCTCGTCGGCTCCCATGGCCAGCGCCAGGCGCAGATAGGGGTCGAACATTGGTGGCCCCATGGCCACGATGCTAACCTTGCCGCCGTGCTCCTCTTTCAGGGCCAGGGCCAGCTCCAGGACGTTCATGTCGGGAGGGTTGATCTCCGAGCGAACGCCGTCGCGCTCAATAGTCCAGTTCTCGGGGTTTACCTTCACCTCTTCCGGCTTGGGGACAACCTTCACACAGGCGATAATGTGCAGCTGACGCATCGCTCTTACCTCCCACCGTTGCCGCCACGGGCCTTCTTGACAGCCTCGATGAGGGGCGGCAGCACGTTGAACATGTCATCGACGATGCAGTAGTCGGCCTGCTCGAAGATCGGGGCATCTGGGTCGACGTTGACGGCCACGATCGTCTCCGCCTTCTCAACGCCCACGGT
>Ga0315554_1001035_pt1 | contig 16526 bp, 13 predicted proteins | sample SalMarSW160370MG_FD_202114 | JGI IMG/M metagenome (GOLD analysis project Ga0315554, IMG submission 202114) | Salt marsh sediment microbial communities from the Plum Island Ecosystem LTER, Massachusetts, United States - Salt Marsh Sediment SW1603-70 ... | reverse complement strand
CGGTGGAGATTCCCGATCTGATCGCCCGGATCAAGCGGCTGCTGAAGTAGGCTCCCGCTCCCAAGCGGTCACTCTCAGCTGGTATACCTGCGGGAGCGCCGGGCCATCACGATGATCATGGCGATCAGGGGGCAGGCGGCCAGGATGAGGGATACGATGCCGAGCCGGGAGGGCGTGATTACGCGGATCTGCCGTTCGCCGGATGGCAGATAGCGGCCCTCCTTGTCCTGGACACGCAGACGAATGACCCGCTGATCTTTCGATATGGGAACGTGGAACGCCTGAAGCGAGGGTTCCCGGTCCTTGTGCTTGCCTTCCGGATCGAAGGGCACGATCTGATAGCCCAAAGCTGCGCCCTTGACCTGCTCCACATAGAACGGTTCCTCCAGCACCATCTGGGCTTCCGACGAGGGACCCGTAACCTCCACCCGCGCCTTGGGTACCTGTTGGATCCGTACCCATTTCATCAGCGTGGGATTGCCCTTGGCGTCGTTCTTGCGCATCTTCTCGTAGAACAGGTCGTTGTACTCCTGTTGATAGAAGGGCCGGAGGTACAGGTCGGTGGAACCGTCGATGTACAGCACCGAAGCAGGTGTCTTGGACTCCACAGGGCGGGTCCACTTGTCACCGGGAATGACCTCCAACCCTATGGCTTCGGCCCGGCGCTTTTCGAAGGCCACGATCCTCCGTTCCGATCTTTCCATGATCTGTCCTTCCTTGGTGAAAAAGCGGATCTGGTACTCCCCGACCGGAAGATTGAGGATGAAGGCCTTCTGCACCGGCACGGGGGGGACGATGTATTCGGTGGGGTACTGGGGTTCCGGCGGAGCTTTCAATTCTCTCAAGGTGTCGATCAGCGCACTCACGTCCTTGCCCTGGTCCCGCATCTTGGTGATCGTGATTGTCAACTGGTTGAGCATTGCTTCGTACATGGCCCGCTTCTCGTAGTAATCGGAAACCGATTGCCAGTAGGCGTCCATCAGCTCCTGGTAGTGCTGCCAGGCTGCTTCCGCCTCAGCTTCCTTGGCTACCTTCCAGTTCAGCTCGTACTCACCCCGGATATTGTAGTAGGTGTAGGGGGTCATGCCGAGCATCTCCGGCTCGGCCTCCCTCCCGCTCAGCTCCAAAGTTCCCTCGAAAGGGACGTTCAGGACCGAGGTGTCGGTCTTCCAGTCCTGGGTAATCGGCCAGAAATAGACGAACACGTTCCGCACCGTGATGAAGTTGTCCACATCCGCCACGAGGTAGATCGTGTCCGCTTCCTGCCTGGCGAAGGTACCGGCGTAATCCTTGCCATTGAAGGCCAGGATCGAATAGATGAACTGTTCCTCCCGGACCGGCACGTCGGCGAAAAGGGCAGCGGCGCAGAGCAGGAGGAGCAGGGCAACGGCAATTGGTAGAGCTTTCATGATCGTACACCCCTCGCTTTCATGGTCAGATGACTGATGAACAGAATCACCGCGGACAGCACCAGCAGCAGGAGAACTCCGATGAAGTACATGCCCCAGTGACCCACCTCAACAAAACGCAGGGCCAGATCCCAGTAGAACAGCGGGGAGATCCACTTGATGATCCAGGCGAATACGCTGGCCAGATTTCTCACATACCCGCTGACCACGGTGAAGGAGCCCATCATGATGATGATGAAGAACAGGATCAGCCCCAGGAATACGGCGATCGCCGAGGCGGAGTTGTCGGTCAGGGAGGAGGCGAAGATCCCGTAGGCGTAGATCGCGATGGACAGGAAGAAGAGGATGATCAGGCTGTAGTAGAAGGAAGGTCCCAGAATCAGGTTGTTCAGGACTGCCGCGATGAGCAGGAACACCAGCAGCACCACCAGATAGATGGCGGTCATCAGGATGTCCTTGATCAGGGCGGCCAGGAAGTAGGAGGTGCTGTCCGCCGGTCCGTAGGTCAACAGCTCCAGGGCACCGACCTTCTTCTCCAGGCCGAAGCGGAAAACCGAGCTGACCGCAAGGTACAGAAGGACCGGTAAAAAAGCAATGTACAGGGTGAAGAGAAAGGGCCCCTCGGAGAACAGCTTTTCCACGAAGGTCGCTCCGAAAGCCCCGACCAGGCTTCTGCCGATCAGCTCGTAAGCGGGATTGAGACCGTAGCTGAATCCGCTCGAGTCTATTGCCCGGACGAATCCGGCCACCAGCAGGTAGGCGAGGACCAGGCCGATCGTTTGCGCGACGTAGAAGCCCGGACCGATCAAGGTCTCGAAGATGCGCCGTTTGGCGAGAACGGATGTGGCGTGGGCTCTCTGATTCATTTCTCGCCTCCTATTCCTGCAAACAGGTTGATGTTTTCCTTGGTGATGGTGACAAAGGCCTCCTCCAGGCTGAGACTCTTCTCCTGGATGCTCAGGGGAACCAGATTCTGGTCGATCAGGTATTTGCTCAGGGCTTTGCGATAGTCGCCTGTTTTGGGGACCTTGACGATCAGCGTCTTCTCCCCTCCCGTCGCGTCCTGCACGAAGTCCAGGGTCTTGACTTTGGCGGTAAGGTCGGCGGGAAGCTCTTCCAGATCCACGTGGATCTCCCTGTCCTTGGCCAGGGTGGTGAGCAGGCTCTTCATCTGATCTTCGGCCATCAGCTTTCCGCCGAAGATGATCGCTACCCGCTGACAGACCTTTTCCATCTCCGAGAGGATATGGGAGGAGATGAAGATCGTCCGTCCCTCCCGGTTCTCCTCCAGGATCAGATCCCGGATCTGTTTGACTCCGAATGGATCCAACCCCGATATCGGTTCGTCCAGAAAGAGGATGTCCGGATCGTGCAGCAGCCCCCGCACGATGGACAGCTTCTGCAGCATGCCGCGGGAGAACTCCGAGAACTTCTTGTGCTTCACCTCGGCCAGTCCGACCCTCTCCAGCAGGTGGTCGATGCGCTTGTTCGCCTCTTCCAGGCCGAACAACTCGGCGAACATCTGCAGATACTCCCCGGCGGTCATCCAGGTCCACATGCCAACAGGATGCTTCTCCGGAACCATGCCGATGCGCCGTCGCAGATCGAGCCTCTTCGGACTGTAGGGTTCATCGAACAGCCGGATCTCCCCGGTCGTGGGCTTCACGATCCCTAAGAGCATCATGATCGTCGAGGTTTTCCCGGCTCCGTTGGGACCGAGAAAACCGTAGATCTCTCCGGCGGGGATATTCAGATTCACTGCGTCCACGGCTGTAAACTTGCCGTAGCGCTTTGTCAGATTCTTGGTCTGGATCATGAGCTTGCTCCTTCAACGTTCCAGGAGGTGAACACGTAGGGCGTCAACTTCCCCTCGTTCTTGTAGGGCTCCAGAAAGGTTTGGATGGCTTCAGGCGGAAGGTCCCAGGCCTTATCCATGATCTGGTCGATCTCCTCTCGGCTGATCTTTCTGGGATCCGGCACGATGATCAGGTAGTCGATCACCCAGTAGGGATCGGAGTTGGCTCTGATCCGGGAACCCGGAATGAAAGAACTGTAGCGGAAGGTGGTTTCCGGCACCGCGTCCCACTCCCACTGCAGCACACCCTTGTACAGCTCCTCTCCCCGCTCGGAACCCTCTTCGGTTTCCTCCTGGGTGGGCAGGCCGTCATAGATCTGCACTGAGATCCGCGCTCCGATCCACAGATCCAGGCAGGGGTGATTCAGCACCGCCGGCCCTTCTGAGCTGACCGGGCGGATCTCCTGAACGATGTCGTTGCCTACCCGATCCTCGAAGATGATCCACTTGCTAAGATTGGGGATCTCATAGCCAACCAGCTCGATCGGTTCGGCCAGGCGGTTCTCACCCCGCTTCAGGTTTACCGAAATCGTTTGAGGCACGTAGGAGGGTGCCTCGATCTCCAGGGTCGCCTCACCGGGCTTGAGATGGGTAAAGATCTGGGGCAGCGGACCCCGGTCGGATTGAAAGTGGGAACGGATCACCCTGTCCTGGAGGAGGAAGGTCGCGTCCCAGACCCAGTTCTTGCTCACTGCGTCATGAACTTCGAACTCCATGGTCGTGTCCACAGGATTCATGGTCACGTAGACCGCTATGGCCACCGCTACAATGACAACGACAACCAGGACAGGAATCAGTACTCTTCTCGTCTTCATCTAGGTTCCCTCGTTTGCTAGCTGGAAAAGGTATTAAAAATGATATGTCTATTGCAGCCTGGCAGCCGCAATCCCTATCAATTTCAGTTCCTCACGATTGTACAGATCTTTTCTTATATGTACCAGGGGCCTATTGTACCTGGAAATCGAAGTTTATCAAGGGGTTTTCCACCGAAGTTGCCGAAGAGACGGTCTGCATCGTGGGGAATAGGCACCCTTCGAAGAGCGGCCACTCTGTTCTTGACGGCGGCCCGATAGCTGCCTTACAATTCTCCCCAAAATCAAATCTGCAGGGGGGAAACATGGAAACAAAACTGCGTAAGGTCCTCGGATTCTGGCCGGTGTTCGGAGCCTGCTTCGGCATCGCCATCAGCGGAAGCACCATCATGCTCCTGGGCAACATTTTCGGGATGGCGGGGATGCCGATCATCTTCTCCCAGCTCATCGCCCTGGGGGTGATGATCCTGGTGGTGCTGGCTTTCTCCGAGCTGAGCACGATGATGCCCGTAGCCGGGGGTATCGAGGCCTATACCAAGGAGGCTCTCGGACTGGGGCCGGCCGCTACGGTGACCCTGTTGTACTTCATCGCCACCTTTTCCCTCGCCGTCAATGCCATGGTCGACGGGGAGATGTTGAGCATGCTGGTACCGGCGATTCCCCCGCTGCTGTGGGCTGTGATCCTCGTGACCGTATACCTGATCTTCAATCTGCTGGGCGCCAAGGTGATCGGCTTTGGCCAGGGTTTTTTCACGATCCTGGTGATTATTTCCTACGTCCTGATGGGGATCCTGGCGCTCGCCGGAGCGGGAAAGGCCCAGGTGGACTACGCCAAGCTGGCTGAGTTTTCAGGATTGAGGTTCGGCAGTCTCGTCAGCCTGTCCATGGTGGCGATCTGGTTTTTCGTCGGTATCGAAATGGCCACTCCTCTTGCCGAAGAGGTGAAGAAACCGGAGAAGACCCTGCCCCGGGCGATGATCGCCGGGCTGGTCGTGATCTTTCTGATCCAGCTTCTTCTCGGTCCCGCGATGTTCGGAATCCTGGGTGAGGAAGATCTGATGAGTTATACCCCGCACATCGCCTTCGCCACCAAGCTGTTCGGTCAGCCCGGGTTTTACTGGATCCTGATCCTGCAGCTGGCTTTGGAGTTCACCACCATCGGAGGGGTGATGTTCGGGATTTCCCGCCTGATCTTCGGATTGGCCCGGGACAGGATGCTCCCCAGGCCTTTCGCCTGGCTTCATCCCCGCTTTCAAACGCCTTGGGTCGCTCTGTTTACAATTTATGCCGCCGTGCTGGTCGCCATGTTCGTCGGAGCACCCTTCGTTCTGATCAGCATCGCCTCGCTCGTCTTTTTCCTGATCTACCTGATGGTTTTCATCGATCTGTGGATCCTGCGGGCGAAAAAGCCGGATCAGGCCCGACCCTTTTACGCGGGTGGAGCAAAAAAAACTCCGGTGCTGTCAATCATCGGTTTTGTGCTGATTCTGGCGATCCTGATCGGGAACGCCATGGACGATCCAAAGATCGTGTCCATTGGACTGCCCGTGGCCGCCGGCTGTCTGGTGTTCTCGCTGGTATGGGCGGCGCTGATTCGCAAACGGCTTTCCCGACGAGAGGATCGCTGATTCGCGAGATAACAATCCATCGGTCAATTCTGGAGGGTATGATTGAATACTCTTGAATCCGTTTTCAACGCGCGTTCGGTTGCCGTAGTGGGCGCATCGGCAAACCCGGAAAAGACGGGGCACGTCATCTTGAAGAATATAATCGAGGGCGGGTTTGCAGGCAGGATCTATCCGGTCAATCCCAAGGCCGAAGAGATCCTGGGCTTGCCCTGCCATCCCTCTTTGACGGCGATCGACGGACCGGTTGATGTTGCCGTAATCGTAGTGCCCGCGAAGTTCGTCCCCGATGTGATGGAGGAGGCCGGGAAAAAACAGGTGTGCGGGGCGGTTGTAATTTCGGGAGGATTCGGCGAAACGGGGAACGAAGAGCTGGAGAGGCGGATCCTCGAGATCGCGGAACATTACGGAACCAGAATCATCGGGCCGAACTGCCAGGGTTTCAACTATACGCCGAACCGCCTCTGCGCCTCCTGGCCGCTGGTTCGGAGAAACGGCCCCGTCGCGATCATCTCCCAGAGCGGAACCGTGGGGGCGGCAATCGAAATGTGGGCTGAGGAGGCGGAGATCGGAATCTCAGGCTTCGTAGCCCTGGGCAACAAGGCGGATGTGAATGAGAACGACCTGATCGACATGTTCAAAGAGGATCCGAACACCAGGGTGATCTCACTGTACATCGAGGGGGTCCGGGACGGGAGGCGTTTCATGGAGAGCGTACGGTCCGCCAGGCAGAAAAAGCCCATCGTCGTGATGAAACCGGGAACGACCCCGAAGGGCGCCCGGGCCGTGCAATCCCACACGCGTTCGATCGCCGGGCGTGACGAGATCTTCGAGGCCGTCAGCAGGCAGCTGGGCATAGTCAGGGCGAAGAGCATTACCGAGCTGTTCGACTATTCCCTGGCACTCGGCTTCCTGGAAAAACCGAAGGGCAACAGGGTTCTCATAGTTACCTCCAGCGGCGGCAGCGGGATTATCGCCACGGACGCGGCCGAACAGAGCGGCATCCAGGTCATCGATCTGCCGGCGGAGCTGGCCGCGGAATTGCATGAGGCTCTGCCCCCCCAGTGCGTGGTCGCCAATCCCCTCGATCTGACCGGGGATGCGAAGACGGATCGCTATCGGATTGCGGCGGATATCGCGGTGCGTTATGAAGCCATCGATTCGATTCTCCTCATATTCGGCGACCCCATCCCGGGTGCCTGCGAGATGGTCAACGAGCTCAAGGAGAAAACCGAAAAATTGATCATCGTCGCCTACCTCGGGGGCGGAGAGATCGAAGAGCAGGAGAAACTGAAGTTGCACAGAAGCGGGACACCCGTATTCCCCACCCCGGAGAGAGCCGTGGCGGCTCTCAAAGTACTACTAACATAACTGGCGAGGAGTCGGTAATGGCGAACTCAAAACTCAATCAGCCGGCGGGAAGCAGGGTTCTTCTCATGGGAAACGAGGCGATCGCCCGCGGAGCGATCGAAGCGGGGCTGCAGCTCATGGCGGCCTACCCGGGGACCCCGTCCTCCGAAGTCGGTGAAGCCTTGATCGAGGCACGCGGAGAAGCGGACTACTATATCGAGTGGAGCACCAACGAGAAGATAGCCTTCGAGCTCGCCGCCGGCGCCGCCCAGGTCGGCGCACGCTCGATCACGGCGATGAAAAACGCGGGGCTTAATGTGGCCATGGACACCTACATGACCCTTCCCTACGGAGGCGTCAAGGGCGGGATGGTGATCGTTGTGGCGGATGACCCTGATGCCCACTACTCCTCCACCGAGCAGGACACCCGCCTGCTGGCCTCCTACGCCGAGATTCCCTGCTATGAGCCGATGGACCAGCAGGAGGCCAAGGACATGACCCGGGACGCATTCGAGCTGTCCGAAGCCCTCGAGCTGCCCGTGTTCGTTCGCTCGGTAAGCCGGATATCACACGCAAGCGGCGATGTCACCTTCGGCCCTGCCAGGCAGGAGCGGAACCAGCTCGGCTTCAACAAACACTTTAAGCTGCCCTACCGCTGGAACGTCTACGGCGCCCCGGGCCCGGTGTCCAAGCACCGGTGGCTTCATGGAGTGCTTCTCAAGGCCCGCGATGCTGCCAATGCGAGTCCCTACAATCGTCTCGAACTGGTGGAGGGAGCGGATGTCGGTGTACTATCCAGCGGTGTTGCCGCCGCCTATACGCTCGAAGCACTGGACCGGCTGGGCCTCAGGCCGAAGGTCAGCTTCCTGAAACTCGGCATGATCCATCCCCTTCCCGATCTGCCGGTTGCAGAGCTGCTGGCCGGAATCTCCACCCTCATCGTCATTGAGGAGGGCGATCCGGTTTTGGAATCCATGGTCCGCGGTTTTGCCCAGGAGAGAGCCTTTCCGGTCAAGATCCGCGGTAAGAGCTACGACCCGATCCTGCCGCCTTTCGGGGAGATCAATGCCGACAAAGCGACCGCAGCGATTGCCGGGGCCATGCAGTTGCCTCTGGAGCCGGACGAACGGGAAGGCAAACGGGAAAAATTGAGACCCCTGGTTGCGCCTCGCTCGTCGACCCTGTGCGCCGGCTGTTCTCACCTGGGTTCGTACTGGGCATTGAGAGAGGCGCTGAAGGAGCATAAGGGGGTCCACATCATCAACGGAGACATCGGCTGCTACGAGCAGGGCGGGTACGGGCTTTTCGCCTCGAAGATAAATGTGAGCGACGAACAGAGCAAGAGACATCCGATTCGTTCGGCTTACGAGATACTCGACACGATCTACGTGATGGGCTCCGGGATCGGCATGGCCCAGGGACAGGCCCAGGCGGGGTACCGGGATGGAAAGGTGGTTGCCGTGGCCGGGGATTCGACCTTCATCCATGCGACCCTCCCGGCCGTGGTGAACGCCGTCTATTCCCGGGCCGACATCACCTTCCTCGTGCTGGACAACCGCTGGACGGCCATGACCGGACATCAGGTGAATCCGAACACCGGCGTGGATACCCTGGGCAATGAGACCGAAGGCTTCGACATCCCGGGAGTGGTCAGGTCCCTGGGTGTCGAAATGGTGCGGGTCGTTGAAGCATATAGGATAGACGAGTCCAGGCAGGCGATCGCCGAAGCCCTCGATTTCAAAGGGCCCTCGGTGGTGGTCCTGAACGGCGAATGCATGCTCCAGGTGCTGCGCAGAACCAAGAGGACGGGAGGGGCGACCCGAGTCGATGAACAGGCCTGTACAGGCTGCGCCACCTGCGTTCAGTTGGGCTGCCCCGCCGTTATGTTCGACAAAGAGAAGAAAAAGGCGAAAATCGATCAGAGCAACTGTGTCGACTGCGGTCTCTGCGTACAGGTGTGCCCCCACCAGGCGATAGCGGTCGAAGGAGCTTGAGTATGAGTACAAACATAATCGTGGCCGGAGTCGGAGGACAGGGAAGCATACTCGCCTCCCATATCCTTGCGGAAGCCGCTATTCTGGCCGAATCGCGGTCTCCCGGCGGGAAGAAGGGGAACGTGCGGGTGGGGGAGACTTTCGGAGCGGCCATGAGAGGCGGTGCGGTGGCCTCCCACGTGAGATTCGGAGAGGGGGTGCACGGCCCCCTCGTAAGCAGGGGGCAGGCGGACCTGGTTATTGCCCTGGAGCCCCTGGAGGGATTGAGGATCGGGGTGGAATACATCAGGCAGGGGGGCATCGCCGTTTTCAACGAGGAGAGGATCCCGCCGGTGGATGTCAAGGTCGGAGCGGTGAGGTATCCGGACATTCGGGAGATCAGGGCGGCCCTGGAGGAGCTGGGCGCCTCGGTCCGGGTAGTATCCGGCAACCGGCTGGCCGAGCGGGCCGGAACGGCCAAGGCGCTGAACATCGTCATGCTGGGCGCGGCATTTCAAAGCGGCGTTCTTCCCTTCGGGGAGGAGATCCTGCTGGAAGCGATAAAGCGACGGGTGCCCCGGAGTTTCCTGGATGCGAATCTGGAAGCCTTCAAGCTGGGCAGAGAGTCAGAGCATGCATGAGATCGTAGCGCGCGGGATCGGCGAGCGGAGAAATCTCCTGGAACCGGAGGCCCTCGCCCTGTTGGCGGAGTACGGCCTGCCCGTGCCGAGGCACGAGCTGGTGAGGACCCCCCGGCAGGCGCTGGAAGCGGCCAAGCGGATCGGCTATCCGGTGGTGTTGAAGGTCGTTTCCGCTTCCATCGTGCACAAATCCGAGATCGGAGGAGTTAAGACCGGTCTGGACGGCGAAGAGGCGCTGAAACGTGCCTGGAAAGAGGTATCCCGCTCAGTTGAATCCGCCGGGGAACATTCCTCACTGGAAGGATTCCTCCTCTGCGAGCAGGCGCCCCCGGGCCTGGAGTGCATCATCGGGATCGTAAAAGATCCCCAGTTCGGCCACGCCATCATGTTCGGTTTGGGCGGGATCTTCGTGGAGCTGATCAGGGATGTTGCCTTCAGAGTGCTCCCCATTACCCGGGAGGATGCCGCTGAGCTGGTGGCGGAAACAAAGAGCTACAGGCTCCTCAGCGGGATTCGGGGGCAGAAGGCGAGAGACATCGGGGCGGTGATCGATTGCCTCATGAAGACAGCCGCGGTGGTGGAAGACAACCGGGCAATCATGGAGATCGATATCAATCCCATCGTGGTGTTCGAAAGGGGAGCGATGGTACTCGATGCCAGAATTTTGCTGTAGATCCTCGGAGCAAACAGAAACGGGGAGGCGGAAATGAGCTACAGGGTCGGTGTAGACACGGGTGGTACGTTTACGGACTGCGTTGTAATCGATGAACGGGGCGGCATTCACACCTTCAAGGAGCTGTCCACCCCCAAAGACCCGTCCGTAGGGCTGTACAACGTCATCGAGAAGGCCGCCGGGAGCTTTTCCTTGAGTCTCCGGGAGTTCCTGCCGCAACTCGATTTCTTCGCCCATGGTACCACGGTGGCCACCAACACCCTGCTCACCGCTACCGGGGCCGTAACCGGACTGATCCTGACCGCGGGGTTCCGGGATACCCTGGAGATGCGCCGGGCCCACAAGGAGAACATCTGGGATCTGTACCTGCCCGTGCCCCAGCCCCTGGTTCCCCGCTATCTGCGCCGTCCGGTCCGGGAGCGCATCGATTACCGGGGAGAGGTCGTGCAGAGCCTGGAAGCCGAAGACGTCCTGGAAGCCTGCCGCCTGTTCCGGAGCGAGGGCGTGGAGGCTGTGGCGGTCTGCACCCTGTTCTCCTTCCTCAATGACAGCCACGAGAAGCAGATCCGGGACATCCTGGCCCGGCAGCTGCCCGGCGCCTTTATTTCCATCTCCTCGGAGGTGATTCCCCAGATCCGGGAGTACGAACGCATGTCCACCACCGTGGCCAACGCCTACGTGGGACCCAAGCTCACCGTGTATCTTTCCAACTTGGAGAAAAGCTTGAGAAGCGACGGGTTGGGCAGGGCCTTTTACGTGACCGCTTCGAACGGGGGCGTGATGACCGCAGAGACGGCGATCCGGCAGGCCTCGGCAACCCTGCTCTCCGGACCGGCCGCCGGCGCGGTCGGGGCGGTGTTCTTCGCCGGACTGTTGAAGCGGGAGAATCTGATCCTCATGGACATGGGGGGCACCTCCTTCGACGTGACCCTGGTTTCCGGCGGTCGGGTGACCCTGAGCACCGAGGGGGAGATCGCCGGCTACAGGATCGCCAAACCGATGATCGACATCAACACCATCGGAGCGGGAGGGGGTTCCATTGCCTGGCTGGACAAGGGGGGAATGCTCAAGGTGGGACCCGCCTCTGCCGGGTCGGATCCGGGGCCGGTGTGCTACGACCTGGGCGGAGAAAAACCCACGGTCACCGATGCCAATCTGATCCTGGGGTATTTGAACAAGGACTATTTTCTCGGCGGGGAGATGGCCGTCGATCCGCTAAAAGCCGGGGCGGCGATCAAACGGGAAATCGCCGATCCCCTGGGGATGGATGAGACCGGCGCGGCCGCCGGGATCTTCCGGATCATCAACCAGAATATGGCCGACGCCACCAAGGTCGTGTCCGTGCAGCGGGGCCACGATCCCCGGGAGTACGCCCTGGTGAGCGCCGGCGGGGCCTGCTCGATCCATGCCTGCAAGATCGCCGAAGAGGTGGGCTGCCGCACCGTGATCGTTCCACGGGCCGCCTCGGTGTTCTGTGCGTTGGGAATGCTGGAATCGGACATCCGGCTGGACAATGTCCGCACCTTCAACGCCTTCATCCCGGGCGTCGACCTGGAGGAGTTCAATGAAACCATTCGGGAGGTGGAAGAACGATCCCTCCGGGAGCTGCTGCAGGAGGGGGTCGAACGGCAGCGGGCCCGGCTCCTGCGTTTCCTCGACGTCCGCTACCTCGGACAGCATCACGAGGTGACCATAGAGATTCCCGCCGGCTGCGTGATTCGGGAGAAGCAGCTGGCTACGATCGCAGAGTCGTTCCATCAGGCCCACGAACGGCTGTATACCTATTCGACTCCGGAGAATCCCCTGGAGATCATGAACCTGCGCATCACTGCCTATGCAGGCATTAAGGCTGTAGGAACGGTGGAGAAGGCGGGCCTGGAGGCCGGGGTTCCACCGAGCCCGGCGGGCGGCATGGTGGAAAGCGGGCGCCCTGCCGCGGGCCGCCCTGCCGCGGGCCGCCCCGATCCAAAGCACAGCCTGAAGGGCGGCCGACCGGTGTACTTCGCCGAGCGGGGAGGTTTTGAGGATACCCCGGTGTACGATCGCAGCGGCTTGAGGCCGGGTATGCGGATACGGGGACCGGCGGTCATCGAAGAGCGCATTACCACGGTGATCGTGCACCCCGGCTGGACCGCGACCGTGGATGAGTACGGAAATATCGTGATGGAGGCGAGCGAATGAGCGCAACTGAGAAGCGGAAGAGGGAGTTCGAAGGCGCCGCGGATCCCATCACCCTTTCGGTGATCTACAACCGGCTGCTGACCATCAACGAGGAGATGGGCATCACCATGATCAACACCTCGATCTCCCCGATTTTTGCCGAGGTTCACGATTTCTCCTGCGCCATCTGCGACTGGGACAACCGCATCGTGGCCCAGATCGACGGTGTGCCCTCCCACACCGCCTCGGCCATGGAGGCGGTCAAGGCGATCAGCCGGGCGTTCGGAGAGGATATCCGGCCGGGGGATGTGTTCGTGCTCAACGATCCCTATCTCGGCGGCACCCACCTTCCCGACGTAACCATCATGAAGCCGATCTTCTACACGGGTGAGCTCCAGTTCGTGGCCATCAACCGGGCTCATCACGGGGATGTGGGGGGAATGGAGCCGGGCTCCTACGCCCCCGGGGCCACGGAGCTTTTCCACGAAGGCATCCGCATCCCCCCCCTGCGGATCTACCGGGAGGAGCGGCCGATCATGGACGTGGTGAACATGATCCGCATCAACACCCGCATGCCCGACGCCCTGTGGGTGGACATAAAGGCCCAAGTCGCCTCCTGCCGGGTGGCCGAACGGCGTATCATCGAGCTTCTGGACAAGTACGGGGTGGAGAAGACCCGCCGGACCATCGAGGAGATCCATCGCTACGCCGAGCGGCGCATGCGCCTGGAGATCGCCCGCCTGGCCGACGGGGTGTATGAGGGGGAGAGCTTCCTCGATTCGGACGGCTTCTCGGACGATCCGATCCGCATCAAGGTCAGCATCGCGATCAAGGGGGACGAGGCCTTCGTCGATTTTAACGGTTCCGCCGATCAGGTGACCGGCTTCGTCAACTCGCCCATGGCCAATACCGCAACCTGCGTGTACGTGGCTTTCCTGACCACGGTGACCACCCCGGATATTCCCCACAACGAGGGGGTGTACCGGCCGATTCACATAGAGGCGCCCGAGGGCTCCGTGGTCAATCCCCGCTTTCCCGCCCCGGTGGCTTCCTGTACCCTGGATACGGCCTGCGCCATCCTGGAGGCCTGCTGGATCGCCCTGTCCAAAGTGTTGCCGGAGCGCGTGCCCGCGGGCTGGAACCGCTGGAACGGCCCCACCATCACCGGCATCGATCCGCGCAACGGAAACTTCTACGTGATGTTCGGCTTCAACGGCTTCGGGGGCGCCGGCGGCATGCCCGGCATGGACGGGCGCCACTACATCGGGGACGGCATCGATCTGGGGGGTCTGATCGCGCCGAACGTAGAGACCAACGAGATGGACTATCCTCACCTGACCGAGTTCAACGAGTTCACCACCGATTCCTGCGGCGCCGGCGAGTTCCGGGGCGGCTGCGGCGCCAGGTACAGGATCCGTCTGTACGACCAGAATCCCAATCTGGTGATGTTCGGGGACGGCAAGGTGCATCCGCCCTACGGCCTGTTCGGAGGCCGGCCCGGTTCCTGCAATCTGGCCTACATCAATGAGGGCAGGAAGGGAGAGCGGGAGCTCAAGAGCAAGGAGGCGGTGCAGCTGGCCAAGGATGACACCTACACCAGTTACCCTTCAGGAGGAGGGGGGTGGGGGGATCCTCTGAAGAGGGATCCCGAAGTGGTACGTCTGGATGCCCGCAACCAGATCATCGCTCTGCAAAGCGCCCGGGAGGTGTACGGCGTGGTGCTGGAGGGCAAGCAGCTCCAGGTGGATGCGGAGGAAACAAGGAAGCTGCGGGAAGCACGGAGGAAATCGTGACAGACAGGCCGGATATTCGCACAGTAGCGGTATTGGGAGCGGGAAACGGCGGCTTCATGGCCGCCGCCGATATGGCTCTATCAGGATACCAGGTGGCCCTGTTCAGCAGAAACCCCGAGAAGATCGGGGGGGTGAAAAAGAGGGGGGGGATCGAAGTCCTCGATATCGACAGCAAACCCACGGGTCAGTTCGGCAAGGTCGCCGTAGTCACCGACGACATGGCCGAGGCTGTCCGGGGAGCCCAGGTGATTTTGAACCCGGTTCCCTATTTCGTCTGCGAGGAATACGCCCGCCTGGCCGCCCCCCATCTGGAGGAGGGCCAGGTGGTTCTGTACCTCGGCAAGGGCGGGGCCTCCCTGACCTGGGCCAAGGTGCTTCGGGAGCTGGGAAAGAGGGAAAAGATCTACCTGGCCGACTGCAACACCCTTCCCTACGGAGCCTCCCGCAAGGGGGAGGCTCAGGTGCGCCTGGAGAGCCGGGTGTTCAATCTGATAGTCGCCACCTTTCCCGGAAAGGATATCGATCACGTGGCCGGGATCGTGGGGCAGGTCTTCCCCTCGGCCAAGGGCTACTCGATCCGCCGGGCTCAGAATGCCGTGGATACGATCCTGGTGGACTACAACGCGATCACCCATACGCCGCCGATGATCTGCAATGCCGGCCGCATCGAGTCGGGGGATCCGGATTTCCACCTCTTCGGCAAGCGGGAGAACACCCCGGGGGTGGTGCGGCTGATCGAGCGAATCGACAGGGAGCGGATGGCCATCGGGAAAGCCCTAGGTTTGAAGCAGTATCCCCTGGAGGAGGAGATCCTGATGGTCAAGTGGAATCCCCACGGAGAGGAGCACGTGCTGTCCCTGTACGACGCCATCCATACCCCCTTCCTCGAGGTCTGCGAAGGTCCCTTCAAGCTGGACACCCGCCACCTGACCGAGGATATCCCCTACGGGCTGGTCACCTACAGTTCCCTGGGAAGGATGCTCGGGGTGCCCACACCGGTGAGCGACGCCACCATTACCATCGCCGAAGGGCTGCTGGACCGTGATTTCTGGAGCATCGGCAGGACCGTAGAGTCCATGGGCATCGACCCCGCCTGGTCGGTGGAACAGTTGAAGGCCTACCTCCACCAGGGCCTGGTTTGACTCTAGCAATTCCGGATAAGGAGAGACTATCGTGCAGGATTTGAAAGGACGACATCTGCGAGGAATCACGGACTTCACCAGGGAGGAGATCGAGTTCACCCTGGAGGTCTCCAAACAGTTGAAGCGGGATTTGAAGATGGGCCGGCCTCACCGGCTGCTGGAGGGCAAGAGCCTGGGGGGGATCTTCGAAACCCCCTCGACCCGGACCAGCGTGAGCTTCGAAACCGCCATGATGCAGCTGGGAGGGCACATGCTCTGGCTGGATCAGCACCGTCTCTGGGTGGGAGAGGCCGCCGAGGAGGACTGGCATGATACCATCAAGACCCTGTCCCGCTACCTCGACGGCATTGCCTACCGGGCGATCCGCCGGCAGCGGCTGGAATCTGCCGCCGAGTATTCGGATATCCCGGTGATCAATGCCTCCTGTCCACTGGAGCACCCCTGCCAGGCCCTGGCCGATGCCCTGACCATGATGGAGAAGAAGGGATCGGTGCAGGGAGCCAAGGTGGCCTTCTGCTGGGGCTACCGCACGGCCAACCCGCCGGCGGGGCTGACCAACTCCACCATGCTCATGGCGGCAAAGCTAGGTTTTGATCTGGTCGTCGCCTGTCCCGAAGGGTTCGACCCGGATATGAACATGAAGCGGCTCGCCGATCAGGAGGCGGGCGGAAGCGGCGGAACGATCAAGATCGTACGTTCCTACGAGGAGGCGGTCAAAGACGCCGACTTCATCAACGTTTACTCCTGGGTGTCCCCGGAGGTATTCGCCAAGGGACTGGAGACTCACTTCCAGGGGGACCCAGAGTTCCAGGAGGCCAAGGCCAGGCTCAGGGACAGGTGGTGTGTGGATAAGAAGGTGGTCGGGCTGGCCAAGAAGGACGCGCAGGTGATGCACTGCATGCCCATCTCCCGCAACACCGAGATCACCGATGAGGTGCTGAACTCCCCGGCCTCGATCATCTTCGACGAGGCGGAGAACCGCTTGCACACGGAGAAGGCCCTGCTCGCCCTGCTCATGGGCGGCTACCGCTGAGTCGCCGTTACGCCGGTGCACCGCCGCCGAGCCGCGGGGTCTGGACAAGGGCGGGGCGAG
>Ga0315554_1001033_pt1 | contig 16546 bp, 11 predicted proteins | sample SalMarSW160370MG_FD_202114 | JGI IMG/M metagenome (GOLD analysis project Ga0315554, IMG submission 202114) | Salt marsh sediment microbial communities from the Plum Island Ecosystem LTER, Massachusetts, United States - Salt Marsh Sediment SW1603-70 ... | reverse complement strand
TACTTAACAAAAAAGTTTCTTACTTTACTTCTATTATTTATAGTCTGATACTGAATTTCACCTATCCTAGCTGCGGTATCTACCACGGCTAAGGGGAATCTTTCTAAAAATTCAGCAAGCCTATCAACGCTCCACTCCAGGCTGGCAAAATGAGCCCCCACAAAAACAATGTCCATATTTTTTTCAAGCATAGTGTTCCTGCAAGTAATTTGATCTTCATACGAAGGTAATTCAGGATGGGCATACATATGATATTCAGGATGCTGAGTAAAATAATCCCTTAAATAATTCACAATCATTTTATCAGTCGGTAACCAGCAATCTTTCGGTTCACCAAGGTGCCCAATTAATGGTACCTTAAGTCCCTTTACATATTTAAAGATTGAATCAAGTTTTGGATTATCTATCATTATTAAATTTCCGGCATTATCTCTAAAATCCATCCCTATATTTTTCCAGACTTTTACAGCACAAGCACCCATCTGAATTGTCTGTTCAATATATTTAATTGATTTTTTTTGCCACCCCGGATCATCCCAGCCTTCCATGTAAAATGTGGATGCGAATGCCAGGATATCCGGGTATTTCTTAGATAAGGAGGCGGCTATATTTAATTGTTCTTCAACAGGAGGAAAATCAGAATAGTCAACATTTATTGTAAGTACTTTAAATTTATCTTTTTTAGCTTGCTCCATTAACCATAGCTCACTTGTATTAATATGGAGATGCATATCAATTTTATTTATCTTATCAAAATCTTTCGTAGAATAAAATTTTGAATGTTCATCATTAATTTTCACAATGTCACTCATTGTCCTTTCTTTACATCAATATTTATAAATAATCATGTTTATTTATTTCTCTCTTCATCACCAGCATCTAATTGTTCTTCATCAAGAGTTTTAAACATATATTTCAATTCAAATATTCCGTAATACAAGGCTTTTACGGACATGTAAAAAAATGAAATCAATGCAAACAAAACCGAAATCAACCAGAATATTTTCCAAAAACTCATTATATTTTCTCCTCAATTAGTTTCGGATTAATTTTATTTTGAATTAACGAACCTAATATCATTCCTATAAGAGCTAAAACAAATCCACCCCAACCCAATTCTGCAGCCATTGAATTTTGAAGATTTGGAGGCAAGAATAAATAAGTTACTGGGGGAATTGCACCAAAGGTCATAGAAAGATAAACACCCAATGATCTGGAGTGTTTCCAATAAATACCTAGAACAACACTTATTAATACACCGGGAATAAATAGCATTCCAGTCATCTGCAAATAGAAATAAATATACCCACCCATTTCATAAAACAATGAAAACCAAATAATAAAAATCATTACAAAGGTCATTGTTATTCTGCTTATCACTAATTGTCTTTTTGAACTGGTTTCTTTACCTGTAATAAATTTTATGATTGAACCAATAATATCTTGCGAAACTACAGAACTCCATGATAGAAGATAACTTGAATAAGTAGACATTGATGCGGCAAGTAAAGCAGCGAACATTAATCCAAGTAAACCATTCGGTACAATTGCAACAATAAGATTACCAAGTGAATCAATACCGGATACTTTAATCCCATGTAGCCCGAAATATGCAAAAGCAATTATTCCCCAAAATATTGGCAGTATTGCTCTAGAGAAAAACATAAGCCCTGACCACCTATAAATTTTCTTACCCGTATCAGTATCTTTTGAAGAAAATAATCTTATTGAAATTGCCTGCCAGCCAATTAAAAGCGCTGTCCATTCAAGTACTTGCCATATTATAAAGCCTATCCCGAAATCACCACCAAAAGCATTTGGGAAAAAAGGATCCATCCCCTTTTCACCCATATTAGAAGAAACATATTGTAAGATTGAACCCCAATCAACTTTTATAATACCAAATACAGTTATTAATATCATTCCAATGCTTAACAATGCATATTGAATGTAATTAGTAATAAGTACTGAAACCATACCACCTACAAGAGTATACAGAAGAACAATTGTTAAAAGTATTACCATTGTTAGGAGTATCGAATTTGGAGGAATACCGGTAACAATATTAATGAACCTTGATTCAACACCGGGAAAAACTCCAAAATTAAGAATACCTCCTACAGCCATGAAAATCCCGACATATAAACGAACGCCCTTATTGAATTTTATTGAAAAGAATTCGGGAATAGTTTTTATTTTCATTTCGAGAAGAGGTTTTATTACCCAACCTGTTTTACCTAAAACTATAAGAGCAATAACTGGTGGAATGGCAGCAATTAGGCTTGCAAACCCTGCATCAAATCCCAATTCGGCATAATAGACAAAGGTAATAATCCCAATTTCGCTACACATCATCGAAATTAAACCAAGATGGAATCCCATAGAGCGTCCTGCTACAAGATAATCATCAATACCTTTTATATATTTTTTTACTAATACACCCGAAGTAAATATTAGTGTGAGATAAATGATCACTATAGCAATATCGAAATGACTTAGGTTCATAAACTATTCCTTATTAGAGAATTATTTTTTCTTATTTAGTGGAATAATTACTTTATTAATATTTGCATCGTAAGGTTTTTCAGGCAGTGCTTCATTAGTGTCATTCAATAATTTAGATTCAATAGTTTTACTTGAGAGCTCTTCATTTGCAAATACCCATCCACTGGTTTTCCATTTACCTTTATTATCTAAATATATCTTGCAGGATATCTCATTCTCCATAGAATCCAAATCCGCAAATATCCAGAACCATTTGCCGTTTTCCTGTTTAATGGTTGAATTTTTATTAATACCGTTTACACTTATTTCTACCTTGGGAGAAGGAACTCCTTGAAGAATGCCTACACCCTCAATCAAATATGCTATTCTTGCATTCTTATAATTTGCTGGTAATTTTATTTTAGATGTGGCCCGGAATTCGTTTTTATTATTAATTATCAAAGAATTTTTTTCAACATTTATTTTTTTATTTGTCCCGCTAAAATTCAATTCAGTAATTTCATCTTTTTTAATAGATATAATTTTACGTTTGGAGCCGGGTTTGTCATATACCTTTAAATTATTTTTATCGATAGAATATTTTATCCCGAGCGGTAGGTTTTTATTAATAGTTTCAAATGGGATTAATTCGGCTGTTAAAATTTCATACCCATCGAGATGTAGTGTCAAATCTTCATTAATCGCGATAGGGTCTGGAAGAATCATGTTATACGGATAAATCACATTAATAAAATATCTTGTTGATGGATTTATATCCCCAAGATCGGGTGTAAGCTTAATTTTAACATCATGCCCATTCACATTTGGATTTCTTAATAATAGGATCCCCTTCTCTTTTATTAAATGAACAAATCCGTAAGGTTCCTGCTTTATCGGATCTCCTAAAATCATTTTAGATCTTTTAAGAACATCTTTATTAGCCTTGGCCCATTTTATTGTTGATGTTATGGATTTCCATTCATCATCAGAAACTAGATCGGGAGTAAGATATAATTCCCACATCGATACTCCTCTTCCGAAATACATCATCACTTCATTGCTAAAAGAATCCAGGGTTTCATTTTTACCTCCCAATAAATTTAGGCTGCCTTTAATAATTCCGTGAGTCATCATACTTGACATCGGAAATAATAACTGCTGATTTCTCAAGTCATCCCACAACACTCCGTCCTTATAAGTAATAGCTTTATCCCGATCATTTATACACGGAACATTATCGGCATATCCATAATCCTCGCCTTGCATCCATACACAATCAGCATACTTTAACCACCACGGAGAGAGCCATGTGCCGATAGTGATATTGATAAATATTTCTGGATTAATTTTCCTTACGGAATCCATCATTGCAATAAAATTTGAAACTATTGTTTCGTGAGAATAAAGTCCGGGAAGATGTCCATGGTTTAACTCGTTGCAGCCAATAGAAAGTCCATCCCATTTAAAATATCCTATGTGATATTTTTTTGTAAAATTAACCATTGCACTGCTCATGGCTTTATTATATTTTGTACCGGCAAAACAGAGAAAATCACCTGAGGTTTCATAACCATTTTCAGAAGCCCATTTAACGCGTTCTGTTCTTTCTTCATAACCTCCCCATGGCGAAGCCCATAAACCCAATGATGTATGGATGCTGTCAAGAGAACTTTTAAGACGGGAAAAACCATTTGGAAATCTGGTTGAATCAATTTCCCATTTAGCAGTAATTTTATCCCATCCCATATCAATTACAAAGGCATTGAGCTCACTATTAGAATTGCTTAAAGATTTTTTAAATGAATCTATTCTGTTCAAAACATTCTTTTCATTCATTATATTTTCTGAACTCTCAACGAGGGAAGGAAATCTTAAATCATACCAGGTATTATATAATAAAAACTGCCGAGTTCCTTTAACTTTTAATTGATCCACATAATCCATAAAAGTTTGTTCAAGCTTCGCAGATGATGGAGCAACCCCAACAATAGAAGTATGACTTTTGTATACAGTGCTTGTTATCTTTTGACCAACAATATATCCTACCATTACTTTTCCCGAATCAAGATTATTTTCTGTTGTGGGATATTCAACCCCTAGAAAGATATCTTTATTGAAGACAGGCTGCCCGAAATTTCCATGGGAAAATTCAATATCCTTGAAGGTCAGAGATTCAAGAAAAATTTTGTCTAAAAATTGAGTTCCATATGCTGTATCTGATACCTCTATCCATTTCCTCATATAAAAATCATTTGGATATACCTCATAAAAAACATTAACTACAAAAGCTGACATGTTATTATTAAAAACATATCCCAGAATTAATTCTTTTCCATCATTTTTTAAATCTCGGATCTTATATCCTTTATATTGAAAATCAGTTGAGGTAAGAAGAACTGGATTCTCCCCATTCTGTTTTTTTGAATATGCCGGTCCCCAAGATGTAAATACGATCCTAAGAGCAAATTCATCCGAGTTTACATCATATTTACTTCCTGAACTCTTATTTCTTATTTGATGGGTAGAGACTCCTTCATTTTGAGTATCTATAACTCTTTCAATACTTTTATTTCCGATAATGATTTTATCTTTATTAGCTTTTATGTAAGTACTTTCCTGACCATATAAAAAGAATACAGAGATAAGAAAGACGAGAAGTAATTTTTTAATCATTGTTGGATTCCTTAACCTTTTCTTCAATTAATTGGATTGATACAAATGGCCATTCTTTATTTGCTTTGGCCCACCATAAAAAAACCAATACTCCTGCAATCAGCCATACAAGCCCTAAACTAATTGCTTCTAATCCTGAACTGATGAAAATAAAACTGAATCCACAAAATGCTATAATTGACGGAACGGGGTATAACCACATTTTATAAGGTCTCTTCAAATTTGGTTTGGTTTTTCTTAAAACAGTAAGCCCGATTATTTGTCCTAAAAATTGGATCAATATTCTGCTAGCCAGAGTTGCAGCAATCACGAAATCCAAATTGAATAAGCTCGCAAAGCAGGTTATCGCACCAACTAAGAGTAGAGAATAATGAGGGAAATGCTTCTTAGGATGAATTGTCTCCAGCCAGCTAAAAAAGAATCCATCACGGGCGGCAGCAAAAGGCAATCTGGAATAACTCATCATTAAAGAATAAGCAGAACCATATGCTGTAAAAACTACAAGAATAGTAATTATAACTGCAATAGTATTCCCATAAAGATTATTAAATAAATCGGAGACAATATGAGTAGTATTTTCAATTTCTCTCCAAGGTATAATTCCAATAACAGAAAAATTCATCAATGCATATATGAGTGTAACACCCATAGTTGACCATAATATTGCACGCGGGAAAACATAACCTGGATTTTTAACTTCCTCTTCCATATAACATATGTTGTAATATCCCAGCAAATCATACATTGCAATAAGAGTAGCGCTTCCCAATCCCATTACAAATCCCCAGGAAATAGAAAACCATCCTTTAGGAAATGCAAATGCTAAGTCAGGATGAAAATGAGTAGCCCCAACAAAGATCGTGATACCAACGGTTGTAAGCATTATTACCCATAAGATTACTGTAACGGTTCCTACTACTTTGACTTTATTATAGTGTAGAACTATAGTAATTAAACCGGTAGCAAATGCTAATATCCTAATATGAGTCTCTGTTAATGAAGGCCAGATAAATGATACATAATGTATCATACCAATAAATGCAGAAGCAATTTCGAAGGGTCCGCTTAATAGGAAAGACCATATAAATAAGAATGCAATTAATTTGCCAAAGTATCTTTTAAATGCTTCGCGATGATAAACATAAGTGCCACCTTCACCATGGATAGAAGTACTTAACTCAGCCCATACCTGCCCATCCGAAATAGCAATTAATGCACCGACAACCCATCCGAGCATAGCTTGTGGTCCACCCATCGCCGATATAATAAGTGGAATAGTTATAAAGGGACCTATACCAACCATTGTCGCCATATTAGAAGCTGTTGCATGCAACAGTCCTAAGCTTCTGTCCAGTTTTTTAACCTTTTCCACCATTTGTTATATTTTCAATATTAATTTTTACAGGAGTTTTTCTCTTATTCTAAATTAACCTTTAAAATTAGTTAAAAAGCAAAGCTAGAAATCTAGGTTTTTATAAAACTCTATTTTAACTTTTTTGAAAAATGGGAGCTGATCTTTCAATAATTTTTCATGAGACTTATCTCCCTTAAAAAAATCTAAAATTTTATAAGCTTCATTTATATCTGAAAATTCATGTTGCCAGATAATAGTATTACATGGTTCTGCTGCCGAAATAGGTTGCATCCGTTTACCTTTAGGATAATCTGGTCGCGAATATTCCAATTCGGCAAATTTCTTTTCTAGATTCATAAATTCATCCTCTTTGATTACATCAAATTGTTGTATAATACGCATTGTTACGCTCATGACTATCCCTTCAAAAAATTTATAACCTTTTCGGAGAACGTATAATTATTTTTTTGTGCTAAATTCATCAGAGCTTTCTTATTTAAATCTTTATTTATTGTATTAGGTGAAGTAACTGAATATGAAGCTGTTAAAATTGCCAGTTGTTGTGCTTCATGAACTGAAAATCCTGATGTAATTCCAGCTATCAAACCTGATGTAAAAGCATCTCCTGCTCCTGCTGTGCTTATTGCTTTTACTTTCATTGCAGATATGTAAAAAATCTCTGTTCCATCCCATACAAAACTCCCTTCTTTACCCTTTGTAATAGAGATTATTAAATTTGGTTTGATAGAGGAAAGGGATGCAACTACATTTTTTACAATTTGATTTGAACCTGCACTATCTGCTTTAATATGTAAGAGACTTGCAGCTTCATGAAAATTAATAGAAAGGAGATCCACTTTATTTAAAATATTTGAATTTTTTATTCCGACTAATTCTTCTGATGTAAAAGAGGCAACTCTAAAGAAGTTATATTTGGTTGCTAGTTCTAATAGTTTTATTCTTGCCTCAATAGGAACTTCCGGAGCTGCAAGGGCTATTCCCTTCCCTTTATGTTTTTTAAACTCCTTTTCTGCTTTAGTAACAAATTCTGGTTCTACAGCAGCAGATGCAGAATTATCGATCGTTAAATTTCCACCACTCTTGTCAGGATAAAGTAAACAAAATGAAAATAGAGTAGGATTTTTATCATCAGTTCCGATATAGTCTACTGTGAGTCCAATTTCTTTCATCTCAACTAACAATTTTTTACCAACCTCATCATTTCCAATTTTTCCAATAGGTAGAACCGGAAATTCCGCTCCGAGTAATACTTTGACATAGTGAGAAATAATGTGAAGCTTACAGTAGTCTTTTCTATCTAGAAACCTGCCGCTGCGACTTTCTTCTCTGCCAATTGTCTGATTACCATTTAATAAGAAAAAAGATCCGGAACCGATTCCTCCAACACCGATCATTATTTTGTACATATAACTATTTTGTGCCATCGCCTAAAATTTTATTTATTATTTTAGAATTTGAAATACGAGAGTATTCAAGCGAATTAATACCTAAATCCCATTCTGGATGCTCGCTTATGGGATGAGCAGCCGTTTCTATTGTAGCAGTTAAAAGAGCGTCTGAATGTTCTTGAAGTAATGTAATGGGATATTCTGAAGTTAATTCACTAAATAAAGCAACACGGAAAGCTGTTTGTTTCCACGCACCAGTATTGCTAAATAATCTTATTTTTTTGGCAGAAAGACATTCTTTCATTCCTAAAGTGACTGACATTGGTGGAACAAACTGATAAGCTGCTCCAAATGTTCGATGAGCTAGTGCTATAATAGTATCAATATTATTTTCTTGGATTCTAATAGTTGATTCTCTGAGTTCGTCTAATGTAATATGATTAAAAGGATGCCGGCGAGACTGATTGTAAGCAACATGACCATCTTGTCCCCATCCGCCATATGTAATATCTATAGGCGCTTCATTTATTTTAATTTTTATCTCTTCAATATTTTTAGCATTAAGCCAGTTTCGATTTTCCATTTCAACAGATAATTCTGGGTAAATAGGATCATAGAAATATCTTTCCATAAAGCCACGGAAAGAATAGGGATGATTTCTTGGGAGTTCGTTCCCTTGCCAATCCAAACACTCATCCATATGAAAAACAATTAATTTTTTTAAACTGAGGTTTTCATCATTAACAATTTGTGCAAAGGGTGCATACCAGGAATCAGGACCGCATGGAATTATTGCACGAGTAGCTTTTCCCCTATCATTATTCTGTTTTATCAAATCAACAAGCTCCCGTGCCATGATATATCCCATTTCAGTATTATCATGACATAATCTAAATGGTATTTTTAGATTTTGATTATTCTCTAATTCCTTAACAGGAACTCTACACCACTCGTAAAGTTTTTTATTTGTTATTGCACTCATTTTTATACTCCGGATTGGAATTCTATTTTTTGCCCATAATAGGCTTTGGGGCCATTTTTTCTTCTAAAATGTTTATTTAGTAAATTATTGCCAATTGGTTGTAAATCGGGATTCATACTAAGAGTTAAGAGTGCTACTTTTGCTATTTCTTCCAAAAGTATGCTGTTATGTAAAGCATCCTCTGGGCTTTTACCCCATACAAAGGGACCATGGGATGAAACAAGGATCATTTCAATCGAATTATCAGGAAAATCTTTTAATCTTTTTATTATTTGATTTCCAGTTTCAATTTCATAATCTCCTTCAATTTGTTTCTTCGATAAATCTTCGGTGCAGGGTATTTCCCCCTGAACATAGTCAGCATGAGTCGTCCCAAAACATGGAATTGATTTTTTTGTTTGTGACCAAGCAGTAGCAAATGTAGAGTGAGTATGGACTATTCCTCCTATACTAGGAAAAGCATTATATAAAAGGATATGTGTTTTTGTATCACTAGAAGGTTTTAAAGTACTATCAATCACCTGATTATTTAAATCAACAATAATTATGTCATCAACTTTTAACTTATAATATGGGACTCCACTTGGTTTTATAGCTAAGATATTTTCATTTCTATCAAATGCACTTACATTTCCAAAAGTTTGGACAACAAGACTTCGTCTGTAAAGTTCTAGATTACAATTATAAACTCGCTCTTTTAATTCTTTATATGACATATTTTTGGAGCTTGTAATAAATCTAAGGGTAAATGATTTCCCAATTGCAGTATAGAGTTTCTCTATTAATAAATTTTCTTCTTAAATAATTTTGTGTTGTAATAAACTTTCGAAAACTTACTAATTCTTATTATCATTTACCTATTTTTATGTTTCAAAATATATTTAATTTGTATATCCTTGTCAAGTATTTTTATATACTTTTATAATAAATTATTACGAAAGGTTTTATAAGTCTTCACATTTTCGTTAATTAGGAACTGCTTTTATAAGGAGATGATCTTTAAAAGATAATTCTACCTTACCTACCAAACCCTGGACTACACCTAATTTGAGATTATTTTCATAGTCAAAAAGTGTATAGGTCTTATTTTTAAGTCCTCGTAATTCTATCTTTCCATTGTAATCTGGAGCATAAAATGCATAATAAACAACATCCCCTTTTTTAATTGCATGCGTTTCTGGCCGATCGAATCCAATATCATACAATTCACCAAGATATTCTCCTTTTGACAACATATTCTCATTGTATATTCGAATCCACTTTTTCCATATCATTTCTTTTTCAGGAGTTAAACTAACATCACCGCTTTCGGTATTCATATGAATCCCTGGAGGATAAACAAACTTTGTCCCTATTGTTCCTCCTACTCCTATTGTAGAGGCGAAGTCACTTTTATTATCACTTAATTCAACATGATCACCATAATAAACAGCATTGGGATTCAAAGCTCTAAGAATTTTTCCTTTAAGCCGAATTTGCCATGAATTGTGTGGATCAGAAGCAACGGTTTCATTCATGTAGGGCATCAAGAAAAATGATTGGTTTGTTCCACATGGACAAATTTCAATTTTTGCATTCGGGTTAATACTTAATGCAGTTTCAAAAACTAGCTTATAAAATGATGGTATAGCTTCAACTGATTCTTCAGGTCGTTGATGATGATGTTCGGGATTATAACATAATGGGACGCAATTCTGATTATTTCCATCTATTTTAAGTCCATCAAATCCCCATTTCATAAATTTTACAACAAGTTGTTTCGAATATTCTTGTACGTTCTTTGAGGCTGGGCACAGGAAGTAAGATTTAAAAAATGAAGGCATATATTGAGGTGACCCGTCTTGATTTAATAAAAGGTAATCAGGATGATCGGCCATAAGATCTGTATTAGGACCTACAGCTAAAGGCATCCACCACAATTGTACTTTTAATCCATAAGAGTGAACCTTTTCTACAAAATTTTTAATATCCTCATCATCATTCGGAAATTTATCTTTAGGCAGATAATAGTCACCCATTCCCTTGTACCACCCCATATCCAAGACAACCCAATCTAATCCAAGTTCTTTTACTTTTGGAAGAGTATTATATATTTCATCCATTGTAAAATTTTGTTCATATCCCCACCCACACCATTCAGTCCCATAAGCATCTTCAGGAGCCTGCCTAAATTTTATTCCCTGAAGTTCCATAAACTGACGGTATTTAGTTAAACTATTATAGCTATCTCCTTTATGTACCTCAACAAACGTTCTAAAGGTTGAGAGTACTTCGCCAGGTTTTAACTCAGTCTTCTTGTTGTAGGTAATTCCGAATTCAGCTTCACTTTTGTTCGGCATGGTTACAGGCAATGAGATTAATTTAGGGACCATTTCAACATGACCAACAGCAACACCAAAATCCCTCCTCCAAACATCAACTACCGGGGTTCCTCCGCCATAATCGGCATAAGTCATTCCTAGATAATTATCTCGGGAAAAACCTGAGTTTAAGGGAAGTATCCAATTGTTATCCCACCCATATGAGCCGGGTTGGTATGACCAAAATGGCGGATCATTTTTACTACCCTCAAGTGATGTTATAGAGTATTTATTATTTGTCCAACCTTCAATAGTAATATTTTTATTTCCGATATTTTTATAGCTGACATTATATAAAAGCATAGCTGGGAAATTATTATAGCTAATAATTGAAATCTGTTTTTTTAGAATTTTTGAAACCCCTGTTATTTCGTATTCCTTCCCTCTACCTATTGAGTCTTTCCAATCTTTTACATTATAGCTGACTAGTTTAAAATCCCTAATATTTTCCTTGTTCACAGTTACAAACTCTGAACTGCTGAATTTTCCCAATATAATTTTCTGCCCATCAAAATTTGAGATAACTCTACTTTGAAGACTATTATTGAATTCAATACTAATTTTACCTCCTTCAATAATAATGTTCCCTTTAGTTTTTATTTCATAACTATAAGCAATTAAACTTATAATTAGAGTTACAGTGCATGTAATAAGAATTTTAATTTTAATATCCATTTTATATTCTTTTAATTTAAATGGTCATAATTATTAAGAGATATTGTGTGTTAGATTTAATGCTACACCAATTTTTGCTGTCTTTGAAATAATGCATGATTTAAATAATAGAAATTCAACCATAGAAGAATTGGTTTTAGCTTATATATTAAACTATGTGTTGTATCAAAAAGCCATTTAGTATTTATTTTCTACCTAAACATTTTGTTTATCTTGTGAAAATAATATAATTTAATTTGGAAACATTGTCAATATATTTTGTATTTCTTACTAATAATATTTAAATACAAAGAAAAACAAAGTAAAGAATGGTACTATTTGAGTTAGTTTCTATTTTATTAATCCTATTTTTATAATCGAATTTATCGTATTTGCAATTTCTTCCGCTTTTACATATATTTTCTCATATATTAAAAATTAAGTTATGAAACCTTTAGATATTCATTCTGCTGATGGAAAAGTTACACTTGAAAGACGAGCTGAAATAATTAAGTTATTAGAAAAGCAAGGAAAGGTCCGTATCAGTGAACTAACAAAAATTTTGAAAGTAAGTGAAGTTACCATCCGAAACGATTTGGATAAGTTAGAAGAAAAGCAACTATTGATAAGGACACGGGGAGGAGGAATTCAAACTCAAAGGGTTAGGTTTGATTATCAATTTACAAAAGAGACAGCGCATTTCTTAAAACAAAAACAGGCAATAGCTAAAGAGGCCGCTAAACTAGTTAATGAGAAAGATACTATAATATTAGACTCAGGTACAACAACTCTAGAGTTAGCTCGGAATTTAACCCATTTGAATGATTTAACAATAATAACCAATGGTATATATATAGCCTATGAATTAGTTCAATATCCAAATATAAAAGTAATCACTCTTGGAGGTAGTTTAAGACAATCTTCGATGTCATTTACAGGGCCTATTGCAGAAGAAACTTTAAAAGATTTATTCTGTGATAAGGTCTTTTTAGGAGTCAATGGCATTGATACTAATTACGGCTTATTTACTACCCATATTGAAGATGCGTACTTGAATAAGCTTATGATAAAAATGTCTAAAGAAGTAATAGTAGTAACAGATTCAAGTAAATTTTTAAAAAGAAGTTTTTCCATAATTGCACCTATGGATACGGTTGATATTTTAGTTACAGATTCCAATATCCCCAAAAATGAATTAAGAAACCTTAATAATTTGGGTGTAAGAACGATTGTTGTTGAAGATTTTTAAGGTTTATAAAAACATAGTTAATATAGTTAAGATATTGAACAAATTATTGAAACTATCAAAGAAATGAGCTTCGCATATACCTATTTATGTTTTTCCGGGTTTCTAACACCGTAAGTTATCTTTGTTTGCTGCCAGTGATTCCCATTATCAGTTAACATAAAGATTCCATCCCCATTTGAATAGGTCCCTTTGCTATGGCATAGCAGCTAAATAAAACCAAAATAAATATGAGCTTTTTTATGTAGACTCCCCAATTAATTTGTCGATAGATCTCTGATTCTTTAAACTTTTTATTTTCTTTTTGAGCTTCAAAAAGCACTTTCCCTAACTTACAGATTTATTTAATTTATTCTTACGACTATCTACTTACAAAAGAAGTTCTTTTGAAAATTTCTACTTTTTTAAGAATTTATTGGAAATTATTTTTTTTTAATATAAGTTAAAGTAATACTCAAAAAATATTGACAACTGTTCTTATCTAATTCAAATCTATGCATAAAAATTCTGTAAAACCATTAAGTGTAATTGAGGGGGCGAAGTTGATTTTTGTCGTTAGTCCCCTTTCGTGTGAGTCTTTTAAAAGAGGCCTTTAAAATAGGTGGGACAGATATTTATGAAGAGAAAAACAGAAAAACCATCACATCATTTTCAATATGAAATAAAAAATCGGTTGATTGCTTTGAGATGGGTATTGATCATTTTCGGTATTGTACAGAATTCGGTTTTTGCCCAGAACGTCGGTCCGATTAAATTATCCTGGCTTGGTGGAAATCCGCCGGCACTGTCTGCAGGAGTGAGTTGGGGTGTGCCGCTGCCGGAAGGAAAGCTTGCCTGTCCGGCAGGCAGGATTGATCCGTCAACTAGTTTTTCATTGAAAAACGATCAGGGGCAGGTTATACCGATACAATCATGGCCATTGGCTTATTGGCCCGATGGTTCTTTAAAATGGGTAGGCTTAAGCACTGTGGTCGATGCTAATTCCGGAACGACTTTTCAACTTGAACCTGTAAAAACAGTTAACGATGATACGATAAAAACAAAGGTTGAATTAATTGAAACCGGTGATGATGTGCAGGTGAATACCGGTGTTTTGCAATGCGACATTCCCAAGCATGGTGAACAACTCATTCGTTTCATTAAAATGGGCGGAATGGAGATTTCTACAGGCGGAAGGTTGGTTTGTATTCTGCAGAATGGTCCAAGCCGGGAAGTTGGTACCCAGCCCTCTAAAGAAAAATTTATTGGTAATATAGATAAGGTGACGATCGAGCAAAATGGTCCGGTCAGGGCAGTGATTAAAATTGAAGGCAAGCATGTGTCGGAATCGGGGAACCGGAGTTGGCTGCCGTTCATTGTCCGGCTTTATTTTTACGCTGGACAACAATCGGTCCGCATGGTGTATACTATTATTTATGACGGCGATCAGCAAAAGGATTTTATCCGTGGTTTGGGATTGGTTTTTGATATTCCTTTGGATGAGCAGTTGTATAATAGGCACATTCGTTTTTCAGGAGAAAACGGTGGGTTGTGGGATGAACCATGCGAACCGCTCAACGGACGGAGACCACTTGATTTTAGAGAAGATTTGTATTCGAGACAGCTTACAGGTGAACGCATTGCCGAGCGCGAAACTTTCTCTGAGCAACAACAATTCCTAATTGACCACTGGGCATCCTGGAACGATTTCAAACTGGAACAATTGAATGCCGATGGATTCCGTGTGCAAAAAAGAACGAATGATGAAAGCACATGGGTTGATGCCGGTTACGGCAAACGTTCCGGGGGAATGGCTTTTGTTGGTGATGTGTCGGGCGGATTGGCGATATGTGTCCGTAATTTCTGGCAATCGTTTCCATCGGCGTTGGAAATCCGCAACGTAAAAACCGATACTACACAACTTAAAGCATGGCTTTGGTCGCCGGAAGCCGAAGCGATGGACATGCGACATTACGATACTCTTGCCTGGGGACATGGTCTCATTGCCAGTTATGAAGATGTTCAACCGGGATTCAGCACAGCAACAGGAGTAGGGCGCACATCCGAAATCATGGTGTACGCCTCGACCAAAGTGCCGTCTTATGAAACTTTAAATGAAATAGTGCAGCAGGGAAATCAACCGCCTTTACTTACTGCTTCTCCCGAATACATTCACAGCATTCCGGTTTTTGGTGCTTGGAGCCTGCCCGACCAAAGCACGAAAGGGAAACGCTGGATAGAAGATCAACTCAACAAAGCTTTTAAATATTATCAATTGGAAGTGGAACAACGGCATTGGTACGGCTTCTGGAATTATGGAGATATACGACATAGTTACGATCAGGACAGGCACACATGGAAATATGACATGGGAGGTTTTGCCTGGGACAACACAGAATTAATGCCCAACATGTGGTTGTGGTATAGTTATTTGCGATCCGGCAACGAGGATATTTTCCGCATGGCTGAGGCGATGACACGTCACACCGGTGAAGTAGACGTATATCATCTGGGACGTTTTAAAGGATTGGGCTCACGTCATAATGTTATTCATTGGGGCGGCGGCGCCAAAGAAGTTCGTATTTCGCAGGCTGCTTTGGGTCGTTTCTATTATTATTTGACTACGGATGAACGCACCGGGGATTTGATGCGCGCTTCTGCGGATGCTTCCAATGAGGCAATAGGTAAGTTTGACCCGCTTCGTTTAATCTTGGAAAAAAGCAAATACCCAACGCACATTCGTGTCGGTCCGGATTGGCTGGCGTTGGTCGGCAATTGGATGACTGAATGGGAACGTACCGGCGATACACGCTACCGCGACCGGATCATGGCCGGTGTTAACAGTTTTTATAAAATGCCCTATGGTTTCTTCTCCGGTAAAGACGGTGCCTTTGGATACGATCCGGAAACTTACAAGTTGTATCGTCTCGATGAAAATGATATTGGTTCTACTCACTTATCTGTTTTGATGGGGGGACCGGAAGTTGCTTTTGAATTGAGCCATCTTCTACAAGATAAAAAATGGGACAAACTGTGGATGCAGTTCAGCAAATTATACGCAGCTCCTAAAGAAGAAATTAAAAAAGAATTTGGCAAAGCTGTGGAATTGGGGAATCCCGGTTCATGGTATGCCCGCCTTCCTGCCTACTACGCTAAAGTGACTGGCGATAAAGCTTATGCAGCAAGAGCCTGGGATGAGTTTTTTAACGCCGGAGCCAGACGCTATCATACAGATTTCAATATGCAAAAGTTTGAAGGAATTCAAAGCTTGCAGCCGATGTATGAAGTGCAAAGAGTTTCTACCAACAATACAGCACAGTGGTGTCTGAATGCCATTGAATTGCTTCAGTTGGTTGGAGATCAGCTTCCTGAAGACAACCCGAGGATACAAAATGAAAAATAAAT
>Ga0315554_1001032_pt1 | contig 16547 bp, 8 predicted proteins | sample SalMarSW160370MG_FD_202114 | JGI IMG/M metagenome (GOLD analysis project Ga0315554, IMG submission 202114) | Salt marsh sediment microbial communities from the Plum Island Ecosystem LTER, Massachusetts, United States - Salt Marsh Sediment SW1603-70 ... | reverse complement strand
AATTCCCTTTGAAAATCATAGCCTATATCCGATGAACCCAAGAAACTGTGCAGATCGACCACCGACCGCTGTGTCACGGCGGCGCGAAATCGATCCGTGTGCCCGACGATCCAATTGGTCATATAGCCGCCATAGGAACCACCTGTGACGCCCATGCGCTTGGTGTTCACGTATGGCAGGTGTTCCAGATAATCGGCTGCCGCCATGCAGTCGCTGTAATCAATCGATCCCCAATCGGCCACAATCGTTTCGGCAAACGTCTCGCCGCGGCCGCCGCCGCCGCGCGGGTTGGTGTAAAGCACCACGTATCCCCGCGACGCCAAAAGCAGCATCTCGTGGAAAAACGTGAACCCGTATTGCGCCTGCGGCCCGCCGTGAATTTCGAGGATGGCCGGATATTTTCTATTTTTGCGGAAATCCGGCGGTGTCACCAACCACCCCTGCAGGTCGATGCCGTCCTTCGCCTTGAACCATATCTCCCGCACACGCGGGAAGGTGATTTCGGCGAACAATTCTCTGTTAACATCGGTCAGCGCCTTGGCCTTTCGGTCGCCGTTGTATGTCGCCGGGATATGATAAACTTCCCCGGGCGTCTTCAGGTCGGATATCACCGCCGCTACCTGCCGCGTCCGGCCATTGATCGTGAAATGCCTGACATGGCACGGCCTTTTGGTGACGCGCGTCGGCAAGCCGCCCGCCGCTGGGACGTAGAATACATGCGTGCTGCCGTTGTCGGATGCGGGAAAATAGATCCGTTTGCCGTCGTGTGACCATTGCGGGCGGATCATCCCGAATCCCTCGCCCAGATCGCCGATTGTCTGATCCATCGCCTGACGGTCGAATTTCGGGATCAAATCCTTCGCCGCCGGTTTCCCGGAGACGCCCACCGTCCACAGGTGAAAATTGGTGATATAACCGCGATCGTCGGGCTGGGTATGGCCGTAGTAGGCGATTTTTCTGCCGTTCGGCGAAAACGCCGGCATCCATACCGGTCCCGGAGGGGTCGGGATTTTCCTCTGTTTGCCGCCGTTTATCGAGACGATAAACAGGTCGCCACGCAGCGAATCCAGATCGGGATCCTTGCTGCGGATGGAGCTGAAAGCCACCCACTTGCCGTCCGGCGACACCGCCGGATTCGAATCGTCGTATTTACCCTTGGTCAATTGCGTCGCCTGGCCGTTCCCCACGTCCACCTTCCAGATATGGAATCGATCCTGCGGCAAAAATCCCGACCCGTCCAACCGATAGAACAGCCGGGTGACGTGACGATAAACCGGGGCTTCCCTTTTCTTCTTTTCGTCCTTCTCGGCGTGCGAATCGTTGAACCGGAATTGATAGACGATTTCTTTTCCATCCGGCGTCCAACTCATATCTACAAAGGCACCGTCCTTTTCGATAACCTTGCGCTCCGAACCGCCCGCTGCCGGGATGATATAGATTCCCGATTTCCTGTCGCGAGTTGAAATGAAGGCGATATATTTGCCGTCCGGCGACCAGACCGGGGCGTGGTCATGAATCTCGCCGAAGGTATATTGATGGGATTCTCCGGAATCGATATCGGCCACGCATAGGTGTGAGAAATACCGTTTCCTGTCATCGGCCGCGATTTCCACGGCATAGGCGATTTTCTTTTCATCGGGAGATATCGCCGCCGCGTTTATCACCTGCAGGTTACATATGTCGTCGACATTCACGAACCGTTTTTTCTTTTTGTCTTTGGCTTTCATGGTATCCTCATTTTCTGCTTTATCTTCAGCATACGCGGCCGTCCCCGCGCGGTTTCATCCTCACACGCAGGATAATCATTTGATCACCGGGTACATCCCCGGCAGCAGCATTGGCAACGGCTGTCCCTGGTGCCCGGAAACCATTTTCAAATATTGATAGACCGGATCCTGTTCGACTTCTGTCGTCAACGAAGGAACCGGCACCCCCGGCATCTTGAGCAGCCCTTTTGATTTGGGTATTTCGACGATTTCGACGTCCTCTTCCGGCGGCAGATTGGCCATGCGCCGGGCGATGCCGATGGCATCCTCCATCCCGCCCAGGACATCGACCAAACCGATCTCCAGGCCGCGGATTCCGGAATAGACGTGCCCTTCGGCGATTTCTTTGACATGCGCGACCGGCATATGCCTGCCGTCGGCCACTTTTGATACGAAATCATCGTAGAAGGTCAGGATAATCTCTTCCATCCGCGCATATTCTTCATCGGTGAGATTGCGGGCGGGCAGTTGCAGGCCCACAAATGGCAGACGGATGCCGAAACCGAGGTCGGCATGATCGCCGCGCTTGACGAAATCCGAGGTCATCCCCAGTTTTTCTCCGAGTCCGTTGTCATAAATCCAGCCGCCGATGACACCGATTGATCCGGTGTAGGTGATTGGGGCGGCCACGATGGTATCGGCGTACATCGAAATCCAGTATCCCCCCGATGCCGCCACCTGCCCCTGGCTGACCACGACCGGCTTGACTTTGGCGCATTCCCGCATGGCCTGGGCGACCAGGTCACTGGCCAGGCCGTCGCCACCGGGAGAATCGACGCGGAAAACGATTGCTTTGACCGTGCGGTCGTCTTTCAAACCGCGAAACATCTCCGACAGCCAGCGGGCCCGAATGCCGGTATCGAGATCGCATACGCCCAAGGCATAGACGACGGCGATTTTCGGCCGCGAGCCCCAGTCGCGGCGCTGCAGGGCGTTGGCGAACAAACCGTCGGCTCCGATCGATCGGAGCGACCGGCCGGTGATCTCGGCCACGATTTCATCCTTGACCGGCCAGCGCGCCAGCGTATCCACCAGCCCGGCCTTGATCGCGGCCTGCGGCAGAAGAAACGCCTGCTTGTTGATGATGCTGTCGAATGCCTCGTAGGTCAGGTTGCGCGCCCGGCAGATTTCGGCACGGGCGAGGTCGTATTCGGCGTCGATCAGATCCTGCCGTTGCTGCGCATCGGCTGCCGACATTTTGTCCCGGCTGTATGATTCCAGCGCCGACTTATACTTGAAAAACCGCCATTCGTCAAAGCCCAATCCCAGCTTATCCAACGTGCCTTTGAAGAACGTCCGCCCCATGCGGTAGCCCGGCAGCGCCACCCATCCCTCGGGATCGAGGGCGATCGCGTCGGCCACGCTTGCCAGATGATACAGCGTCATATCGACGCGGTCGATAAAGACTGCGACCATCAGGCCCGACTCTTGCGCTCTCCGCAATTCCTCCCGGATTTCCCATGCCTGCTCGGGTAGGACCTTAAGGCCCGACAGGTTCAAGACTATCGCGGCCACTCGCGGATCATTCGCGGCGGCGCGGATATCCGTCAGGATATCCATGAAGCGGAGATGCCCGGTATCGAACAGTTCGTACCGATTGTAATTGACGGTTCCCTTCATTTCCATTGTCAACATTCGCTTGCCGCGATCGATCGCCTCCGGGAAAAAGCTGGGTTGCAGTCCACCGACGCGGACGCCGTAACTGTATTTGGCAATTTTCTGCTCGGTATCGAAATACGACTGTCCGGCGACGCCCTGATAGCCGAAATCAAAGGTCAGCCCGAGTGTGAATGATGTTCCCTCGAAATACCGTCCCGTCACATTCAGCCCCGGTATGACCTGCACCGCCGCCCCCATGCTCCACGGCACTTCATCGAATTGCTGTTTGTAGGCCCAGGCGCCGTCGGCAAACAGGGTCACCACGGGCGTGCCCAGCGGCCGCACTCCGAATTCCAGCACGGCTTCCTTCCAATTACTCTGGGTAGAGACGTTGCCGATGAATCCGGCTGAAACGTACCGGCTGGGGCGGGATATGCTGGAGAAGCTGAGCGTCCGCTGTCGTCCCAGTTCCCCGGTATCGCCGGTCGACCATCCATAGGCGATACCCGACACCGCCCGATCGTTACCGAACCCCAGGGAAAAACGATAATCGGTTATCCTGTATCCGCCGGCGTACCGGCGCACCACCCCGAATCCGAGATGCGGCACGGCCGTGAAAAGACCCCAATCCTCCAATGACCAGGCGTCGGTGCGGCGGGTCGACCACAGGAAGCGCATTTCGGGAGCGTGCATCAGACCCAGGTTGGCGGGATTGACGAATCCCACCAGTCCGTCCCCGAATTCACCCGGCGGGGCCATAAGAAAATCGTTCCGCGCATAGTATGACGCCACCGGTTCGGATGCGATCGCCGCCGCGGAAACGATCAACCCGATGATTGCGATAATGGTTATCTGTCTCATGGAACCTCCTCTGCGGGAATCCGTCAAGCGCCTGCAATTTCACCGCATGCGGCTTATACCCTCCGCATTGCCGGCGGAGTACTGTCAAATATACGTCAGTTGGATTTCGATTAGCTGCAGAGAAAATAATACAATACGGATGGTCTGCGCCACAATATTCTATCGAGAAACGATTGCGCTGTGGAAGTACGAATACCGAATGCCTATCCCGGCAGGGAATTCTTCGCGAAGGTCACGGCGTTGATGATGGAATCGACATAAAAATAGCTTTGCGGGCGGAACGGCACAAACACCAGCCCCACCTCCCGGGGAGACAAGGCGACGTTTTCCGGGGATAATTCGGATCGCTTGGTAACATCCTCGCAGTACAGGCAGATCTCGGCCAACGTCGCCGCTTCGGCGACGCCTATTTCGACCGGGAGAAAATTTTGATTGTATGATTCGGCCGGCACTGTCGGAATATTCGGCATGGCGCAGGTGATGCGCTGACACAGTGTCCGCATCATTGTGAAATTGGATATGCGAAAGGCGGGAATCGCCAGCACATCCGACGCGCCGTCTATCGCCGATGATTTGGCGATGCGGCCGACCTCACCTTGGCTGAGAGTCAACAGCCAGAAGGGAAACATCCGGTCGCCTGCGGTATTTTCTCCAGCAGCCAGCTGAATCCCGCCGCGCGGAACTTCGCCCTGATCGAGCGCAACGACACTCTGACAATTGTGGCAAATGTAGACGCAGGAACGGGACGGCGGCAAATCCACGCCACAGGTGGGGCAGCGATGAAACGTCACCGTCAATTCGCCGAACTCGATCGCCGGCCGCGAATCCGCCCCGGAGGAATCCTCGCCCGCATCATTCTCGACGGACGACAATACTCGGCCCGACAGGCCATCGATGATATACCGGCGGCCGGATGACCCCGAACCGATTTCGCACATGAAATAGGGAAAATAAATCACCGAACAGCGAGGCCGAAATATCTGCTTCTGCAAAACCCGCTCCGATCCCGAATACGACATCCGGTTCAACGACATCGATTTCGAAATCCGCGCCAGGGTATCCTTCCAATGGCCGACGACGGGATAAAATTCATCATCCGGTGAAACTTCGCCGCTCTTGAATGGCTTCATGGCGACATACTCGGCCCGAAGTCCCAAATCCGACGGCAGTCCGGCAGTCGTCGGTCCCGCCGCCGTAGTCACCATGAATGGTGTCACTGACGCTTCCACGGAATGTTCGATTACCGGCTCTCCGTATGATGACTGATTTATGGAATCACTGACCATACTGCCGAATTGAAACATATCGCCATAGCTGACGTCGGCCGTCAGCATCGACGCCGGCGGCGATGTCCGGCGTTTTTCTTTTACCTTCAGAAGAACCGCATCGGTTTTCCAGTAGGGATAATAGACGCGATGGAGCGAAAAACCCGGACCGGTAAGAGAAAGACCGTGCGTTTTGAGATAACGATCCAGCAGGAAACGAATTTCCCGGTTGTCCTTCCCGGACGCGATCATATACGCCGGCGGCGCTTCGGGCATGATAATCCGAAGCACCGACCCGCAATGTTCGCATTCGAGTACGAAAAAATCCGACTGCAATTCCAGGTCGGCTCCGCACCCGGGACAGGTGACCCCGATGAAAAAGCCGGTGTTAGGCTTCGCCGCTGTCCTCATCGCCCACTTTCTGGCCGCAATTGCCGCAGAATTTCGAACCCGGAATCAGATCTTCATGACAATGGGGACAGGTCAGTTTGGTGTCGAGTTTATGTCCACAGTGCAGGCAGAATTTGGCTTCGGTCGGAAGTTCCTGGCCGCAGGAGGGGCAGTTGTTCTGTTTGACCATCGGATGCCCGCAGCGATAGCAGTACCGCGATTGCTCCGGGGTGTCGGTATGGCATACCGGGCAGGTGACCGTCGCCACCGATTCGCGCTTCAACTCCGTCTGCTCCGGCGAAAAGACCTTCGACATCGCCCCCGGGACCATCAGCCCGACGCCGGCGCCGATGCCGATCCCGGCTCCGGAACTGGCCGGTCCGCCCGGAGTGCCTAACCCCTTGGCCATTTCGTACTTGAGGAATTTATCCAGATCCCCGACCGCCTCCATCCCGGAACGCTGATCGATCATCTTGGAAACGTCGTCCGGCGGGGTGATCGACGAAATGTAGAAATCGACCAATTCCAGGCCGTACTTGTCGAATTCGACCTCGACTACCTCCTTGAATTCACCGGCCAGCTCGGTATATGTTGCGGGAAGATCAAGAATGGTATCGAGCTTTTCTCCCAGAAGATCATTGAGGCGAGCGATAATGACGTCACGGAGATAATCCTGGATTTCATCGGTCGTGTACCGGGCCTGCCGACCAACGATCGAATTGAGAAACAGAATCGGTTCGGCGATTCGCATCGTGAAGGCGCCGAACCCGCGCAGCCGTACCAGCCCCAGTTTGCTGTCCTTGAATGTTACCGGATGTTTGGTGCCCCATTTCAGATTCGTAAAAGTCTTGAGATTGATGAAATAGACCTCGGCCCGGAACGGCGAATTGAAGCCGTACGGAAACGCCAAGAGACGGGTCAAAATCGGCACGTTGAGCGTCGACAACGTGTGCCGCCCGGTCGTGAACGAATCGGCGGCGTGACCGCTCTTGAAAAATATCGCCATCTGGCTGTCGCGGACGATCAACTGCGCGCCGAGTTTAAAATCGGACGACCCCTGACCGGGAATACGATGAATCATCTCTTCCCCGGTGGGGTCCATCCATTCGATAACTTCCATCATAACCGACATGCTTTTCTCCCCATTGAATATTTGGATTTTTCTCAAGTTTTCGACAGAATCGCGATTTTCGTTACCGATCGGAGTCGTTTTCGAAAGTGACGAAGCTCGAATATCGTTAGAACAAAGATTTTGCAATCACTCGGTGAGGGCCCGGCACATGCTCGACAAGTAATTGTCTAACAACAACATATTACCCGAGAAATGGAAGCGGGGGAATATTTCCGTAGCAAAATCCGTGGAATACGGTTGTCATTCGGTCGTAAATTCGTATAATATAGTGAGAGGCCGGTAATTGACGACCACTGACAAGTGTTTTTCCACGGTCGTTTGCGCGTCACTCCGGCCAATTCCATAAAGCTGGGGAGTTGGAACCAGCCTCAGTATCCCTGGTGGAACGGGGTAACATGGAGGTATGATTATGCCCAGAACCAAATATATACAGGATATAGGCAAGATCGAGCAACTGAGCAGGAAAGAGCGTAAGGTGCTGAAAGTTGTCGAGGAAAAATACCGGTTCCGCGCCAACGAGTATTACTTATCCCTGATCAATTGGGACGATCCCGACGATCCTCTCCGCAAAATCGTCATCCCCGATTTGTCCGAGCTGGATGACTTCGGCGACCTGGATCCGTCCGACGAAGAATCCAATTATGTCGTCCCCGGCCTCCAGCACAAATACCCGTACACCGCGCTGCTTTTGGTCAACGAAGTCTGCGGCGGTTATTGCCGCTTCTGTTTCCGCAAGCGGCTGTTTATGAATGAAAGCGACGAAGTCATCAACGACATCAATCCCGGACTGGAATATATCAAGAACAATACGCAGATCAACAATGTCCTCGTGACCGGCGGCGACCCCCTGCTGATGTCGACCAAGAAATTGGAACAGATTATTCGGCCCCTACGCAAAATCGATCACGTCAATATCATCCGCATCGGCACCAAGATGCCCGCCTACAACCCCTATCGCATCATCGACGATACGGTGCTGCCCAATGTGCTCAACCGCTACAGCACGCGAAGAAGGCGCATCTATATCATGACGCATTTTAATCATCCCCGCGAATTGACCGATGCCTCCTATCTCGCCCTCGATATGCTCATCCGGGCCGGAACGATCGTCTGCAACCAGACGCCGATCCTCAAAGGAGTCAACGACGATCCGGCGACGCTCAGGGAACTCATGGCCAAACTGTCGGCGGTGGGCGTGACCCCCTACTATTTCTTCCAATGCCGCCCCACCAAGGGAAACATGCCGTTTGTGCTGCCTTTGGCCGAGACATATACTATTTTCGAAGAGGCCAAACGGCGCGTGAGCGGCCTGTCGAAACGGGCCCGCCTGGTGATGTCGCATTCGCTGGGCAAGATCGAAATCGTGGGCCTGACGGAAAACCACATGTACCTGAAATTCCATCGCGCACGGTATCCCTCCGACGATTCCCGCTTCATGATCTATCATCGCGACGATAACGCCTACTGGCTGGATGATCTCACCGCCGCTGAAGAAGTACCGCATCCCGTGGCCGACTACGGGCACCGCCAGGCGCATGTCATGGGCCCGGAGTAATCCCGATACACCTGGGGATTTTTGTTGGACCTATTCCGGCATGTGTCATTGTGAACCCGCCTTGCGGGTGAAGCAATCTATCGGTAATGATAGTAATACGCTGGGAACTACCCAGCAGTCTCCGTCTCTCTGCCTGTTCCCTCGACTTGGAAGTTCCGCCGAGGGATCTCTGGAGCGCTTGACCCTCGGCGTGTATGGATCAATTTCACTCTTTTCCCGCCCAAATTAAACTTGCGTCTCACACGATGTCGCCATATCGTTCGTATCAGGCAGTGGGAAAATATATACTAAGGAGAGATCATGAAAAGGATAATGGTATTAACGGCGCTGGCCCTGATGGTTTTGGCGGCGGCGGCCATGGCGGAAGTTGTCGTCAAACGGCAGATCACATTCGAAATCCCGGGCATGCCCGCCACCGATATGACGTCGACCGAACAGGTGACGAATGATCGCAGTTATAGCCTCACCGAGTTCGCGCCGAATTCCATGATGGCTCAAATGGGCGGACAGCAGAAACCCGAGGCCAACATCACCCGCCTAGATAAGGGTGTCATCTGGAACCTTAACGAGGGTTCCAAAACCTACAAGGAAATGACCCTGGCCGATCTCAAGGAGGCGATGAATAAACCGGGGCCGATGAAAGAAAAGGACGAAAGCGATTTGTTCAACTGGACCTACAACGTGAAGCCGCAGGAGAAGGGCGATATCAATAACATCCCCGCCACCGGCATCATTGTCACGGCCACGGGTGTCGGCAAGGAAGACCCCGATATCAAGGTCACCATAACCTACGAGCAATGGTCGAGCAAAGACGTTCCCGGCATCAAGACGCTGGAAGCGTATGACAACAAATTCAGCGAAGTCACCGGGATGGGAATGCATGCCCGTGAAAAAATGATCAAGCGGATGGCGGCCCGGTTCGGGACGGTTTTTACCACCATGACCGAAAAAGCCGGCACGATGGAGGGGTTCCCCGTGAAAGTCGCGATTACCGCAAAATCCACCGAAACGCCGCAGTCGCCGATGGGGATCACCGAAGAGGATCTGAAGAACATGGATCCTGAAACGAGGAAGAAAATGGAGCAGTTCGTTCCCAAGGGCGACAAGGGCGAAGGCGGCATGAATACGCTCTTTTCGGTGAACACCGAAGTCACCTCGGTGGAAACCAAGGAGACCAATGAATCGTTGTTCGATATTCCCGAGGGATACACGAAACGGTAGCACGATTTCATAACCGCATAAATTCCCTCGGACGACGCAAAAAGCCCGCCTCACACGGCGGGCTTTTTGTTGTTCGCTTCTTCTTTTCGAGAACTTTCCTTCAGATCGAAAGTATGATGATATCATTGCGAGGAGCCTTGCCCCGCCCAGCGGGGCTATAGCGACGAAGCAATCTATAGCGTCTTTGCCTGCCGATTATCCATGACCACCCGAAAGATTGCTTCGTCGGCCATTCGCCTTCGGCGAATGCCTCCTCGCAATGACACAGCTTCATTTTCTATGAGTATGGAGACTCTATTGTATATCCCCGGGTGGACTGCAGCTTCAACTGCAGGAATACATTGTTGCCCTTCCTGTTCGAGCATCCTATGATCTGGAACGCCCAGAAATCCGAAACAAAACCGCAGTATTCTCGTCTATATATACTGAGCACACCCACCGCTTCCTCACCCCTCACCGCCCTGCATATGATAAATTGTGTTGCTGCATGAGCGCCGCCGATGGGGCTCCAGATGTTTGGCTTGAAGCGTGTCCTGCGTGGACCGTGTGCGAAAACTGAATACGACCGCCTGATACTGAAGTGATAAGTTGGCCCCCGTGACACCCCTCATTAAGAAGGCCCGCTGTGTCGAAGTGTGACCGCGGGCCTTCGCCCCACGGGGCGAGATCAGTTCATTATGCGAACATCACCAACAGCGACCCGGCCACACCGAGAATAATCCCGATCGTCCGTTGAAAATTGATCGGTTCTTTGAGCAGCAGGAATGCAAAAATGAAAATGAAGATGTTCGACAGTTGATTTAGCGCCGCCGCAATCGACGCCTGCGTGTATTTCATCCCGCCCAGCCAGAGCATCATCGCCAGGTACGCGCCGATAAACGATCCGGAAAACGTATATCCCCAGCCGCGTGCGATAAACAGCGTTCCCAATATCCGCCGTCGCGCCGGATGAAACAGCAAGATAAGCACCAGGACGATTATCCCGCCCACCAGCCGGACTTCCGTCGCCCACAGGAGGGGGGAATGGCCGAGCATCGGCTTGATCATGACGATCCCGACGGCCGTTGTCGCCATCGCCAGCACACCGTAGGTGATGCCCCATATGAGATTTTCGCGGCTGACCTGTTCGCTCCCTTTGCGGCTGGTGATCGTCATTACCGCCGAGATAATCATGACCACGCCCACCACCTGCCATACCGACAGACTTTCGGCCAGCCAAAGGATCGACAGCCCTATGACAAACGGGCTGTAGAGGCAATCGACAATCGCCGTCAGTCCGGCGCCGATACGGTTGAGGCAGGCCAGAAACAACGAATCGGAAATGCCGATTCCCAGCCCGCCGCTGATCAGCAAAAGGAGGTAATCGGAGTGCGATGCCGGATATGCCAGCGTTCGCCCCATGATGTAGATGGTTGGGACAAACAGGACGACGGCGAGGACGTTCTTGAACAGGTTGAGCGCCAGGGGATGGACCGTCTCGCCGCTTTTCTTGAACAGAATAACGGCAATTGCCCACATCGCCGCCGTCAGCAGCGCCATGATTTCGCCGAAATAGGGGATAGTTTCCATGTGGACGTTATCTGATCTTCATGGCAATTGACTGCTTATGGCGCTGCGAAAAATCTGTAGAGCGCCTATATCTTCCCGACGGTGGTGATGACGTAGTTGTCGGTGTCGAGATAATCGGCCGCGGCGGCCTCTACATCCTCGATCGTCAGGGCGCGAATTTTTTTCATGTAATCCGGCTCGTAATTGTATCCGACGCCGAGATATTCGCCGATACCCATGTAATAGGCCTGGTTGATCCGCGACAGGTTGCGCATCAGCGAGCTGCCCCAGATACTGTTGACGGCAGTCGTCAATTCGTCGGCGGTGATGCCGTCGGTTTTGAGGCGCTTGATTTCACTGATGATGCCGTCACGAGCCTGTTCGTAATTGGCCGATCCGGTACCCATCGCGCATATATACCAGCCGAAGGATTTGTCGAACGTCGCCCCCGCGCCGACCGAATAGGCCAGGCCCTTTTCTTCGCGAAGGATTTTGCCGAGGCGGTCGGAGAGGATTTCGACGGCGACGTCGATAGCAGGCGCGTCGGGGCTGGTGATCCCCGGCAGACGGTTGCCGAGATAGATATACACTTGCTCCTTTTCCATCTCCTCGTGGGCGTTGATGACGCCGGCGACCTCCATGCCGGTGCCGATCGGTTCGGGCGTCATCTGGACGGTCGGCATATCGCCGAAGGCATCCTTGACCATGGCCATGATGGTATCGGCGTTGCGGTTGGTGCCGACGGTGATGATCATATTGCCGGCAGAGTAATAGCTGTGATGGTAGTCGATCAGATCCTGGCGGGTGATCGATCCGACAGTCCGCTGCGATCCGTCGATTGACTTGGCGTATGGCTCGCCCTCGAACAGTGTCGCATAGAACAAGTCGCGGCAGCGGTCACGGGTCATCCCCGACTGACGGCCCAATAATCCCATCATCTCGCGCCGCACTTCTTCGACCGACACCGAATCCATCGCGGGATTCTTGATCATGTCGGCGAATAACGCCAGCCCGCGTTCGGTGTAATCGTCAATCGTCTCGAATTTCATGAATGAAAACTGACGCGTGGTGTAGCGGTCGTCGTAGGGAATCCATGGATTATCGTACAAAGTCACATTGGCGCCGATATCGGCCAGTTCTTTCGAAAGCTGTTCGCCGCTGTATGTCGCCGTACCCTTTTTGATCATGCGGTTGACAAAATCGGTGATGCCGGTTTTGCCCGGCGGTTCCGACGCGGAACGGTTTTTCCCGATCACATTGAGCGCGAACACGCGGCTGTCTGGATTCGATTTGACGACGACTGTCAGGCCGTTCGGCAGGGTTTCTTCCCGATAGGCGGTGTAAACTTTCTCCTCGGTCGTCTCCGATGTTTTCTTTTCGGGATAGTATACCGTTGCGATATACTTCAGATCATCCAGCCAGCGGTCGGCGGCACGCACCATCATGGTTGGATTGACTTTTGCGATGACATCCAGGTAGGACGACATGAAATCCCATCCGGTAATGACGAGTCTCGGCGCGATCATGAATCCATAATAATGCAGTTTTTCCTCAAGGTATATCTCATCCGTCTTTTTGGAGACTTTAATCCCATTCAGGATTTCCGCGGACGGTTTGTATTCATTGAAATTCTGAAGCACCGTCCCGACCCCGGCGATAATCGGATCGGCTTTGGCTTCATCGTCGGTGACAACCTGAATCACCAACCGCGAGAATTCGTCGGCAGTTTCAAGATACGCCGAATACGACTGATACAGCGGATGGCCCGCACTGTCGGTCAGCACCGCCGCCACCGGCGAATTTTCATCCGAGGTTAGATAATCGGACATCAGATCGAAAGCGTAATAATCCGGGTCGGTGTAATGCGGGGCGTCGATGCCGATGGTCACATAGGTCATTTTGGTTTTGCCGGCCTTGGTGTAGACCTTTTTTTCGGTCGGCGGAAAATAGCTCACTTCGGGCGGCGACGGAAGCGTCACCGGAGGGATCACGCCGAAAACGGAGCGATAGGTCTCGATCATTTTCTCGGTATCGAAATCCCCGATCACCAGCGCGATCATGTTGTTCGGGGCGTAATACCGGTTCCAATACGCGATGATGCGGTCACGGGGGATGGACGCGATGATGTTTTTGTATCCCAGCACGGGCCGCTCGTACGGCGTGCCGGCCATCGACATCGAATTGAAGAAATAATCGGCCAGGGTCGACTCGTCATCGTTGTTCATCTGGATTTCTTCGATGACGACCTTGCGCTCTCTGGCGAGTTCGTCTTCGGGGAAAATTGAATTGAACAGTTGATCGGCCTGCACTTCGATTCCGTATTCGAAATTCTCGGTCGGCATAAGGACGAGATATCCGGTCATATCCTTGCGGGTGAAAGCGTTGATATAGCCGCCGTGGCGTTTGATGCCCTCGGATATTTCCTCGCGTGAGCGGTTCTTGGTGCCGTCGAAAAGGAGATGCTCGAGAAAATGGGTGATGCCGTTGTTGAAATCGGTTTCGTATTTGGCGCCGGCGCGCACGAACACGATCGATGTGATCATGGGGGAGCTGTGATTCTCTTTGAAAATCACTTCCATGCCGTTCTCGAACGTTACGCGGGTCGTTTTGGCCTCGGCCGCTGCGAAAAGGACGGCCACTAAACAAGCAGTTATTAGTAAACAGGTAAGCCATTTCAGACTGACTCTCATCGTGTCTCCTGCCTTTCTCTGTTCGAGCGTCGCCGCTCGAGGAAAACCGGATATTTTCACTACACGTAAGCTATCCGCCGAGACCCGAAAAGTCAAGAATCGGATTTGGGATTCGCGGGTTGCGGAGGAAGCGGGAACCCACCCTTGATCCGTTCGCTGCGGCGAACGGATCATCGGATGGGCCACCGGCCGAGTGCCTATCGCATCCGGAAGACGAGTGCCATGCGCCGGCGGTCAGAATGCAATTGGCTTGACAATCAGATTGAAAGATATATACTTAGGTGACAATTAAGGAGAGAAACCGGGAATGATCATGATCTGGTACTGCCTCACGAGACACGGCGGTTGGTAATGGTTGCCGACGCGTGAATCGCGGGGCTGAAACGACCGGGGGCCGGGAATCTCTCAATTTCATTCACAACGCGGGAAGTTGAGAAGCCGGGAAAGGCAAAGGAGATTATTTTCGCCCGAATGTGGTTACGGATAAAAGAAAGTTATGACGGGACGGGCGGCGTCATGGAATCTGCCGACACGATTATGCGGGGCCGGAAGATACATGGGCGCGTGGATGAATTCGAACCGGCAGTCGCTTTGTAACCGTGAAAGGTTGTAAGCTGATCGCGAGTCCATTATGGCTGATGGCGGAGTCACGGATATATTACAGAGAGCGGAAACGCTCATGGCGCGGCGGGAATTCGCAGATGTTATTGCTGTTCTGGGAGAAATCGATCCCGGGTCAATTTCGCCCTCACAAAAGGCATCTTATTATCTGATGTATGCTCATGCCAACCTGCGCCTGGGAAACAGCCGGGTTGAGGATGAACTCGATTATTCATTGACCTTCTATCATAATGTTCGTGATGAAGAAAACTATGCGCTCGGAAAGCTCCTCTACGGATGGATGTTGATTTCTTTTGGTGAGTTTATCGATGCCAAGGAGGCGCTGCTGGAGGCCTATGTAACATACAAGCGATGTAACGATTATAAAGGGGCGACATGGGCATTAAGCCGTCTGGCGTCTGTCGCCCATAATACCGGCGATTTTGACGCTGCAATCGTGAATCTCGAAAAGTGTATCGGCATATACGAGTCGCATGACGATGGGGAACGCCGCCGATCGGCCGCCATGAACCTGGCACAGGTACTCCGGGCTGGCGGAAAGATCCGCAGGTCATTTCAACTATTCGCAGACGAAGAGAGCCGTATTCTTAATGGCGAAAGAAAGAGTATCTGCCAGTATTATCTCATGCGCTCAATACCCATCGCATTATTGCACGATTTGCCTGCCGCGCGCCAGATGCTCGAAAAGGCCGCGCCGTATCTTGATGAGTTCATCCGCGAAAAGGCCATTTATTTCCAATATTCGGGATGGATTCGTAATCTGGAAGGGGACTTCGACGAAGCCATCAAGGCTCTTGAAAAAGGTTTGAATATCTCCCTCAAGATTGCCCCCGAGTCGGCCCTGGTTTCTTCCATCAAGCGCTTTATGGCGGATGCCTATGTCGGGCTGGGGGAATTCGAGACCGCCCGGAAATATGCCGGCGAAGCGCTGGCCGTGGCGGAAAAGCTGAACGAACGGGTCGAAATCGCCGCTTGTCATCGGGTTTACGCCATACTCGAGGCTTGTGCCGGCAATTCCGACGCCACCCGACATTGGTTCGGCAAGGCGCTGGATATGTTCTCCATGATCGGATCCTGCTACGAACTGGCCGTCACCCGTTACCTGGCGGCGATATCGGGGTTTTATCTCAACGGCGAACGCCACGCTCTGTTGTATTTGGCTCGCGAATATTTCGAGAGTGAAAACGTCGAACATTATGTCACCAAAATAAATCGCGAACTGGCGGAAACGCCGCTGGTGAGGTCGCGTCCGGCGCACGAAAACAACGTATTGCCGACCATCGTGTGCCACAACCCGGCAATGGTCCGGCTGGTCGAAACGGCCCGGCATATCGCTCCATCGAACATGTCGGTGCTTTTGACCGGCCCGACCGGCTGCGGCAAAGACCTGTTTGCCCGGTTTATCCATCATCATTCGGGCCGTACCGACCGCTTCGTCTCGGTCAATGCCGCCGCCATCCCGGATAACATGGTCGAATCGGAATTTTTCGGCTATACGCGGGGCGCCTTTACCGGCGCCGCCAGCACCACCAGCGGCTGGATCGAAGAGGCCGACGGGGGGACATTTTATCTCAATGAGATCGCCGATTCGTCGCCGGAGCTTCAGGCCAAGCTGCTCGATGTCATCGAAAATCGCCGCATCTGCCGCCTCGGCGAACGACAGGAGCGGGAAATCGACTGCCGTATCATCGCCGCCACCAATCACGACCTGGATAAGTTGATTGACAATGGCCGTTTCCGGCTGGATTTGTACCATCGCCTGAACGAAATCCCCATCCATCTGCCGTCCCTAGTGTCCTGCGTCTAACGCTTCTTTACATTTGGATATTTTGGTCATGATGGATTGAACCGAGGCCGTCCAGACGAACACCTTTGGATTCTGATTGTGCGATTCGATGT